>Ga0302202_10002663_pt1 | contig 20334 bp, 20 predicted proteins | sample II_Bog_N3_3_FD_194579 | JGI IMG/M metagenome (GOLD analysis project Ga0302202, IMG submission 194579) | Peat permafrost microbial communities from Stordalen Mire near Abisko, Sweden - II_Bog_N3_3 | ecosystem: Environmental > Terrestrial > Soil > Wetlands > Peat | place: Sweden: Abisko...
CAAAGGAGGGGTAGAGCAAACACGCGGCGAAGACGGAAATACAGACGGCCGTCGCCGAGGCTCCGCTGCTCAGGCAGATGGATGCGAGATATCCGACGATGACGGCGCCGCATGCGACGACGAACAATATGAGGCCGCTGAACTTCGTATACTCAAACAACACGCTGGCGAGCACGTCCCAGAGCCAGGAGAGGTTGAACCATTGCCTGTCTGCGGACGTGAAAGACCATGGATCCCGGAACGGAATGTTGCCCTGGTCCCTGATCAGGTCTCCGGCGGCAAGGTGCCATCCCAGATCGTAATGGCCAAGCATGAGCGGCGCGTTGGAAAGGTAGTACACGCACGCGAATGAGATCAGGAAGATGTAGATTCCGGAGCGCTGCAACCAGGAGATGATCGTGCCCGGCTCTCTATCGAGCCTGGAGGAGCCCCAGGTCTCCTGCGCGTCCATGGTGCCCCCTCACGATCGAAGCGAGCCTGCTGCGGGCCCCGCGCGCTTTCGGGTCTGCATGGCTCGATGCAACCGATCGTTGCTTTAGGGGTAATCGATCTAACGTTGAGTAAAGGCCGGTCATGCAATTAGACCGCTCGCGCTGAAAGATATCCTTGCTTAACGAATGCTTACGTCGAACTCGCGATCCCTGCGTTCGAACCGTCTGCCCTGGGGGGAGCGACCAATGGCCATCGCCGCCTGGTCCTGCGGGCTGTCCCGGGCGCGGCGCGCGGTCGTCGAGAGGAGGGACCATGCCGAACGGCGAAGGTTACCGCTATGTCTATGTGAATGCCGATGGGACCGCCCGCGAGCTGCATTCGAACGAACGGCAGTATCTGGAGACCGAGTTCATTCCTGGCGATGGCGCCGCGCCGTATGTCAAGGACAGCTATGCCGAGCGCAATGGCTGGGGTGAGATCAGAGGCTTCCTCGAGAGGTCGAAACTCCCCGGCGGCACGCCGGTCCAGGAAGCGCCGAAGGAAGATCCGAGCCGGCGTCTGAGCGCGGCCGAATACGCCGAATGGCTGCTCGGCAAGGGTGTGACGATCACCGAAAATCGTGACGGTTCTTCGGCCGTGCCGAAACCGCGCGGCAAATAGGGTGCTCAAGGAACGAAGGAAGGCGCGCGGCTACGCCGCCTGAATCCATTCCGCCGCCCCCCGCCACAGCGTGTCGCGGTGTTCGGGGCGGAAGAAGCCGAGATGGCCGATGGCCGCCACGCCGGCGTCGGCGGGGGTGATGGTGAGGATGTCGGGCGTGATCGAGCTGAACCCCGAACACAGCAGTTCGACCGCCGGCCGCGTCGCCCAGGGGTCGTCTGACAGGCACAGCGCCCGCATCGCGCCCTTGTACTTTTCGAAATTCGAGAGGCCGGGAAGGTTGGGATCGTTGAACAGATAGCGCTCGCTCATCACCCAGCGCACCCATTGCTCGAACACGCCCTTCGGCAGGTCCTGGCCGATCCCGCTCCAGCCCGGCGCATAGCCCAGAAGCCGGGTGAGGGGGAGGCCCACGAAATTCAGCAGGGCATAGACCCGGTAGCGCTCCGGCGCGGTCATCAGCTTCCAGTAGCCGGCTTGCGCCGCGATCAGCAGCGCGCGCGAAACCTCGGTGTTATTGGCGAGCAATCCGAGCGCCTGGCCGCCGAAGGAATGGCCGACATAGTTGAAGGGCAGGGTGTGGTAGCGCTCCCGCATCCAGGCCACTGCGGCCGTGACATCGAGCGCGGCCCAGTCTGACATCGAGGCCTTGAAGCCGACCAGCGATTTCGGCTGGTTATAGCCCACCACCGCCTTCGGCCTGGAATCGCCGGTGCCGCGATAGTCGTAGCTCAGAACCGCGCAGCCCCGCCGCGCCAGATAGCCGGCGAAGCCCCGGTAGATCTTGCGCGGCACTGCGGTCGCCGAATTGATCAGCACGGCATGACTTTTGGTCCCGCGGGGCAGGAACAGGCTCGCCGCCAGCAAATATCCGTCCGCGGCGGGAAAAGTGATGTCGTCGATGAAAACGTCGTCCAGCGCAGCCACCCTGATTTCTCCCGTGCTTTCGCGCGCGATCCCAGCAAATGCGAATTCGACTTTTGCCGCAAGGGCTTGTCTTGGGGGCCGAGTCTTTGGGAGACTGAATTCCAACTGGCGGTCCGCGGCGGGCCTGTGTATAACCCGGCCCTTCGCCACTTCAGGCCGGCTACGCAAAGGCTTCGCCGCGCTCTCCAGTGTTGGTCCGCCGAAGCTTTAGCGAAGGCGGATAAGTAGCGGTTTTTGCTCAGGAGTTAACCTCATGTCCGAGCGGTGGACACCCGACAGCTGGCGCGCCAAGCCGGTGCTGCAGATCCCCTCTTATCCCGATGCCAAGGCATTGGCCGATGTCGAGGCGCAGCTGGCCACGTTTCCTCCGCTGGTGTTTGCCGGCGAAGCCCGCAACCTGAAGAAGTCGCTGGGGCGCGTCGCCGCCGGTGAAGCCTTCCTGCTGCAGGGCGGCGACTGCGCCGAGAGCTTTGCCGAGCACGGCGCCAACAACATCCGGGATTTCTTCCGCGTCCTGCTGCAGATGGCGGTGGTTTTGACCTATGCCGGCGCGGTGCCGGTGGTGAAGGTCGGCCGCATCGCCGGACAATTTGCCAAGCCGCGCTCGTCGCCGACCGAGAAGCTCGACGGCGTCGAGCTGCCGAGCTACCGCGGCGACATCGTCAACGACATCGCGTTCACGGCGCAGGCGCGCACCCCCGACCCGCAGCGCCAGCTGATGGCGTACCGGCAGTCGGCGGCGACGCTCAATCTGCTGCGCGCCTTCGCCACCGGCGGTTTTGCCAACCTCGGCAGCGTGCATCAATGGATGCTGGGTTTTCTCAAGGATTCCCCGCAATCGCGGCGCTACAAGGAGTTGGCGGACCGGATTTCGGACGCGCTCAATTTCATGCGCGCCTGCGGGCTCGATCTGGAGAGCCATCCGGAATTGCGCGCCACCGATTTCTACACCAGCCACGAGGCGCTGTTGCTCGGCTACGAGCAGGCCTTCACCCGGGTCGATTCCACCACCGGCGACTGGTACGCGACCTCGGGCCACATGATCTGGATCGGCGACCGTACCCGCCAGCTCGATCACGGCCATGTCGAATATTTCCGCGGCATCAAGAATCCGATCGGCCTGAAATGCGGCCCGTCGCTGAAGCCGGATGAGTTGCTGCGGCTGATCGACGTGCTCAATCCGGACAACGAGCCGGGACGGCTGACGCTGATCAACCGCTTCGGCTCGGACAAGATCGCCGATCACCTGCCGCAGATGATCCGCACCGTGCAGCGCGAGGGCCGCGTCGTGGTCTGGTCGTGCGATCCGATGCATGGCAACACCATCACCGCGACCTCCGGCTACAAGACGCGGCCGTTCGACCGCGTGCTGTCGGAGGTGAAGTCGTTCTTCACCATCCACGCCGCGGAGGGCAGCCATGCCGGCGGCGTGCATCTGGAGATGACGGGCCAGGACGTGACCGAATGCATCGGCGGCGCGCGCGCCATCACCGACGAGGACCTCAACGACCGCTATCATACGGTCTGCGATCCCCGGCTCAATGCCGAGCAGTCGATCGACATGGCGTTCCTAATCGCCGAATTGCTCAAACAGGACCGCGGCGGCAAAGCGCAGCCGATGCCGGTCGCAGCGGGGCTTTAGGCGTTGCTGCGGTTCTGGCGGGCCACCATCAACTCGCGCAACGGGCTCGCCTTTGCGATCCGCTCGGAGCAGGCGATTCGCGAGGAACTCGCCGCATTGGCGGTGGCGTTGCCGCTGGCCTGGCTGATCGGCGTGACCGCGATGCGCCGCGTCGAACTGGTCGCCGTGGTGGTGCTTGTGCTGGTGGTCGAATTGCTCAACACCGCCATCGAGAAGCTCGCCGACCGGCTCACCACCGATCTCGATCCGCAGATCGGGCGGGTTAAGGACATGGGCTCGGCCGCGGTCGGGGTCGCGCTGGTGATGGCCGGCCTGTTCTGGCTGTTTGCCATCGCCGAACGCATGGGCGCGATCTGAACCATGCAATTGCGGGCTCGCTCCGACGATTTGGCCGTCCCGGCATCTGGCGAAGCCCGAGGGCGCATGCTATATTTGATTTGCTCATAATGAGAATAAGGTCCGCTGCATGACCGACCGAGCCGATCAGTTTACGATCACGCTGGCCCAGCTGAACCCCACGGTAGGCGACGTCGAGGGCAACGCCGCCAAGGCCCGCGCCGCCCGCGCCCAAGGCCGCGCCGACGGCGCCGATCTCGTGGTGTTGCCCGAATTGTTCATTTCCGGCTATCCGCCGGAAGACCTGGTTCTGAAACCGGCGTTTCAGTCGGCCTGCCGCGCCGCCATCGAGACGCTGGCGCGGGAGACCGCCGATGGCGGTCCGGCCATGCTGATCGGCAGCCCCTGGGTCGAGGACGGCAAACTCTATAACGCCTGCGCCCTGCTCGATGGCGGGCGCATCGCGGCCATCCGTTACAAGGCCAATCTGCCGAATTACGGCGTGTTCGACGAGAAGCGGCTGTTCGCCCGTGGCCCCGCGGCGGGTCCCGTCACCGTACGCGGCATCCGGGTCGGGGTGCCGATCTGCGAGGACATCTGGCTGGAGGAATCGGAGGATTACGAAAACGTCGTCGAATGCCTCGCCGAGACCGGTGCCGAAATCCTGGTGGTGCCGAACGGCTCGCCCTATGCGCGCGACAAGAGCGACCTGCGGCTGTCGATCGCGGTGGCCCGTGTCACCGAGAGCGGCCTGCCGCTGATCTACCTCAACCAGATCGGCGGGCAGGACGAACTGGTGTTCGACGGCGCTTCGTTTGCGCTGAACGCCGATCTGACGGTGGCAGCGCAACTGCCGGCCTTCGCCGAGCACATCACGACGCTGCGCTGGAGCAAGACCGCCGCCGGCTGGCGCTGTGCGGGGCCGGTGGCGCCCGCGCTCGACGGCGACAAGGCCGACTACGCCGCCTGCGTGCTGGGGCTGCGCGACTATGTCGGCAAGAACGGATTTCCCGGCGTGCTGCTCGGCGTGTCCGGCGGCATCGATTCGGCGCTGTGCGCGGCGATCGCGGTCGATGCCTTGGGGGCTGAGCGGGTGCGCGGCGTGATGCTGCCGTTCCGTTTCACCGCGCAGGTGTCGCTCGACGACGCGGCCAGGCTCGCAGGCCAGCTCGGCATCCGCTACGAGGTGCTGCCGATCGCAGCCGCCGTCAACGGTTTTGAGGAAATCCTGTCGAAAACCTTCGCAGGGCTGTCGCGCGACATCACCGAGGAGAACCTGCAGGCGCGCACCCGCGGCACGCTGCTGATGGCGATCTCCAACAAGACCGGCGCGATGGTGGTCACCACGGGCAACAAATCGGAAATGTCGGTCGGCTACGCCACGCTCTATGGCGACATGAACGGCGGTTACAATCCGATCAAGGACATCTACAAGACCGAGGTGTTCCGGCTGTCGTCCTTGCGTAATTCATGGAAGCCGGACGGCGCGCTCGGCCCGTCGGGCGAGGTCATTCCGCCCGACATCATCACCCGGCCGCCGACCGCGGAGCTGCGCGAAAACCAGACCGACCAGGATTCGCTGCCGCCCTACGACATGCTCGACGCCATCCTGGAACGGCTGGTCGAGCGCGAGGAACCGCTGGCCGCGATCGTCGCGGCGGGCTTCGACCGCGAATTGGTGGCGCGGATCGACCGGCTGCTCAACATCGCCGAGTACAAGCGGCGCCAGGCCGCCCCCGGTGTCAAGGTGACGAGCCGGAATTTCGGCCGCGACCGCCGCTATCCCATCACCAACCGGTTTCGCGATGCCGGCAAGCCGCTGCCGCAGCCCGACGACAGCCTGCTGTCGCGGGCCAGGAGCGGATCGGCGGAAGCGTTCGAGGGCTAAACGGGTTTCCAGAAGGCGCCGACAGGCTTCGCCTGAAAACGTTTCAACGCGCGGGGATGAAGGTCGGGCCGACGGTGCGGATTTTGTCTCCGGCCGCGGCGGCTGGATCGGCTGCCGGCGCGGGCGTGGCCGGCGCGGTGGCCGTGGTGGCGCCCTTCCGGGGGGCGACTGGAGCACCCTTCGCAGGCAAGGGCCGCGCCATCTTCTTGGCGCTCTCCTCGGTGACGATGATGTCGCCTTGTTGTTCGGCGGCGGCCTTGTCGTCGATGCTCTTCAGCGCGTCGGACCAGGTCTGTCCGGCCGCCTTGCAGGAGCAGGTCGGGCTGAACTCCTGGCGAAACTTGAACGCGTTCGGTGACGACGTGTACGGCTGGCCGCTGATCGACACCGCCTGATTCATGTCTTCGCCGGGGTTGCGATAGGCATAGAGGCCGGCTTCCGCCGCCGGGCAGAGCGCCTTGCAGGTTCTGTCGTCGTCGGGGAAGCGGGCGGGAACGGTGGCGAACGAGATCGGAAAATAGGCGCCGTCGCAGGTGCGGACGCAGACGGTGCGGAAAGTCCCGGATTGCGGGCCAAAATCGCCGCTGGGCGGGTTCGGATTGTTGTTGTTCCCAAAAATGTTCTGCAGAAAATTGCCGGGGCCGAACGCGGCGTCCACATATTGCGGGCCGCAATTGTTCTGGGCGAGCGCGGTGAGCACCGAACGGCGCTGATTGTCGCGGTCGGCGCCACCGCCGGTGCGCAGCCGCTCGAGGTTGTTGGTGATCTGATCCAGATTGGCCCGCATCTGCTGAATCTGGTTGTTGACCGGCCCGCACTGTGCGGATTGACCGGAGAACAGCGAGAAGAATCCGGAGCTGTCGCATCCCATGCGCCGGGCCTGCTGGGTGACGCGATCGAGTTCGCCCTGCTGCTTGGTGGCGGCATCCTGGTAGCGGCGGATCTGCTCGTCCCTGGCCGGGTCACCGGAGCCGCCGCGGTCGATGGTCGCCAGTTGCGCTTCCAACCGCGGGCACATCGGGTTGACCGGTGCGGCGCCCTGCGGCGGTCCCGGGGGCATCTGCGCCGATGCATCGAGGCTGAATGCGCCAGCGCCAATCAGCACAGCGCAGGCCAACATCCATCGGCAGAAGGGGGCAATCGGTGTATTACGCATATCCGGCCATGCGATCATGATCCGACTGGCGAGGACCATGATCTATCTCTTTGTTTGAGCGTGATCTTTCGAAAAGCCGGTTCTGCTTTTCCAGATCATGCTCGGGGACTGTTCCGCGCGACGCCTCGCGGTACCGAAGGCGCGGCCAACGCGGCCTCCCCATAGCCTCTTCTCGGGGCAGCGTCACGTCGTTTCCGGGGCGGAGGTGTGACGGTGTCATCCTGCCGCAGCCGGTGGCTTCAGCGCTGGCAGGTGATCGCGACGTATTCGTTGCAACCGGCGTGGGTGCAGTTCTCGCCTGCCTTGGGAACCGAACCGGTGATCTCGTCGGGGTCGACGCGGCGGTAGGAAGTCGCCTGGGCGAAATCCCGCGACTGGCAATAGGAGCGGGCGGCATGGGCGCCGCATTGCTCGCCCTTGGCCAGGCACTGGTCGACGCCGTAGCCATCCGCCTGGTTGGCGACGATGAACACCCGGCTGTCCGCCGCCGCGGCCGAGGCGGCGGCAATGAAAACACAGGCCAAAACGGCGGATATGGATCGCATGCTGCACCGGACAAATGAGAGGATCGCCCTCACTGGATAAACCCAAATGATTAAGAATGATTAACCATGGCAGGGAGGCGGCATTTGCTGGCTCAAACGGGCTTTTGTGAGGCCGCTCTTGACGCAATCCCCTCCGCTGGCCCATGGTAGCGGGCATGAACGGTTTCCTCGCCATTTGTGGCATTTGCCGCGAGATTACGAGCTAGCGATTCGCTGGCTGAGGCCGTCTTTTCTCACACGAGATCACTGGACGCCCGGCCGCAAGGGACGGGATTTCCATGGACCTACGCCTCTACGATACATTGACCCGGGAAAAGCGCAGCTTCGTGCCGCTCGATCCCAACAACGTGCGCATGTATGTCTGCGGGCCGACGGTCTATGACTTCGCCCATATCGGCAATGCACGTCCCGTCATCGTGTTCGACGTGCTGTTCCGGCTGCTGCGGCACCTCTACGGCGAGGCGCATGTCACCTATGTCCGCAACATCACCGACGTCGACGACAAGATCAACGACCGCGCCGTGCGGGACTTTCCTAGCCTGCCGCTGAACGAGGCGATCCGCAAGGTCACCGAGAAGACCGGCGCGCAATTCGCCTCCGACGTGGCGGCGCTGGGCTCCTTGCCGCCGACCTTCGAACCGCGCGCCACCGATTTCGTGCTACCGCGCGCCGACGGCAAGGCCGACATGGTGACGCTCATCAGGCAGTTGATCGCACGCGGCCACGCCTACGAAGCCGGCGGCGAAGTCCTGTTCGATGTGCAGTCGATGCCCGACTACGGCGCGCTGTCGGGCCGCAAGCTCGATGAGCAGCGGCCGGGCGCCCGCGTTGCCGTCGACGCCCACAAGAAGAGCCCGCTCGATTTCGTGCTGTGGAAGCAATCCTCCGGCGGCGAGCCGGGATGGGAGAGCCCGTGGGGCAGGGGACGCCCGGGCTGGCACATCGAGTGCTCGGCGATGAGTGCGGCCTATCTCGGCGACGTCTTCGACATTCACGGCGGCGGCATCGACCTGATCTTTCCGCACCACGAGAACGAAATCGCGCAGTCGCGTTGCGTGCACGGCACGCATGCCATGGCCAATTACTGGCTGCACAACGAATTCGTGCAGATCGAAGATACCAAGATGTCGAAGTCCCTCGGCAACTTCGTCACCATCCGCGACCTGCTGGCGGATTGGCCGGGTGAAGTACTGCGCCTCAACATGCTGAAGGCGCATTATCGCTCGCCGATGGATTGGACCTTGAAGGGTCTGGAAGAGAGCGCCAAGACGCTCGACGACTGGTACTGGGTTGCCGCGGACGTCAGCGGCGAGCAGCCTTCCACGGCCGTCGTCGAGGCGCTGTCGGACGACCTCAACACACCGCAGATGATCGCCGTCCTGCACAGCCTGCGGAACAAGGCGGCTGCCGGAAATCAACGCGATCGCGGCCAGTTCGCCGCATCCCTGCGGTTGTTCGGATTCCTGTCGGAAACCGCGGCGGAATGGAACGGCCGAAAGCAAAAGGCCAGCGGCATCGATGCCGGTCAGGTCGACAGTCTGATTGCCGAGCGCACCGCCGCCCGCGCCCGCAAGGATTTTGGGGAATCCGACCGTATTCGCGATGAACTTGCAGCGATGGGTGTCGTGATAAAGGATTCCAAGGAAGGCACCACTTGGGAGATCGCGCGATGAGCAAGCCCGACACGCCGTTTCCGAAGCACTGGCTGTATTATATCGCGCTGAAAATTCTGCTCATTGCCGGCGCCATCGCGCTGGTCCTGAAATTATACGGCATGTGGTGAGGCCATGGGACAGACGCTGCCCAAACCCGGTTTGCGGCCGTTTCTCGCTGCCGATGCGCCCGTGCTGGCGGCGATCTTCGTCGCCAGCATCGAGCAGTTGACCGGCGACGACTACAGCGAGGCGCAGCAGCAGGCCTGGGCCGGCGTCGCCGACGACGAGGAGAAGTTCGGCAAGCGTCTGGCGGGCGAACTGACGCTGGTCGCCACGCTGCAGAATTCGCCGGTGGGATTTGCCGCGCTGAAGGGCGCCGATCACGTCGACATGCTCTATGTGCATCCCGGCGCGGTCGGGCAGGGTGTGGCGTCGATGCTGTGCGACGCGCTGGAGAAGCTCGCCGGCGGCCGCGGCGCCAAAAGCCTCACCGCCGACGTCAGCGACAACGCCACGGAATTCTTCGCCAAGCGCGGCTACGCTCCCACGCAGCGCAACACCGTCACCGTCAACGGCGAATGGCTCGCCAACACCACGATGCAGAAGGCGCTCGTCCCCGCATCGCCGGGAGGTCCGACATGAGCCGCGAACGCCTCTATCTGTTCGATACCACGCTGCGCGACGGCGCGCAGACCAACGGCGTCGATTTCACGCTACATGACAAGCAGCTGATCGCGGGCATGCTGGACGAGCTCGGCATCGACTATGTCGAGGGCGGCTATCCCGGCGCCAACCCCACCGACACCGAATTCTTTGCCGCCAGACCGAAACTCGAACATGCGCGCTTCACCGCGTTCGGCATGACGCGGCGGCCGGGCCGCTCGGCCTCGAACGATCCGGGCCTTGCCGCGCTGCTGGAAGCCAGGGCGGACGCGATCTGCTTCGTCGCGAAATCCTCGGCCTATCAGGTGCGGGTGGCGCTGGAGACCACCAACGAGGAGAATCTCGCCTCGATCCGCGACAGCGTGAAGGCCGCGATCGCGGCCGGCCGCGAGGTGATGCTCGATTGCGAGCATTTCTTCGACGGCTACAAGGAAAGTCCGGAATTCGCGCTGGCCTGCGCCAAAGCGGCCTACGACTGCGGCGCGCGCTGGGTGGTGCTGTGCGACACCAATGGCGGCACCATGCCGAACGAGATCGAGGCCATCGTCGGCGAAGTGACAAAACATATTCCCGGCGATCACGTCGGCATCCACGCCCATAACGACACCGAGCAGGCGGTGGCCAATTCGCTGGCCGCGGTGCGCGCCGGCGCCCGCCAGATCCAGGGCACGCTGAACGGGCTCGGCGAGCGCTGCGGCAACGCCAATCTGTGTTCGCTGATCCCGACCCTGCGGATGAAGCGCGAGTTCTCCGACGCGTTCGAGATCGGCGTCTCCGAAGACAAGATGGCGACCCTGATGAAGGTGTCGCGGACGCTCGACGACATGCTCAACCGCGCGCCGGACCGCCACGCGCCCTATGTCGGCGAAAGCGCCTTCGTCACCAAGACCGGCATCCATGCCTCCGCCGTGCTGAAAGACCCGCAGACCTACGAACACGTGGCGCCGGAGTCGGTCGGCAATCACCGCAAGGTGCTGGTGTCCGACCAGGCCGGCCGTTCCAACGTCATCGCCGAGCTCGATCGCGCCGGCATCGCCTACGACAGGAACGACCCGAAACTCACGCGGCTGGTCGAGGAGATGAAGGACCGCGAGGCGGTGGGCTACGCCTATGAATCCGCCAACGCATCGTTCGACCTGTTGGCGCGGCGGACGCTGGGCAAGGTGGCGGAATACTTCCGGGTCGAGCAGTTCGACGTCAATGTCGAGCAGCGCTACAACGCCAACGGCCAGCGCGTCACGGTAGCGATGGCGGTGGTGAAGGTCGATGTCGACGGCGAGAAACTGATCTCGGCGGCGGAGGGCAACGGCCCGGTCAACGCGCTCGACGTGGCGCTGCGCAAGGATCTCGGCAAGTACCAGAAATACATCGAAGGCCTGAAGCTGATCGACTACCGCGTGCGTATCCTCAATGGCGGCACCGAAGCGGTGACGCGTGTGCTGATCGAGAGCGAGGACGAACAGGGCGAGCGCTGGGCCACGATCGGCGTATCGCCCAACATCATCGACGCCTCGTTCCAGGCGCTGATGGATTCGGTGATCTACAAGCTGGTGAAATCAGCCGCGCCGGCGTGAGGCACACCCGTCATTCCGGGGCGCGTCGAAGACGCGAACCCGGAATCTCGTGGTCGTAAAATTCGATCGAGATTCCGGGTTCGCCGCTTTGCGGCGCCCCGGAATGACGAACTGCGGTTCAATGGCTCGGGACCATCTCTCATGATCGACCACATCTCCGTCGGCGTCGCTGACCTCGAGCGTTCCGCGCGCTTCTATGAATCAACGCTGGCGCCGCTCGGGCTGTCGCGGCTGGTGACGCGGCCGAACACGGTCGGTTTCGGCAAGAATTATCCGGAGTTCTGGATCAATCTGCGCGCCGGCATGGCGCCGGTCACGCCCGGCAGCGGCGTCCATGTCTGCCTGCGGGCGAAATCGATCGGCGATGTCGATGCGTTTCATGCCGCCGCGCTGGGTGCCGGCGGCCGCTCCGACGGCGCGCCCGGCCTGCGCCCGCACGATCGCGTGAAGTATTATGCCGCCTTCGTCATTGATCCCGACGGCAACCGCATCGAGGCGGTGACGTTTCCGGAAGGGTGAGGCGGCCTGCGGTCAGAGCCTTCGCGCGATCTCCGGCGCCAGCTTCTCGGTGCCTTCCTGGGCGCGGGCCGCGGCGGCGCGCAGGCGCGGCAGGATGTCCTCGACCCGCTCTGCTTTCAGGATCTCGATCGGCAGCGTGGGGCGGATGAATTCGGTGGCGCGCATGTGCGCCAGCAGCACCAGCAAGGGTTCCCAGAAGCCGTCGATATTGGCGAGCAGCACCGGCTTGGTGTGACGGCCGAGCTGCTGCCAGGTCATCTGCTCCACCAGTTCCTCCAGCGTGCCGATGCCGCCGGGCAACGCCACGAAGGCGTCGGAACGCTCGAACATCAGTCGCTTGCGCTCGTGCATGTCGGGCGTGACGATCATTTCCTGAACACGCTTCAGGGCGTTCTCGCGGGTGGTGAGGAAGTCGGGAATGATGCCGGTGACGCTGCCGCCATGGTCGAGCACGGAGGTAGCCACCGCGCCCATCAACCCGACCGAGCCGCCGCCGTAGACAAGGCGGATGTCGTTCTCGGCGAACGCCTTGCCGAGCGCGATGGCGGTTTCCACAAAGCGGGGATTTGTACCGGGGCCGGAGCCGCAATAGACACAGACAGTCTTGATCTTGTTCGTCATGATTTTCATGTGGCACTGCAGCGTAAAAGGGTCAAGCCAGCCGGATTCGCCTGGAGCGCCGAATCTACCCGCAAATGCCTTGGAATCGTGAAAGAAATTGCTCCTGGCGAGGGTGCATACGACATCTAAACGCTCTATATGACGGGCAGAATGCAGAAAAATCGAAAACGTCCGACCGCACCTCTCCAGGCTCACGATTGATGGCTCACCATGATTCGGCTCCAAGTTCGGCCCACGGCGCCGGCGAAGCCCCCTCCAGTTCGGCCATTGAACAGGCGACCCTGACCGGGACGCTGGTGCATCTGTGGCCCTATATCTGGCCGAGCGACCGCGCCGATCTCAAGATGCGCGTGGTCTGGTCGATGGTGCTGCTGCTGGTCGCCAAGCTGGCGACGCTGTCGGTGCCGTTCTTCTTCAAATGGGCGATCGACGCGCTGACCGGGGCGGACACCGCGCCCGTGCAGTCCTCGAACTGGCCGCTATGGCTGATCGCCTCGCCCTTGATCATGACGCTGAGCTACGGCGCCGTACGGGTGCTGATGGCGGTCCTGACCCAATGGCGCGACGGCATCTTCGCGCGGGTGGCGATGCACGCGGTGCGCAAGCTCGCCTACCGCACCTTCGTTCACATGCACGAACTGTCGCTGCGCTTCCATCTCGAGCGCAAGACCGGCGGACTGACGCGGGTGCTGGAGCGCGGCCGCACCGGCATCGAGGTCATCGTGCGGATGGTGATCCTGCAGCTGATCCCGACCATCGTCGAGGTTTCGCTGCTGATGGCGGTGCTGCTGTGGAAGTTCGACTGGCGCTACGTGCTCGTCACCATGATCACGGTCGTGATCTACATGTACTACACTTACGTCGCGACCGAATGGCGGATCGGCATTCGCCGCACCATGAACGACTCCGATACCGAGGCGAACACCAAGGCGATCGACTCGCTGCTGAACTACGAGACGGTAAAATACTTCAGCGCCGAGGAGCGCGAAGCCGAGCGCTATGACCGCTCGATGGAGCGCTACGAGCAGGCCAGCGTCAAGACCTACACTTCGCTGGCGATGCTGAATGCCGGGCAGGCGGTCATCTTCACTGCCGGCCTCACCGCGACCATGCTGATGTGCGCCATCGGCATCCGCGGCGGGCACAATACGGTCGGCGATTTCGTCATGGTCAACGCCATGATGATCCAGCTCTACCAGCCCCTGAATTTCATGGGCATGGTCTATCGCGAGATCAAGCAGGCGATCATCGACATCGAGAAGATGTTCAGCGTGTTGACGCGCAATCCAGAGATCAAAGACATTGCCGGCGCAATGCCGCTGGTGGTCGCCTCGGGCAATGTGCGCTTCGACGATGTGCGGTTTTCCTACGACCCCGAGCGTCCGATCCTGAAGGGGCTCAGCTTCGAGGTGCCGGCCGGCAAGACGGTCGCGATCGTCGGCCCCTCCGGCGCCGGCAAATCCACCATCTCGCGGCTGCTGTTCCGGCTCTATGACGTCTCCGGCGGCAGGATCCTGATCGACGGCCAGGATATCCGCAACGTCACGCAGTCGTCGCTGCGGGCCTCGATCGGCATGGTGCCGCAGGATACCGTGCTGTTCAACGACACCATCCGCTACAACATCCGCTACGGCCGCTGGGACGCCAGCGACGCCGAAGTGGAAGAGGCGGCGCAACTGGCGCAGATCGACCCCTTTATCCGGATGTCGCCGAAGGGCTACGAGACCCAGGTCGGCGAGCGCGGGCTGAAACTGTCGGGCGGCGAGAAGCAGCGCGTCGCGATCGCGCGCACGGTGCTGAAGGCGCCGCCGATCCTGGTGCTGGACGAGGCCACCTCGGCGCTCGACAGCCATACCGAGCACGAAATCCAGGAGGCGCTGGAGAAGGTGTCGCAGGGCCGCACCTCGCTGGTGATCGCGCACCGGCTGTCCACCATCGTCGGCGCGGACGAGATCATCGTGCTCGACCAGGGCCGCATCGCCGAGCGCGGCACCCACACCCAGCTTTTGGCTTCGAGCGGACTTTATGCCAGTATGTGGAACCGGCAGCGCGAGGCCCAGGAAGCGCGGGAGCGTCTGGCGCGGATCGCCGACGACAACGAAGCGCCGAACCGGGAACCGCCGCCGGTCGACGATCTCCTGGCGACGCCTGCCGCCGCCGAATGAACGAAGCATCCCGTCTCCCGCAAGGGGAGAGGGTCCAGATGACAGTGAGTTTTGATGTCGATCGCCAATTCCATCCGCGCGCAGATTCCGCCCATTCATCCCGAGGGCTACCCGTTCATCGGCGGCTTTGCCCTGGCCAGCCTGGTGCTGTTCTGGCTCTGGACGCCGCTGGGCTGGATCGGCACCTTGCTCACGGTCTGGTGCGCGCTGTTTTTCCGCGATCCGGTGCGGGTGACGCCGGTGCGCGAGGGCATCGTGGTGGCGCCGGCCGACGGGCGGATATCGATGATCACGCAGGTGCTGCCGCCGGCCGAACTCGGCCTCGGCGACAAGCCGCTGCCGCGGATCTCGATATTCATGAGCGTGTTCAACTGCCATGTGAACCGCAGCCCGGTGGCAGGCCGGATCGACCGCATCGCCTACCGGCCCGGCACCTTCATCAATGCCGAACTCGACAAGGCGAGCGAGGACAATGAGCGCAATTCGCTGGTGATCTCCACGGCCAATGGCCGGATCGGAGTGATCCAGATCGCCGGCCTGGTGGCGCGACGGATCGTGTCGTTTGTCCGCGAAGGCCAGTCGATCGGCGCCGGCGAGCGGTTCGGGTTGATCCGTTTCGGCTCGCGGCTCGACGTTTACCTGCCGGAAGGCACCAGGGCGCTGGTTTCCGAGGGCCAGACCGCGGTGGCCGGAGAGACCGTTCTGGCCGATTTCAAGGCCGGTGACAGCGGCCGGACTTACCGCGCGGATTAACCATTTAGGCGGCTGGGACGGCAGACCCGCCGCCGCAATGGCGCGGCGGACCGGCGTTTGCTATATGTATCCTCGCCATGCAGATGCCCTTTGATCCCAACCATCCCGAACTGCGCCGCCGCCGGTTCCGCCCGATCCCGGTGCGGATGCTGGTTCCCAACGTCATCACCCTGCTGGCGATCTGCGCCGGCCTGACGGCGATCCGGCTGTCCACGGAAGGGCGGATGGATATCGCGGTGGGTGCGATCGCATTCGCCGCTTTTCTCGACGGAATCGATGGCCGCGTCGCGCGCATGATCAAGGGGCAGTCGAAATTCGGCGCGGAGCTCGACAGCCTCGCGGATTTCGTCAATTTCGGTGTGGCGCCCGGGCTGATCCTGTATTTCTGGCAATTGCACGAACTCAACAATGGCGGCTGGATCGCGGCGATGGTGTTCGCGATCTCGGGCGGCCTGCGGCTGGCGCGGTTCAACGCCACCATGGACGATCCGAACAAGCCGGCGTTTGCGGCCAATTACTTCACCGGCGTTCCCGCCCCCGCCGGCGCCATCACGGTGCTGCTGCCGATCTATCTCTCCTTCCTCGGGCTGCCGCAGCCGCCGGCGATGCTCACCGCGGCCTATACGCTGCTGATCGCGTTTCTGATGGTGTCGCGGCTGCCGGTGTTTTCCGGCAAGACCTGGCGGATGCGGGTGCCGCCGGAAATGGTGCTGCCGGTTTTCGTCGGGGTGATTTTCTTCATCGCGCTCCTGATCGGTTATCCCTGGTACATTCTGTCGGCGGGGTCGGTGCTGTATCTGCTCAGCCTGCCGGCCGGGTGGAAGTCCTATCGCGACCACGAGCGTAGGGCGGCGGCGTCCGGCGTCCCCGCATCGGCGGATGCCGCGCCGGCGAGTTCGGCGCCGTTCGACGCCGTCGTGCCCGAACCGCACCCGGACGACCGGCCGACGCGGCTGAACTGATTTTTCCGTTCCTCCCTGTCGATGCCCTTCCCGCACACGAACCGGCCCCCTTGGCTTGAGCAGGCCGTGGATATCAGCCATGAGCGAACGCCTGTTTGGGTTCGCCCCCGATCTCGGCTATATCGCTGCCCATGCACGGCCCTTCGAAAACGGCCGGCCCCTGAAATCCTGGAGAAAACGCCGTGACGGATTCCGATAAAGCGCCGCTGCCTGCCTCGCTGCTCGAAGCCCTCGGACGCTACGATACGCCGACGATCTGCAACGCGCTGGAAATCGTGGCGCCCTCGCGCCGCCTGGTCGGCTACACCACCAAGCCGCTGGTCTGCCCGTTTCCCGAACTGCCGCCGATGGTCGGATATGCGCGCACGGTGACGATCCGTTCGGTGGTGGCCTCCGGTTTGCCGGCCGCCGAACAGTCGAAACGCCGCATCGAATATTACGAATATGTCGGCACCGGCTCCGGCCCGCGCATTACGGTGATCCAGGATATCGACGGCCCCGACGTCGGCTATGGTGCGTTCTGGGGCGAGGTCCAGAGCAACGTGCACAAGGCGCTCGGCTGCCTCGGCGTCGTCACCGACGGATCGATCCGCGACATCCCGCAATGGGCGCCGGGCTTCCAGGCGCTCGCCGGTTCGATCGGCCCGTCGCACGCGTGGGTTCACGCCGAAAGTTTCGGCGGCGAAGTCCGCGTCGCCGGCATGACGGTGCGCTCCGATGACCTCATTCACGCCGACTGCCACGGCGCGGTGGTGATTCCGCACGACATCGCCGCCAAGGTGCCGGATGCGGCCGAACTGTGCGCCCGCCGCGAGACGCCGATCCTGGAAATCGCCCGAAGCAAGGACTTCTCGCTCGAAAAGCTGAAGGACGCGCTGAAGCGGTCGGCCGAGATCCACTGACAGCGTCACGACAGGGAGCGCGCCGCGATGAACATGGACGGCAAGACGGTGTTGGTCACGGGCGCGACCGATGGCGTCGGCCGCTATGTCGCGGGCAAACTCGCGGCCGCCGGCGCCAGCGTGCTGATCCATGGCCGCGACAGCGAGCGGGCCAACGCGCTCGTTGACCGGGTCAGACGGGAAGGGCGCGGCGAAGCCGTGTTCTATCCCGCCGACCTGTCCTCGCTCGCCTACACGCGCCGACTTGCGGAAAAAGTGCTCGCCGAGCACCGGCGGCTGGACCTCTTCATCAGCAATGCCGGGATCGGATCGCAGTCGCTGGGGCCCGAGCGGCGCACCAGCGCCGACGGCCACGAATTGCGGTTTGCCGTGAATTACCTTTCCGGCTTTTTGCTTGCTCATCTGCTGCTTCCCTTGCTCAAAGCCAGCGCGCCGTCGCGGATCGTCAATGTCGCCTCGCTCGGCCAGCAGCCGCTCGACTTCGACGACGTAATGCTGACCCGCGGCTACAGCGGCACGCGCGCCTATGCCCAGAGCAAGCTCGCGCAGATCATGTTCACCATCGATCTGGCGGCGGAACTGGCCGGCTCGGGCGTGACGGTGAATTCCCTGCATCCGGCCACCTACATGGACACCACGATGGTGCGGGCAGGAGGCATCACGCCGGTCTCCACCGTCGCGCAGGGCGGCGAGGCCATCCTGCATCTGGCTGCCGGCGACGACGTGGCCGGCAAGAGCGGGCTGTTCTTCAACGGCATGAGTGAGGCGAAGGCCAACCCGCAGGCCTATGACGCCGACGCCCGCAGGCGATTGCGCCGGCTCAGCCTCGAACTCACCGGGCTCGCGGCGGACTGACGGCCCCGGCCCGGCCCCCCGCCGTCGTCGACCTGCCGATCGCCCCGACATGGTTAGCGGAACGTTACCGCGCCGTCGCACACCCAATCGGTTTAACCTTTACGCGTCTTAAAGATGAAGGTATCTAACGCATTGTTAAAGCGGTATATTTTTTGGAACTAGACACTCCGTCACTGCCGACTAGACACTTTTGTTCACCGTCTGATCGGCAGGCTCGCGATGCCGGCGCCAGCCAATGTCGGCTGGTCGGCTGCCGCCGTATACCGGTCGAGTTCCTTCGTGGTCTTGTGGCCAGAGACCGCCGCCAGCTGCTTGGCGCTGGCACCGTGCTCGGCCATCGTTCGCAACGTGGCCTTTCTGATGCCATGCGGCACGCACCGGTCAGGCAGGCCCGCGGCACGGATCGCCTGACGCATCAGATGGGATAGGGCAGCGCGCTTGATCGGCCGGCCGTAGCTATCGCCGATCAGGTTGAGGCCCTTGGTAGCGCCGGCCTTGATCGCGTCGCCAAGGTCCGGGTGGATCTGGATCGAAAGCTCGACGCCGGTCTTTTCCTGGACGACCTTGATGGCACCACCAGAAATATCGGCTCGGCGCATCCGAACGACGTCGCCGCTGCGCTGGCCGGTATAGAATAAAAGCGCATAGGCGAGCCTCGGCCGCGTGCCCAGAGGCCATTTGGCTTCGAACTGGGCCAGCTCGGCATCGGTCCAGGTATGGTGGCTGCCTGACTTGTACGAGGTCACCTTCTGCGCCAGTGGGTTCGTTCTGATCTGGCCGCGGTCGAACGCGACCCTCAGCATCTTTTGCAGCACCGCGCGCGTCAGATTCGCCATGCCGGGGGCCCGTGCACCGATGCGTTCGATGATACCGACCAGGTTTTCGCGACTCATGGTCTGCAGCGGCCGATGGCCATGCTGGCTGCGCAACGGTTCGAGCGCCTGCCGGTACAGCTGCTTCGACGACGGCTTTAAATTTGCGAACTCGATCGACCGGTAGTAGTCCGCGATTAGGCCGCCGAACGTGCCTTTGGCACTTCGATCGACCTTAACCGCAGCCGGTTGGCCCGCGCTGACAAAGGCCTGATAGGCCGCCATGAATTCGGGCGAGCCGATGCGGCCCGGCAACGCGCCGCCCTGAAATCCCTTGCGTGCGAAAGTACCGACGGCGAATGCCGCAGTCGTCGGTGTACTCCTTGATGTATGGCAGCCTGGCCATCGGGTGCGCCCTCAATCGTCGTGCCATGACGTACCAGCCACCATATCATGTTCGCGCGGCAGCGCATCGAATGCCATGTCGAGATCGCGGATGTCCCATAGCTTGCGACCTTTGATCAGCCGCGGTGGTTCGATTTGGCCGGCGGAGCGCATTTCGTCAAAGGTGCTACCAGAGATGCCGAGATACATGGCTGCTTCCTCGCGGGACAAACCCCGGCGTGGTAAACTCGCCAAACGTAACTTGGAAAGAGAGCGGCTCATCTTCATCCCTGGCCTGGAGGAGGGACATCATTCGAGCCAACGGTCCGAATTGCCAGCGAACGATTGTGTGAAAATAGGCTGGCCGCGACCCCGATTTCTTGCACACGTAGGATCAAATGATCGCTTCAGGATAAGAAGGTCGCGGTAATGGCTTGATAGTCGCGTAAGGGCGGACATGATGGGATCCGCAATAGCTTACCGTAAAACTAATGGAGGTCGCCGTGGCGCGAGGCACCAAGGGACAGAGTTCCGGTCCACCGGAAAAATGGACACCTGGCCGAACTTTGGACAGCATCACCGAGGTACGGTTATCGGCAGAGGACGTGTCGGAAGCCGCGCAGTTGCTTGCTGTAACAAACGACCAAATCAGAGCAAACCTTGCTGAAGTGCTTCAATCAACTGCTAGGCGTTACTGGGAGCAGCATCGCGACTCCGAACGTCCAGCCGCGAATTGGTATCGAACGAAGGTCGGCAGAATACAGAAGAAAGCCGACAACCTTCTGAAACTGCTCCAAGAACCGCATGGTACGGCGCTTGCCCTGCTGCGATTTCGGACCGAACAGCGCATGGGCCTTCAGCTGCTTGGGAGCGTCAGGCAGGA
>Ga0302202_10002667_pt1 | contig 20323 bp, 16 predicted proteins | sample II_Bog_N3_3_FD_194579 | JGI IMG/M metagenome (GOLD analysis project Ga0302202, IMG submission 194579) | Peat permafrost microbial communities from Stordalen Mire near Abisko, Sweden - II_Bog_N3_3 | ecosystem: Environmental > Terrestrial > Soil > Wetlands > Peat | place: Sweden: Abisko...
GCGCCTGGGTCGTCGCTGGTCTGTTCGCTGACGCGAACGGACCAGCGACGGAAGGGATCCCGGCACAGATACCGGGCCCCGGTATCACCCATCAAAGAGGGGCATGCCAGGGCCAAAGGGCGGCTATGACTGGAATGTGGGTGGAATCAGGCGCATTCGATTCACCGTCGCTGAACGGGGCTGCTTCCTTCCGCTCACGGCAGCCGCGCCCGCGACTGACCGGGAGCGACCAGGGCGAACGGGATGGACCCGAATGAACGATCCAGGTACCGGCTTATTTCGCCCTGGCGCCGAACAAGGCTTTTCCTCGACGCACAGCTTTGCGAAGATAGGCCCTAGTGAATCTGCCTACTCCAGCCCATGCAACGCTCGCTATGAAGGGACGGCTCCGATGTCACAACTCAAACCATTCAAAGCTTTCCGGCCAAGACCCGAACTGGCCGCCCAGGTCGCGTCGGTGCCCTACGACGTGATCAACAGCGCCGAGGCCCGGGCCCTGGCCGAAGGCAATCCCTTTTCCTTCCTGCACGTCTGCCGTCCGGAGATCGACCTTCCGGACGGCACCGATATCCACGCCGACGCGGTCTACGCCCAGGGCGTGCGCGCCCTGCACCGGATGATCCAGGAAGGCACCCTGGTCCAGGAGCCCGAGGCCTGCCTGTACGTCTACCAGCAGCGCATGGGCGACCATGTCCAGGCCGGGCTGGTGGGGCTCTGCTCGGTGAAGGAGTACGAGACCGGCGCCATCAAGCGCCACGAATACACCCGCCAGGACAAGGAGGACGACCGCACCCGCCACGTCACCGAGCAGGCCGCGAACGCCGAACCGGTGTTCCTGGCCTACCGGGCGGTGCCGTACCTGGATTCCCTGATCGACAAGATCCGGGTCAACCCGCCGGTCTACGACGTGGTCACCCCGGACGGCATCGGCCACACGGTCTGGGTGGTCTCCGAAGAGACCCACATCTACACCATCAACCACCTGTTCGAGGCGATCCCGGCCCTGTACATCGCCGACGGCCACCACCGCACCGCCGCCGCCATCCGCTACGGCCAGGCGCGCCGGGCGGCCACCCCGGCCCCCACCGGCGACGAGCCGTTCGAAAGCTTCCTGGCCGTGGCGTTTCCCCACGACCAGCTGAAGATCATGGACTACAACCGGATCGTCAAGGACCTGAACGGCCTGTCCAGCGAGGCGTTCCTGGCCGCGCTGGCGGACAAGTTCACGGTGGCCCCCTCCGCCAGCCGCAGTCCGGCCGCCCCGGCCAGCTTCGGCATGTTCCTGGACGGCCGCTGGTACACCCTGACCGCCAGGCCCGGCAGCTATCCCGCCGACGACCCGGTCCGCAGCCTGGACGTGAGCATCCTCCAGGACAACCTGCTGGGGCCCATCCTCGGCATCCAGGATCCGCGCACCGACACCCGGATCGATTTCATCGGCGGCATCCGCGGCATGGACGAGCTGGAACGGCGGGTCCAGGGCGGCTTCAAGGTGGCCTTCGCCATGTTCCCCACCTCCCTGGACGAGCTCATGGCGGTGGCCGACGCCGGCCAGATCATGCCGCCCAAGTCCACCTGGTTCGAGCCCAAGCTCCGTTCGGGCCTGCTGGTCCGCACCTACCAGGACTGACCCGCGCGGCCGTTCCGGGGCCGCCCAGGGGCGGCCCCCGGCAGGTATCCCCCTGCGCCCCTTTTAGGAATCCATCATGCACATTCTGATCGCGGATGCCTTCGACGCATCCCTTCCCAAGCGCCTCGAAACCTTCGGCCCGGTGAGCAGCGACCTGGCCAGCCTTGGCCAGGTGGAGGTGCTGCTGATCCGCTCCAAGACCAAGGTCACCCCGGCCCTGCTGGAGCAGGCCCCCCACCTCAAGCTGGTCATCCGCGGCGGCGTGGGTCTGGACAACGTGGACCAGTCGGCCTGCAAGGCCAAGGGCATCCAGGTGCTGAACACCGCCGCCGCCTCGGCGGTGTCGGTGGCCGAAATGGCGATGGCCTTCATGGTGGCCATCCCCGCCCGGCTGATCGAGGCGCACATGGCGATGAAGGAGGGCAAGTTCCCCAAGAACGAGCTCAAGCGCACCGAGCTGTTCCAGAAGACCCTGGGCCTCATCGGCGCCGGCGCCATCGCCAGCGAAGTGGCCAAGCGGGCCCTGGGCTTCGGCATGACGGTGATCGCCTTCGACCCGTTCCTCACCAGCCATCCCCTGGCCGAGCTGAAGCCCCTGGACGACGTGCTGGCCCAGGCGGACTACCTGAGCATCCACACCCCGCTCACCGAGCAGACCAAGGGCATGTTCAACCAGGCCGCCTTCGCCCGGATGAAGGACGGCGCCGTGCTGATCAACACCGCCCGGGGCAAGGTGGTGAACGAGGCGGACCTGGCCGCGGCCCTCGCGTCCGGCAAGCTGCGCGCCTACGGCACCGATGTGTGGGCCAGCGATCCCCCGCCGGCCGACAGTCCGCTGCTGACCGCGCCCAACGTGTTCATGGCGCCGCATATCGGTGGCAGCAGCAAGGAGAACCTGCTGCGCATCGGCGATATCGTCGTGGATATCCTGTCCCGTTTCAAAGCTTAGGAGAAGTTCATGGCTAAACGCACGATCAATTTCTACGCCGGCCCCGCCGGTCTGCCGCTCCCGGCCCTGGAGCGCGCCCAGGCGGAGATGCTGGATTTCGCCGGCACCGGCATGTCGGTCATGGAGATCAGCCACCGCTCCAAGGAGTACGACGCGGTCCACGAGGAGGCCCTGGCCCTCACCCGCGAGCTGATGGGCATTCCCGACAACTACAAGATCCTGCTGCTGCAGGGCGGCGCCCACCTGGCCTTCGGCATGATCCCGCTGAACCTGCTCCGGGGCGGCCGCAAGGCCGACTACCTGGTCACCGGCAACTGGGCGGAAAAGGCCTACAAGGAAGCCAAGCTGGTGGGCGGCGAGGACAACGTGCGGCTGGCCGGCAGCACCAAGGAGCAGAAGTTCGCGCGCCTGCCCAAGGCCTCGGAGATGACCTTCCACAAGGACTCGGCGTTCGTCCACTTCACCTCCAACAACACGGTGGAAGGCACGCAGTGGCAGCAGTTCCCCGACACCCACGGGGTGCCCTACGTGGCCGACATGTCCAGCGACATCATGTGGCGGCCCTTCGACGTGAGCCCCTTCGGGCTGATCTACGCCGGCGCCCAGAAGAACCTGGGTCCCTCGGGCGTGACCCTCACCATCATCCGCGAGGATTTCCTGGCCCAGTGCCAGGCCAGTGATCTGCCCAGCTACCTGCGCTACCAGCTGCACGCGGACAAGAACAGCCTGTACAACACGCCGCCCTGCTTCGGCATCTACATCCTGCGCAACGTGCTGGCCTACAACAAGTCCCTGGGCGGACTCAAGGCCATCGAGGCCACCAACCGGGCCAAGGGCGCGCTGCTCTACGGCTGCATCGACCGGCACGCGGACTTCTACAAGCCTTTCGTCACCGAGGCGGCCGACCGTTCCTTCATGAACGTGGACTTCTTCCTGCCCAGCGAGGCGCTCACCGCCACGTTCGTGAGCGAAGCCAAGCAGAACGGCATGGTCGGGCTCAAGGGCTACCGGGACATCGGCGGCATTCGGGTCTCCTGCTACAACGCGGTCACCCTGGACAACGTCCAGACCCTGGTGACCTTCATGGACGACTTCGCCAAGCGCAACGGCTAATATTCCAGGGTCCGGGCCAGCCGCGCGTAGCCGCTGCGGCTGACCGGGAGCCGGGTCCCGTCGGTGAGGACCGCCACCCAGCTGTCGGTGGCGGTCTTTTCCAGCTGGGCCAGCCGGTCCAGGCGCAGGATGTACGACCGGTGGATGCGCAGGAACTGCCGGGGGTCCAGCCGGGGCTCCAGGCTGGACAGGGTCTGCTCCTTCAGGTGCTCCCGAGCGCCGGCCTTGAGCAGCACATAGTCGTCCTGGGCCTGGATGTAGTCGATGCGGGCCAGGGGGACCACGGTCACCCGGGCGCCGTCCTTGATCAGCAGCCGTTCCTGGAGCCGCCCCTCCCGGGCGGTGGCCGCCAGGGCCGCAGGATCCGGCCAAGCCGAGGGTCCGCCGCAGCGGAGCTTGGCCTGGGCCAGGGCCGCCTCGAAGCGCTCGGCGCTGAACGGCTTGAGCAGGTAGTCCGCCGCGTGCACCTGGAAGGCGCGCAGGGCGTGCCGGTCGTGGGCGGTGACGAACACCACGGCCGGGCCCGGATCCAGCAGCTCCAGCACCTCGAAGCCGTCCAGCCCGGGCATCTGGATATCCAGGAACAGCAGGTCCGGCGCCTGCTCCGCGGCCGCCCGGATGGCCTCGAAGCCATCCCGGCAGGAGGCCAGCACCTGGACCTCCGGATGGCCGGCCAGGTGCTCCAGGAGCAGGGCGCGGGCCAGGTCCTCGTCGTCCGCCAGCAGGGCGGTGAACCTGCGGCCAGGCGCGGCTGTGGGCGTGGGTTCAGTCATGGTCGGATTCCGGGAAGGTCAGGAGCACCTGGAAGCGGTCGCCCACGGGGCCGGCGGTGAACCCGGCCTCCGGGCCGAACCACCCGCGCAGCCGGAGCCGTACCTGCCGGAGGCCCAGGCCCAGGCCGGCCGGGGCCGGCGCGTCGGGATCCATGGGGTTGTCCAGGCCGATCTGGAGGCGACGGCCCGGGCCGCCCGGGTCCTCCACCAGGTGGGCCCGGAGGCGCAGCCGGCCCCCCTGGGGCAGCTGGGCGATGCCGTGCTTGATGGCGTTCTCCGCCAGCGGCTGGAGCAGCAGCGGGGGCAGCAGGACGGTCCCGGTCCGGGGATCCACGTCCCAGTCCACCTGGAGCCGGCTGCCGAAGCGGATCTGCTCGATGGCCAGGTAGGCCCGGAGCAGCTCCAGTTCCTGGGCCAGGGGTGCCAGCTGCTGCTCCCCCAGGCGCAGGCTGCTGCGCAGGAAGTCCGCCAGCAGGACGCACATGCGCCGGGCGCCCGGCGGGTCCAGGGTGGTGAGGGCGCTGATGGAATTCAGGCTGTTGAACAGGAAGTGGGGATCCAGCTGGGCCCTGAGCGCCTTCAGCTCGGCCTCCCGGGCCAGTTCGCGCAGGTCCCGGCCGGCGGTTTCGGCCTCCCGGGTCCGCTCCTGGGCGATGAGCAGGTAGTGGAAGGCCACGGTCACGATGTGGAACACGGCGCCGATCCCGGCCAGCCGCAGCAGTTCCGGGACCCCCAGGACCGGAACGACCAGCGCACCGCCCAGCAGGCCCAGATCCAGCAGGAGGCGGAACAGCAGCCATACGGCCCCCGCCCACAGGGTGCCCATGCAGGCGGAGGCGGCGGCCCAGGTGCCCAGCAGGCTCAGGGTGCGGTCCGGGCGCAGGGGCGCGACCCGGCACAGGTGCCAGCTGGACAGGAACAGGGCCGATGCCAGCAGGCAGGACGGCCCGGCCAGGGCCAGGGCGTCCCGCAGGGCCCAGCCGCCGGCCAGGAACTGGCCGGCGAGCAGGCACACACCGGGAACCCAGGCGAGCAGGTAGGTTCCCAGCCGGGCCCGGCTGCCCAGGACCGGATGCATCAGCCCTCTCCCTCGTCAAAAAACATAGTGCCTCGGGTGTCCATGTGTCCGTCCGTATCCCCCATCATCCCGCGATCCGCCCGGCATCAGCGCCGCACTTCGCAGCCGCCGAACAGGATGAGGCCGGAGACCACCAGACGCGGACGCGGGTCCGGTCCTGCCGGGGCGGGCGCACCCTTGTCGCTCACCCCGCCGGCGATGGTGGTGGCCTGCAGGTGCACCTCCCAGTCCTCGGGGACCCGCAGTTCGCCGCCGCCGAACAGCAGGAACACCTCCAGCCGGGCCTGGTTCCCGGCCATGCGCACTTCCCGCAGATCCAGATCGAAGCCGCCGAGGATGGCGGTGATCTCGCCGCCCCGGAAGGCCCGGGACTGGAGCCGGCGCTTGATCCCGGTCAGGATGGCGGTGCCGGTGAAGCTGTCCTCGGAATCCGCAAACCTGGCCTCCGGCCGGGTCGTGCCGCCCGGTTCCGGGCCGGCCCCGAACTCCGGCCCGGGCCCGGAAGCCGGGCGGCGCTCCCGGAGGCTGTGCCGGACCAGGACGACGCCGCAGCAGAGCAGCACGGCGGGCCAGATCAGGGCCGCGACCGGGCCGTGCCCCAGGGTCCTGACCAGCAGCACCAGGCCCAGGGCCACCAGGATCCAGCCGGGCGCCGACCGCCGGCCCTCCCGGATGCGTACCGCGCCCACGGCCACCAGGATGAGCGGCCACAGGGGCTTGAGCCGCTCCAGCAGGTGCGCCTGGTGCAGGACTGGCACCTGGTCCAGCAGCAGCACCGCGCCCAGCAGGATCACCCCGACGCCCAGGACCAGGCCGGAGGCGCGGGAGCGTTCCGGGCGGGGGCCGCGGCCGTGCCGGCTCATGACCGGCTCCCGACGCCGTCCGGGGCAGGGCGCCGGCGCGGACGGACGAGGCTGTGGATCACCTGGACCCGGCCCAGCCGGGCGGCGGTCGGAGGGTGGACGTGCATGGCCATGGGGCCTCCGGAACGGACGGACCGGCCTGCCCGGTCCTGGTCTCCAGGGTAGGGGCGGACGGAGGGCGGCGGCAGCCGGCAATCGGCGAACGGATCCCGGCGGTCGGCGAACGCCGGCCGCCAGGATCCAGGGTCGGCCGCTGGGCGCATCGGCAATCCATTCCGTGCAATCGGGCGCCGGATTGTGGCAGAATATCCCATCGCGCTAGGAAACTAGGGAAATAGGACGACTAGCCCCAGGAGGCAGGCATGAAGGCCGGCTCGGACTGCAAACGTATCAAGGTCACGGTCGACAAGCGCGAGCTGGAGGTCACGGAAGGCCTGACCATCCTCCAGGCGCTGCTGCAGGAGGACCTGCACATCCCGCACCTGTGCTACGACATCCGCCTGGAGCGCTCCAATGGCAGCTGCGGCCTGTGCGTGGTCGAGCTGGGCGAAGGCGCGGCCGTGCGCGAGGTGAAGGCCTGCCAGACGCCCATCCGCGCCGGCATGGTGATCCAGACCCACAGCACCAAGCTGGAAAGCTACCGCAAGGTCCGCCTGGAGCAGATCCTGTCCGACCACAACGCCGACTGCGTCGCCCCCTGCGTGCAGACCTGTCCGGCCAACATCGACATCCAGCGCTACCTGCGCCTGGCCGGCAACGGCAACTACGAGAGCGCGCTGCGCGTCATCAAGGACCGCAATCCGTTCCCGGTGGCCTGCGGCCGGGTCTGTCCGCATCCCTGCGAGGCCCAGTGCCGGCGCAACCTGGTGGACACCCCGGTGGCCATCAACCACGTCAAGCGCTTCCTGGCGGACCGGGACATGGCCCAGGAGCAGCCCTGGCTGCCCAGCAAGCGCCCTGACACGGGCAAGCGGATCGCCGTGGTGGGCGCCGGCCCGGCCGGCCTGTCCGCGGCCTACTTCAGCGCCATCAACGGCCACCAGGTGACCGTGTTCGAGCGCCAGCCGCACGCCGGCGGCATGATGCGCTACGGCATCCCCGAATACCGCCTGCCCAAGGCCGCGCTGGACCAGGAAATCGATATCATGCGCAGACTGGGTGTGCAGATCAACACCGGGAAGGCGCTCGGCATCCATATTCGCCTGGATGATCTGCAAAAGGATTTTGATGCTGTTTACATGGCCATCGGCTCATGGCGGGCATCACCGCTCAATATCGAAGGCGAAAACCTGGAAGGCGTATGGCTGGGCATCAATTACCTGATGAACGAGACCAAAGGCCTGCCCAGCAACCTGGGCGACACCGTGGTGGTGATCGGCGGCGGAAATACCGCCATCGATTGCGCCCGAGTGGCGCTGCGCAAGGGTGCCAAGCAGGTCAAGCTCCTGTATCGCCGCACCCAGGAGGAGATGCCGGCGGAAGCGTTCGAAATCGCCGAGGCCCTGCACGAAGGGGTGGAGATGCACTTCCTGGTGGCGCCCAGCCGGATCGTCCTGGCGGGGGGGCGGAAGCAGGTCCACTGCATCGAGATGGAACTGGGCGAACCCGACCGTTCCGGCCGGCGCCGGCCCGTCCCGGTGGAAGGCAGCAACATCGTCATCGAAGCCGATACGGTCATCGGCGCCATCGGCCAGAGCACCAACACCCAGTTCCTGTACAACGACCTGCCGGTGCAGCTGAACAAGTGGGGCGACATCCAGATCAACGGCCGCACCTCGCAGACCTCCGAGGCCAACATCTTCGCCGGCGGGGACTGCGTCACCGGCCCGGCGACCGTGATCCAGGCGGTGGGGGCCGGCCGGCGCGCCGCCGAGGCCATGGACTGCTTCCTGGCCCGGGGCTACGTCCACGAGGACAAGGTGGACTACAGCTGCAGCCGCGGCTCCATGGAGGACCTGCCCCGCTGGGAGTTCGAGGCCCAGCCGCGCCTGCGCCGCCAGGTCATGCCCATGCTGGCGCCGGAGGCCCGGAAGCTGAGCTTCGCCGAGGTGGAACTGGGCCTGGACGAGGCCCAGGCCCAGGCGGAGGCCCGGCGCTGCCTGCGCTGCGGCTGCGACGCCCGCTACGACTGCAGCCTGCGCCGCGAGGCCACCGCCCACGAGATCGTGTTCGCCCCTCCCGTGCACGAACGCCCGTACGTGCCGATCGTGGCGGACCATCCGTTCATCGTCCGCGACCACAACAAGTGCATTTCCTGCGGGCGCTGCATCGCCGCCTGCGCCGAAGTGGAAGGCCCCGATGTGCTGGCCTTCTACCGCAAGCACGGCCGGCAGCTGGTAGGCACCAAGAGCGGCCTGCCGCTGCAGGAGAGCGACTGCGTGAGCTGCGGCCAGTGCGTCAACGCCTGTCCCTGCGGGGCCCTGCAGATCCGCAGCGAAAAGGGCAAGGTGTTCCGGGCCCTGAACAACCCCGAGCTGACGGTGGTGGCCTTCGTCGCGCCGGCGGTGCGCAGCGTGGTCTCGTCCCACTACGGCATCCCCTTCGACGCCGCCTCGCGCTACATGTCCGGCCTGCTCAAGAAGCTGGGCTTCGACAAGGTGTTCGACTTCTCCTTCGCCGCCGATATGACCATCCTGGAGGAGACCACCGAGTTCCTGGAGCGGGTGGCCGCCAAGGGGGTCATGCCGCAGTTCACCTCCTGCTGCCCGGGCTGGGTGAACCTGGTGGAACGCCGCTATCCGGAGCTGATCCCGCACCTGTCCTCCTGCAAGTCGCCGCAGATGATGATGGGGGCCACGGTCAAGCAGCACTTCGCCAAGCTGGCCGGACTGGACCGCAAGCAGCTGTTCGTGGTTTCGGTCGTGCCTTGCATCGCCAAGAAGTACGAGGCGGCCCGGCCGGAGTTCGCCCCGGACGGCATCCGCGATGTGGACGCGGTGCTCACCTCCAGCGAGATGCTGGAGATGGTCGAGCTCATGCGCATCGATCCGGCCGCCATCCAGGCCTGCGATTTCGATGAGCCGTACAAGCAGGTGTCCGGCGCGGGCGTGCTGTTCGGCGCCTCGGGCGGGGTGGCCGAGGCCGCCCTGCGCATGGCCGTGGAGCAGCTCACCGGCCAGGTGCTGGACACCCGCCTGGATTTCGAGGAGATCCGCGGTTTCGAGGGCCTCAAGGAGGCCACGCTGGACGCGGGCGGCACCCAGGTGCGGGTGGCGGTGGTCAGCGGTCTGCACAACGCCGAGCCGCTGGTGGAGAAGATCCTGCAGGGGGTGGACGTGGGCTACGACCTGATCGAGGTCATGGCCTGCCCCGGCGGCTGCATCTGCGGGGCCGGCCATCCGGTGCCGGAAAAGGTGGACACCCTGGACCGCCGTCAGCAGGTGCTGGTGGACATCGACAAGACTTCCAAGTACCGCAAGTCCCAGGAGAACCCCGATGTCCTGCGGCTGTACGAGGCGTTCTACCAGGCGCCCAACTCGCCCCTGGCGCATGCGCTGCTGCACACCCACTATGCCCCGGTACAGGGGGACCACCGGGCCGGCAGCGTGCGCCGCAAGGCCGATTCGGCCTTCCGCACCCAGGAGTACAGCGTCTGCATCTGCGACAAGTGCACGGCGCTGGGGTCCAAGGGGCTGTTCCAGGAGGCCAGCGGCCGGATCCTCCAGCAGAAGATGGATTCCTTCATCAATCTGCGGACCATCCGGCTCAAGGACACCCATCCCGGCAGCGGGGTCTACGTGACCCGGAACGGCCAGCAGGTGGATGCCTCCGTCCTGGACGATCTGCTGGCGCCGGTACCGGAGTAGGGGACGGCCGGTCAGCGTCCGGCCAGCTCCAGGGTCAGGTACTCGAAGGGATTCTGCCCCCAGACCTCCGGGTCCTCGTTGCAGACGATGCTGTCGTCACAGGCCGGGTCGGCCAGGTCGATGTCCACCGGGCTGAGCCGGCGGCCGCGGGGGATGTCGTACATCACCCGGACCTTGGGCGACAGCAGGCCCTGGGCGCTCTGCTCCATGACCACCCCCAGGCGGTTGCTGGCCAGCTTCACCAGGGAACCGACCGGATAGATGCCGATGGCCTGGATGAAGTGCTGCACCAGCTCCGCGTCGAAGTGGTGGTCGCTCCACTCGAACAGCTTGGTGAGCGCGGCGGGCGGCTCCATGCCCTTGTGGTAGATCCGGTTGGAGGTGAGCGCGTCGTAGACATCGACGATCGCCGCCATGCGGCCCAGCTGGGAGATCTCCCCGCCCTGGAGCTGCTCCGGGTAGCCCGAGCCCTCGAAGCGCTCATGGTGCTCCCCGGCCACCTGCACCACGGTGCGCGAGATGCCCGGGGTGCCGCGCAGGATCTCCAGGCCCAGGGTCACATGCTCCTTCATGATGGCGAACTCTTCGTCGGTTAGCTTGGCCGGCTTGTTCAGGATGTGGTCCGGGATCCGCATCTTGCCGATGTCGTGCAGCATCCCGCCGATGCCGGCCTCGTGGATGATCTCCGGGCTCAGCTCCAGGTAGTGGCAGAAGCTCACCAGCAGGGTGCAGACGCTCACCGAGTGCTGGAAGGTGTAGGTGTCGCCCTCGCGGATCCGGCCCAGGCTGACCAGGGTGCCGGGATTGCGCAGGATGGACTCGGTGATCTGGGCCACCACCGGCTGCAGCCGCTCCACCTGGATCTGCCGGCCCAGGCGCACGTCGCCCAGCACCGAGTGGATCACCTTGTTGGCCTCCTGCTGGATCTTCTTGGCGAAGCCCAGCTCCTCCAGGTGGGTGGTGTGGCCGCCCGGCGGGGGCTTGGGGCTCGACAGGTCCAGCATCCGGGCGGCAAGGTCCGCCTGCACCTCCCCCAGGGTGGGCGAACCGCTGGCGTCGATGCCCTTGACCGTGTCGATGTAGACCTCGGAGATCCCGCTGTCCATGATCTTCTGCAGATCGCTGTCCTTGCGCAGCATGAAGCTGTTGCGCAGGAAGGAATGCTCCATCCACCCGCAGTTCAGGTCATGGATGAACATGCCGAGCCTGAGATCGATCTTGCTGACCTTTTTGATCATGCATTCGCCATGCGGGCCACTGGGCTGCCTTGAATGTACCGGGCCGGGCCGGGCCTGTCATGGAAATAATCGGATCCCGTGCCGCCGGTTTCCGGCTCCAGCCCATGAGCGGACCGGGGTTGCCCGGGGCGATCCCGGTCGCCGTCACGACCGGGTGACGCCGGGCCCCGGACCTGGGCCGCAACCCTGGCATTCCGTGCCCGGGGGGCCCGGGGCGGGCCGGCACGAAGGTTGACCTGCCCAGGGTGCTCCGTTCCGGAGCGCCCTGGAGGTCCGTCATGAAACCCGATGCCCGCGCCTGGCTGCTGAGCCTGGGGCTGGTGGGGCTGCTGGCCGCAGCGCCCCGCCGGCCGCCGGCCCAGCCCATCGACCTGAACACCGCCACCCGAACTGAACTCCTGCAATTGCCGCGGGTGGGGCCCAGGACCGCCGAGCGGATCCTGGCCTTCCGCCAGGCCCATGGTCCGTTCCTCCGGGCCGAGGAGCTCATGGCGGTGAAGGGTATCGGCGAAAAGACCTTCATCCGCCTGCAGCCCTACATCCGGGTGAGCGGGGTCGGCGCCCCGCCATCCTGGGCGGATCCCGCGGCCGGCGCCGGTACCGGCGCCCGGAAGCCGCGGCGGGAGGCCGGGAACGACGAGGCCGATCCGGCGGAGGCGGACGGCCCATCGCGGCCGCCCCGGGCCGGCCGGCCCCGCTCCGCCGGCGGTTCCAGCCTGCTGGAGCTGGTGCTGGTGCTGGGCGGACTGGGGGCCCTGGGGCTGGCCATAGGGGCCGGCCCCGGCCGGGGGCACGCCGCCCTGGCGGCGGTCCAGGGCGAGCTGCGCGCCAGCGTGGAGCAGGCGTTCCTGCTGGCCCGGGCCCGGGGCGGCCCGGTGGTCCTGACCCTGGAGGCGGCCGGCCGCGGTCCGACCGGCGGGGGCCGGCCCGCCGATCCAGCGTACGCCGTGCTGCCGGGCCCGCGGCTGGCCCGGGGGGTGAGCTGGGGCGCGGGGGCCCACCCACCGTCGCTGCCGGCCGGGGCGGGGCGCACCCGGCAGGCGCATCGCACTGGCCGGTCCCGGGACCGCCTCATCGTCACCGCCGCGCGAAGCGCCCAGGCCGGCGCCTGGTACCTGAACGATGGCGCCGACGTGGCCTACCTGGGTCTGGGCAACCACGGCGAGATCACCTGCCAGCGCTGGTGGAGCCGGCTCCGCCAGTGGCGCCGGGCGTAGGGACGGAGGGCCAGCATATGCGCATGGGTGAACTTTCCCCCGAGCAGCGGCCCCGGGAGCGGCTACTGGCCGGGCGGGGCGAGGAACTGAGCGACGCGGACCTGCTGGCCCTGCTCTGGGGCACGGGCCGGCGCGGGCGCAACGCGGTGGAAGCGGCCCAGGACCTGCTCACCCGCTGTGGTGGCCTGCCCGGGATCCTGGGGCAGGGGCTGGGCGACTGGCTCGCCCTGCCGGGGCTGGGGCCGGCCCGGGCCTGCCAGCTGTGGGCCGCCCAGGAACTGGGGCGGCGGAGCCGGCGCGGCGGTCCGGCGCCGCCGCGAATCCATTCTCCCCGCTCGGCCGGCGACTACCTGCTGATCCGGTGCCAGGGCTGGACCGAAGAGCGGTTCGGACTGCTGGCCCTGAACGCCAAGGGGGCGCTGCTGGCCGAGCGGATCCTGAGCCAGGGCACCAGCAGCGCCACCCTCGTCAGCCCCCGGGAGTTCTTCCGGGAAGCCCTGCGCTACGGCGCCGTCACCGCCCTGGCCTTCCATAACCACCCTTCCGGCGACCCGACCCCCAGCCGGGAGGACATCCTGCTCACCCGGCGCCTGCGGGCCGCGGGCGAAGCCCTGGGGGTGCCCCTGGGGGACCACCTCATCGTCGGCCGGGGCCGCTACCACAGCTTCCGGGCGACTGAGCGCTGGGACGGCGCGCCGTGACCGGGCGGGCGATGGACCCTGGGCCGGGAACCTTTGAATCGGTCCAGCCCCCAGCCGCGTCGGCTCAGCCCCAGGGCTGGGCGGCATGGCCGGTACGGGCGGGACGGAGGGTCAGCCGTGTGCCCGGCTTCACCTGCCACTCCGCCATGAGTTCCTGGGGCACTTCCAGGATCCGTTCGTCCAGGCCGGACACGAACTGCACCGCCGCCAGCCGGGGGCCCCCCGGCACTGCCAGCCGCAGGTGCTCCAGCGGATGGGCCCCGTAGGCGCCCATGGCCTTCCAGGCGGCCTCATGGTTCCTGGCCAGGCGGCATGGCTGGTTCTTCTTGCCCCATGGGCCCAGCATGGCCCGCCAGTGGGCTTCGTTGGCCTGGGCCAGCCTGCCCTGGAGGCCCTTCTGCAGGAAGGCGGGGGTGGCCAGGGCCAGTTCCACGGTCCGGTCCGGATCGATCACGTCCAGCTGGCCGGCGCTGCGCAGGGCCGCGCAGGCCCGGAGCACCTCCAGGTCGGGCCGGCCCGAATCGGCGATGAGTTCCCGGAAGCTGTGATAGCCGTCCAGGTGGCGCAGCAGTTCCGCGTCCAGCGGATCCTGCAGCGTCTTTGCCAGCTGGTTGGCCGGCTGGGTCGCCCAGGGCACCTGGTCCAGGTCCGGGAACAGGCTGGCCGCGTGGTTCCGTGTGTCGGTGGCCCGGGCCACCTCCATGAGCAGATCCTCCAGGGAACGCTGTATGGTGGTGGCCACGCCGGTCGGGCCACCCAGGAACTCGAACTCGCCCGCGTCCCAGGCCAGGAGTTCGCGGGCGGCTGCCTCGCCCTGGTGCCCGGCCGTTTCCGCGTGCACCATCCGGCCCTGCTGGAGATAGAAGACGCCCTGCTGGCCGTCCCGGGTGAGCCTGAGCTGGCCGGAGTTCCGGTTGCCGTAGAGCATCTGCAGGACATCGGCCAGGGACAGACTGGGAAGCTTGCCGCGCAGGGTGGGCATGTCGGTCTCCAGCGGTGGGACGAAGGTCCGGGCGGTGGTCCGGAGGCCGCGGGAGAGGCCGCCAGGATCGGAACTGTCACCCGGGAACCCTTCCAGTATCGCCCGGCCGGGGCCCGGGCTCCAGTCCCCGGCCGGGCTGGCCGGAGCGGGTTGGGCCGGAATGCGGCGGGCAAACTGAAGATTGCTCACAAAAAGTCGATAACAATAAATGGGGCCGACGCCCCGGAGGACCCCCATGCCGGAATCCGCTGTCCCCCTCGCCACGGTCCTGGTCGTGGATGACACGCCTGGCAACATCGACATCCTGCAGGAGATCCTGACCCCCACCTACCGGGTAAGGGTGGCCGCCAGCGGCGTCCGGGCCCTGGAGATCGCCGCCCAGGACGATCCCCCCGACCTGATCCTGCTGGATATCATGATGCCGGGGATGGACGGCTACGAGGTGCTCCGGCGGCTCCAGGCGGACCCCCGCACCCGGGCCATCCCGGTGCTGTTCGTCACCGCCAAGGAAACGCCCGAGGACGAGCAGCTGGGCTTCGATCTGGGCTGCGTGGACTACCTCACCAAGCCCATCAGCGCGCCCAGGGTCCGGGCCCGGGTCCGGACCCACCTGGCCCTGCGCGACCAGAACCGGGCCCTGGAGGCGGCGGTGCGGGAACGCACCCGGGAGCTGGAGGCCACCCGCCTGTCCATCCTGGAGCGGCTGGGCCGGGCGGCCGAGTTCCGCGACAACGAGACCGGCATGCACGTCCTCCGCATGAGCCAGTCCAGCCAGTGCGTCGCCCTGGAGCTCGGCCTGCCGGCGGCCGAGGCCACCCTGCTGCTCCAGGCCGCGCCCATGCACGATATCGGCAAGATCGGCATCCCCGACCGGGTGCTGCTGAAGCCGGGGCGGCTGGATGCCGACGAATGGGTGATCATGCGCCGGCATCCGGAGATTGGGCACCGGATCATCGGCCAGCATACCTCCCCGCTGCTGAAGATGGCCGCGGAGGTGGCGCTCACCCACCACGAACGCTGGGATGGCACCGGCTATCCGGCCGGGCTGCGGGACGAAGCCATCCCCCTGGTGGGCCGCATCGTGGCGGTGGCCGACGTGTTCGACGCCCTGACCAGCGTCCGGCCCTACAAGCCGGCCTGGAGCGTGGCGGACGCCGTGGCCGAACTGGAACGGGGGGTGGGGAGCCACTTCGACCCCCGGGTGGTGGCCGCCTTCCTCGTCCGGCTGCCGGAAATCCTGGCCGCCACCGCCGCGTTCGGGGACTGACGTTGCGCCTGCGCCGCGCCGGCAGGCAGCGGGTCCAGGCCCTGGTGCGGCTCCGCCAGCTGCAGCTGGTGGTGCAGGAGGATCTGACCGAGCTGGCCCGCACCGAGGCGGCCCTGAAGGTGGCCCAGCACGAGGCGGAGACGGCCCGGCAGGCCAAGACCGCCTTCCTGGCCAACCTGAACCACGAGCTGCGCACCCCGCTCAACGCGGTGCTGGGCTTCGTGGAGCTGCTCCAGGCCAGTGGGCTGGAGCCCTGGCAGCAGGAGTACCTGGACAAGGCCGGGGCGGCCGCCCGGCATCTGCATGGCCTCATCGGCGATCTGCTGGACTATTCCCGGCTGGAGGCCGGGCAGCTGGATCTGGCCCCGCTCCCCTTCGATCCCCGGGACCCCCTGGAGCCGCTGGCCGGGGTCCTGTCGGCCCGATGCGCCGAAAAGGGCCTGCGCCTGCGCCTGGACCTGGATCCGGCCCTGCCGCCGCGGGTGCTGGGCGACCCCCTGCGGCTGGGCCAGGTGTTGCTGTATTTCGGCGACAACGCCGTGAAGTTCACCGACGCGGGCGAGGTGACGGTGGTGGCGCGGGTGCTGGAGCGGCTGGCCGGGCGGGTGCGCCTGGGCTTCGAGGTGGCGGACACCGGCATCGGCATGACCGAGGCCACGGTGAAGGGCCTGTTCCGGGCCTTCACCCAGGTGGATGATTCCAGCACCCGGCGGTTCGGCGGCACCGGGCTGGGGCTGGCCATCGCCCGGCGCCTGAGCCTGCTCATGGGCGGCGCCATCGAGGTGGCCAGCCGGCCCGGCCAGGGCAGCCGGTTCACGCTGGTGCTGGAACTGCCGCTGGTCGAGCCGGCCGGCGCGGAGGCCGGGGAGCGGCCGCTCCTGGGCGTCGCCGTGCTGCTGGCCGAGGATGACGGCATGAACCGGCTGGTGGCCAAGGAGGTGCTGACCCGGGCGGGGGCCGCCGTGACCCTGGCCGGGGACGGCCGGGCCGCCCTGGCGCTGCTGCGCGACCGGCCCTATGACGCGGTGGTCCTGGACCTGCACATGCCGAACCTTGGCGGGATGGAAACCGCTCGGGTGATCCGGGCCAACCCCCTGTGGGCGTCGCTGCCCATCCTGGCCCTGACCGCCGACGCCCCGGCCGATGTGCGGGAGGCGGTCAGCGCCGTGGGCATGGACGCCTGCCTGAACAAGCCGCTGGAGCCGCAGCAGCTGGTGGGTGCCCTGGTGCGGCTGGTCCAGCGGCGGCATCGGTCCAGCCCCGAGGCCCGGGCCGGATCCCGGGGCCCGGTGCCCGGGGTGGACAGTGCCGCGGCCCTGGCCCGGCTGGGGCTGGAGCCCAAAACCTACCTGACCTTCCTGCAGCGGTTCGGCCGGGAGCAGGCGCGGCGCATGGCCAGCCTGCGGGACCTGCTGGCCCGGGGCGCCATGGCCGAGGCCCGCCTCCTGGTCCATGCCATGAAGGGCGCTGCCGCCAATCTGGGGGCGGACGGGATCAGCGGCCCGGCGGCGGCCCTGGAGGCCTGTCTGCAGCCAGACGGGGGGGAACCTCGCGAGCGCAGCGAGCCGGCCGTTCCCCCCTACCTGTCTGGCGGGGTTTCCTGGAAAGCGGCCATGGCGAGCCTGGAGCAGGGGTCCCGGGACCTGCTGGCCGGCCTGGTATGGTTGGACCCCGCGGCCGAGCCGGACGCCCCGGTGGCGCCGGTCGACGCGACCGCCCTGGGGCAGGCGGTGGCAGCGCTGCAGACCTCCCTGCGGGAGGACGATGCCCGGGCCGGCCAGGACCTGGCCCGCCTGGAGGCGCTGGTCCGGGGCGGCCCCCTGGAGGCCGCGCTGGCTCCCCTCAGGGCCCCCATCGAAGGCTACAACTACCAGCTCGCCCTGGACCGGCTGCCGGCCTTCCTCGCGGCTACAGCTCGTTCAGGAGTTGCTGGCACTTCTGCTGGTATTCCGCCTCGGTGATCAGGTCCTCGCTGCGGAGCTGCTTGAGCGCGCGCAGGCGCCGTTGCCAGGCCGCGAAGCGGTCGGCAGCGGCAGCGTCGGCGGCCGGGGCCACAGCTGGGGCGGCAGCCGGAGCGGCGGCAGCAGCGGCAGCGGGGGTCGCAGTCGGAGTTGCGGCAGCGGTGGTAGCAGCCGGAGCAGCGGCCCCAGCGGAAGCGGGGGCAGCAGCCGTGGGAACAGCTCGAGCGGCGGCCCCAGGAACAGCCGTGGCAGCGGCCGAAGCGGCGGCCGTGGCAGCAGGCCTGGAAGCCGCCGTGGCCGGGGCTGAAACAGCAGCCGGAGCGACGACCGGTGGCGGCAGGAAGGCGCTTCGGTCCACGGGCGCAGCCGGGGCCGCCGGCACTGGGGTCGGCCTGGAAGCGGCGAGGGTCGCGGCCACCGCACCAGGCGACAGGGAAACCTGCACCCAGTCCTCCCTGGGGTTGCTGCCGCCGGGCAGCTGGATCCGGGGTTCGCCGGGGGTGTCCCGGCTGCCGAACACGAAGTCAGGCATGCGTCCATTCGCCCGGTACTGGACGAAGAAGGCGAGCCGGGCGTCGTGGATGATCACCTGCAGGGCCTCGTCGCGCCAGAACATCCGGGCGGTGATGGCCACGGGTTCCTGCATGGGGTCGTTGCTCCGGCGGTTGGTGCTCAGCACCAGCACATCCTCGTTGGGCAGGGCGGCAGCAAAGGCCTCGCAGATGGGCTTGCGCAGATTGTTCAGCTCATCGGCGCTGAACAGCGGCTCCACGCCGTCCGGCAGCACCAGCCGGATGGCCCCCAGCTGGGTGGACAGGGCCTGGAAGTCCAGGGCGACCGGATGCTGGCTGCCGGCAGCGCCCGCCTCGGCAGGGACCAGCTTCACCCAGGTGAACTGGGAGATCTCCCAGCCGGAGCGGAGCCGCTTGGCGGCCTTGGCGGTGGGGATCTGGGCGGCGAGCGGGGACTGGGCGCCGGGTCCGGCCAGAACGGCCATGGCGCCCAGGCACAGCAGCGGGCGGATGCAAGGGCCGAACAAGGTCATGCCGAACTCCTGAAATGGCGGAAGGTTGGTCCGCCCCTGGCGCATGGTACAGGTGGGGCTGTGGGCGCGGGGGTGCCCACAATGCTAGCACGGGGCTGGACCCCATCCGGGCCGCCAAGAACGTGAGCGTGGCTCGCGTCAGGCAGCGGATCGAGCCGGTTCCGGCCTGGGCCCAGCATGGCGACACCTTGAACGATCCCGGAGGTCATCTTGATCGAGATCGCCTGGGATTGCCCTTCCAAGCTTTTGGCCATTTATTGTTTTATTTAAACTTAATATGCGGTTCCATTCTTGCTTGTCCTCTCCGAGCCGGTTTTGTTGACCCGGATCCGAGGGGCTTGCTGATGAGGTCACCTTCCATCATCGTTGCGTGTCTTCGGCTGGTCTCTGCCGCTGGCTTCGACCAGGCAGCAACGGCGACCAGATGCCATCTGCCCGGAGTGTGCCGGGGGCATGGGGCGCGCGCCCGGTCTACGACCCTCTTGGCACTTGCCATCGCTTGCACGGCCTGCAGGAATCCCGTTGGCGGGGCCCATGGATCGGCAATCCAGGCCACCCCACCGGATGTCACCGCACCCTCCGGGGCGGCGGACCGCAGGGTCCTCGCCGAACCCTCGGCTGACCAGCCCATCCCTGCCGCATCCCCCGGTTCGGCCCCGGTGAACGCACCGGAAACAGCTGGGGGACATCGTCCCGACCCGGTGGTCCAGGTCAATCCAGCTCGCGGGGAACCCCCGGCCGATGCCAGCAACGATGCCAGCAACGATGCCAGCAACGATGCCAGCAAACAGTCTGTCATCTTGAAACAGCCGGTCATCTTGCCCCCATCCACCCAGCCCCCCCGTTCGACCAGGACCTCGGAAATCGCTGCGACCTCGGCCAAGCGCCTCGGCGATCCCGGCGACCAGGTTGGCAGCCAGAGTGCCCCGGTGGCCACGGAGGGAAGGGCGGCAGAGGGCGTGACTCGGCCGCCCCGTGCCGATGCTCCCATCAGTGCCGCGGAAGGGCCGCGAACCAGTGACCTGGATCCGGTCGTCCAGGCCGCCTTGGCCCGGGTCGCCTTGAGGGATCCGGATTGGAGTGTCCGAATCGCCGCGGTGGAGCGCTTGACCCTCCAACCCGTCCTGGCACGGATTGCCCTGTCGGATCGGGACTCGGACATCCGCACGCTCGCCGTGAGCCTATTGCGGGACCAGTCTGCCCTGGCCCGGGTCGCCCAGGTTGACAGGAACTGGAGCGTCCGGATATCCGCTGTGAACCAGTTGGTGGACAAGGGCGTCCTGACTCAGGTCGCCTTGAATGATCATGACCCGGACATCCGCAAACGAGCCGTGGCAAGGCTGCTGGAACTGGCTGGCCAACCCTAGAAGGGAAGCGTCCGGATCCGGCCGTACCCTGTTCCCTCCCGGTCAGTCGCACGAGCGACTGCCGTGAAACGATTCTGGCGGAAGGTGAGGGATTCGAACCCCCGGTGAGCGTGAGCCCACGCTAGTTTTCAAGACTAGAGCCATAAACCACTCGGCCAACCTTCCCGGGTCCCGCGCGCGGGCCGAGATCGGCGACCGGGCGAGGTCCCCAGTGTACAGGAGGGACGCCCGCATCCGCCACCGCCTTCCGCGCTTCCGCCGGCCCCGCCGCGAGCGTTCCCCCTTTCCCGGCGGGCGGCTATAGTGGCGGTTCACCGCCGGTGCCCGGCCCCC
>Ga0302202_10002673_pt1 | contig 20272 bp, 16 predicted proteins | sample II_Bog_N3_3_FD_194579 | JGI IMG/M metagenome (GOLD analysis project Ga0302202, IMG submission 194579) | Peat permafrost microbial communities from Stordalen Mire near Abisko, Sweden - II_Bog_N3_3 | ecosystem: Environmental > Terrestrial > Soil > Wetlands > Peat | place: Sweden: Abisko...
CCCGGCCCCGGGCTCGGTCATGGAGAAGGCGCTGCGCAGACGGCCGTCGAGCAGGGGCAGCAGCCACTGCTCGCGGTGCTCCTCCCGTCCCGAACGCTCGATGCCCACGGCCAGGAGCTCGGCGTTGCCCGAGTCCGGGGCGTTGTTCCCGAAGGCCCACGGACCGTAGGGGGTGCGGCCCAGGATCTCGTGCATCAGGCCCAGCTTGACCTGGCCGAACCCTCCCCCACCCAGGTCCGGGGGGAGATGGGCCGCCCAGAGGCCCTGGTCCTTCACCTGGCGCTGCAGCGGACGGAGGGCCTCGACCATCTGCTCATGGGTCAGCGACAGGGTCTCGAGCGGGATGACCTCGGTATCGATGAACTCCCGCATCCAGGCGAGCTTCGCCTCGAATTCCGGTTCGGTGGAAAAGTCCCAGGCCACAGCGGTCCCCCTCTGGTTGGTCGGCGGCGTGTTTCATCGTCCGGGGCCTGACCGCTACCGTTGTCCCATGCCCGGCGACACAACTGTGCACCCCACGCGTACCACCATCAGCCTCGGACGGACCAACCGGCACCGTGACCCCGGGGCGGGACAGCGCCCGGAGAGCGACCCGGCCGAGGCCCGCCGCCTCCTGGCCGCGGCCGAGACGGCCCTGCTCGACGAGCGGCGGCTGCTGACCGCCGACGAGCTCACCGGACTGGCCGACCTGTCCGACGGGTGGGTGACCTCGCTGGCCGCACTGGCCCACCAGGTGCGCCTCAGCTGGTGCGGCCCCGAGGTCGAGGTCGAGGGCATCCTGTCGGCCAAGACGGGCGGGTGCCCCGAGGACTGCCACTTCTGCTCGCAGTCCTCCCGGTTCGACACCCCGGTGAAGGCCACCCCCTTCCTCGACACCGACGAGGTCCTGCAGGCGGCCGAGGAGACCAAGGCCCTCGGCGCCTCGGAATTCTGCATCGTGCTGGCCGTGAAGGGACCTGACGAGCGGACCCTGCAGCGCATCCTCGAGCTGGTGCCGGTGGTCAGGGACGCCACGGGGCTGAACGTGGCCGTGAGCGCCGGGCTGCTCACCGACGAGCAGGCCGGCCGCCTGGCCGAGGCCGGCGTCCACCGCTACAACCACAACCTCGAGACGGCGCGGTCGTACTTCCCCAACGTGGTGACCACCCACACCTGGGAGGAGCGGCAGGCGACCTGCCGGCTGGTCCTCGACCACGGGATGGAGCTGTGCTGCGGGGCGCTCATCGGCATGGGCGAGTCCGACGCGCAGCGCATCGAATTGCTCGTCGAGCTCCAGGAGCTCGGCCCGACCGAGGTCCCGCTCAACTTCCTCAACCCCCGGCCCGGCACGCCACTCGGCGACAACCGCCCGCTGGACGCCTGGGAGGCCATCCGGTGGATCGCCCTGTTCCGCCTGGGCCTGCCCGGGGTGATCCTCCGCTACGCCGGTGGACGCGAGGTGACCCTGCGGGAACTGCAGGCCATGGGCATGACCTCGGGGATCAACGCCCTGATCGTGGGCAACTACCTCACCACCCTGGGACGCTCGGCCGAGGAGGACCTGCGGATGCTGGACGACCTCCGCATGCCGGTCGGCGCCTTCACCGGCGTGCTGTGAGCGACGGGGCGACGGTGACGGTCGACCCCGGGCTCCGGTACTGCACGGGCTGCGGGTCGACCACGGGCGAGTGTGCCGGGTGCGCCCGCCCGTTGGACCCGCCCCGGTTCTGCCCCACCTGCGGGCGACGGATGGCCGTGGCCGTCTCCCCCGGCGGCTACCAGGCCCGTTGCCGGGACCACGGGACACCGCCGGCCACGGCCTGAGCCCCCGGGCCCGTCCCCCGGTCGGCCGGTGGGGGTCAGTGGGCCGGGATCTTCCAGCCCTTGGCCTCGGCGATCTCCTTGCACGTCGGGCAGATCGGATACCGCTGCGGGTTGCGCCCGGGGACCCAGATCTTGCCGCACAGGGCCTTCACGGCCGTCCCCGTGACCATGCCCTCGACCACCGACGTCCCGGCCGGGATGAAGTCACCCTTCTTCGGCTTGTAGCCCTCGAGGACGATATGGCTCATCCGCTCGTGGTCCCCGTCGAGCTGGGGGTCGACGGTGGTCGGTGCGGTCGTGATGCCGGTGTCGGTCATGCCCCCAAGGTTCGCGCAGTACGGGCCGGACGGCACACCGGACGTGACCGGTGGTCCGACGGCGGAAGGTGGTCCCCCCGGGTGCAGGGCGGTTCGTTGCCGTCGATCGTGCGCACCGGCCGGGCTCCCCCTCAGACCCGGCCACAACCACACCAGGACGATCCGGGACCGGACGATGACGTACGCCGGGGTCGGACGTGGTCCCCCGGTCACGCGAGCGACGGGCATCCCACACCCGTGGCGGTCATGGCGACAGCCTTGCGTAACAGGACCGGCGGGTGTCGGCCACGCCCCGTTGGACGGCTCCTCAGTCGGCGGCGATGGCCTCCAATACGTCGATCCGGACGGCCCGGTGGGCCGGCAGCACGGCGGCCACCACCCCGGCCAGGCCGGCCAGCACCACGACCACGGCCAACAGTGACCACGGCACGGCGAATTGGGTGAGCCCCTGGGACCGCAGCGATCGCACCAGCACCCAGCCGAACCCCAGGCCGATCACCATGCCCAGGACGCAGCCCAACAGGGCGATGACCACCGACTCCCACCGCACCATGGACCGGAGCTGCCGGCGGGACATCCCGAGGATGCGCAGGAGCCCGATCTCCCGGGTCCGCTCGAGGATCGACAGGGCCAGGGTGTTCACGATCCCGAACAGGGCGATGACGATGGCCAGCGCCAACAGGGCCGTCACCAGGGCCACCAGCTGGTCCAGGCTCTGCTGCTGACTGGCGATGTACCCGGCCCGGTCCTGGCCCTTCACCTGGGGGAAGGGCTTGAGCGCCCGGGTCAGGGCCGTCGTACCCTGGGCGTCGGACAACCCCGGCGCCCAGCGCAGGATCACCGCCTCGTCGAGCTGGGTGATCGGGTACACCTGATCGAAGGTCGCCGTGGTCACCAGCAGATCGCCCGACACGGTGGTCGGGTCCACGAACACCGCCCCGATCCGTAGGCGCCGGGTCCCCGATGTGGGGAAGGTCAGCGTCACCCCGTCCCCCACCGCCAGGTGGTGCGACGAGGCGAAGGCCGACGACACGGCCACGTCACCAGTCCCCAGGTGGGCGAGCGACCCGGCCTTCACCGACAACCGTATGTCGTTGACGTAGGCCGGTACGTCCACCCCCAGGACGTGCACCCGCGCCGGTCCCTTCGGCGACCCGCCACCGAGCAGGTGACCGTGCTCCAGGCGCTTGGCCGTCAGGTGCCCGCCGCCGCCTCCCCGCGGGCCGGCCCCCTCCAGGGTGGCCGCCCCCTGGGCCAGGCCCGTGACGTCGGTGAAGTGGCGGTCGGCGGCCAGGGTGGCGGCCACGGCGGTGGTGAACCCCGACGAGGCGATGTTGGTCGGACTGACCACCCCCTGGGCCGTGAGCCCGTCGTCCAGGGCCGTGGCCAGTGACGTCTTGATGGTCTGGGAGAACACCGCCACGATGGTGACCAGGGCCAGCCCGATCATCAGCGCCGCCGCCGTGGACGCCGTCCGCCGGGGGTGGCGCATGGCGTTCTCCCGGGCCAACCGGCCGGGGAGCTTGAACGCCGCGGCGAAGGGCCGTCCGATGGCCCCGGCCAGCGGGCGGGCGATGACCGGGCCGAAGGCCGACACCGCCAGGAACACCGCGGCCACCCCCACGCCGCTGATCTGGCCCCGGTTGCCGCCCCGTCCGAACAGCCCGTCGACCACGGCGACCACCCCGACCACGGCCAACAGCGTGCCCACGACGAGACGGAACCGGGTGGACGAGCCGTCGTCGGAGCCCGGGTCGTCGCGCAGGGCGGCCAACGGGGACGCCCGTCCGGCCCGCACGGCCGGCAGGGTGGCCGCGGCGATGGTCACGACCACCCCGAGGACCAGGGACACCACCACCGTCCGGGGCAGCAGCTGGGGCGAGGTCGAGGGGAGGTCCACCCCCACCGATCCCAACAGGGCGTGCAGGCCCACGGCCAGCACGATGCCCAGCCCCAGCCCGAGGACGGACGACACCAGCCCGATGATCGCCGACTCGGCCAGCACCATGGTCAGCAGCTGGCGGCGGAACGCCCCCAGACACCGCAGCAGGGCCAGCTCCCGGCTGCGCTGGGCCACGATGATGGAGAACGTGTTGAAGATGATGAAGGCCCCGACGAACAGGGCCACCCCGGCAAAGATCAGCAGCGCCGTCGTGAGGAACCCGAAGCCGTTGGACAGATTGGTGGAGCTCTGGGCCTGGAACTGGGCCCCGGTCTGGACCTGGTAGGTGGGGCCGAGCACACCGGCGATCCGCTTCGCCAGCGCGGCGTCGCTCACCGAGCCGTCCGAGCCCACCAGCACGTACTGGAGACGGCCCACGTTGCCCGTCACGGCCTGGGCCGTGGCCAGGTCGAACCCCACGATGGTGGCTCCGGCCAGGTTGTTGGCCGACCCGTAGCCCACGGTGCCCACCACGGTGAACTTCCGCACGGGCTGGGCCCCGGCCACCTCCACGGTGGAGCCCAGGTGGTAGTGCTGGGACTGGGCCGTGCCGGCGTCCACGGCGATCTCGTCGTCGGCCGTGGGGAACCGGCCCGAGCGCAGGGTCAGTGACCGCAACGACGGGACGGTGCCCACGGAGAACCCGAACGTCGGGGCGAAGGGCGAGCCGACGGCCTTCCCGTCGGGATGCACCAGTTCGGCGAACCCCACCACCTGGCCGTCGGCCGCCGCCACCCCGGGGATCGACCGTACCCGGGCCAGGGTCGCCTGGCTGATGGGCGGAGACGAGGTGAAGGCGGCGTTCCCACCGGTGACGGCCGAGCGGGCCTGGACCACGACCGCCACGTCGTGGCTGCCCTGGTCGATCAGCCCGGAGAGCGAGGCCTGGATGGTGTCGGTGAGCACGTAGGTCCCGGCCACGAAGCTCACGCCCAGCATGACGGCGATGACCGTGGCCACCAGTCGGAGGCGGTGGTGGACGAGACCCCGCAGGGTCAGTCGGAGCACGGCGGCGGTCCCGGCGGCGGGGTGCTCAGCCGCCGACCCGGATGGACTGCATCCGGTCGCCGACCGACTCCGCGGTGGGATCGTCCAGGGTGCCCACCACCGAGCCGTCGGCCAGGAACACCACGCGGTGGGCGAACCCGGCGGCCACCGGGTCGTGGGTGACCATAACCACGGTCTGTCCGTAGCGGGCGACGGCGTCGGCCAGAAAGGCCAGGAGCTCGCTCCCCGAGCGGGAGTCCAGGTTGCCCGTGGGCTCGTCGGCGAAGATCACCTCGGGCCGTCCGAGCAAGGCCCGGGCCACGGCCACCCGCTGCTGCTCGCCCCCCGAGAGCTCACCCGGGCGGTGGCCCAGACGGTGACCGATGCCCAGGACCCCCACCAGCTCGTCCCGCCACGCCCCGTCGACGGCCCGGCCGGCGATGTCGGCGGGCAGGGTGATGTTCTCCGCCGCCGTGAGGGTGGGCACCAGGTTGAAGGACTGGAAGACGAATCCGATACGGTCGCGCCGGAGGCGGGTGAGCTCGGCGTCGCTCAGCACGGTGAGATCGCGGTCGCCGATCCACACTGACCCCTCGTCCAGTCGGTCCAGGCCGGCCAGGCAGTGCAGGAGGGTCGACTTGCCCGAGCCCGACGGCCCCATGATGGCCGTGAACCCCCCGGCGGCGAAGGACACGGTCACGTGGTCGAGGGCGGTGACCGCCGTCTCACCGGCCCCGTGGACCTTGACGGCCTCCACGGCCCGCGAGGCCCAGTCCGTTCCGGGTGCGGCCTCCGGCCCGGTTCCGGGGTGCGGGTCGCTCCCGCCCGGTCTGCCCACGGGTGCCGGGCCGTCAGACGTCGAGGAACCGGCTGACGGCCACGGCCGAGCCCACCACACCGACGGCCACCCCGACCACCACGACCACCAGGCAGGTCATGGCCACCTCCCAGCCGCCCATGGCCATCTGGGCGATGAGCGAGTTCTGGTTGGCCGCCGTCTTCACCACGTTGAGGCCCAGGCCGAAATAGAGGCCCAGCACGGCCACCACGGCCACGGCCGAACCCAGGAACCCCTGGACCAGGCCCTCCGCCATGAAGGGCAGCCGGATGAACCAGTTGGTCGCCCCCACCAGCTTCATCACCGAGACCTCCCGCCGGCGGGCGTAGATGGCCATGCGGATGGTGTTCAGGATGAGCACCGTGGCCGACAGCAGCAACACCACGGCGAGGGCCAGGAAGACCCATTGGAGCACCCGGATGACCCCCTCCATGGTGCGGATCTGCTGGGTCGGGGACGAGACCAGGGACACGGCGGGGTTGGTCTGGAACTGGTCGGTGATCTCCGTGGCCTGCAGGGGATCGTTCAGCGAGCACCGGTAGGACGAGGGCATGGACTGGAGATCGAGCGACTGGAACTCGTCGGCGGCCAGCAGATCGCGCGCCTCGTTGTAGTCGTAGGCCTGCGTCTTGTAGGCGCAGCTGACCACGTAGGGATTCTGAGCCAGGGCCTGCTTGATCTCGGTGGTCTGGGCCGGTGTGGCCGTGGGCTTCACCCACACGATCACGTTGACCCCCTGCTGCCACCGGACGGTGGCGTGCGACGCCCCCTGCTTGAGCAGCAGGGTCGAGCCCACCAGGGCCAGGGACACCGCCGCCGTGAGCACCGCGGCGATGGTCATGAGGCGGTTGCGCCAGAGGTTGCTGGCGGCCTCGCCGACCACGTAGGTAGCGGAGACGGCCACGTCAGACCTCGGCCACGGTCGGATCGGGCGCCTGGTCATCGAGGCGCTCCGAGGGGCCGTCGACCTCCACGCCCTGACCGGTGGGCGACCCGGCCCCGGCGGCGGCCACCGAGCTGTCGATGCCGTAGACGCCCCGGGCCTGGTCGCGGACCAGGGAGCCCCGGTCGAGCTCGATCACCCGGCGGCGCATCTGGTCGACCATGCCGGCGTCGTGGGTGGCGATGACCACGGTGGTCCCCGTGCGGTTGATGCGGTCGAGCAGGCGCATGATGCCCAGGCTGGTGGTGGGGTCGAGGTTCCCCGTGGGCTCGTCGGCCAGCAGAATGAGCGGCCGGTTCACGAAGGCCCGGGCCACGGCCACGCGCTGCTGCTCACCGCCCGACAGCTCGCCGGGCAGGTTGTCCCGCTTCTTCGACAGGCCGACCAGGTCGAGGACCTGGGGCACCTGGGACTGGATGACGTGCTTGGGACGGCCGATGACCTCGAGGGCGAAGGCCACGTTTTCGAAGACGGACTTGTTGGGCAGGAGGCGGAAGTCCTGGAAGACACAGCCGATGTTGCGGCGCAGGTAGGGGATGCGCCATTTCGACAGGTTGCCGATCTCCTTGCCCGCCTCCCAGATCCGTCCGGCGTCGGGACGCTCCTCACGCAGGAGGAGCCGGATGAACGTCGTCTTGCCCGAGCCCGAGGGGCCGACGAGGAAGACGAACTCCCCCTTGTCGATCTCGACGGAGCAGTCGCGCAGGGCGACGGTGGAACCCTTGTACGTCTTGGTGACGTTCTGGAAAGTGATCATGCGGAGGGCAGGGTGGTGGGCGTTCCTCGGGGCGGCGGAGCCGCCCGGCGTGCCCTCATGTTATCCGCCGTGGTCCGGGAATTGGTGCAGCCCCGGGACCAGGGAGATCACCGGTTGGCCCGCCGACGCAGCTCGGCCTCCATGAAGGCGTCGAGGTCGCCGTCGAGCACCGCCTCGACGTTGCCGGTCTCCTCGTTGCTCCGCAGGTCCTTCACCAGCTGGTAGGGCGCCAGCACGTAGGATCGGATCTGGTTGCCCCAGGCGTTTTCCATCCGGTCGCCCGACAGGGCCTCCATCTCGGCGGCGTGCTCGGCCCGCTGGCGCTCGGCCAGCTTGGCCCCGAGGATCTGCATGGCCTTGGCCTTGTTCTGGTGCTGGCTCCGCTGGTTCTGGCACGAGACCACGATGCCCGTGGGCAGGTGGGTGAGCCGCACGGCCGAGTCGGTCTTGTTGACGTGCTGGCCCCCGGCCCCCGAGGAGCGGTAGGTGTCGATGCGCAGGTCCTTCTCGTCGATCTCCACCTCGCCGGAGACGTCCTCGATGAAGGGCACGACTTCGAGCGAGGCGAAGCTGGTCTGACGCCGGTGCTGGGCGTCGAAGGGCGAGATGCGCACCAGCCGGTGCACGCCCCGTTCGGCCGACAGCAGCCCGAAGGCGTAGCGGCCCCGCACGATGAAGGTGGCCGACAGCAGACCGGCCTCCTGGCCCGGCGTGGCCTCGTCGATCTCGATCTCGAAGCCGCGGCGCTCGGCCCAGCGGGTGTACATCCGCAGCATCATCTCGGCCCAGTCCTGGGCGTCGGTGCCGCCGGCACCGGCGTGGATCTCGGCCACGGCGTCACCGTCGTCGTGGTCGCCCGAGAAGAGCACCCGGAGCTCGAGGGAGGCCAGCCGGCGGTCGAGGCCGTCCAGGGTCTCCTCCACCTCGGGCCGGAGCGACTCGTCGCCCTCCTCCTCGAGCAGCTCGTGGAGCGTCTCGGCGTCCGACAGCCGTCCGGTCAGGTCCTCCAGGACCTCCAGGTCCTCGACCACCCGTCCCAGCTCGATGGTCACGGCCCGGGCGTCGTCGGCGTCGTCCCAGAGATCGGGGGCCGAGGCCCGGGCCTCGAGGTCGGCCCGGCGGGCCACCAGGCCCTCCTTGTCGAGGTAGCCCTCGGCCGCGGCGATCCGCTCGGCCGCCCCGGCCAGGGCCGCGGGGATGTCGACGCGTTCGGGCTCGGGACCCCCCGGCCGGGGGGTGTCGGCGGCCATCTCAGTTGGCGCCGTGGCAGAACTTGTACTTCTTACCGCTCCCGCACCAGCAGGGCTCGTTCCGCCCGATCTTCTCGTGCTCGGACTTCACGATGGGCGCCTGGGTCTCCTCGGCGTCGGCCACCAACGCCGGGGTGGCGGCCACCGCCTCCTCCACCGCGGCCGGCGGCGCCGCGGCCAGGGCGGCGGACAGCGGACCCGAGTCCTGGACGGGGTCGTCGGCGGCGATGTACGTGGCCCGGGCCAGATCGGGCTCGGGGGCCGGCTCGGTCAGTACCTGCACGTGGAAGATGTAGCGCAGGTAGTCGTCGTCGATGCTCTCCATGAGCTTGCCGAACATGGCGAACCCTTCGCGCTGCCAGGCCACGAGAGGATCCTGGTTGCCCATGGCCCGGAGGTTGATCCCCTCGCGCAGGTAGTCCATGTCGGCCAGGTGGTCCTGCCACCGCTGGTCGATGATCTGGAGCATCACGTCCCGCTCGAGCTGGCGGGCCGTCTCGGATCCGCCGGGCAGCTGCTCGTCCCGCTCGGCGTAGAGGTCCAGCGCCTCGACCACCAGGCTCTCGGTGACCTGGCCCGACGACGTGGCCGAGGAGAGGTCGTCCTCGACGAACTTGGTCGGGTAGTACTGGGTCACCTCGGTCAGCAGACGGGAGATGTCCCACTCCTCGGGGAACTCCGAGGGGCAGGCCGAGGCCACCAGGGCCGTCATGGTGTTCTCGAGCATCTCCTTGGTGTCCTCGTGGAGATCGGCGCCGTCGATGATCTGGAGCCGGCGCTGGTAGATGACCTTGCGCTGCTCGTTCATCACCTCGTCGTACTTGAGGACGTCCTTGCGGGTCTCCGCGTTGCGCCCTTCGACGGTGTTCTGCGCCCGCTCGATGGCCTTGGTCACCATCTTCGCCTCGATGGGGATGTCGTCGGGCAACGCCCGTCCCATCACCCAGTTCATGGCCCCGGTGGCGAACAGGCGCAGCAGGTCGTCCTCCAGCGACAGGAAGAACCGGCTCTCGCCGGGATCGCCCTGGCGGCCCGAGCGGCCGCGGAGCTGGTTGTCGATGCGCCGGCTCTCGTGGCGCTCGCTCCCCAGCACGTAGAGCCCGCCCAGCTCCCGCACCCGCTCGCCCTCGGCGGCGCAGCTGGCCTCGAACTCCGCGGTGAGCCGGGTGATCTCGGCCCGGCCCTCCTCGGTCCCGGGGTCGAGCCCCCGGGCCACCGCCTCGCGGGCGGCCAGTCCCTCGGGGTTGCCGCCGAGCAGGATGTCCACGCCGCGGCCGGCCATGTTGGTGGCCACGGTCACGGCCCCGACGCGGCCGGCCTGGGCCACGATCTCCGCCTCCCGGAAGTGCTGCTTGGCGTTCAGGACCTCGTGGGGAATGCCCTTCTTCTCCAGCAGGCGGGCCAGGTGCTCGGACTTCGACACCGACGCCGTGCCTACCAGCACGGGCTGGCCCGTGGCGTTGCGCTCGGCGATGTCCTCGACCACGGCGGCGAACTTGGCGTCCTCCGACTTGTAGATGAGGTCGGCACCGTCGTGACGGACCAGCGGCTTGTTGGGCGGGATGGGCACGACGGGCAGGTCGTAGGTGTTGGCGAACTCGGAGGCCTCGGTCTCCGCCGTACCGGTCATGCCGGCGAGCTTCTCGTAGAGGCGGAAGTAGTTCTGCAGGGTGACCGTGGCCCAGGTGTGGTTCTCCTCTTTGATGCGCACCCGTTCCTTGGCCTCCACGGCCTGGTGGAGTCCGTCGGACCACCGGCGGCCGTCCAGGGTGCGACCGGTGAACTCGTCGACGATCTTCACCTCGCCCTGGGCCACCAGGTAGTCCTTGTCCCGCCGGTAGAGCTCCTTGGCCAGCAGGGCCTGGGTCAGGTGGTGGACGTAGTTGACCGACACGGCGTCGTAGAGGTTCGACACGCCCAGCTGGCGCTCGACCTTCTCGATCCCCTCCTCCGTCGGCACGACGATCTTCTTCTCCTCGTCGACCTCGTAGTCCTCGTCGATCCGCAGGGTCCGCACGATGCCGGCGAACTGGTAGTAGAGCTTGGCCGACTCGGCGGCCGGGCCGGAGATGATGAGCGGTGTGCGGGCCTCGTCGATGAGGATGGAGTCGACCTCGTCCACGATGGCGTAGTGGTGGCCCCGCTGGACCATGGACTCCTTGGACCGGGCCATGTTGTCGCGCAGGTAGTCGAAGCCGAACTCGTGGTTGGTGCCGTAGGTCACGTCGGCGGCGTAGGCCGCCCGCTTCAGGTCCGCGTCGTCGACCCCCGAGCGCACCAGGCCCACCTCGAGACCGAGGAACCGGTGCAGCCGCCCCATCCACTCCGAGTCCCGGGTGGCCAGGTAGTCGTTCACCGTCACCACGTGCACGCCGTTGCCGGCGAGGGCGTTCAGGTAGACCGGGAGGGTGGAGACCAGGGTCTTCCCCTCGCCCGTCTTCATCTCGGCGATCCAACCGAAATGCAGGGCCATGCCCCCCATCAGCTGGGCGTCGAAGTGGCGCTGACCGAGGACCCGCCACGCCCCCTCGCGCACCACGGCGAACACCTCGACCAGGATGTCCTCCAGCGACTCGCCCTGGGCCAGCCGGTCCCGGAAGATCAGGGCCGACTTGGACAGCTCCTCGTCGGAGCGCGCCTCGACCTCCGGCTCGAGATCGTTCACCAGGGGGACGAGCTCGGCCAGTCGGCGGACCTTCTTCCCCTCACCGGCGCGTAGGACTTTCGAGAGCACGCTCATGACGCTCTCACTCTACCGTCCGGTCCCGGGCCGCCCCGCCCGGGGCGGGGCGGTCAGCGCGTGCGGGTCCTCACCCGGTTCACCCGGACCATCCGGGCCGAGCGACGGGGCTGGGACCGGCCCACCAGCCGGCCCTTGGTCTTCTCCAGCTGGTGCTCGAGCTTCTCCACCACCAGGTCGACGGCCACCAGCGGGTCGGGGGCGGCGGCGTGGGCCCGGATGACCCGGCCGTGCCCGCTCATCACCACTTCGCACTGCTCACGGTCGGGGATCCGGGGATTGTGCTCCTCGGTGAAGTGGACGTGCGCCTCGTCGAGTCCGGGACAGCGTCGGCCGAGTCGGCCGATCTTCTCCTCGACGAGTGCCCGAACCTCGTCGGACACGATCCGTCGTCCGTGCGCGATGACTACGTCCACTGGTATGCCTCCTGTTCGATACGGCGCTAGTGCAGTCGGCCGGTCCTCCCGATCGGTCGGTGGTGTACGGGTAGATCGTGAGCTACACGCGGCTGACCTGGTCTTTGACCCCACACTCGCCTGCCGCGGGGTTGGCGGTCCGGCACCGGCGACGGTCGACACCTGGTCGGCCGCCCGGCGGTGCCGCGGTTGACGCGCGTCACCCCATCTCCGCCCGCCCCCGACGACCGGGGACGACACGGGCAGGTCTTACTCCTAAGCCGCACCATGCTCAGCAACCATGAGTTGCCTTACGTGGGTCGTTTCGCCTGCGACTGGCTTCGACTTGCAACCACAGACCCGCGCGTAGCTCACGGGGGACAGTCTACGCCCGCGCCCGGCGAATACCAGGGTGGTGTCCGGATTCCCCGGGGCCGTGGCCGGGCCCCCACCGCCGGGGGCCGGGCTCAGTCTCCCGACGGGCGCAGCGCCGACTTCAGGTCGTCGAGCACGGGGACCGGACCGGGGTCGATCCCCTCGTGGCCGGCCAGGTGGAGCGAGACGAAGTCGCCGACCAGGGCCAGGTCGAGGAGCTGGGCCAGGTCGCCCTCCCCCTCGGCCCGTACCTCCACCACGTCGGCCATCACCTCGCGCAGCACGTCGGCCACCAGGTCGAACCGCCGGGTGACCTGGGGGTGCTCGGCGTCGTGCCGCAGGTTCACCAGGGTGATGACCTGCCGGGTCACGTCGCCCTGCTGCCCCCAGCCGGCCAGTTCGTTGTGGCACAGCTCGGGGTAGACGTTGAAGAACGCCGGCGACTTGGCGTTCTCGTTGACCTGGGTCTTCCAGCGCAGCGCCGCGGCCGCCCCGAGGGCCTGGGAGCTGTGGACCAGGGGGATCGTCCGTCCGATGCGCCGCGCCACGTCCTCGGCCAGGCTCCCCGGGCGCACCAGGCGGTCACGCCGGCGGGCCAATTGCTCGGCGGCCTGGGTGACCCACTGGGTGGCCCCGGGGAAGAGACCGATGCGCTCCAGCACCACCAACGGGGGGACGGACAGGGCCCCGAGGGCCGCCCGGGGTTGCGGGATGCCGTCGGGGACGGCGACCACCGGGACCGCCCACTCCCCGGCCAGGCGCACCAGCTCACCGCCGCCCGACACCACCACGATGGCCGCGCCGGCCTCGAAGGCCTCGGTGGCGGCCTCGAGGACCTCCTCGGTGTCGCCGGAGAAGGACAGGGCGAAGACCAGCGTGGCGGTGTCGACGAAGTCGGGCAGTTCGTAGCCCTTGACCAGGGTCACCGGCACCGACATGAAGGGGGCTGCCGCGGCCACCAGGACGTCCCCGGCGATCCCGCTGCCGCCCATGCCCAGGACCACCACGTGCTCGATGCGGTCGTGGGGCGGCAGGCCCCCGAGGTCCCGGGCCGAGCCCGCCGCCACGGCCACCTGCTCGGGGAGCCCGGCGGTGGCCTCCCACATACCGAGGCTGTCCACCGGCAGCGGCGAGGTCGCCCGCCCGTCGGTGGGTCCTCCGCTCACGAGCCGGCGGGCTTCCCGGTCGAGCGCACCCCGCCGGCCTCGGCCTCGGCCACCAGCCGGGCGTGCTCGGTCTCGTCGACGGCCCGGGCCTCGTCGACGAGCATCACCGGGATGCCGTCACGGACCTCGTAGCCCCGGTGGAGCCGGGGGTTGTAGAGCAGGTCCTCCTCGGGGAAGTACAGGAGGGGGCCCTTGTCCTCGGGGCAGGCGAGGACATCGAGGAGCAGCGGGTCGAGTGTCATGGTCGGTTCCTCTTTCGTTCGCACCGGTCGTCCGGTCCCGGAGGCCCACGACGACGGTCGTCGAGGCCGGAAGGGTCCGGGGGTCAGCCTGCCGTCAACCGCTCGATGTCGGACAGGATCTCTGTGACGTGCCGCTGGCACGACTCGTCGTCAGGGGCCTCCACGTTGAGTCGCAGCAGGGGCTCAGTGTTGGACGGTCGCAGGTTGTACCACCAGTCGCCCCGGTCCACGGTCAGACCGTCGAGGTCGTCGGCCACCCCCAGGGCCCCGTCGGCCTTGGCCACCTCGGCGGCCTGGAGGGCCACCGTGCCGGCCGGGTCGGTCACCTCGGTGTTGATCTCACCCGAGTCGGCGTAGCGGCGGAAGGGCTGGAGCAGCTCGGACAGTGACCGGGCCGAGCGGCTCATCAGCTCCAGCACCACCAGGGCGGCGATGATGCCCGAATCGGCCCGGTAGTTGTCGGCGAAGTAGTAGTGGCCGGAGTGCTCACCGCCGAAGACGGCCCCGGTCTCGGCCATGACGGCCTTGATGTAGCTGTGGCCGACCCGGGTCCGGACGCCGGTCCCCCCGTGCTCGGCGATGACCTCGGGGACCACCCGCGAGCAGATGCAGTTGTAGAGCACGGTGGCGCCGGGATGCTTGTCGAGCATCGAGGCGGCCACCAGGGCGGTGGTCAGCGAGCCCGAGACCGGTTCGGCCCGCTCGTCGATGAGGAAGACCCGGTCGGCGTCGCCGTCGAAGGCCAGGCCCACGTCGGCACCGAAGGAGAGGACCGCCTCCTGCAGGGAGACCAGGTTCTCGGGTTGGATGGGGTCGGCCGGGTGGTTGGGGAAATTGCCGTCGAGCTCGGGGAAGAGGATCTCCACCTCGAAGGGCAGCCCCTCGAAGACCTTGGGGGCCACCAGTCCGCCCATCCCGTTGGCCGTGTCGGCCACCACCCGCAGCGGACGGAGCGAGCCCACGTCGACGAAGGAGCGCACGTGCCCGGCGTAGGCCTCGAGGACGTCGCGGTGCTCGAGCGGGGCCAGGGCCGACTCGTCGACGGGCGGCGGGCCGGCCTCCCCCCACTGGTCGAGGATGGCCTCGGCGGTGGCCTGGATCTCGTCGAGGCCGGTGTCCCGGCCCACCGGTCGGGCCCCGGCCAGGCAGAGCTTCAGGCCGTTGTAGCGGGCCGGGTTGTGCGACGCCGTGAACATGGCTCCCGGGGCGTCGAGCGACCCGGCGGCGAAATAGAGCAGATCGGTCGAGGCCAGGCCGAGGTCGGTCACGGCGACGCCCTCGGAACGGGCCCCGAGGGCGAAGGCCCGGCTGAGCTCGACCCCGGACTCGCGCATGTCCCGGGCCACCAGCAGGCGGGGAGCCCCCGCGAACCGGGCCACGGCGGCACCGATGGCCCGGAACTGCGTGGCGTTCAGCTGTTCGGGGACGGTGCCGCGGATGTCGTAGGCCTTGAAGACGTCGTCGAGGGAGCTCATCGGGACGACATCCTACTCAGACGCCGTCCCCTTCCCCCGGGGGAGGAAGGGGACGGTCACCGGCGCCGGGTCGGGGCCGGCGCCGACCCTCAGCCGAGCGCCGAGACGATGGTCGACAGGTCGCCCTTCGCCGCGTGCAGGTCGGTGTCCGCCGTCTGCAGGCTGTTGCGGGCGTCGACGAGGACCGGGGACGACCCGGGGTAGCTCGAGGCCGTCTGCGACAGCACGGTGGCGTCCACGCCGTTCGAGGCGGCCTGGGCCGCGGCCACCTGGGACCGGAAGTCGGCGAAGGCGGCCTGGGCCGCGGCCACGTCCTTGCCGGACTGCTGGGCCGTGGTGATGAGCCGCTGGATCCCCGGCTCGTCACCGGTGGCCAGGGCCTCGACCGCCGCCTCCTTGTCGGCCACGATGGCCAGGTGGGTCTGGGGGGCCACGACGGCGAAGACCCGGTAGGTCTGGACCATCGAGGTGGCGTCGACCCGGAGCTCGGGGCAGGTGGTGGCTGTCGGGACCTGTGCGGTCAGCTGCTGGATCCCCGCCGTGGTGGACTGCAGCGTGGCGGTGATGGTCGCCCGGTCGGCCGCCGTCAGGGCCCCGGCGGCCCGGACGTCGGCGGCCAGCGAGGTGAGCGTGGCCGACCGCGAGGCCAGTGCGGCCTCGACGTCCTGCTGGGCGGCGGCGAAGACCGCCGGTGTGCACCGGGGGTTCGAGGCCGTGCCCGTGGCCGTGGCGGCCACGGTCGGGGTGGTGGTGGCCAGGGTGGTGGTGCCGCCCGGGGCGGCCAGGGCCACGGCGGGGACCGCCAGCACCAGGGTGGAGGCGGCGATCGCCGCGCCGAGTCGTGTCGACATCGTCCGGATGGTCATGTCACTGGTCTCCTTTGGCGTTGTTCAGGTCGTTGTTGGCCTGGCCGAGGCTGTCGTCCACGGACCCCAGGTCGGTGTTCAGTTGATTGAGGGCCGCCGTGCCGACCGGGGCGACGGTGGTGGTGGTCGCGCCGGGGACGGACGCCGGTGCGCTCGTCGCCGGGGTGGCGGGCACGGTGGTGGTGGTCGACGCCGTCACCGGTGTCGGACGGGTCGCCCCCGACCCCACCACGTGCGCCGCGCTCCCGCCGCAGGCCGCCAGGGCCAGGCCCGATCCGAACAGCACCACCGCGACGACGGACTTCCGTGATCGGATTGGCATGCCTGCACCTCCGTGGTCACCGCCCCGGGCTCCGGGGTCCCCCGGCTCTCGGAGGTGGTTCCAGTGTCGACCGGCGGCATGTGCCCCGGTTGAGGGAATTGTTAGCGGTTGATGAGGGGTAGGGCGTGACCGGGAGCGCTCAGGCCACCCGGCGGTGCCTCCGGCGGGCCCGCCACCCAACGGCCACCAGCAGTCCGAGGCCCGCCACTCCACCGGCGGTGATGACCCAGCCGGCCACGTCGACGCCGGTCGTCCCGTAGTGGAGCACCACCTCGTGGGAGGTGGGGACGACCACCATCAGGTTGGGTGCCGCCCGCCACGGGCCCTCGGCGCCGATGGCCTGCCAGTTGGGGAAATACGACACCTTGACCACCACGGGGACCCCGGTCCGGTCGACGTGGAAGCTGATCGACCCGTCGGTGGCGCTCGTGGTGATGTCGCTGACGTGGACCGTCGGCTCGGGGACGGCCGTCGGGGTGGTGTCCGAGGCGGGGATCCGGGCCCAGGACGCCGGGCCCCCGGCCGTCGGGACGACGTCCCAGCGGGAGGGGTCCAGGTACCAGGCGATCGACGGCGGGTCCCAGCTGGTCTGCGCCGGGGCCACGTCGTCCCACACCACGGGCTGGTCGGCCAGGGGCGCCACCATGGCCGAGTCGCCGATGGCGTACACCTTCCACGTGGTGTCCAGCTCCTGGCCGTTCTCGTCGAACGGCCACGGGCCCGTCTGGGCCAGCAGGGTGGCCGCCGGGTCGGCGGCGACGGCCTGTTGGACCGACGGCGACGAGACCAGCAGGTACCGCACCCCCAGCTGCTGGAGGTGCTCGATGCCCAGCGGCACGTCGAGCCCGCCGTAGGGGAGGCCGGCCATGGCGTCGTCCGGCTCGGCCGACAGCTCGTTCTGGTTGAGGAAGTGGTACGGCGTGGTGGGCGAGGACTCGAAGAGCAGGCCCTCCATGGAGTCGATGCACCCGTGGGTCCACTGGGGGAGCAGCATCAGCGACATGGTCGTGCCGAACCGGTCGAGCGAGGAGTTGTACTCCCACATGGCCCGGCCGCACCCGTCCTCGGCGCCGACCGAGCCCATCATGTCCACCACGGCCTTGTACTCGGGGTAGTCCGCCTTCCCCTCGTACCCGGAGTAGTTCCACTCGGACCACGCGCTCACCTGGTCGGCCCCCGGCGTGACCCCGACGTGGCTGAGGGCCGCCGGGCTGAGGACCAGCGGGGGCAGCACGGCGATGAGGGCGCCCAGCAGGGCCACCAGCGGCCCGACCACGGCCCCGGCGGGCAGCCGGCCCGGCGTCGGACGCCGGAAGCGGCTGATGCGCAGCCCGGGGTGCCAACCGGCCGTGGACGACGGGGCCAGGCGGCCCCGCACGGCCCAGACCCACAGCCCCAGCCGGTGGCGCCGGTCCCACCGCAGCACGGCCGCGACCACCTCCCCCACGGCGAATCCGGCCATCAGGTACAGGCACACGAACCACAGGGGCAGGAACCGGACGTTGTAGAACTTGCCCTGGGGGTCCAGGCACAGGGCGGCGGCGAACAGCCCGCCCAGCAGGGCGATGAACAGGCCGACCCGGTTGCGCCGGACCACCGTGGCCACCAGCCCGACGCAGGCCGTGGCCTGCACCCAGCGGGCCGACGCCGGGAACAGCAGGTGGGGGAAGCCGTCCAGGTTGGTCCAGCCCATGTTGTTGGTGTACGGCTGGCGGACCACGAACGGGACGGCCCACCAGGCGGTCAGCGCCCCGCCCACCACCAGCACCACCAGTACCCAGCCCCACCGGGCCGCCACCCGCCGGCGGGCCACCCGGGCCCGGGCGCCCCGCAGGACGGCCCGGGGGAGGTCGCTGTCCAGCAGCAGCCACAGGCCGGCGCCCACCACGGCGAAGATGGCGGTGTAGATGTGGCACAGCACGGTGGCCGCCAGCAGCACGGCGGCGAGCGCCCGCAGCCGGCCGGTGTGGAGCCCCCGGGCCACCACGCCCAGGAAGACCAGGGCGAAGGACAGCCCGAGCGAGTACGAGAATTCGCCGGCCAGGGTGGACAGGAGGTTGCCGCCGTAGATGGTGAAGCTGGGCTCGAAGAGGTACGGGAGGGTGGCGGCGGCCAGGCACCCGGGTCCCGGTGCCCGCAGCCCGGCCAGCTTGCCGAAGGCCCAGGCGGCGAGGGGCAGGGTCACCGATCCGAGGACGGTCACCAGCTTGAAGGCCACGTTGTAGGTGACCAGGCTGTTGAACAGCACGGTCAGGATCCCCGGGAGCGGGAAGTAGAAGGTGTAGACGGGGAAACCGTCGTACCAGTCGGGGTCCCAGCCGGTGAGCTGTCCGTGCGGGAGCAGGTTGTTCTTCAAGAAGGCCGGCAGCATCACGTGGGCCCCGGTGTCGCCACCGGCCGTCGTGGTGTCGGCGAACAGGAGGTTCGGGTGGAGCTGCGAGAGGGCCACGGCGACCACGGCCACGATCACGCCGGCGTCCACCCAGCCCGCCGCCGACGTGGGGGAGACCATGCGCCGGGCCAGGGCCCGCAACCGGGTCCCGGCGGTCGGACGGGTGCGGCCGGCGTCGGCCGGGGACCGGACCGGGTCGGCCGTGCCGGCCGGTCCCCCGTCCCCCCCGTCCCCGCCGTCCCCCTCCTCGGAGGGCGGCGCCTCGGCCACCGGTCGTACGGTCACAGCCAGTGGGCGATCGTGAGCACGGCGACCAGGTTGAAGCTGGCGTGGGTCAGCATGCTCATGCCCAGCCGACCCGTCCGGTAGGCGAGGAACGAGAGCACCACGCCGACGAGGGCCAGGCCGTAGAACTGCAGCCCCTCGGCGTGGATGGCCCCGAAGACCACCCCGGTGACCACGACGGCCAGGGCCGGGCCCACCCACCGGCCCGCGTCACCGAACAGGCGGGCCAGGGACCGCAGCAGCAGGCCGCGGAAGAACAGCTCCTCGAAGAACGGGGCACCGACCACGGTGAGGAGGGCGATCAGCACGAACCCGGCCCCGTGCGAGCCACCGGTCAATTTCTGCGACGGACCGTTCATCCGCTGGGTGAAGTCGTGGATGACGTGCCGGAACGGCAGGTAGGCCGCCACCACCAGGAACTGGCAGGCCACGCCGATGGGAATCCCGAGGAGGTCGGCCCACCGGAACCGCAGGCCGACGTCCCGGCAGAAGTTCCGGGTGCCCCGGGTGGCGCTGGCCAGCCACGGGGCACCGCCGAAGCCCACCCACAGGCCGCAGAGGGTGGCCACGATGTACCACTCCGGGGGGCTGGCCGAGCGGGCCACGGTGGTGAGCTGCGACGAGTGGCCCGTCGCCGCCGCCGCCACCAGGGCGAGGATCGACGCCACCAGCTGGCCGGCGATGAGCCCCAACAGGGCGTAGATCAGCCAGATCCAGCCGTCGGCCCGGGTCGCCGGCGCGGCACCGGCCCGGAGCTGGCGGCCCAGGGACACGTCTCCGGTCGGCCCGGCCGCCGCGGCCGCCGCGGCCGCCCCGGCGGGCCCGCCGTCGGCCACCAGGGTCCCCGACGGCGCCGGGACGGCGTCCACCGGGACGCCCTCGGGCCCGCCCTCCTCCTCGCTGCCACCTCCCGCGTGCACGCCGCTACGTTACCGACCGCCGCCGTGCGGTCGGGGGCGCCCACCGCCGGGGACCGGCGGCCCCGGCGGATGACCGACGGGCGACCGCCGGACGGGCGCCGCCGGGGACCGCCCGATGCATCAGGTCCGCCCCGGGCGGCATAGCATGGTCCGGTGACTCCGCCGACCCCCGACCAGCCCGACGGCCGCCCCTCACCGGCGGGCGGACCCGGTGCGGGCCCGGCGAAGCCCAACAAGAACTGGCGCTACGCCTACGC
>Ga0302202_10002679_pt1 | contig 20243 bp, 23 predicted proteins | sample II_Bog_N3_3_FD_194579 | JGI IMG/M metagenome (GOLD analysis project Ga0302202, IMG submission 194579) | Peat permafrost microbial communities from Stordalen Mire near Abisko, Sweden - II_Bog_N3_3 | ecosystem: Environmental > Terrestrial > Soil > Wetlands > Peat | place: Sweden: Abisko...
CTTCGCCCCAGGGAGCGCCCGTACCGACGGCAGGTAGTCGGCGAATCGACGATCGTGCGAGGCCGTGACATCCTCCGACGGACCGCCGAGCAGCTCGGTCACCAGGTCGTCCCCACCCGTACCGACTAGGGGGTGGATCGCCCGCATCGGTTGACGGTGGCCGGCCTCGTCGAACGCGAGGAACCAGGCGACGGTATGGAGGTACGACGTCTCCACCAGTGCGCCGTCCAGGCCCACCAGCAAGGTCGATACCCGTTCCGGAAGTTCCGGCGCCGGTCCGATCGTTCCGGGCAGCGCGGTCACCCCTGTCATGCAGCCCTCCCGGTGTCCTCGGGCCACCTCTCGTGCGGCGCCGAGCCGGACACGGTCAGGCGCAGGCGGCGCAGGTGCGGACGGCGCCAACGCCGGTCACCCAGACCCCACTGCAGCACGATGGCGGGCACGGCCATGAAGGAGACCGTCACCAGTCCAGCCAGCCAAAGAGCGCCAGGACGCTGACCCGACGCCTCGAACTCGTCGGGGACGGGTCCATCCAGGAACGCATCGAAGCAGTCCGACGAGCCCACATCCTCGGAGCGGCGATTCATCAGCAGGGCCATGCGACGGTCCTACCCCAACGTGACATCGGCACACATCGGGGGACATGGCGACCGCTCCGGCCAGGCTCCGAGAGACAGCGCCCCGGGACGCCGTGGACGGCCCTCAGGCCTCCCGCAAGGTGATCGGGCCACGGGTTCCGGCGCGCGGTCCCCAGCGCCGGTGTCCTGGGTCATCGGTGGCGGTCCCGTCCGATCTCACCGGACCACGCCGCAGTGGGACCGCCGGGGACGTCCCGATGCTGTCCACCAGGAGCTGCGCCAGACCGTCCACATCGGCCACCGTCACGGTGAGGTGCGGGTGACGCAGTGACCGTGTCGGTTCGAGCCCGGTGACCGGCTCGTGGAACGCGATACGCACACCCTGCGCACCGTTGGTGGCGAAGGTGATCCCGTGGTCGGGGAGCGAGAACCGGGCCATGCCGGCTGTCCGGACGAAGCGATAGGGCCCGGTGACCGATGTGCTGGCGACGTTGGCGAGGGGGGTCCTGACCCGCCACGGACCGAACCGGCAGTCGAGACCATCACCCGAGAGGGTCACCTGCGCGGTGTCCGGGCCGATGCCGAACGGCGCCCCCAGCCATTGGTAGGCCGGGGCGAAACGGAATCCGAAGGCGGCAGCGCCGCACGAGGTGATCCGACACTGGCGCAGTGGCTCCAGGAGGTCGGTCATCTCGTCGTCTCCCCACTCGTCGGGCACGACGAGCGCTCAGTCACCGGGGGCGAACGACGCCGAGAACTGGTTGCCGGGTCCGGGGATCACCAGGTTCAACGCCGGTGTCAACAACCCACAGTCCGACAGCGGCGGAATGGTGTAGCTACCGGCGAAGGTGGACGGTCCGGTGAACGAGAACACCCCCGAGAACGCGACCGTGACCGGAGTGGACGTGCCGCAGGAGTCGCCTACCAGATTCACCGGTAGACCCAGGGGGTCCACCGAGGTGATCAGCACGTTGAACGTCGCCGTCGCGGTGACCGCGAGCGTCGACAGGTCGACCGTGCCGACCACCGGCTTGACCGGCGCCAGATCGAACGTCGCGGTTGCCAGTCCCACGCCGGCCATGGCGACGGTGGTGGTGGCGGGCGGCAGCACCAGGTTCCCCTGGAGTCCGTCGGTGCCGAGGTCGACGGTCCCGTCGAACGTGCCAGGCGGCACCGTGACCGTCTGGTGCAGCTTGGCCAGGGTGGTCGTGGCCCGGACCGTCTCATGGATCGGTACGGCCGGTGCGGCGGTCGGTGAAGCCGAGGCCGGGCCAGCCGAGCCCGCCACCAGCCCGACCGTGCCTACGGTCAGCGCGCCGGCTGCCAGCGCGGCACCCAGGACGCCGGAGCGCCACCTACCGGTTCGGGTCGACGGGATCTGGATCGACGTATGCATGTTGCCCTTCTCGACGCGCATCTGCGCGTGACGACCTGCAGGCCTGCCGTACCCTCAGCCCACGGGTCCAAACCACGTCAAGTGGTTACAACGTCACAGAACGCGGCGAATACAGGCCAGTTCAGGCAGGGTCACTGCAATCGCTACGCTGGGGGATGTGCGACGCCGCATGCTCAAGTCCAAGATCCACCGTGCCACCGTGACGGCGGCCGACCTCAACTACATCGGGTCGATCAGCATCGACCCCGTGCTGCTCGAGGAGGCCGACATCCTCGAGCACGAGCAGGTCACCGTGCTCGATGTCGACAACGGCGCCCGTTTCGAGACCTACGCCATCGTCGGAGGACCGGGCGAGATCTGCCTGAACGGCGCGGCTGCCCGACTGGTCCATGTCGGCGACACGGTGATCCTCCTCACCTACGGCGACTACGAGGAGGACGAGCTCGGTGCCCATCACCCCCGCGTGGTCCACGTCGACGAAAAGAACGCGTCCGTCAATCTGGACTGATCCCCGGCCCCGGCCACGCCTGGTGCGGTGACCGCACTCCGGCCCGCCGTCGGAGGCGGCACCGTGTCCTGCGGACCCGTGCCGGGCGTGCTCGTCCATCACCGGTCCACGTGCTCACGTGGAGCCACCAGGCCATGAGGCCTACCTACCTCCGCCGCCGGGCCGCCGTGATGGGGGTCCTCCTGGTAGTGGTGGTGACCGCGGTGCTGCTGTCCCGGAGCGGTCCGGCGGCCCACCCGGGGGCACACGCCGCCGCGCCATCCCCGGTACCGGACACGCACCCGTCCAGCACGTCGGGGACGGCCACCTCGACCACCACGACCCTCCCGGGACTGCGGGGGTTGACGGTCACCCAGTCGGTACTCCCCCTGGTGGACGCCAGTCGGCCCGTGACGAGCGACGGCGTCGTCCTTTCCGCCGTCCGGCACCTGACCACCCAGGTATGGGCACCCGTGGGACCGGGCCCCTTCCCGCTGGTGGTCTTCGCCGCCGGCTACGACAAGGGCCCGCTCGACTACGCCCGGTTCTGTGCGACCCTGGCGTCGTCGGGCTACGTGGTGGCGGCTCCCTCCTTCCCCCTGGAGGATCCCGCCCAGGGATACGCCCTGAACCGCGGCGAGCTGCCTGCGGAAGCCGGTGACGTCGCGTTCGTGGCCTCCCGACTCGAGCAGGACGCCGCCACCTTCCATCTCCTGGCCGGCCGTGTCGGTGTGGTCGGCCACTCCGACGGTGCCGACGTGGCGCTGCTCATCGGGTACGCATCCGGCACCCAGGACAGTCAGGTGACCTCGGTGGTGGCGGACGCGCCGGACCCGATGTCGGGACCCACGGCGACGTCGTCCGTCCCGTTGCTTCTCGTCCAGGGCACGAGTGACTCGGTGGTGCCCTATGCAGCCAGCCAGACGGTATTCACCCAGGTCGACGCTCCGGTCATCTACCTGTCGCTCATCGGGGCCGACCACTTCCCCCCCATCGCCGGCGGTACCGCCTGGACCCCGGTGCTCGACGAGGCGGTCGCCGGGTTCCTCGATGCCACCCTGGCCGACCGGGGTCCGGGACTCACCGCCCTCACCGCGCAGCTGTCCACCTCTCCTCTGGCCCGGGTGCTCACCAAGGCCTGACCCGAGGAGGTCAGGACGTTCGGCCCTGCCTCGAACCGAGCCACCGTCGTACCATCGGGCACGGGCTCCACGTCATGTCGGGCCCACGTGACACGGCCCGTCGGATCCGGCCCGTGGCAGCGACCCATCGAGCGGAGGAGAAGGCCGTGCAGCCAGAGCGACCCGCGTCATGGGGACACGACCGGAGTGCGGGTTGACGCCCGCGGTGCGATCGATGCGCGCGTGGGCGGTCGGGCACCCCGGACCCATCGACAGCTCGCCACTCGAAGCGGTGGAGCGCCCGGTTCCGGATCCGGGGCCCGGCCAGGTCCGGGTGCGGGTAGCCGTGTGCGGGGTGTGCCGCACCGACCTCCACCTCGCCGAAGGTGATCTGGTGCCCCGTCGGCCCGGCGTGGTGCCCGGCCACGAGGTGGTCGGTCGGGTGGACCGCACCGGTCCCGGTGCCGACCGGTTCGACGAGGGGGACCGTGTGGGCATCCCGTGGTTGGCCCATACGTGTGGCATCTGCCGGTTCTGTCGATCTGGGGCGGAGAACCTGTGCACCGACCCCCGGTTCACCGGGTGGGACGTCGACGGCGGCTACGCCGAGTACGCGGTGGTCGAAGAGGCGTTCGCCTATGCACTTCCCGACGGGTTGTCCGATGTCGACGTGGCCCCGTTGCTGTGCGCCGGCATCATCGGGTACCGGTCGCTACGCCGGACCGAGCTGCCCCGGGGTGGCCGACTCGGCATCTACGGGTTCGGCGGCTCGGCCCACCTGACCGCCCAGGTGGCACTGTCCGAGGGAGCGACGGTCCACGTGATGACCCGATCGGCCGATGCCCGGGCACTGGCCCTCGAGTTGGGAGCGGCCAGCGTCGGGGATGCGGCCGATCCCCCGCCGGAACCACTCGATGCCGCCATCCTGTTCGCCCCGGTGGGCACACTCGTCCTCCCCGCGCTCGAAGCCCTCGACCGGGGCGGCACCCTCGCCATCGCCGGTATCCACCTGTCGGACATCCCGGTCCTCGACTACCAACGTCACCTGTTCAACGAGCGCACCTTGCGCAGCGTGACGGCCAACACCCGGGCGGACGGCATCGAATTCCTCGAGATCGCTGCCACGATCGGGATCCGGGTGTCAGCCACCCCGTACGCCTTCGACCTGGCTGACCAGGCGCTGGCCGACCTGGCCCACGACGATGTCACCGGGGCGGCCGTACTGGTGCTGCCTGACGACCAGTGACGCAGGGCCGGATGGGGCCGGACGTCCCGCCACGTCCGACCCCGTCCCGCCCCACCCGCCCGGTCATGCGGGCACGGGGAACACAGCGAGGTGCACGAGGTGCTCGTCGAGGGCCAGGCCGATGCCGGCCACGGATCCCGACAGCAGGAGCTCATCACCGAGTCCCACCCCGCGGCCGCCACCCCGCTCGGCCATGTCGACCTCGACCAGGAAGTGCTGGATGGCCCGGAACCCGTCCACGTAGGTGACCGGCGCCGGGGCGTCGAGCGCATGGGCGGCCACGATGGAGCGCAGATAGCACCCGAGAGCCGAGGGACGGTCGAACAGGTCGAGACCGACGACCTGATTGCCGACCGTGCACACCACGCCGATCTGGCCCTCCACCGGGCGGACACGGTCGAGCTCATCGGCGATCTGGCCCTCCAGCACCGACTGCACGTCGTCGAGGGCCGAGGTCTCCGTCGGGACGCCATGGTTGGACGACTGGCGGTCGACCTCGTCCCACACCCTGCCCTGGTCGGAACGCCGCGACGCGACGTCGCCCGACCGGGGCTCCAGGCCGGCGATCTTGGCCGCACGCAGCGACCCCGGTGCCAGCCGTGCCGACGCCGACATCTGTCGCCGGGCACCCCAGCGACCCGCCTCCACGCAGGACACGGGGACCACCAGTTCGGAACGGGGAGGGCACAGGACGGTGACGTTCATCGTCCGGTTCTGGTCCCCGCCGATGAGCATCTCGCCCTCGACCAGCAGGACCGGTACATCGGCGGAATTGGACACCACCAGGAACGGGACCTGCGGGGGGTCGAGCTCGTGGACGGTCAGCACCCCCTGCTCGGCGGCCTCGGGACCGGTGAGGTACGGGGGGGCGTCGGTCATGGTCCCGGTCAACGGGAACACGCTCAGTCCCCCGACCTCGATCCGCTCACCGATCGCCACCTCTACGTCGAACAGCTTCATGCACTGGCTCCTTCCGCCATCGTCTTGTTGACGCGACCAGGGTGCGGCAGGGGTGTGACAGTTACACCGGTGTGATTCACGCCGGCCGACGCGACCCGTCGCCGTGCGACGGATTCCCCGGTGCGGGGTGGTCCATGGGACATTTGGGGCGACCCGGACCAGGAGGAACCACCGCTCATGCCCAACATCGCCCTTCAGGACCTGAACGACATGCGGGACGCCGTCTTCTTCGAGGGACCCCAGGTAGGTCGTCGGCTGACCCGGTTCTGGATGCTGATGGTCCTGTCGGCCGTCATCGCCGGGGCCGGCATCGTCAGCGATTCGACCGCCACCGTGATCGGAGCGATGATCGTCGCCCCCCTGATGGTGCCGATCCAGGGCACCATGCTGGCCGCCGTCCTCGGCGACCGGGCCAACCTGTTGCGGTCGGTGGGTCTGGTGGTGGCCGGCGCGCTCTCGGCCATCGCCATCGGCTGGCTCCTGGGTGAGGTCACGGCCGGACCCGTCGATGCCGCCACCAACGCACAGGTCGCCGCCCGGGTGGCCCCGTCGCTCATCGACCTCCTGGCCGCACTGGCCACCGGAGCCGTCGGCTCGGTGGCCCTGGTGCGCCGGGACATCTCGGACACCCTGCCGGGAGTGGCCATCGCCATCTCGCTCGTCCCGCCGCTGGCCGTGGTCGGCCTGACCCTGCAGGCCCACCAGTGGGGTGAGGCCGGCGGCGCCATGCTCCTGTTCGTCACCAACGTCGCCGCCATCCTCGGCATCGGCACCATCGTGATGTCCCTCTACCGGGTGCACCGGATGACCCCGCAGTACGGCACGCCCGAGGGCCGGGCCCTGAACCGGCGGAACGCGGTCATGGTGATCGCCGCACTGGTGGTGATCGTCGCCGTCCCCCTCACGTCGGCCTCCGTCACGATCGCCCACCAGACCAACAGCGAGATCGCGGTCGAAGCGGCGGCGACCGCATGGGTGTCGGGCACCGGTTGGGAACTGGTGTCGGTCACCACCAACGACAGCGGACGGACGGTCGCCCAATTCGAGGGCCCACCTCCGTATCCGGCCACATCGGGGCTCAGTGCACAGCTGGTGCGCCACGGTGTCCGACCCCAGAGCGTGCAGGTCCAGTTCACCCCGAGGGTGACCGTCGACCTCCAGCCGGTGGCCTCGCCGTAGCGCCAGCGCCGGAAGGGGACGTCCCGGGGAGGAGTGCCGGCGTGGACGGGACCGTCGGCCGCACCCGGATCCTCGACCGATCCATCACCGGGACCTCATCGAGGGATCACGGATTCCTCACAACTACCGTCCACGATGGCCCCGACCTGCACACCGGTCAGAGACGAACCCGATCCGAGACGGCAACCGTCCGAGAGGCGCACCCCACGATGACATCCAGGAAGATCAAGTTGGCCGCCGTGATCTTGGTGACGATCGTGGCGGTGGGTGGAGCGGCGTCGGTCGCCCACGCGGCCAAGGCCCCGAGTGGGCCGGTGATCACCACCCAGCCGACGGATGCCACCGCCAAGATCGGAACGTCTGCCCACTTCACCGTCACGACCTCGGGAAATCCCAAGCCGGCCTACCAGTGGGAGGTCTCGACCGATGGCGTCTCCTGGTCCGACATCGGTACCTCCTCGCACCGGCTCACCGTCACCGCCACCACCGCCAACGACGGCAGTACCTACCGGGTGACGGTGTCCAACCCGTCGGGTTCGGTCACCTCATCCACCGCCACCCTCACCATCGAGGTGGCGTCCGACGTGGCCAGAGTCAAGCCCAGGATCGCCGGCCTGATCGACAAGGGATCCCAGGCCCCCTATGACCTGGGGACCGCGTTCCCGGTGACCTCGACGACCGAACTCGCCGGTTACGGCACGGCCTTCTCCGGCATCGTGGTCAATGTGGCCTGGTCGCAGCTGGAGCCGGCCGAAGGGCAGTTCGACCTGACCCCACTCGCCCAGTCCCTGGCCGCCGTCACCGCGTACGACACCCAGAACCCGTCTGATCCGCTCGGGGTGAAACTGCGGATCTGGGCAGGCTTTGCCGCACCGGACTGGGCCAAGTCGCTCGACGGGACACCGATCACCGTGGCCCCGGGCACCTCGGGGGCGAGCGGGACCCTCGGCCGGTTCTGGGCGGCCGACTACGAGCAGCAGTGGACCGATCTGCAGGACGCGTTGGCCAAGGCCTACGACAAGGACCCGTTGGTGCACGAGATCGCAGTGACCTCCTGCAGCACGGCCACCGGTGAGCCCTTCGTCCTCACCTCCAACGTCATCGATGCCCTGCTGGCCGCCGGCTGGACCACCGCCGACCAACAGCAGTGCCTGTCGTCGGCACTGGCGGACTATGCGGCGTGGCACGACACGACCGTGGACTACACGTTCAACGTCCTGAGCGACGTGTCCTCCAGCGGAACCCGATCGCCCGACATCGCCTTCACCGACAGCGTGATGTCCGCGTGCGCGTCCTCGGAGCTCACCGGCACCGCCCCGCTGTGCAGCCTGGACAACCATGGGCTGACCGACACCATCACCCCTCAGCAACAGCCCGTCTACGGGGAGATCGACACGTTGTGGCAACAGTTCGGCGGCCACGTACCCGTCGAGTTCCAGACCATCGCCCCCGGGGGATTCGACCTGTGCGAGGCCGTCGGTGTGGCCATCGGCGAGCACGCCGCATCGGTCGAGATCTGGCCGGCCGGGACCGGATTCCCCGGCTTCAGCGCGTACTCACCGAGCCAGCTGACGACGTGGAACACGGCGCTGGTCGACCAGGCACCGCCGGCCTGCTGAGCCGGTGGGTACGGGTCGGTCGAGCGTGCCGGCCCGTCGCCGTAGGCCGGTTCCCCGAGGCGCGAGCCGGATGACCTCACTCCCCCGCGCTCCCAGAGTCGACGCACCGGTGTGCTGCGATCCCTGTCGGCCACTCGCCCACCACCGGGGCCGCCGACGCGATGGAATCCGGCAGTCCGTCGGTTCCGAATAGCTGACGCAGCTCCGCACGGCGCGTCCCGCATCGATCCCCACGAAAGGATCCGTCACCGTGGTCTTCTCCCCTCCGGCCGAGCTCTTCGGCGAGCAGGGCATCATCGTCCTCATCGTCATCGCCGTCGTCCTCTTCGGATCCACCCAAATCCCGAAGCTGGCCCGTTCGCTCGGCTCGGCCCAGCGTGAGTTCAGGAGGGGCGTCGTCGGAGGTGACCCCGAGTACGTGGAGGACGGTCGCTCGGCCGGTACCCGCCCTGCGGTCGACGCCACGCCGCGGAACTGACCCGTGCCGTTCCTGAGTCCGGCGAAGCTTCTCGTCGTCGTGGTGGTGGCCGTCGTCGTCCTCGGGCCGGACGAGCTGCCGAAGGTGGCGCACCAGTTCGGTTCGCTGTGGAGCGACCTACGTCGACTGCGGGCGCGCCTCGAGACAGACGTGCGGGGAAGCTTTCCTGATCTCCCATCGACCGAGAAGCTGCAGCAGGCCGTGCGGTCCCCGCTCAGCTTCCTGGACGATCTGGCCGACGCGAATGCTCCGGATGAGGGCGTACATCCTCCGGCCCTCATCCTGGCTGTCGCTGGAGGGCTCGGGGCGCTCCACCGGCAACCGTCCGTAGCTGCCGCGCCCGACGACATCCTCGCCGTCGCCGACCGACTCGGGACGCTGCACCGCACAGTTGCCGAACGGCAGACCTATGCGGAGCACACGCTCCGCTCCACGATCCCTGCCGGCGCCGACGTGGCGAGCCTGAATTGATCGGGCCGCTCCGACGAGCGCCGGTCGACGTGCCATGACCATCGCGCTCGGAGGGAGCCACGCCCCTGCGGCACCCGACGCCATGACCCTGGTCGAGCACCTCGGTGAACTCCACCGCCGGGTCCTGATCTGCATGGGCACGGTGGCCGTCATGGGAACGGTCGCCTTCGTGCTCTACGGACCGATCCTGTCCGTACTGCAGGCGCCGTACGGACACGTGTCGCCGTCGCATTGCAATCGCTACGTGACCGGTCCACCGGACGGACAGACACGGTGGGTGAAAATGGCCGCCTACGGCGGCCTCGTGCTCGCGTCGCCCGTCCTGCTGTGGGAGCTGTGGCGGTTCATCACCCCGGGACTGCGCGCCAAGGGGAAGCGGTACGCCGTGCTGTCCGTGATCGCCTCGGTCGTGCTCTTCGGGTCGGGCGGAACAGTGGCCATCATCACGTTCCCGCATGCACTGGCATGGCTCGGGAGCATCGGCGGCCCGAGCCTCTCCCAGATCCTGGACCCGACCAACTACCTCAGCCTGATCATCCTGTTGATGGTGGCCTTCGGCGCCACCTTCGAGTTCCCGGTGCTCCTGGTCTCCCTCGAGGGGCCGGGATCGTCCGGCCCCAGCAGCTGGCTTCGTGGCGACGATGGGCGATCGTCGCCATCATGGTGGTGGCCGGTGTGGTGACGCCGAGTTCGGATCCCTTCTCCATGTCGGCCATGGCCGTCCCGCTCTACGTCTTCTACGAGCTGTCGATCCTGGTCGGCCGCCTGGTCCAGCGTCGTTCTAAGGTTGGTCGGACGGCCGTGTGCGCAACACGGCACCGACCGATCAGGCTCCCCGTCGACGAGGTCACGGAGCGCCGGTCGGACGCGCCACCGCAGGGGTAGCTGTCGCCGGCACCAGGGTCGAGGGGGTGGGAACGGTCGTCGTGGTGGTGGACCCTGTCGTGGAGGGTCCTGTCGTGGTGGTGGTCGTGGTGGTGGAGGGCGGTGGAACGACCGGCACGGTCGAGCAGCCCGGCCCCGACGTGCCCGCACCCTGGTCGGACGGCACCGCACCGGTGGTGCCGTCCTGTTCGATCCCGATCACCGAGGTGGCCGCCAGGGCGGTCGAACCGACGGCTGCGAGCACGGCCACCCCCGACGCCGGTGCCATGGCGTCGAGTACCGACCCGGTCGAGGTCACCAGGTGGACGGAGGTGACCGAACTTCCCACCAGCACGGCGACCCACGCGGCGGGGGCACCCTCGGCCTCACCGAACGACCCGCTCCCGAGGATCTCGACTTCCGACGCGGTGAGCGCACCCTGTGTCGGTGCCGCCAGAGTGGTCGACGAGACAGCCTGGTCCGTCGAGAACTCCACGGTCAGCTGCTGGCACCCACTCCCGGTCGACGGGGGTGTGGTGGTGACGGTGCCGGAGCTGGCGGATCCCCCTCCGGCCGACTCTCCGGTGGAGGTGCCGGCCGACGCGCCGGTAGCCGCACCCAGAGTGGAGGTCGCCTGCTCGACCGGTTGCGCGCACGTCGCCCCGGTGGGGCACGGAACCGGAGTCGGCACCGGTGCGGGACTCGGCAGCGTGCCGGTCGGCGGACACGACATCATCGACGAGCAGGATCCATCGGTGCTGGACCGGTAGGCGCGGATCGTCACACCGGTCCCGGTGGTGCGGGTGAAGAGGGACATGAGCGGCGGCCCGTCACCGGCGGTCCCGCCAACGTCCGCGTTGGGGAGCCCGGAGGCGCCCGCGGCGGGCGCCAAGGCTCCGGCCGCCGGTGCCGCCCTCACCGGACTCGATCCGGCGACGGCCCTGCCGGTGAGGAACCCGCCGCCGGTGAGGACGACCACCAGGGCCACCAGGCCGGCCACCAGAGGTGTACCCACCCGAGGTCGGGCCGCAGCACGGTCTGCCAGCGCGGCGGCATCGGGCTCGACCGTCACCTGGGCCGCCCGCGCAGTCAGGTGACTGCGGAGTCGTTCTTCGATCGGATCGCTCATGGGTGGATCACCTTTCTCAGATCGGCCAGTGCACGGCTGATGAGCGAACGGACGGTCCCCTCACGGCAGCGCAGCGCGCGAGCGATCTCGGCATCGGGCAGGTCGGCGTAGTAGCGGAGCACGACGGCGGCCCGCTGCCGGGCGGGCAGTGCGGCGAGCGCATCGTCCAACTCGTCGGCGCCCAGCTCGGACGGACGGGGCGACGGGAGCGGGTTCCGGCGCACCACCGCGTTGCGGCGATGGTGCGAGGCACAGGCATGGACCACACTGCGCCGCACGTAGGGCAACGGGTCCCGAACCGAGGTCCATCGGGCATGGAGCCGGACGAAGCAGTCCTGGACCAGATCGGGCGCCACATCCGCGGACCCGCTCATCAGGGTGGCCAGTCGCACGAGGTCGCCGAAGTGGTCGGCGTAGAAGTCGGCGAAGGTGGCCGGCGGGACCTCCGGCGCGGCTTCCGGCTGGGCCCCCTCCACCTCGTCCACGATGCTCCCCAGCTCACCCATCACCAATTACGACGCCTGAACAGGCCAGGACGTTGCACGACAATTCGACGATCCCGACCAGACCTCGGAGTGGCCAGCCCGGAGTCGGTGGGTTCCGACTGCTAGGCGGAACCCACCGGCGTGGGCGCAGGGGTGGGATCGCCGCCGAGGGGATCGACCTGACCGCCCGTGGCGGGCAGACCGGGGACGGGGGCTGTCACGGCGCCTGAGGCCGATCCCCGGATCACGTCGGGGTACTGCTGGGCGTCGAAGCCGGTGACGAAGCCCCGCACGGCCTTGGGGAGCTGCACGGTCAGGGTGCCACCCGGACGGCCACCGTCCGGGTGGGCCAGGGTGAGGACCAGGGTGCACGGGCCCACGGCGACCGAGCGGATCCTCGGGTCGGTGCGCATCAGCGCGGCGGTGTACACCGCAATGGCGCACGAGGAGTTCGAGCGGGGATCGCCCTGGACGCCCGCAGCGTGCAGCGAGGCTGCGACTTCGTCAGGATCGTGGCCGAGTTCGTCCAGGAGTGCGCCGGCCCGCTTCTTGATCTGTCGCAGATCACCCATGGACGCTCCTGACCGGGTGCCACCCGAGGTCGGGGCGGCGGTCCCTGTCGCCCAAGCATACGCGGGTGCACCACCCGACCGCGGCCCCGCCCACCGGGGACGCCGGGCCGACGGTTACTGGTTGGTGGCCTGGCCCGTGCGCTGCTGCTCGGTGAAGGTGTAGGTCAGGGTGGTCGACAGCCCCTGGACCGTCGCAGCCGGAGCGACGCCGTTGGTCGAGGTCTCGTTGGCGACCAGTCCCAGGCTCACCTGGACATGGGCCACCTTGCCGGTGGCGGCGGCGAGCGCCGGGATGTTCGACAGGGCAGCCGGCGAAGCCAGTCCACTCACCTGGGTGGTGGCCAGGATCGGTGTGGTCACGCCCGGGCAGACCCCGGTGGCGAGCGTCCAGGCGACGGAACACTCGGTGGCGGCCACGGTCAGTCCCTCGCCGGCGACCGACCCGTTGGTCAGGGCATTCGACGGGGTTCCGGCCACGGCCAGGGTCATGCCGGCCGCCGAGGCCAGTGTCCCGGTGTTGTTCAGGTTGACGTAGACGTTGTCGGTGTCACCCGGGGCCATCTTGTTCGTGAAGTTCGAGAACCCGACACCGACGTCTGGGCTGAGGGTCAGGTTGAGCGAGCCGGAGCTGATGCTCTCCGCCCCCGTGGCCGTGGCGGAGAGACCGGCATAGACGCCGGCCGCCGCCAGGAGACCGACCGACGTGGTCAGCAGTCCGGCCACCGCGATCTTGCCGTAGTGGCGGCGCTTCGGGGCGGCGTGGCGGTGGGCGACAGGGGGGAGTTCTCCGTGCTGACGGTGCTTCGGGGCAGAGTGGCGATGCGTGGACACGGCAGTCACTTTCGGTGGCAGGGGCAGGTCGTCGAACTCCGGATGCCGTCGGCACTGGACCGCTGCACCCGGGGTTGCACCCAACTACCGTCGGCCCGGTCGCTCCGAATCTTTAGTCGTACGTCAAGGTTTCTTCCCCGGCGACGCGGTGGGCCCCTGGTACTCGACGCGATGCCCGACTCCCTCCGAGGGCAAGGGCTGAGCCACAGGCGCAGCCCTACAGTTGGGCCCGCCACCGGCCGATCAAGCCGGTGAGGGGCATCACAGGAAGGCGGACCGTGATGACCATCGGGCCATTCGGGCGTTGGGAGGACGGCGACGGTGAGGCCGCTGGATCACCTGATGAACTCTCCCTGCCGGCGACAGCCAGGCTGCGTCGGTGCAGTGCGCTGCACGACGTCGGCACGGGTCCGTGGATCGGGACCATGGCGTGCTGCACGCGTCCCGTCGGTCACGACGGCGACCACACCATGTCGCTCGGGGACCCCGGGTCGCCGAGCCACTGGGAGGAGACCTGGCCGTAGACGTCCCGCGGGAGCGGGATGGATCTCCCTACGTCGCCGGTCCGGCGTCGGGCACCGGCTCCAGGAACTGATGGACCAGCCCTTCGAAGCCGACCGCGAACAATGACCACTCCTGGTCCGCCCCGTCGGGACCGGTCGGTCGGACCACCCACTCGACCCCGCCCTGAGTGCGCTGGTTCAGCGAACACCCTTCCGAATAGGCGGTGACCGCCCGGACGAACTGACCCATGGTGTAGGGCTCACGCAACCGGAGGCCGAACAGAGGGAACAGTGCGCTGAGGGTCTCACTCCAGAACCCGTGGACGGCCTCGTAGCCGCTGGCCAGCGCTCGCTGCATGCGCTTCTCCTGACCCGGGTCCGATGTCGTCGTCGCCATGGCGATCACACTGATCCACAAGGGGAAGTTGGTCGACTCGGCCAGATCGGCGCTGTGAGCACTGCCCCCGATCCGGCAGATCTCGCGCAGCGCGACGGCCCGGGACTCGGGCGTCGAGAAGTCCAATTTCCCGACAGCCTCCGCGATGGCCTCCACCCCGTTGGCCGTCTCCGGGCGCGATTCGTCATGGGCGATGGCGACGAGGACGTCGGTCTGGAAGTCGGCCTGGTTCTCCCAGATCCGCTTGATGACCGAGGCGTTGGTGACCCGCTCACCGGTCCGCTGCTCGAGACGGTCGAAGACCCGTTTGAAGGTGAGGTTGCTCGACAGGGTCTCGAGTCCCTCGGTGTAGAGGATGTCACGCCCCTCGTCCAGGAGCATGCTGCGCAGTTCCTCTCGGGTCCGTCGTCCCTTGGGCATCCTGGAAGCATTGTGCACCACGTGTCCCCCGTTGGGAAGTCTGGCCCGGGGCGGACCCCCCGGGCCACCCGACGACGGGGCCCCGTCGGGACGGTCGGTTGGCACGTCCCGGGCGATGTGCGGCAACCACTGGTGCGGCAACAGGGGTAGCGGAACTAAAGATCCGGCCATCGACTGACGAAAAGCCAAGGATGAGGCGGACAGAATGGAACCGGCGACGCCGGCAGGGACCTTACGCAGAGGCGCCGGTGACCCGCACGGAGATCGCGGTCTGGGTCGTCCTCGGTCTGTCGGCCGCCGTCATCGCTGTGTACTTCCTGGCCCTCCTCGTCCGGGGGCCCTCCACCTACTGGACCTGGCTGGACGGGTGGGTGATCTGCGCCGTCGAGCTCACCGTGGGATCGCTCTGCGTCGCCCGTGGACTGGTCCGTCGGCCCGGCCGCATGGCCGCGGTGATCCTCGGGGTCAGCCTGTTGTGCTGGGCGCTCGGGGACGTCGTCCTCACCATCCAGTCGATCGGAGGCGCCACCCCGCCGTCTCCCTCGTCGGCCGACATCTTCTACATCGCCTTCTACCCGCTTGCCTACGTCGCCGTCGTCCTGTTCATGCGCGACCAGTCCCGCAAGCTCACCGTCACCAACTGGCTCGACGGGGCGATCGCCGGCCTCGGCGCCGCCGCCATCTGCGCCGCCTTCATCTTCAACGGGACGTTCCACGCCGACGGTGCCAGCACACTCACCACCGCGACCAATCTCGCGCTTCCGATCGGCGACGCCCTGTTGCTCGGCCTGATCGTGGGTGGATTCGCCGTCTTGGCCGGCCGGAGCAAGGCTCCCTGGGTCCTGCTCGCCTGTGGCATGGCGCTCAACGTCTTCGGCGACTCGTCGAACCTGCTCCAACACTCGTTCGGTGCCACCACGGTGGGCATCGTCCTCAACGCCATCGCCTGGCCCACGGCGATCGTGCTGCTGACGATGGCCGTCTGGCTCCGGCCCCGACCGGTCAATCCCCTGGTACTCGACCGACCCACCGGATTCCTGCTCCCCACGTTCGCGGCCAGTGCGGCCCTGATCATCCTGTTCCTCGGGACCCTCCTGCCCATCGGGCGGTTCTCACTCGCACTGGCGGCCGCCACCCTGCTGGTGGTCTGCATCCGCCTGGTGCTCTCGGTACGGAGCATCGAGACCATCAGCCAGGAGCGGCACCGCCAGTCGGTCACCGACGAGCTGACCGGCCTGTGGAACCGCCGTTACCTGTTCGGCGTCCTCGACGCGTTCTTCGCCGAGCGGGACGTCAACGGTGACGAGTCGAGCCTGGCGTTCCTCTTCGTCGACCTCGACCGGTTCAAGGAGATCAACGACTCGTTCGGACACCCGGCCGGCGACGAGCTGCTCCGACAGCTGGGTGGTCGCCTCGAGGGGTCGTTGCGCGATGGGGACCTACTGGTGCGACTCGGCGGCGACGAATTCGCCGTGGTGCTGTCGGGTGGCGACGCCGCCTACGCCACGGCCGTGGCCGAGCGCCTGACCGTCAGCCTGCGCGAGCCGTTCGCCCTCCACTCGGTCAGCGCCACCATCGGCGCCAGCATCGGCATCGCCGTCGCCCCGGTCGACGCCACCGACAGCGCCCGGCTGGTGTGGTGCGCGGACGTGGCCATGTACCGGGCCAAGTTGGGCGGTGTCCCCTACGCCAGCTTCGTCCACAACCTGGACGAGGAACACAACCAGATGCGCCTCATGGAGGAGCTCCACGAGGCGATCGACGACGGGCAGCTGGTCCTCCACTACCAGCCGCAACTCGACCTGAAGACCCGGGAGGTGCTCGCGGTCGAGGCCCTGATCCGGTGGGTGCACCCGAGACTCGGCCTCATCCCCCCGGACCAGTTCCTGCCGTTGGCCCACGAGGTCGGACTGATGCAGCGGATCACCGCTTGGGTGCTCGCCACGGCAGTCGAACAGTGCGCCGCCTGGCGGGCGTCGGGGCGACCGTTCACCGTGGCGGTCAACATCGCCCCCTCCAACCTCCTGGAACCAGGCTTCGTCGACACGGTGCGCCACCAGCTCGACCTCCATGCGCTCCCGTCCGACGGCCTCGTCCTGGAGATCACCGAATCCAGCGTCATCGGTGATTTCGAGACCGCCCGACGGGTCATCGAGGAGCTGCGCGACCTGGGGATCGTGGTCTCCATCGATGACTTCGGCGCCGGTGTCACCTCGCTCGCCTATCTGAGCGACCTGGCCGTCCGTGAGCTCAAACTGGACCGCTCGTTCATCACCCGGATGACCGACGGTTCCGGACACCGGGACATCGACCTGGTCCGGTCGACCATCGAACTCGGTCACTCCATGGGCCTGCGCATCGTGGCCGAGGGGATCGAGGACCCCGAGACACTCGAGATGTTGGCCGAGTTCGGCTGCGACATCGCCCAGGGCTACTGCATCAGCAAGCCGAAACCGGCCGACGAACTCGCCTTCCGGACCGGCACCGCGGTCGAGTTGGGCGCCGGCGCCTCCGCCACCGCTCCGTGACGGACTGGCCGGCGGGGTGGCAGGATGCCCCCGTCAACCTGCACCAGCCAGTCGACATGCACCAGGAGTCCGGACCGGAGGTCTTCCCATGAGCCGTCGAGTGACGCGCTGCGTCGCCCACCCCACCGGCGGCACCGTGTCCGCCCTGCCGGCCGCGTCGGCCGTGTCCGAGTTCCCGGGACCCCGGTGATCCTCGACCGGTTCGACGTCTCGGGTCGGGTCGCCGTGGTCACGGGCGCCGGACTCGGCATCGGACGCGGCATCGCGCTCGGCCTGGCCGAAGCAGGCGCCGACGTTGTCCTGGCAGCACGTACCGAGTCGGACCTGGACGAGGTGGCGGCACAGGTCCACGCCCGCGGACGCCGCGCCGTGGTGGTCCCGACCGACGTGACCGTGCTCGCCGAGTGCGAGCGCCTGATCGACCGCGCCGTCGACGCGTTCGGACGACTCGACATCCTGGTCAACAATGCCGGAGGGGCCATGCCACGGGCGGCCATGGACACCAGCGAGGGGTTCATGGCCCGTACCTTCGCCTTCAACGTGACCGCACCCCTGACCCTGACCAAGTTGGCGGCCCGACGCATGGTCGACACCTCAGGGACGGGCTCGGTGGTCAACATCTCGTCGCGCTCGGCGAGCATGACCCAACCGATGTTCGTCGCCTACGGCGCGGCCAAGGCGGCCCTCGACCGTATGACCCGGAACGTGGCGTCCGAGCTGGCCCCGAGGGTGCGGGTCAACGCCCTGGACGTGGGCGGTGTCGCCACCCGGTCGCTCGAGATCGTGTTGACCGACGACACGCTGCGCCAGCAGTTCCTCGACGGAACGCCGATGGGACGACCAGGTGAGCCCGAGGACATCGCCTGTGCCGTGCTGTTCCTCGCCTCGGACGCCGCGTCCTGGGTCACCGGCAAGGTGTTCGAGATCGACGGTGGGACCGAGGCACCGGCCATCGTGGTGCCTGTCCCTCCCCTCGAGCCAGCGCCGGCGCCCTTCGCCGGATCCACCGGGTCGACCGGTCCCGGGGAACCGGACCGGTGACGACGACACCACCGGTTCCGGCGTCGTCGCCGGGGCCGATCACCGGCCTCTCGCACGTCCAGCTCAACGTGACCGACGTCGTGGCCAGTGCCGGGTGGTACACGACGGTTCTGGGCCTCGAGCCCTTTGCCGCTGATCCGGCCATCGGGTACATCGCACTGAGGCACCGGGATGCCGCACTGGTGATCGTGCTCACCAGCCGGGAGGACCCGGTACCCCACCCCGGGTCGGCCGTGCTGGACCATCTGGCGTTCGCGGTGCCCGACGGCGCCACACTCGAGGACTGGGCCGCACGCCTGCAGGACGCGGGCATCGCCCACGACGGCGTGGTGTCCGAAAACGGGAACCCCTCACTGCAGCTGCGCGATCCGGACGGCACGGCCGTCGAACTGGTGGCGCCCCGACCGCATCGGTCCTGATCCCCCGGGCGTGTCCCGGGTCTACGGTTGCCATGCGTGGGGCCACCCGGGCCCGGCGGAACGCAAGGGGGAGCGATGGAGCTCGCAGCAGGCAAGGTCGCGGTGGTCACCGGTGCCGCCGGAGGGATCGGGCTCGCGCTGGCCCAGCGGTTCGCGGCGAGTGGTCTCTCCGTCGTCCTGGCCGACGTCGACGGGGAGGCCCTCGGCGCAGCGGCCGACACCATCGCCGCCACCGGGGTCGAGGTACTCGCCGTGCCCACCGACGTCAGTGACGAGTCCGCGGTCCAGGCTCTGGCGGCGGCCACCGTGGACCGGTTCGGTGCCGCCCACATCGTGTGCAACAACGCCGGGGTGTCGTCGATGGCCGACCCGTGGACCGGACCGATCTCCTCGTGGGAATGGGTGGTCGGCGTCAACATGTGGGGTGTGATTCACGGAGTGCGGGCATTCCTGCCGATCCTGGTGGGACAGGGCGAGGGGCACATCGTCAACACCGCGTCGATCGCCGGACTGCTGCCCGGGCTCGCGCCCGCCTATGACGCCACCAAGCACGCCGTCGTCGCCCTCACCGAGGACCTCTATACGACGCTGGCCATGACCGGACTGCCCATCGGGGTGAGTGTGCTCTGTCCGGGGTGGGTGCGCACCGGGATCATGGACGCGGACCGCAACTGGCCGGCCCACCTCGGCGAGCGCCCACCGGACGCGTTCGGTGCCGACATCATGGGCAACCACGTCCGTCGGGCCATCGCCGAGGGACTCACACCGCAAGCCGTGGCCGACATGGTGGCCGACGCCATCACCGCACTTCGGTTCTGGGTGTTTCCGCATCCGGCCTTCGTCGAAGTCGCCGAGCGCCGGTGGCAGACCATCGCCGAGGGGCTGAACCCGACCCTGCTGACCGATGTGCCGGGACTGCCGCCGGCGGAGCAGATGCTGAACGAGGTGGCCGCCACCCTGGAGGGGATGTAGCCGCCCCTGACGTCGTTCAGGCGCCGGTGAGCTGCCTGCGGCCCTCCGCATAGGTGAGCCAACAGCCCTCGTTGAAGTCGTACAGCTTGCACGCCTTCGAGTTGGCGACGAAGTCCCCGAACCTCAGCGGCTTGTCGATGATCGATCCGGGGAACGCGGCCTCGATGGCGTCGGCTGCCTCCTCGAGGTGGTACATCGGGACCCGCATGTCCACGTGATGGGGCACGTGGACCATGATCCAGTGGAAGAAGAAATTGAACCCCTTGGGCGCCCGCAGCACCGTCGTACCCTGCATCTGGGCCTTGAACTTGTTCCACTCCGCCTTCTTCCACCACTTGATGTCGGGAGCGATGTGATGGACGTGGACCACGGTGCCGATGAAGTAGGAGAACGCCAGGAACGGCAGGACCACGGTTCGGGCATCGAGCCACAGGACGCCGGCGAGCGAGTCGCCTGAGGCCATGCCGATCAGCGTGAAGAGCGCCAGCATCCCGGCGATGAACGCGGTGACGATCCAGCGGTCCCGGCGGATGGCCTTGACCCACCG
>Ga0302202_10002681_pt1 | contig 20232 bp, 18 predicted proteins | sample II_Bog_N3_3_FD_194579 | JGI IMG/M metagenome (GOLD analysis project Ga0302202, IMG submission 194579) | Peat permafrost microbial communities from Stordalen Mire near Abisko, Sweden - II_Bog_N3_3 | ecosystem: Environmental > Terrestrial > Soil > Wetlands > Peat | place: Sweden: Abisko...
CGACGACCACGAGGAACTGGCCCTGCGGGCCGAGCGCCTGGAGGCGGTCGACGGCGCCGGTGGCGGCGGCTGGCGGGCGCTCGCCCGCCGGGCGCGGCTGGCGGGCTGAGCCGACCCCCACCAGACGGCGGTGATGGAACTGGCCGAGACGCTGGAACGGCGACCCGGACAGGGCCTGGACGTCGAAGGCCTCGATGCAGCGGCGGCGCCGGCGCCGGCCAGGTGTGCCGCTCGACGACGACGCCGACGCAGGACTGCTGGTAGTCGTGACCGATCGCTCCGCCCTCGCCGGCCGACTCACCGACGTGGTGGCCGCCGCCTCAGCTGACCTCGTGACCTGGGTGGCGCACCCGACGTCCGGCCAGCTCGGGACCGATCTCCACCGGGACGTGCTGGCGGCGCTGCTGAAGGCCGAGGGGGTGCGACCGGTGCGCCAGGTGGCCGACGACGATGTCTGGTCGGCGTTGCGCTTCCGACCGGCCTGACCCGGACGTCGGCGCTCAGTCCTTCGACCGCCTCGGCCAGTCGTTGCCCTCGACGTCGATGGCTTCGGACCGGTCCGGAGCCGGGTCGAGCGCCCACGCCCGTCGCCACGGGGCCACGTCGGGACCCTGGAGGGACGGCGTCGCCCCGGCGGCGGCCTGCTTGCGTGCCGTCCACCAGTCGGTGGAGGACTCATTGGCCAGGGTGGCGACGGCCGCCTCGATGCGGGTGCTGAACTTTCGGGCGTCCTCTCCCTCGGCCGGCCACAGTGGCGTCCCGAACGTGACCGTGGTCCGGGTCCGTCGGATGGCGCCGCCCCCCTTCGGGAGGATGTGGCGCGTGCCGTCGATGTGGACGGGGACGACCGGCCGACCGGTGCGTGACGCCAGGTAGGCGGCCCCGCCGCGGAACTCCTGGGCCCACCCGTCGGGGGACCGGCCCCCCTCGGGGAAGATGACGAGGTTCCAGTCGTCGGCCAGCAGCTCGGCGGCGAGCTCGGCGGAGCGTCGGTTGACCTTGGTCCGCTCGATCGGGATGGCACCGAGCAGGAAGGAGAACGTGTCGGCCTTCCAGCGCCGGTCGAAGAAGTAGTCGGCGGCGGCCGCCACGACCGTCCGGTGCCGGAACCGCAGCGGAAGACAGGCCAGGAGGAGGGGGGTATCGATGTGGCTGGCGTGGTTGGCGGCGAAGATCACCGGCGCCTCGATGTCGACCAGCTGGTCCTCGCCGCGTAGCTGGGGGGAGGCGAGCGCCCGGGCGAGGGGTCGCGTGACGTTGTCGAGCACCATGGCGCGGGCCAGCCGGACCGGGTACCGACGGGACCACGTGGTGTCGTAGTGGACGCCGAGTTCGGGCTCGGGAGCGGGCCGGGGGACCGAGCCCGGCCACGTCGGCGCGGCCAGCGGGAAGCGTCGGCGCCCGGCCCGGGCCAGCAGCGCCGACAGGTGCAGGGGAGTCGCCCCGCCACCCTCGGCCGCGTCGGCGCCCAGGGTGGCGTCGGTCCGCACGGCGCGGCTGGGTCGCAGGATCCGCGACGTGTCGCGCACCTTGCTCATCGTCGTCTGCTCATCGCGGCTGGGCTCCGGTCACGGCGCTCACTGGACATCGGCCATCAGGATCGGCGGCGAATGGAGGTGCGTGAGGGTGGGGGAGGGGCCCACCACGTCCCGCGCCATCTCCAGTGCGTCGGCCATCGTCGACGCCGCCCGGAAGCCGAGGCGGTGGACGGACGTCGGGTCGCCACCCACGATGATGACGGCGCCGAGGTGGTGCAGGGCGTGCGCGCACCAGTACCACATGTAGAAGGGATGCACCCCGTGATAGGCGTGGCCCGTGCGGTACAGGTGGATGTACCAGGGGTCGGTGGCGAAGACTTCTTCGAACTGCTCCGACATCACGTTCGGGTCCGTCGTCTCGCTCAGGACCTGCTCGAAGAAGTCGATGTAGCTCGGGTGGTGCACGGGGTTGAACTCCCACGGGGTGGGGTGCGTCATGATCAGCACGCCACCCTCGCGCACGAGGGGCTTGCCGCGGTAGAGGTTGAAGAAGTAGCCGAGCCCGAGACAGGCCACCAGGATCGGGTTGAGGATCGAGTTGACGTTGTAGGGGCTGATGTAGGGGAGGCCCATGGTGAGGATGTCGGTCTGACCCTCGACGACCACGCCCTGCTGCTCCCACACGTTGGCCGTGGTGACGGCATGGACCGCCTCGACGTCGCCCGCCTGCACCGACGTCATCCGGTGGGGGGCCCTGACCGAGTGGAAGATCTTCCGGGCGTGCTTGGCCGGTACCCGGTCGAGTGCCGAGGAGGCCGCCACGTAGGCGAGGCGGTCCTTGGCCTTCCACTCCCACTCACGTTTCTGCAGGAACTTGAACGCTCCCGGAAAGGTGTCGTTGTTGAGCGTCGTCTCGATCTGGAACACGTTGACGCCGCACTCCCGGATCAGACGGCCCATGCGCCAGTTGGACGAGTGCAGCTCGGACCGGTGCTGGTCCATGAAGGACGTGGACTTCCGCATCGTCTCGGGGTTGTGGTGGTGCCGCAGGCTCTTGTAGCTGGACAGTCCCGTGGCGACGCTCTTGTGGCCACCGTCCATGGCCACCAGGTTGATGTTCACGTATACGAGCAGATCGGACTCGGCGGCGCGCTTGTTGATCTCCACCTCCTCGCCCTGGTCGGTCTGCCCCAGGAAGAGGAGGTTGTCGGGATCCTCGGCGTCGTGCTGGGTGAGGAGGCCGTTGGGCGCGAAGGCGTCGTAGATGCGGTCGCCGAGGGCGTGGCGGAGCTCCGGCTCGGTCATGCGGCGGTGGAGCGCGAGCGCCACGATGAGCTCGACGTCGTCGACTCCGGCTTCGGCGGCCATGTCGAGGACCTGCTCGATCACCAGCTGACGGATGTCCGGTCGCTCCATCGGGGGCAGGGGGAGCGAGATGTCGTCGAAGGCGATCGTCAACGTCATGCCGGCCCGCAGCAGCGCCGGCAGCGGCTCCTGGTCACCCAGCGGGTGCTCGAGTGCGTGGCGGATGGCAGCCTGCGGGTCGGTCAGCGGGTCGATGGGCTCGGGCGCATAGATGACCCGGCTCCCCTCCGGCAGCTTCTCCAGGGTGAAGCGCTCGCCCTGCCAGAACAGGGTGGGTGGCGTCGAGCTGTCGACGTCGAGCACGAATCCGGGCCTGGGGCTCATCGTGAGCGTCCTTTCGGGTTGCGGAGGTCGAAGGCCACCTTGACCGCTCCCCGGCGACCGGCGGCGCCCGCGTGAGCCAGGGCCTCCTCGTAGCGCTCGAGGGGGTAGAGGGCCGAGACGAGCCGACCGAGCGAGGCGGAGCCCACCAGGTCGATGGCCAGTTCGAAGCTGCGGCGGTCGGGCTGGCCCGCCCCGGGAGGTGTTTCGTTGCCGTAGGCGTAGGCGCCGACCAGCGTCAGCTCCCGGTGCCACAGCGGGGCGAGGTCCACCGACACCTTGCCGGGCATGCCCACCAGCACCACCTTGCCCCGCGGGCGGACCATGGCGAGTGCCTCGGTGAGCGAGGCGGCACTGCCGACGCAGTCGAAGACGATGTCGGCACCCTCGGTGAGCCGTCCGGCCAGCACGAGCGAACCGGCCCGTCGGCGCACGGCCCTGGCCAGCTGGTCGGGCGGCACCACGAGGTCGGCGCCGAGGGATGCGGCGAGCTCGCGCTGGCGGGCGTGCTTGGCTCCGACGACCAGGGTGCACGGCACGGCCGGGCGCACGATCGAGTGGAGCGCGGCGACCGTCGCCAGGCCGAGCGTCCCGGCCCCGACCACCGCGACCAGGTCGCCGTCGGCCACGTGGGCCGAGAGGGCGGCGTGCACGGCACAGGCCGTGGGCTCGATCATCACCGCGTCCTGGTCGGACAGTGCCTCGGGTACGGCGTGGAGTTGGCTGGTGTGGGCCATCAGCGGTGCGGTCGACCACCCGCCGCCCGTGTCGGTGCAGAAGCCCGTCTGGAGGCCCGGCTCGAGGGCACCGAACGCGAGGTTGCCGCACAGTCCGGTGTGCCCGGAGCCGCACCGGGGGCACAGTGGGTGGATGTGGCGGGTGGCGCAGCCGAGCACCGGCTCGATGACCGCGCGCGCGCCAGGTGCCAGCGGGCGACCGGCGACGTCGGTGCCGCCCTCGTCCAGGACGCCGACGACCTCGTGGCCGGGAACGAAGGGGAAGCTGACCATGTCGTCGAAGTAGCGGGAGGCACGGCCGTCGAGCGTGGCCAGGTCGGACCCGCAGATGCCCGACAGCAGCGGGCGGAGCGGATACCAGTCATCACCCGGTCGCTCCGGCGCCTCGGCGTCGAGCAGCTGCAGGGGACCGATGCCCGCTCCCCGGCCGGATCCGAGCAGCGAGGCCACACGGGATGCGGCAAACCGTGGCAGGTTGCGCTCGACGACCAGCGCCTTCACCGCCGTGCCTCCGATGCCGTGCGGCGGGCCTGTCCGGCCCGTGCCGCGGGGCTGCTCCGGCCGCGGCGGGCCGCGCCACGCCGATCGACCGGTCCGAGGGGAAGCAGCGGTTGACTGCCGCCCTCGGCCTTGTGCCACGTCTCGACGTGCCAGCCGCGGCGCCGGGCGATGGCGGCCAGCTTGGCTTCGGGGTTGACGGCGACGGGGAACCCGACGGCCTGGAGCATGGGGAGGTCACTGGCCGAGTCGGCGTAGGCCATGGACTCCTCGAGGCGGAGTCCTTCGGACTCGGCGTAGTCGGCCAGCACGAGGGCGCGGGCCTCGCCGATGGGAGGAAGCGTCTCGAGCCGCCCGGTGAACTTGCCGTCCTCGACGCCGAGCTCGGCGCAGACGATCTCGTCGAACAGCGGTCGGAAGGGCTCGACCACGAAGTCGAGGGCACCGGTGATGAGGATCGTCCGGTGGCCGAGCGCCTGGTGGGCGCGCACGCGGGCGATGCCCGAGGGGAACGACTTGGCCAACAGGAGGCTGTGGAAGAGGTCCCAGCCGTCGTCGCGCAGTCGGGCCTCCGGCGCCCCCTCGTAGCGCCGGTAGAAGGAGCGCAGGAAGTCGCCCCGGTCGCGACGGTCGAGGGCCAGCAGCTGCGGCGCCTCGGCCATGAGATCGGCGACGAAGGCGGCCCGCTCGCCGGGGGGCAGGTGGCGCGAGGCGAGCCAGGCGTAGGAGTCGACGACGTTGGAGGCGATGAGGGTGTTCTCGAGGTCGAAGGCGGCCAGGTGGCGGTCGGGCGAGAGGATATTCTTCCTGGCCCGGTCGGCCCGGTTGGTCTTGATCGACTTGCCGGGCGACGTGCGTACCCGGGCGTGCTCGATGATCGACGGGAGGTGGATCTCCCGCACGTAGGTGGTCCAGTCGATGGCGGCGGGGTCGAGACAGAAGGCGGATCGGTCGTCCTCGTCCATGCGGTCCCACAGGGCGAGGAGGCGGTCGACCCGGTAGAGCGCGTCGGTCTCGGTGTAGGCCCCGTAGAGCTCGACGTAGCCGAGTGCCCGGTCGGCCAGCAGGTGCTGTTCCTCGAGGGCCGCCATCCACTCGGCCTGCTTGCCCCGGATGGGCAGCGATCCGACGACCCGCTCGGCGAGCGACATGGCCTTGGAGGCCCGGGTGAGCTGGCGCTGCACCCGGCCACGCCCCGGGAAGGTCCACTCGGGCACCACGATGGGCTGCCCGTCCTGGTCGTAGACCGGGTGCTCCTGGAACCAGGCCGTCACGAGCTCGACGAGCTTGCCGTAGCGGAACGGGTTCCGGACGCCGGAGGCCGCGTGGTACACCGACGGTCCGGTGTAGGCGTCCGCCGGGTCGCCAGACGCGGCGGACGCCAACGCGTCGCCGGACACGGCGATGATGGTGGCCACCACCAGGTCGACGGGGATCACGTCGGTGACGCCTTCGGGCACCCCCGGGAACTCCCGGAGGAGCCCCCGGGCGTACGAGATGATGATCGGCTCGGCCATCCGGAAGCCCCGGATCCAGCCCGGCCGTGGCTCGGCCAGCGCCGACTCGATGATGGACGGACGGACGATGGTCATGGGAAGGACGTCGCCGTACTGGGTGACCAGCGCCCGCTCGCCCAGGGCCTTGGTGTACGGGTAGGCGTCGGGCCACCCGAGTGACTGCGCCCGTGCCTGGCCGATCTCGACCATCTGCTTCTTGACCCAGTCCTCGCGCAGACGCTCGGCCCGCTCGGCCAGCAGGTGGAGCCCGGCGCCGCCGAGCTCCTCGCGTGCGGCCTTGTGGAACCCGGCCAGTCGCTCGGGTTGGCGGGACTCGGCCTCGGTGTCGCCGCGCTGGCGGCGGGCGGCGGTCACCTCGGTCCGCCAGTCGACCTCCACGGTGAAGGGGTTGGCGTCGAGGAGCTCCTCCTTGGCCTCGCCCTGGTGAGTGCTGGCGACGTACGCGGTCGACACCGGCACGAAGTGGACGGGTCCGGCACGCCCGCCGGCCTCGGCCGACGCACGCGCGTCCATGATGGCCCCGGCCACCCGGGACGGACCGAGCAGGTTGACCTCCACGGCGGCGTCCAGTGGCGAGTCGAAGCTGACGCTGGCGGCCGAGTGGACGACGATGTCGCAGTGGGAGAGCGCGTCCAGGCCGTGCGCGTCCAGGCCGAGGCCGTCGGTGGCCACGTCGCCGGCGACGGCCGACACCCGTGAGGCCATGGCCTCGTCGAACCCGTCGCCCAACTCTTCGCGCAAGCGGTCGAAGCAGTCGTTCTTCAGGATCTCCTTGGTGGCCCGCTGCATCGGCGTCGCGCGGCGACCGGGACGGATGAGGAGCACGACCTGACTGTCCGGGACGCTGCGGAGGATGCGCTCGACCAGCGCGGTCCCGAGGAACCCGGTGGCGCCGGTGATGAAGAATCGCCTACCGGCCAGGGCGTCGCGGACGCGGGTCACCCGATCTGTCTACCATATGGTAAGTGACGGGGTCGACCACAGGACAGGGGGCCTCCGGGGCCCGAGACCGCACCCGGCCACGGCCCGTGCCGGCTGGTGGCAGGACCGACGCCGACGGCGCCTCCACGTCGGAGCGGATCCTCGACGCAGCACTTGCCTCGTTCGCCACGCGGGGGTACGAGGCATCGTCGCTCGACGCACTGGCCGTGGGTCTCGCCATCCGCAAGCAGACCATCCTCTACTGGTTCCCGAGCAAGGAGGTCCTACTCGAGGCCGTCATCGACCGGAGTGCGGTCGAGCTCTCGACCGCACTCGAGGAATCGCTCGCCACGGCCGGGTCCGGATGGTCCCGGGTCGAGTCGGTCGTCCGGTCGGTCTTCCGACTGGCGGCCCGCCGGCCAGAACTGCTCGGCCTGGTGCGCGAGATGGGTCGGCTGGGCACCCCCGCGGCCACCCGGTTCGTCACCGCCGTCGAACCACTGGTGCAGCGCGCCACCGGGTTCCTGGAGGCGGAGATGGACGCCGGGCACATGCGCCGCCACGATCCACGGCTGCTGCTGCTGGCCATCTACTCGACGGTCATCGGCATGCTCACCGAGGTGGAGGTCCTGCGCGCCTTCGGCGAGGAGCCGACGGCCCGCTCGCTCGTCCGCCGCCGCAACGAGATCCTGGAGCTGCTGCGCTCCGCCCTGGTGACCGAGCCCGGCTGACCCGTAGTCGAGGCACGAGCGGACCGGGCGGCTACTCGGAAGCTTTGGCCGCCCGGCGTTCGCGCCACGACGGCTTGACCGGCGGGGGAGCCACGGGTGTGGGTTTCTTCGGTGTGTACCGCTTGTTGGCCTCCGGACCCGTCGGTGCCTTCTTGCCGGATCGCGCCGCACTCCGGGTCGCGGCCATCTCGGCCCGGCTCTGACGGGGAGCCGGGGCCGGCCCCCGGCCGGCGGCCCGTTCCTCCTTGAGCTTGACGGTCGCCGCCTTCTGCACCTTGTAGGAGCGGTACAGCAGCCAGACGGCGAGGATGAGGAACGGGAGCCCGACGATGGTGCTGACCGTCCCGAAGCTCAGGAAGGCGAACAGCGCGACGAACCCGACGAGGGCCCGACGGCCGATCCGGGTGGTCACGGCCAGGGCGATCCCGGAGGCCAGTCCGAGCAGGAGCGAGGTGACGGGGGAGAGCTGGCTCTTGCCGTGGGCGACGTGCTTGGCGGGGTGCTCCTCGAAGTAGATGATCAGTGAGAACACGACGGCCAGGACGGCTGCGGTGTAGGCGTAGATCCGCTCACGGCCGTCGAGCCGGTCGATCGACCACTTGGTCGGGTTGCCACGCTTGTCCACGGAGGGCTTGTCAGGCACGGTCGGCGCCGGCGAGAAGAGGCGCTCCATCAGGCTCTTCTGCGGTGCGGGGGCCTCGCCGTCGGCGGCGTCCCCGGTGTCGGTGGAGTCGGGCATCGGCCTCAGGCTACCGGGCCGCCGAGGGCCGCTCCATGGCTCCGGGGCACCGACTGCAGGACGACTCCGAGGCCGGCGTTGTCGGCGCCGGGGATCTCGTACGTGCCGGCGCCCACGCCGGGGCCGCCGAGGGAGGCGAACACCGACGTGGCCGGCACCGCTCCCGGTACGCCCTCGGACTCCTCGACCTCCATGCGCAGGTGGTGGACCCGACCGGGCAGTCCCGCCAGCGCCCGGGGCACCGGCCCGTCCGGATCGGCACCGACGGACGCGACCAGGCGGACCCCGAGGGGCCCGGACCAGGCCAGGTCCACCCACCGGAGACCGTCGGACGTGCCCTCACCGGTCACCCGACCGCCGAGCAGCCCACCGAAGAGGGTGAGGGCCGCGTCGAGGTCGGCCACGACGTGGCAGACCTGACGCAGCGCGGCGGGTGGGACCGGGCCCGAGCCGTCGGCACGCCGGCGGCGCCCGATCGGGTAGTCGGCGGGCGGGTCGCTCTTCCAGCCCGTCCGCTGCTGGGCGAGCTGCACGACGACGCCGGTGGCGAGCTTGGGGTGCAGGAAGCACTCCATCCATTCGGGGTCGTCGAAGCTGATGCCGATGGGATCGATCCCGAACGCCCGGGCCGACCCGATGGCCGCCTGGAGGTCGGGCACCTTGAAGGTGAGGTGGTGCGGCCCGGGACCACTTGTGGACAGGAAGCGTGCCAGGAAGTCGTTGACCCCGACGTCGTGGGGCATGAGTACCTCCACGCGGGCACCGTTGGCGAAGCGGAGTTGGGCGGGGGCGAATCCGGGACCGGGGCCCCCCGAGTTCCACTCGGCTCCGAGGTCGGTGGCGTAGCGGTGCCAGACGTCCGGCCAACGGTGGACGGCGTGGGCGACGTGGTCGAGGACGGCGCCCTCGATGCGCGCGTCGACAGAGGGTGGGTTCGACATCGCACCAGACTGCTCGCGAGTGGGCGGTCCTGTCGATCCGGCGGCGGATCCGGTCCGGGCCGTCGGCACCCCTTGTCCGCTGGGGGCACCGCCGGTACGGTCGACGTATGGACTTCCGTACGGCATCAGTGGTCGACCTGGCAGCCCAGGTCCGGAGCGGCGAGGTGTCGGCAACTGAGCTGGTCGACCACTCACTTGCCCGGATCGGGAGCCGCAATGACGCCGTCAACGCCTTCGTGGCGGTCGACGAGGAACGGGCCCGTGCCGCGGCCGCTGTTGTCGACGCTGCTGTGGCGGCCGGGAAGGACCCGGGGCCACTGGCCGGCATCCCGCTCGGGGTGAAGGACCTGGAGGACGCAGCCGGCTACATCACCACCCACGGTTCGGCCGCCCATGCGACGCGGGCACCGGCGACCGAGGACTCGGTCCTGGTGGCGCGGCTGGTGGCCGCAGGGTGCGTGGTCATCGGTAAGACCAACACCCCGGAGCTCGGATGGAAGGCGGACACCGAGAACCCGCTCTTCGGTGCCACCCACAACCCGTGGAACCTGGATCACACACCCGGTGGTTCGTCGGGGGGATCTGCTGCCGCCATCGCCGCGGGCATGGTGCCGCTGGCCACCGGATCCGACGGTGGGGGATCGCTCCGGATCCCGTCGGCCTGCTGCGGGCTGTCCGGTTACAAGGCCTCGCTCGGCCGGGTTCCGTCCGGAGGCGACCGTGCGCCGGACTGGGCCCATCTCTCGACCAAGGGCCCGATGGCCCGGAAGCTCTCCGACGTCGTGGCCGCCCTCGACGTCGTGGTCGGTCCCGACCCGACTGACCTCCGCTCGCTCCCGAGGCCGGAGGCCTCCTGGTTGGCCGCACTCGTCGACCCCGCGCCACCGGCTCGTGTGGCCTGGTCGCCAACGCTCGGGTACGCGGAGATCGACGAGGAGGTACTCGACCTCTGCCGCCGCGCCGTCGACGTGCTGGCCGACCTCGGCACTGACGTGGTGGAGGTCGACACGGTGTTCGACGAGGACCCCATCGACTCGTGGTTGACACTGTCGGGCGCCTACAACCTGAGAACGCACGCCGACGTGCGGGGCACCGATGCCTGGGACGAGGTCGATCCGATCCTGCGGCTCCTCATCGAGGGTGCGGCCGGGACGCCGGCACTCGATCTGGTGCGGGCCGAGGACCTGTGCCACGCCTTGAACCTGCGACTGGTCGACCTGTTCCACGACGTGCGACTGCTCGTCACCCCGACGACAGCTGGCGTGCCGCCCCCGCGGTCCCTCGGTGGGTCCGGACTGATCAACGGGACGCCCGACATCAACTGGGTGAAGATGACCTACCCGTTCAACATGACCCGGTCGCCAGCGGCCACCGTGTGCGTGGGCACGTCGTCGGCCGGGGTCCCGGTCGGCCTGCAGTTGATCGGGCCGCAGCACGCCGACCTGGTCGTGCTCCGGTCTGCTGCCGCGCTCGAGGCGGCGTTGGGGTTCGATGAGGTGGCACCGCTACCGGCGGGTTGAGATAGATGCCGGGGGTCCGTCCGGGCTGTTCGATGGGTCTGCGGACCGGCCCCGGAGCACGCACGGGCTAGCATGCTCGTCTGCATCGATGCGGTGTCCGCACCGTTTCATCCGGGCGCTTAGCTCAGCTGGTTAGAGCGCAGCCTTCACACGGCTGAGGTCGGAGGTTCGAGTCCTCTAGCGCCCACCAGGTCAGAGGCACTTTCTGGTGTCGGAGCCGGAGGGTCTGCCCTACAGATGCCCTACAGAAGCCGGAAACGGCGTAGGGTGGCGGGCATGGCCGGTCGAGCGAGCACGAAGAGCCAACCGGGCACCATGCGCGAGCGGTCGCCGGGCCACTGGGAGCTGCGGGCTTTCATCGGGCGCGACCCGAAGAGCGGCAAGCCCCGCCAAACCACGCGCTCGTTCCGTGGCACGGAGAAGGCAGCGGGCAAGGCTCTTTCGACTCTGGTGGCCGAGGTCGAGGCGGGCAGGTTCAACCGAACCAGCGCGACCGTCGGCCAACTGCTCGACAAGTGGCTCGAGGCGACGGCGGTGAGCCACCGTCCCCGGACGGTCTATGAGAACCGTCGAAAGATCGAGGGCCGGCTCCGTCCCGCGCTCGGGGATGTCCGCCTCGACAAACTGGAGGCCGACGCCATCGATGCCGCCTACCGGGGCTGGCTGGCAGACGGGCTGTCGGCGTCGACGGTGCACAAGTACCACTCGATCCTGTCGGCGGCATGTCGCCAAGCGGTTAAGTGGGGATGGATCGACCGGGCGCCGACCGACCGAGCGTCACCACCGTCGCCGGTCCGGAAGGACATGGTTGTCCCGACACCGGAACAGCTCTCCGCACTGGTGAAGGTCGCAGACGAAGAGGACCCGGTCCTTGCCACGGCGATCGCTCTGGCGGCTTTGACCGGAGCCCGTCGAGGGGAGCTGGTCGCGCTACGTTGGTCCGATTTCGATCTTGCCGCAGGCCGGGTCCGGATTGCTCGGTCACTGACGGTCGCCGGGGGAGAGCAGCACACCGGACTTACGAAGACCCATCAGAGCCGGGACCTCGCGCTGGAACCACTGGGCGTCACCGTGCTCCGACGCCGCTGGGACTACATGGTGGCGCTGTCCGCCGAGGCGGAATCCCCTTTGGTGGAGGATCCCTACGTCCTCAGCTATAACGCCAACGGCGCCACCGCGGCCAACCCGGACACGTTGACCCACGGCTTTGCCGGGCTCTGCGTGCAGATGGAGAGGCCGGCACTGCAGCGGTTGCGGGAGGCGAAGCCGAAGGCGACCCGGTCAGACCTCGCCCCGGGGCAGCGTTGGCCGTTCCGGTTTCACGACCTGCGACACTTCTCCGTGACCACCCTGATCGCCGCCGGGGTGGACGTTCGGACCGTTGCCGAGCGCCACGGTCACGCCCGGGCCACCATGACGCTCGACCGGTACGCCCACGCACTGCCGGAACGGGATCGGGAGGCGGCCGGCGTGCTGGAGGCAGTGCTGGACCTGTAACCGGCCGAGCTGGGGATCCAGCAGTAGGGATCAGTGGCATTTCGAATCTGAGCGGGGTCTGGTCCCGCCCGCTGTCGTGCTCGCGGCAGTTGGGGCGCCCGGAACGGCACTTCCGGGCGTAGGGGATAGTCAGCGGGAGCCCGTCCGGCAGGTCGTAGGTCATTTCATTATTCTGGGTTGCATGGCGAGGCGGATGCGTTCGGTGGTGTTGATCGCTGTGGCGGTTTGCGCGATGGCGGGATGTTCGACGATCCAGGCCATTAGGACCGATCACTCTCTAATCTCCGGCATCGCCAATGCCCAAAGCAGGGCCTCGGTCACGTGTGCAAGGGCACATGCGGGAACAACGCTGACCAGCGCCATCTTCGCTGGCATTGCGGCAGACCAACTACGGGCAGCAGGCATGAGCTCAGCACCGTGGAGCAGTATGCCCTCGTCGAAGATCATCTTTATCTGCTACGGAACCCTGCCGAATAGCAATGGGTTGGCGCTGGGAAATGGCATCTACGTCGATTCGAGCGGTCAGGAGACGCCAGCGGCGCCGCTGGGTACAGGAAGTCACTGCACGCGCACTGCCACCGGCCTCACTTGCTCGCTCCAAAGCTCTAGTTCGGCTCTGAAGCTCAACTAGGGAGTCCTCTTCCCCCCATCGCCGGTTGGTGGGGTGGATCTACCTGACGACGGACCACCCCATGTTGGCTCGGGGTGGCAAACTCGACGGATGGACGAGGTCTTCGCCAGGGACTACCTCCACAGTGATCTTCGAGAAGTCCGAGAGGTGATGCTCTGGAAGCTCGACGGCCTGTCGGAGTACGACGTCCGCCGACCTCTCACGTCGACTGGGACCAACCTGCTTGGCCTAGTCAAGCACCTGTCTATTGCAGAGCTCCGCTACTTTGGGGACGTCTTTGACCGGCCTTTTTCCGAGCACATCCCTGAGTTCAGCGACGCCGACACCTGGGTTACCCCCGATGAGCACCGGACTGAGATCGTGGACGGCTACCGGGCGGCTTGCGCCCATGCCGACCGCACGATCGAAGCTCTTGATCTCGATGCTCCCGGCTACGTGCCGTGGTGGCCTCGTCCGAAGGTGAAGTTGTTCAACGTCCTGGTCCACATGCTCACCGAGACCACCCGTCACGCTGGCCATGCCGACATTCTCCGAGAGCAGATCGACGGTGCAGTTGGAAGTGGTCCGCAGGACACAGCCGACACCGAGCGAGGACCGGAGTTCTGGACGGTTCACCGGGCCAAAGTCGAGAAAGCAGCCCAGGCGCTGCGGTTGCCCACAGGTGCACCAGGTTCACCAGATCGAAGTTGACCTGATGTGTCCCGGATCGCCGGCTCGGGGCCCTTCGCCGCACTGACCACGATGTTGCATGCCGCTGGACATGAGGGCGTGACCTCCAGAGGTCGGAGGTCACGTGCCCTACTTGGCAGCGCTGCCAGGACCGAGCAGTTTGGCTGCGTTGTTCAGGATACGTCGCCGCTGCCAGAGGAACACGGGAGCCAAGAGAACCATCATGACACCGGACGTCGCGGAAACCCAGCGAAACGCCCCGTTCTCATGGGTACTCAGAAGCAGTTGGGCACAGCCGGAAAGTGCAAACACGATGGCGAGCAACAAATACAAACGCAGGTCGGCGATCACCTTGCCGACCTGACAGTAGTCATCACGTCCAAGCGGTTCGCCCTTGAACAGCGCAACTTTGACTCGTTGACGTTCCCGCAGCTCAGCCATGCTGGTCACAATCACCATCCTGCCCCAAAACGCCGGGACAGAGGCGGTTATCGAGCGGGATCTGCTTGCCGCCCGCGAACTGCGGCTGAACGGCACCTCGGGGCTAGGTGGCCCACGAATACGAACCGCTCACGCCAGTTACCTGAAAGTAGTCCTCCTCTGATGGCAGGAGCGTGCTCTCGCCGGGACATACCTGGACACTGCTCTGCTGTTGTGAAAAGGGGGGTGCATAAGCTGTCACTTCGAGCGGTCCTGTCGTTGGCCCCGGGGCGAGATATGAACCGTCGGCGCCATATTCGTTCAACGTGAACGTCACACTGACGGAATCAACAGCTGTGTTGGATCCATTCTCGATCTCGAATGTAACGTCTTTGCAGCCATCGAAGTAGGCAAAGGTCTGCGCCTGAACATTGTTAAAGCTGACGGAACCCTCTGGAATGGGCTGCGTTGCGGTAGAGACCACGGGAGTCGTCGTGGTAGGGACCACGGGAGTCGTCGTGGTAGGGACCACGGGAGTCGTTGTGGTTGTAGTGGTCGAGGGCACTGCGGTGCCGGTCGGACCGGGGGGCTGTGAACTTGTGGAAGGCGCTGGCCTGGCTGTTGGAACCGCCAGGTCGTGATGAGCCGCTGGTGTCCCAGCGCACGAGACCAGCACGACACTTGAGAGGCAAAGAAGTCCAACGAGCTTGACCATTCGCACGGCGCTGACCATAACTCGGGCCGGAAAAGCCGTCTAATAGGGATGATGCGCTTGCCGGATCAGGATGTCCCCTCGGAACCAGAGGGTGGATTCAACCTCCCAGGCGTGGACGTAGCAGTTGCCTCCATCTGCTACTGCGCCGGCTGTGACGTGGACAGCGCCAACGAGACCGGCGAGTTTCCCCCAATCCGGGCGTCGTCTCAGGTCCCTGGGGTTCGAGTACTTGTGCGGATACTGACTGGCGAGAGCTTCGAAGTCGTCGATGGAGTCGATCACAAACAGGGTGGCGTTCGGGACTGGACTCAAAAGCACGGGCGCCCTCCTATCCGGATCACCACGGAGCATGTAGCTCTTGCTTCGCATCCACTCCGACGTCTGGCTTTCCTCGTTCCACGAGGAGGTGAAGAAGCCCCGGTCTGGCTTCGCAGTCGGAGAGTTCGGCCAGGGATTCGTCCCGACGATGGCTTGATTGAACTCTTCTCGCCCTGTCCATGCCTGTAACCCCAGACGGCCGAACTCGGCGACGGTTGTGAGAGCCACTCCTGCACTGGGCATCGGTAGACCACAATACGCAGTTAGCGAGATGCTGAATGAGCGGACTTGGAACGGCGAACGAGAAATGCGTTCGCCGTTAGTACACGGACTAGACCCATGGGCTGCATGATCTCCCTGCCCCAGACCGCCGGTTACGCACCGCTGGTTTCCAAGGCGATCCGGTCGGGTGCTCACTATCGCGAGCGCCACACCCCATTCAGATCCGAAGCGCCGGATCAGTGAGCCTTTCGGCGCCCAGTCCGCTTGGCGAACTCGTCGAGGGCGTCGAGGATCTCGACGGCGGCCCACTTCCGGCTCCGGTGGTTCCCTGACACCTTCGTCAAGACCCCGGCATCCACGAGGGTCTCGATGGCCCGGTCGGCTACCTGCTGGCGAATCCCCAGTTCTTCCTGGACGACAGTCGAGTCGATCGCCGGCTGGCGGAGCAGGAGTTCGGACAGGGGCCACGCCTTCGCGTCCGACCTCGCCGTGATCTTCTCTTTCCATCCCCGGCTTACGTTCCGGATGTCGGCCACAAGATGCCGACCATTGTCGATGGCCTCGAACGATGCTTCTGCCAGGTGTCTGACGATGGGAGCTGGGTTTCCGGCCCGGTATTCGTTGAGCGCCTTGAAGTAGTCGTCGACGCTCACCAGGAGGCCCGCAGATACCGGAACCGTAACGTTCTCAGTCAGGCCCTTGTTCCTGAGGATGGCGTGAATCAGCGCCCGACCGACTCGGCCATTTCCGTCAGGAAACGGGTGGATGGTCTCGAACTGGGCATGGGCGACGGCGGCCTGGACGAACGACGCGAGGTCGTCCCGGGCAAGGAAGCGAATGAGGTCATCCATGGCGACTGGCACTCGGTCGTGATGGGGTGGAACGAAGGTCGCCGTGTGCACGGTCTGACCACCAATCCTTACTTGCTCATTCCGCCAGTCGCCTGTCCATTCGGGATGCTCGTCCTGTAGCAGGGCAGTGTGCATCGCGATGATCGTGGCCTTGTCGAGGTTGTCGGCCAGGGCGATGGCAGATCTCATGGCTGTCGTGTTGGCGACCACCTGCACAGCGTTGCGGCGGCTCTGATCGCCAAGTTCGGCCATGGCGATTGCTTTTGCGCCAGCGGTGAGATTCTCGATCTCCGAGGATGCCGCCGACTCCGAGCGCAACAGGATCGCGGAGAATGGGGCGATCTCCGCCCCGACCTCGGCGTCGAATCGGGCAATGGCAATCGACGCTTCGTTCGCAAGGACTTCCACCTCCGGTGGAAGCTCGACTGCGGGGATCTCCGCGATCAGCGGGGTCACGGCGGCCTGATATGGCCCGCGCTCCTTATGGCGTTGGCTCTTGGACCCCCAGATGTTGTCCTCGTGATCGGGCTCCCAGGAGCGCTCCTCGTACTCGATGGCCGGCCATGTCGCCGGGGTTAAGTTCAGTCCGCCCTCGGGGTTGGACCGGGCTTTTTGCTGGCCACCGGCCGGTGCCCCCTTGGGTTCCCTAGCTGTGTTCATGTGCTCATGCTACACCTAGCTATGGCACTAAGTGTGTGTACAGAGACCCGAAGCACACACGTAACTGTGGCCGGTCAGGTCCCGGGCCAGGGCGACTCCACTCACTCGGTCTGAGGTGGCCGGGCGACATTTGCAAGCTTGAGGTTCCCGACCGAGCCGGTGTGTTCGGCGCAGGGCGTAGACCCGCCATCGCTTGCCGACAGTGCCCACGAAGGTGGAGGCCCGCCTCTTCTCAGAAGTGGGATCGCACGACGGCGGCACGAACCCTGCGAGTCGTACTCAGAAGTTCGGGTTCACTCTTCTCCGCAATCCAGACGGGATCGGTCGTGCTCCTCATGATTCATCATGATCGGACCTGGATGCCGGTCCGAGTGCGGTCCCGTCGCCGCCGATGTCGGCTGAGTCGCCGTGGAGGTACCGGGCAAGCCGGGGCACCGACACCCTCCACCGCCCGCCGATCTGGATTGCCGGGGGGAACTGCCCCGTCCGGCACAGGCGGTAGAGGGTGTCGGCATGCAGGCCGATGCGCCGGGCCGTCTCCGGGATCGATAGGAGATCGGCCGCGGCGGTCGGGTCCTTTCCGGCGAGACTGGTGATCGTCATGATCCACCTGAAGGGATGCCTTGCGACACGGGACCGTCGATGCGGGGCGGAGCATGATCGGGCGCACCCGGACGACCCTCCTGGGTTCGTGTCACGAGCACGGAGGAGACGGCGCCGTGCGGGCTGTCAACGTCGGGGTCCGTGATTGGCGGTGATTCGGTGCGCGTGGTGTGCCGTTCGGGTCGCCGTCGGTGGGTCGTAGGTGAGTTCATGACGGTCATGATGACGACGGGGGCTCATCAAACCCCTCATCAAATGCCTCATCACTCGAAGAAATCTGAGAAATCTTCGATGGCCGACGAAGCCCCTGGTCAAGAGGTTGCCGGCCGTAGCGGCGCGGATAACCCCTGCTCAGAGGGTTCATAACTTTCATCATGAGGGGGTTCATGATGACGGCATCAGATCAGTCGTTGTGAAGCTGTAATGGCTCCGAAATGGTGATGAAAGCGCCATCGTCGCAGCTCAGAGGGTTCATCACTCGAGTTGTGAACCCCTCACAAACGCTGCGGGGCTTCGTCGACGGCGGGAAGATCGTGTTGGTGTGGGTTCAGGTGGGTTCGGTGATCCACGACGCCGACGCCGTTCGGCGCTCAGCGTGATCGGAGGCGGTGCGGCGGACCTATTCGCTGACCGGCGCGGGTCGTCGGTTGGTGCCACGCCGTCGCCAGCCGTCAAGGGCCGCTGCGGAATACGGCTCGACCCCGGAGGTCGCCGGCACGCCGGCGCCGGGGTCAGCCTTGATGATCCTCGCTCGGCCTCCGGCCGTCCCTTGACTACCGACACCGGTGTGGGAGGTCGGCTCCTAGCGCTCGATGGTGGACCAGGCGGGACAAAAGGCGCCCCCCCCGCCATCGACCAGGTGATCGACAACAACGACACGGCCCGGCACCGCGTTGGTGTCGACGAGGACGCGGGCGAGGTGGTCCTGGCGCGGTTGGCTGCGATGTCGTGAACGACTGGTTCACTCCGGGCGCCCCCGCCTTCTTCACCGAAGGGCTCCCGGCTGTTCTTCCATATGGCGCCGGACCGACCCAGTTCTTTCCATGAGCCAACCAACGAAATCCCACCCGGGCGCCTCGCGTGCCGGAGACAGCACCAACCATCTGACCGAAGGGTCCGAGAAGAGCAGCGCGGTGAACGCCCAGCCCAGAGGGTTCATCACTCCGATCATGAGACCAACCATGAGACCGGCCATGAGCGCGGACCGGCGATCACAGGTCCAATCGACCCGTTCGATCGTTGGGGCACCTGATTCGGCATCATCCCAGCTCAGAGGGTTCACAACTTCAACCATGAATCCGATGATGACCGTCGGGCAGGGTTCACAACTTCGGCCGACATCCGGGCAGAACAGGGCACCTGATTCGGTATCGTCCCAGCCCAGAGGGTTCACAACTTCCCCTCCCGGAGAACACCTGTGGCAAAGCAGCCCGTCGAACCGTTGCCCCTCTCCTCCTTCGGTGCGAACGATCTCGCGCTGCTCCGTCTCCTGTCCGACGCCGGCCCGTGCAGTCGACCGCTCGGCGAAGGGTGGCGCTCTCGTCTTCGTCGTGGTCGATTGCGACATACGGCCTGGTCACGGCGCGAACGAGCCGACCGGATCACCAGCACGTGCTTCCAGCCGCGACACGACACTCGCGCCCTCGCGTGGCCATGAACCCAAACGAGAAGGAACAACGGCGAGCCCGGAGGGCTCACGTTCGAATGCCCCATTGCTCGGACTGCACTCGCTCACGGGGTGGCGTAAGAGCGGGAGCAAGATGGTCAAACAGGTCCCCTGTTTGACACGGCGTTGCCGGTGGCCCCATGCGGGTCCAGTCCCCGAGGCCGTCTCGGGTTCGCTGCGCTGGGCGTCATGAAGCATCCGGTGCCCGATCGGACGGCGAAGACCCCGGCGTCGAGGCGCACGTCGAGGATGGCCACGGTGACCGGTGGACGCCACAACGTCGTGAAGGTGCGGCTGTCCGACCGGGAGCTCGGCCAGCTCCAGGAGCGAGCGGAGCGGGCGTGCGTGTCACTCCAGCGGTTCCTTTTCGAAGCAGCCATGTCGGGATCGGCGGCCCAGTCGGCGGAACGCCGCCTAGCGGCCGGAGATGCGCAGCGGGCCCGGATCGTGCTTACCGGAGTGGCGAACAACGTGAACCAGTTGGCCAAGTGGGCGAACACCAACCACGTCCTCCCCGACGGGTTCAACGACGCCCTCGACGAAGTCCGCCGGGCCACGACGGTACTGACCGAGACGACCGAGCGGCTCCAGGCCGAGTTCGTGGCTCTCCGATGATCGGGAAGATCACCACGGGGTCATCGGGCCGGAGGCTCATCCGGTACCTGTTCGGCCCAGGTAAGGCGAACGAGCACACCGACCAGCGGGTGATCACCTCAGGGCTCGTAATGGGCGGCGAGGCGTTGGCCGGCAGCAACCTGTCCCATCGCCAGATCGCAGACCTCGGTGCCGGCCTCGATGAGGCTCACGGGATCTTCGGCACCGATCCCAAGGGTGGACACATCCTCCACCTGTCACTGTCCCTTCCCCCCGATGACCGTCACCTGAGCGACGACCAGTGGGGAGAGATCGCCAACAAGGCGATGACGGCACTCTCCTTCGAGTCCGATGGCGTGCAACCCGCCGCCTGGGTGGCGGTCGGGCACGGGACCAGTGCGCAGGGCAACCAGCACGTCCACATCGCAGCAACCCTGGTCCGGATCGACGGGGGTCGGGTCAATACCTGGCAGTCCAAGAAGGTGCTCTCCCGGGTCTGTGCCGAGATCGAGGCCTCTTACGACCTGACCGTCGTCGACGGCCGAGAGGGACGGGGGATGCCCGGGATGTCCAGAGCCGAACTGGAGCGGACCGCACGGGAGCAGCGAACGGAACCAC
>Ga0302202_10002720_pt1 | contig 19998 bp, 19 predicted proteins | sample II_Bog_N3_3_FD_194579 | JGI IMG/M metagenome (GOLD analysis project Ga0302202, IMG submission 194579) | Peat permafrost microbial communities from Stordalen Mire near Abisko, Sweden - II_Bog_N3_3 | ecosystem: Environmental > Terrestrial > Soil > Wetlands > Peat | place: Sweden: Abisko...
TTTCCACTTCTCCCGCCTAGCGGGAGTTTTGGGGTAAATAAGAAAGCAAAGGCGGGCCGTCTAGGGGTAGGCGGCCCGCCACTTTTTTTGCCCAAATTCGGAGGCCTTGGCGTATCTTGCCTCCAAAATCCCTTGCGGCAAGCGGCGATGACGGCTTCTTCACGGGACCCCATGCAAAAGACGTCGGACATCAATGTCGTTGAGACACGGCCCCTCCCCTCGCCTGCGGCGCTCCTGGCCGAGTCGCCGAAGACGGAGGCCCAGGCGGAGTTCGTGAGCCGCTCCCGGCAGGATATCCACAGGCTGATCTTCACCGACGACCGGCGCCTGCTTTTGATCGTGGGGCCCTGCTCGATCCACGACGTGGACGCGGGTCGCGAGTATGCGAAAAGGCTCGCTGCCCTTGCGCGCGAGGTTTCCGACAGGGTCATGATCGTGATGCGCGTCTACTTCGAGAAGCCGCGCACCACCGTGGGCTGGAAGGGCCTCATCATGGATCCCCGCCTCGACGGCTCGTATGACATAGCCGCGGGACTGCGCATCGCCCGGGGTTTCCTGGGGGACGTGCTCGACCTGGGGTTGCCGACGGCCACGGAGCTCCTTGACCCGATAACCCCGCAGTACATCGCAGACCTGGTGTGCTGGTCGGCGATCGGCGCCCGAACCGCGGAGTCCCAGACCCACCGGCAGATGGCCTCGGGGCTTTCGATGCCGATGGGGTTCAAGAACGGCACCGACGGCTCCGTGCAGACGGCGATCAACGCGATCCGGGCGGCCTCCCAGCCGCAGACGTTCCTCGGCATCAACCTGGACGGAGCTGCGTCGGCGGTTGTGACCGCGGGCAATCCCAACTGCCACATCGTCCTGCGCGGCGGTTCCGGCGGCCCCAACTTCTTCCGGGAGCACATCCGCAAGGCGGAGGAGCTCCTGGCGGCCGCGGGCCTGATCAAGTCGATCCTGGTCGACTGCTCCCACGACAACTCGAAGAAGAAGCCCGAGTGCCAGCCCGAGGTGATGCGCGAGCTCCTGGCGCAGATCGCGGGCGGCAACACGTCGATCATGGGAGCAATGATCGAGAGCAACCTGGAGGCCGGAAGCCAAGCCTTCCCCCAGCCCATCTATAAGCTGCGCAGGGGGGTATCCATTACCGACGGTTGCATCGGCTGGAACACGACGGAAACCCTTGTCCGGGAGGTACATTCCTCGCTGGCGGGGCGCTTTGCATAAGGCCCGCGCGGCGCGCCCCCGGGATCCCCGGCGACGCTGAATTTACTCCGTGCGCTCGGCCGCTGTTTCACTACAACATACCCCTTCCATGAAAACACCCCTTCGTGTGGCTGTCACCGGCGCAGCCGGTCAAATAGGATATTCCCTGCTGTTTCGCATAGCATCGGGATCGATGTTCGGGCCCGACCAGCCCGTCATTCTCCACCTGATCGAGATCGAGCCGGCGCTGCCCGCGCTCGGAGGCGTCGTGATGGAGCTCCAGGACTGCGCGTTCCCGCTGCTCAAGGGCGTGAAGCCGACCTCCTCCCTGGACGAGGGGTTCAAGGGGATCGACTGGGCGCTCCTCGTAGGGTCGGTCCCGCGCAAGGCGGGCATGGAACGCAAGGACCTCCTCGGCATCAACGGGAAGATCTTCACCGGGCAGGGGCAGGCGATCGCCAAGAACGCGGCGGCCGGCGTCCGCATCCTGGTGATCGGCAACCCCTGCAACACGAACTGCCTGATCGCCATGAACAACGCTCCTTCGATCCCCAGGGACCGCTGGTTTGCGATGACGATGCTCGACCAGAACCGGGCCGTGGCGCAGCTCGCGCAGAAGTCGGCGACCGACACGACGGCCGTGACGAACCTCGCGATCTGGGGCAACCACAGCTCGACCATGTATCCGGATTTCTACAACGCGCGCATCTCCGGCAAGCCGGCCATCGACGCGATCACCGACGAGGCCTGGTTCAAGGACACCTTCCTGCCGACGGTCCAGCAGCGGGGCGCCGCGATCATCAAGGCCCGGGGGCTGAGCTCGGCGGCATCGGCCGCCAACGCCGTCGTCGACACGGTAAGAAACCTGACGACCCCCACCCGCCAGGGCGACTGGTTCAGCGTGGCGGTCTGCTCGGACGGCTCCTATGGCATCGAGAAGGGCCTGATGTTCTCCTACCCGATCCGCAGCAACGCCACCACCTGGGAGATCGTGCAGGGGCTGAAGCTCACGGACTTCTCGAAGGAACGCATCGCGGCAACTGAAAAGGAGCTCAAGGAGGAGAAGGTGCTGGTCTCGGAGCTTCTCCCGAAGTGACGCGGGGCGCTTAGAGCCGGGCCTTTAGCGCCAGGGCGACCTCGAGCGCCTCCGCGGCGCTTGGGGCCTGGACCGTGAAGTGCCCCATCTTGCGCCCGGGCCTGGGCTCGGGTTTCCCATAGAGGTGGAGCCTCGCCCGGGGCTCGGCCAGAAGGGCCTCCCAGTTCGGCTCGGCGAACGCGACGCCCGGGCGGCGCCACGCGTCCCCCAGGATGTTCACCATGACCGTGGGGCTGCGGATGGCGGTGGGCCCGAGCGGAAGTCCGCAGATGGCCCTCACATGCTGTTCAAACTGGCTCGTCGCGCAGCCGTCCATCGTCCAATGGCCCGAGTTGTGGGGCCTGGGGGCAATCTCGTTCACAAGAACCTCCCCCCAGGTGGCGAGGAACATCTCCACCGCCGCAAGGCCCACGACGCCCAGCCGCTCCGCGATCTCCACGGCCAGCGCGCGCGCGCGCGCGTCGACCTCTGCGGAGATCCGTGCCGGGACGATCGAAATGTCCAGGATGTGGTTGGTGTGGATGTTCTCCGCGACCGGGAAGGCGCGGGTTTCGCCCCCTTGGGTCCGCGCGCAGATGACGGAGATCTCGCGCTCAAAGTCGACCCACTGCTCGACCACGCAGCGCCGCCCCCGGAAGATCGCCGAGGCCTGCACCAGGTCCTGCGGCGAGGCTATCCTCATCTGTCCCTTCCCGTCGTAGCCAAAGTCCGCCGTCTTCACGACGCACGGTATCCCGACCTCGGCGGCCGCAGCCTCGATGTTGCCGTCGAGGGCCTCGGCGTAACGCGCGTGCGGGAACCCGTTGGCCTTCAGCCACGCCTTCTCCCGGGTCCGGTTCTGGCAGAGGTGGAGCACCGAGCTTGAGGGGAAAAGCGGGACCACGCCCTCGACCGCCCGCAGGGGACCGGTGGGGATGTTCTCAAACTCGTAGGTCGCCACGTCCACGGTGCGGGCGAAGGACTCGAGCGCCGCCAGGTCGTCAAAGGGCGCGCAGGTCTCGCGGTCGGCGACCGATCCCGCCGGGCATGGGCTCGAGGGCTCGAACACATGGACCCGGTAGCCCATGTCCTGCGCCGCCTGCGCGAACATGCGGCCGAGCTGGCCGCCACCCAGGACGCCGATCGCTCTTCCCGGGGCGATCACGGCAGCCGCGCGCCCAGCACCTTGCGCGTCTGCGCCCGCCGACGGGCCCCGAGCGCCCGGGCGATCGCCGGGTGATCGTGCGCCAGGAGCGACGCGGCAAAGAGCCCGGCGTTGATGGCGCCCGGCTTTCCGATGGCAAAGGTTGCGACGGGGATGCCCGCGGGCATCTGCACGATCGAGCAGAGGGAATCCAGGCCCTTGAGCGCGGCGCTCTCGACCGGGACGCCGAGGACCGGCAGGCTCGTCAGGGAGGCGGTCATGCCGGGCAGGTGGGCTGCGCCACCGGCCCCGGCGATCAGGACCCGGAGCCCGCGGCCGGCGGCTGCGGTCGCGTACTCGAACATGAGCCGCGGCGTCCGGTGGGCGCTCACCACCCGCTTCTCAAAGGGGACGCCGAGATCTTCGAGCGCCTCCGCGGCGTGGCGGAGGGTCTCCCAGTCGGAGATGCTCCCCATGATGAGCCCGACGAGGGGGCCTTGCCGGGGAAGGGGTTTCTTGGCCGCGGGGCGTTGGGTGGGCATCGTTGGCGACGCCTACCTTGCAACGTCCCCCGGCAGGATATCAACCGCCTTCTCGTTAGATCAGGGAGGTGCCCTTCGGCAGCTTCACGACCACGGTGCCCGCGATCTTGTCGTGCCAACCCTGCTTTTCGGGATCGAAGGCGATCCAGATGAAGCCGAGGCCGATGAAGATGAGCGAGAGGAAGCACGCCAGCGCCCGCACGATCGCGGTCACCCAGTCGATCGGCACCCCGTCCGCCCTGACGACCTTGATGCCCACGATGATGTCGCCGACCGTGGCTCCCTTGAACTTCCAGAGGAGTGCCCCGTAGGCGGCGATCGCGGGAAGGAACAGGTCATGGCTGTGGTCGCGGCCCGTCACGATGGCAACGAGCACCACGTCGATGAGGAGCGCCAGCATCCGGATCCAGAACCCTGCCTTGGGAAGCGAGGCCTCCGGGACCTGGGTCGCGGATGCGGCGGCAGCGGGGGCTGGCATCGGAGCGGCCGGTGCCGCGGCGACCAGCACAACGGGCGGGACGACCGGGGGCACCCCCTCGGCCAAGGGCGGCTGGGGCTGCCCGTAGACGGACTCCGAGGGCTCAGCGGCCGCCGCAAGGGGAAGTACGGGGACGACCAGGGAAGCGGCCGGCGGAGCCGCCGGAGCCACAACCGGCGGCACCGGGGCTGCGGCAGGGGGGGTCTTTTGGCCGATCCTCGTGGCGGTGAAGAGCGTCGTTACGGCGCAGGCAAAGCCGAGGTAGGCCACCACGAACCAGACCGCCAGTCCCAGGAAGGGTATGAGATAGAACGCCATCATTATGGCCAAGCCAATGGCAACGGCGACGACCGGCTGCACCGGGCCGCGGGCGACTGAGCGCCCAATGAAGGCGTAGATCGCCGCCTTGCCGAAGACCGCGGCCGCCAGGACCGAGAGCGGAAGGACGACCAGGGCCACGGGAATCCCGACGACCGTCACCAGGAGCAGGATGAAGAGCACCGGGAGCCCAAGGATGGCCAGGATTCCTGTGAGGAAGGTGACGCCGGGCCGGTGGGCCAGCGTGTCGGCGCACTTCGTGACGCCGCCCGGAAACACCAGCGCGAGCAGGAGGTAGAACGCCACCTGGCACAGGACGATGACCCAGAATATGACCAGATGGGGGCCGATCGCGAGGGGCCGCCCGAGCTTGAGACCATGGTGGATCCACGAATAGGCTCCTGAATCCTCATCGATCCCGAGGCTGCCGGCCTGCGAAACGACCTTTCCACCCACGAACGAGCCGGGCGCCCTGTCGAGCAGTCCGCCCACGCACACCAGGTCTCCGTCGATGTGGGCCTTCGGACCGACCTTCATGACACCAAGGACCGCGACGCAATTGCCATGGACGGTTCCATTGACCGTGTTCGTGCCCATGACGGAAACCGCATTGTCGTCGACAATCCCGTCCACGGTGAGGGGACCCATGACCGAGACCGCATTGCCCTCGCAGTGCTCGCCGGCGAGCACCGCCACCTGCCCCATGACGGCAACCATGTCATCCGTGTCGTTATGATCGCCGTGGTGCTCTGGATGCTCAGCTTCCTCGGGCGCTTCGTTGTCCTTTGGGGCCACTTGGGCTGACGGGGCCTTGGGGGCCGACGGGGCGGCTTGGGCAACGGGAGCTGCGGGAGCCGGCGCGCTGGCGCCGATCTCATGGAGCGGGGCCTCCGGCGTGGGGGTCACCGCGACGGGCGTCGGTGCGGCGGGGGCGGGCCCGATGTCCTGGGGCTTTGCTGAATCTGCCGCGTATCCAACGGCTGAGAAGGTTGCGAGCGCGGCAAGGAGGCGGACCGCCTGCAGCGTCTTTAGGGGTGAGTTCATGGGAAGTGGGGGGTTAAGAGGTTTGGCGCGCGAACGAGACGGCGCGGCAGGTGGCGGCCCCGATCGCGGCGAGCGCGCCGTAGAACGCGGCGACGCACGCAGCCGTGCCGTAAAGCCAGAGGGGCGGGACAGCCGCAATGAGGCGCCTGGCCGTGCCGTCAAAGGACGTGAAGACGTCCCTGACGAGGAGCAGCCGGGCAAAGGAGCTCGAGATGCTTCCTTCCACCCGGTGGCCGCCCTGGCTGCCCACAAGGGCCACGAGGACGGAAACGACGGCAACGCACGCCAGCGCGGAAACCGCGACAAAAACAAGGCGCGCGGCGGACGGCCAGTGCGCAAAGGACTTCCTCCACCAGGGAAGGGCGGCCCTGCGCGCCAGCTCGGCCATCACGCGGCCCTCAAGGCTGGAAGGGGCCCTGCGGCCGGGAAGCCTCCGGAGCAGGGCGTGGGTCGCAGCCTCTAGTTTTTCTGAATCGTGTGGGTTCATGGTGAGGTTAGCTTGCCCGGGCAATAAGGGACATATCCCCGCGTGAGAGGATCTTCGCCAGGGCAGCCCTGGCGCGGAGGATGTCGGTCTTCACCTTGGCGAGGGACACCCCGGTCCTGCGGGCGATCTCGTCATAGGGAAGCTCGTCAAAATGGTACAGCACCAGCGGAATCCGCTGGTGGTCGGGCAGCTTCGAGAGGGCGTCCTCGACCCAGGCGCGCTTCTCCTCGGAATCGATGCCCTCGAAGAAGGTGTCGGGCGCCGCAAATTCGACCGGGGGCGCGTCGCCCTCCTCGGAGCCGCCGCCGAACTCCGAGAAGAACTTCCAGCGCTTCCTGTAGCGCTGGAGGTGATTGATCGAGAGGTTTGTCGCAACGGTCTTGAGCCACCCGCCGGCCGACGGACTCGTCGCCAGCATGTCGAAGTGCTCGTGGGCCTTTATGAACACCTCCTGGGAGATGTCCTCCGCCTGAGCGTCGTTTCGGACGAGCCGCGCCGAGGTGGTAAAGACCATGTCCTGATATTTACGCATGAAGGTCGTAAAGTCTGCCGGCGGGGCTAGCCCCGAGGGTTGGTTTTGCACTGGAGGTTCATCGTTCATGCCTAAAACACCCTGCGGACCTCAAAAGTCGCACAAATCCCTGAAACAAAGAAGCCCGCAGAGGACCGCGGGCTTCTTGGATGCGCTGAATCAGCCTCTCATAAGTTGTAACCCTCTTCCTGGTGCTCGTTTATATCAAGGCCCTGGCGTTCCACCTCCGTCGTCGGGCGCAGGCCGAACGTGGCCTTCAGGGCGAATCCGATGACCGTCGTGGCGACGACGGCCAGGACAAGCGTAATTCCCATGGCCTGGAGCTGCTCCTTCCAGAGGCTCCCGTGCGCCACGCGCTCGGCCAGACCGTTTGCCCTGGCCGCGGGGTTTGCGGCCGTCAGGTTCGGGTTCACCGAGGATGTGGCCAGGACACCGGTCAGGAAGGCCCCGATCGTGCCCCCGACGGCGTGGACGCCAAAGGTGTCCAGGGCGTCGTCATAGCCGAAGACGGCCTTCAGCTTGACGCAGAAGAGGAAAGGGATCGCGGCTGCGAAGAGCCCGATGATGACGGAGCCCGTGGCGTCCACGAAGCCCGCGGCGGGCGTGATCACGACCAGGCCCGCAACGGCACCCGAGCAGAATCCGAGGATCGAGGCGTGCTTCTTGATGATAAATTCCAGGACGCCCCACGTGAACGAGCCCACGGCGGTCGCAAGCGTGGTCGTCATGAAGGCGTTCGCGGCAATACCGTCGGCGGCCAGGGCGCTGCCCGCGTTGAACCCGTACCATCCGACCCAGAGCATGCCGGTGCCGACCATGCAGAGGACCGTGCTGTGCGGCGGCATCATCTCCTTCTTGAAGCCGATCCTGGGGCCAAGGATCATGCAGAGGATCAGGGCCGACCAGCCCGACGACATGTGGACCACGGTGCCGCCTGCAAAGTCGATCGCGCTCACCTTGGCGGCGGGGTTGCCGACCCCGTTAAGGATCCCGTCGGCGCCCCACACCATATGGGCGAGGGGAAAGTAGACGAAGAACATCCATACCGTGACGAACAGGAGCACCGAGGTGAACTTCATGCGCTCGGCGATGGCGCCCACGATGAGCGCCGGCGTGATGATCGCGAACATGAGCTGGTACATCGCGAACACGCTCTGCGAGACCCAGGCGCCGTAGTCGGTGTTCGGCGCCGCGTCCACGCCCCTGAGGAACGCGTACTTGAGGCTGCCCAGGAAGGGCCCTCCGGGCGCGAAGACCAGGCTGTAGCCCACGGCCCACCACAGTATCGTGACAAGGCCCGCGATGCCGAAGCACTGGCCCAGGACCGACAGGACGTTCTTTCGGCGCACGAGTCCGCCGTAGAACAGGGCCAGGCCGGGCAGCGTCATGAAGAGGACGAGCGCGGAGCTCGTCATCATCCAGCCGTTGTGTCCCGGGCCCGGGCCCGCCACGCGGGAGGCCACGTCCGGTGTCCGGGACCCGTTGTTCACGTAGGCCTCGAGGTCCGTGACCCGCTGCTCGAGCGTCGGCTCCTGGGCTTTGGCCTCGGCGCCCAGAACCGCGGGCGCAGGGATGATGCAGGCGAGTGCAATGGCGGCATAAGTGGCACGACGCCAATGCCTACGAATATATCGGAGTATCATGGGGGGTTGAAGGCGGGTAGTCCGAACCTAACGGGGCGCTTACCTGGCGGATAAACGCTCTTCTACTGCTTCGCACGTTGGCCGTGGCCCTTGCAAACTCTAACGGCGGTCATGACACTGAGGGCATGGCCCACATTCCCCCTGGTCATGCGCCGTTCCTGCCGCCGGACCCCGGCCTTGAGGCCGCAGTCCGAAGGATTGGCGACCGCCTTTTTGAGCTGATGGACGCCCACCCGGCACCGGGCATCCTTTCCAAGAAGGGCGCCTATGCGCGGATCATGGAGTGGTCCATGAAGGACCCGGCCTTCAAGGCCCAGCTCTTCCGGTTCGTGGACGTGCTGCCCGCCCTCGATTCCTCCGCGGAGATCGTCCGCCACCTCAGGGAATACCTGGGAGACAAGGCCGTGGAGCTGAACCCCGCCCTTAGGACGGGACTGGCGGCCGCCTCGTTCGCACCTGCCATGGTCGCCGGGCCCGTTAAGGCCAACGTGACCTCGATGGCAGGGCAATTCGTTGCGGGCGCCACGCCGGAGGACCTTGTGAAGCGCCTTCGCAAGAACGCCTCCTCCGGGATCGCCACGACGATCGACCTCCTGGGCGAGACGGTCGTGAGCGAGTCGGAGGCCGACGTGTTCCTCAAGCGCAACATCGAGGTCCTGGACACGGTGGCCCAGGCCATCGGCAAGGACCCGGCCGGATGCTTCAGCGACTTGGGCCCGAAGGGCCCCCTTCCCCGCCTGAACCTCTCCGTGAAGGTGTCGGCCCTGACGCCCGAGGTGCTGCCGACAAACCCGGAACACTCGATCGTGGCCCTGAAGGGGCGGCTTAGGCCCATCCTGCGCCGGGCCAATGAAATCGGGGCCTTCATCAACTTCGACATGGAGAGCTACGCGTTCAAGGACCTCACGCTCGCCCTCTTTCGCTCCATCCTCGAGGAGGAGGAGTTCCGCCGCGGGCCCGCGGTCGGGATCGCGATGCAGGCCTACCTGCGCGACTGCGAGCGCGACCTCAAGGAGCTGATCTCATGGGCCAGGAAGGCGGCCCGGCCGATCGTCATACGCCTCGTGAAGGGCGCGTATTGGGACTTTGAGACGACGCTCGCCGGCCAGCGGGGATGGCCCGTGCCGGTATGGTCTGAAAAGCCCGAGAGCGACGCCAACTACGAGAAGCTCACGAAGCTTCTCATGGAAAACGCCGACATCGTCTCGCCGGCCTTCGCCTCGCACAACGTTCGCTCGTGCGCCCACGCGATTGCGCAGGCCGACCGCCACGGCATCGATCCCAAAGGCTATGAGTTCCAGGCGCTCTATGGGATGGCGGACGAACTGAAGGCGGCGCTCGTGGCCACCGGCCACCGTGTGCGCGAGTACTGCCCCGTGGGGGACCTTCTGCCCGGCATGGCCTACCTCGTGCGCAGGCTCCTTGAGAACACCTCCAACGAGGGATTCCTGAGGGCCAAGGACGCAGGGGGCGCCTCGCGCGACGTGCTCCTGAGGAACCCGGTGGATATCCTCGCCAGCCGCCCGGCCGCCGCGGCGCCCGCGGCCAGGGCGGGCTTCAGGAACGCCCCCAACACGGACTTTAGCCTCGAGAAAAACCGGGAGCGGATGCGCGTGGCGCTCGGCCGCGTCGCGGGCGGCCTCGGCAGGAAGCACCCGCTTGTGGTCGGGGGCAGGAAGATCTCCGACCGCGAGATGATTGCCTCGACCAACCCCGCGCGCACCTCGCAGGTCGTGGGCTACTGGGCGCGGGCGACCCCGGCCGATGCGGACGCGGCGGTGGCCGCCGCACGGTCCGCGTGGCCGGGATGGGCCGCCACGCCCGCAACCGAGCGGGCCGACATCCTCGACCGCGCCGCTGCGCTCATCGAGGGGAGGCGCTTCGAGCTGGGGGCCCTCGAGGTCTTCGAGGCCGGAAAGCCCTGGATCGAGGCCGACGCCGACATCTCCGAGGCCGTGGATTTCTGCAGGTTCTACGCGCATGAGATGCGCGCGCTCGCCCGGCCCCGCGTCACGCAGGACGTCCCCGGCGAGCGAGACACCCAGCTGTGGACCCCGCGCGGCGTCGGCGTCGCGATCGCCCCCTGGAATTTCCCGCTGGCGATCCTCTGCGGCCTGACGGTCGCCCCGCTGGTGGCGGGAAACGCCGTGATCATGAAGCCGGCCGAGCAGACGACCGTGATCGCGGCGGAGCTGATGGACATCCTCACGGAGGCGGGCGTGCCTGCCGGCGTCCTCAACTTCGTGCCCGGCTTGGGCGAGGACGTGGGCGCTCGCCTGGTGGCGCACGCCGGCGTCGACTTTATCGCGTTCACCGGGTCGCGCCAGGTCGGCTGCCGGATCTGGGAGGCGGCGGGCCGGACGCTCCCCGGGCAGGCCAACCTGAAGAAGGTCGTCTGCGAGATGGGGGGAAAGAACGCCCTGATCATCGACAATGACGCCGACCTGGACGAGGCGATCCCGGCCGCCCTCTACAGCGCGTTCGGCTTCTCCGGCCAGAAATGCTCGGCCCTGTCGCGGCTGATCGTGCTCGAGGGGATCCACGACAGGTTCGTGGAGCGCTTCGTCGAGGCATGCGCCTCGATCCCGGTCGGCGACCCCGCCGAGCCCGGGACCGTCGTGGGACCGGTCATAGATGCCGACGCGCGCGACAAGATCCTCGGCCTCATTGAGCAGGGAAAGGCCGAGGCGACGCTCGCCTTCCAGTCGGGCGTTCCCGCGGGACTCGCCTCGTCGGGCACCTACGTGCCGCCGACCGTCTTCACCCGGGTCAAGCCCTCGGCTGCGGTTGCGCGCGAGGAGATCTTCGGACCGGTGGTGGCCATCCTGAAGGCGCGCGACCTGGACGAGGCCTTCCGGATCGCCATGGATGTCGACTACGCCTTGACGGGGGGTCTCTTCTCGCGGAGCCCGAGCGCCCTTGAGCGCGCACAGCGGGAGTATCGCGTGGGCAACCTCTACCTCAACCGCGGGGTCACCGGCGCCATCGTCGAGCGCCACCCGTTCGGAGGGTTCGGGATGTCCGGGGGCGGAACGAAGGCCGGCGGAAAGGGCTACCTCGAGAACTTCCTCTTCCCGCGGGTCGTGGCCGAGAACGTCCTGAGGCGCGGGTTCACGCCCCCGCCCGAGGAGCCGGGCTAGAGCGCGGTGTAGAGCCGGTAGAGGATCTGCGTCCCAAACTCCTCCCATCCGCTCGAGGCGACCTTGTCGTAGAGCTTCTGCGCGCACTCAAGGCCCGGCAGCTCAAGCCCCATCTCCCTGGCCGAGGCCATCGCGATCCCGATGTCCTTGCGGATGTGCTTCACGTAGAAGCCGGGTGCAAAGTCGCCCGCGAGGGCCCGGGGCCCGAGGTTCGTCATCGCCCAGCTCCCGGCCGCGCCGCCGCTGATGCTCGAAAGGACGCGCGCGGGGTCCAGCCCCGCGCGCTTTCCGTAGGCAAGGGCCTCGCACCAGGAGACCATGCCGACCGCGCACGCGATCTGGTTGGCCATCTTGCAGTGCTGGCCGGCGCCGGCCGGACCCTGGAGGGCGATGTTCTTGCCCATGAGCGAGAATACCGGGCGGGCGCGCTCGAAGGCCGCCTCGCCTCCCCCGACCATGATGACGAGCCTCGCCTCGCGGGCGCCGATGTCGCCCCCGGATACCGGGGCGTCCAGGGCGTCCAGGCCCCGCGCCGAAGCTGCGGCGAAGACCTTCCGGGCGAGGAGCGGGCTCGAGGTCGTCATGTCGATCAGGAGCGCGCCCTTCTGGGCCCTTTCGACGACTCCGTCCTTCCCCAGGTACGTCTCCTCCACGTCGTGCGGGAAGCCGAGCATCGTGATCACGATCTCGGCGGAGGCCGCTGCGTCGGCCGCCGAGGCGTGCCACTGGGCGCCCCGCTCCAGGAGGGGCGCCGCCTTTTCCTTGGTGCGGTTAAAGACGTGGACGGGATGGCCGGCGGAAAGGAGGTGCCCGGCCATGCTGCGGCCCATCACTCCCGTTCCAATGAAGGCGATCGAAGGCTTTGGGCTCATGGGGAAATCAGCGGTCCCAGGTCTCGTTGGAGTCCCTGATCATCTGGCCGAGCATCGGGAAGCGGAGCTCGCCGAAATTGAGCGCGTACCGCAGCTTCCCGCCCCGGAACACCCAGGTTGTCGGTATCCACGAGACCGGCAGGCCCAGGAGCTCCGTCACCTTCTCGTCGCGCTTGCGCGAGCCGTTGGGGTGGAGGAGGAGCTGGAAGTTGGGCTCGGCCCCCACGCCGTTTGCAGAGAGCATCTCGTGGCCATCGGCAGCGTTCCAGACTGTGACGAACACGAAATTGACCTGGGGATTGGCCGCGATGAAGGAGCTCCACCCGCCCTCGGAGAGCTCGGCCTTGCAGTTCGGGCACCACGGCGCCCACAGGTGCACCACCGTGACCTTCTCGGACTTGACGGCATCCTCCAGGCGCTGCTCAAACGCCGCGGAGGCGGGATCGGCCGCGCGGGCCGCGAGTGCGAGCGACCCTAGGGCCAGGACGGAAAGAGCGCGAAACATCCGCCCACCGTTGCACATTTCGCCGCGGATTGCCAAACCTTAGCCGATCCCCAGCCACGCGAGACCGGCGCGTATCCAGAGCGGGCAGGTGACCAGGCCGACGGCGGTGGTCGAGAGGACGACCTGCACGGCCGTCAGCGGCTGCCCCCCGTAATACTGCGCGATGATGATCGGGATCACGGCGGCGGGCATGGCCGCCTGCACGACCAGCACGCGCTTGAGCTCCACCGGGCACGGGAGCAGGTAGGCGAACCCGAGCATGAGCGCCGGCAGAATGCCCAGCCTCACGACGCAGGCGCCGATGGCCACGTTCCGGTGGAGGAGCTTCGAGGGCTCGTCCAGGTACCCCGCAAGGTTCACGCCGGTCATCACGACGCCGATCGGCACCGCGCACACTCCGAGCGAGTGCGCCATGCTCCGGAGGAACCCGGGCACGTGGGGCGCCAGGCCCGACACGTTGATCGCGACCGCGGCCACGAGAGAGATCAGCATCGGGGAGACCAGCCGGCGCCAGCCCTCGAGCGGGGAGGCTCCCGTCAGGATGAGCAGGCCCACCGACCAGATCGCAAAGTCGACTCCCATGTTGTGGACCAGCACGACGCCCTGGGCCTTCTCGCCCCAAATGCCCCCGACGATGGGAAGCGGCAGGTAGCTGTAGTTGCCGATCCCGGCGGAAAGCGCGAAGGTCCTGAGCCCGGTGCCCTTGCCTAGGCCGATAACCTTAGCCGCCAGGTACGCCACGCCAAACCCCGCGACCGTCGTCGCGAAGCCGGCAAGCGGCGGCAGGAGCAGGTTGGCGGGCTCGCGCAACGCCGCGTTCCCGAGGATCGTGTCGAACACCAGGCACGGCATGCACACCTGCACGGTGAAACGGATCATGCTCCCCTCGGCCGGTCCCTCTATCCAGTGCGTGCGCCGAAGCGCCACCCCGACCGCAATCAGCGCGAATACGGGCAGGATCAGGATGAAGAGCGCTCCGATGGTCATCTCGTCGGAGGCAGGGATGAACGAATCGCGTGCGAACGCACGCGAAAAAATCCGGCGCCGGGCGGCCCCCGGGCCCTCTCAGGTCGAAGGCGTCGGGGTCGGCTCGGCCGTCACCCCCGGGCTGGGCTGAGCGCCCCTGTTCACGGGAAGTTGGTCGAAGGTCTGCTGCTGGGAGGGGTTCAGCGCGGCGCGGATCTGCCCGCGGGCCGTCTGCTGGATCTCCTTCATCTGCTCCCGCCGGGCCTGGGGGGTGAGCGTGGTGTCGTCGCGGAGCGCCTTGCCCTGGGAACGCGAGCTTTCGATGATCGCGCCGACCGTCTTCTGCTGGTCCGGGGTGAGGTTGAGCTTCGCGGTCAGCTCACCCAGCACGAACGCGGCGGACCTGTGCCTGTGGTGAGGGGGGGCGCCGCCGCCGTCGGCCGGTGACGCCTGGGGGGTGTCGGGGAGCGGCGGGGGCGGCACGACGGTCGTGTCATCGGCCCGGGCGCTCCTCGGGAGGAGCAGCGTGAGGGCGAGGGTGAAAAGCGAGAGGCCGAGCAGGGAAAAGGATTTCATATCCAGGTAAGACGCATGGCGGGGGATTCGGTTACTCATGGTTCCTCGATGATCTTGCCCCCGGGGCGGGCGAGCCGCAACGTCGTTCGGATGATTGAAGTTCAGGAGCTTGCCAAACGATACGGCTCGTTCCCCGCGGTCCGCGACCTTTCGTTCGCGGTCCGCCCCGGGGAGGTGCTCGGGCTAGTCGGCCCGAACGGCGCCGGAAAGACGACCACGCTGCGCTGCCTGGCGGGCATCATCCCCATGACCTCCGGAAAGGTCCGCATCGCGGGCCACGACCTCGGGGAGGATCCGGTTGGCGCAAAGCGGCAGCTGGCCTTCTTCGCCGACGAGCCCCGGCTTTTTGAGTACCTGACGGTGCGCCAGCACCTTTCCTTCGTCGCGCGCATCTACGGCGTCGCCAACCATGAGGCGCTCGCCACCCCGCTCCTCGAGGAGCTTGAACTTGCCGAGAAGGCCGACCTTCTCCCGGGCGAGCTCTCGCGAGGCATGAAGCAGAAGCTCGTGATCGCGTGCGGGCTCCTCCACTCGCCCAGCGTCATGTTCTTCGACGAGCCCCTCACGGGGCTTGACCCCCTTGGCATCCGGCGGATGAAGGACTCGATCATCCGGCGCGCGCAAGGCGGCGCGTCGATCGTGCTCAGCTCCCACCTGCTCCACCTGCTGGAGGAGGTGTGCACGAACGTCCTCATCCTCAAGAAGGGCGAGAAGGTCGCGGACGGGACCCTGGCGGAGGTCTCGGCCCGCTTCAGCAACGGCGAGACCGGAGTGAGCCTTGAGGAGGTCTTCATCCGCGCCACCGGCGGCTCGGAGAGCTGAGCAATCGCCACGACATGCTCGGCGCGCTCCTGTACCTCCGGCTCGTGTCGCTGCGCAACCTGGTCGTGCAGCGCATCCGAAGGCTTCGCCATCCGAAGTACCTGGTCGGCACCGTCGCCGCCATCGCGTACTTCTACTTCATCCTCATACACCGCAACGGCCCCATGGGCCCCGCCTCCGCGATGGCCTCGCAGGCGGGCGCCGGGGCCGGTGCGATCGCCGCGGCCCTCACCTGCGGCGGCCTCTGCCTGCTGGCGCTCGTAAGGATCGCGTTCGCGTGGATCGCGCCCGCGGAAAACCCGGGCCTGCGCTTCAGCGAGCCGGAGATCGCGTTCCTCTTTCCGGCGCCCATCAGCCGCCGCGCGCTTATCCACTTCCGCCTGCTGAGCGCACAGCTGGCGATCCTGTTCACCTCGGTCCTGATCGCGGTCCTGTTCAACCGGTCCGGCTACGTGGGCGGCAACCGCGCGATTCGCGCGGTCGGCTGGTGGGTGATCCTCTCCACTTTCGACCTCCACATGAATGGGACCAAGCTCACCCTCGCACGCCTGCGTGAGACGACCTCGCATTTCCTGTTGTGGCGGCTCGCCGCGGTGGCCGCGCTCTCCCTGTACGTCCTCGCGGTGTTCCGCTCCGGCTCCGCGCTCGTCACGGCGTACGTGTCCGGGCCCGATGCGGCGCAGGCGTCCCCGGGCGCCTTCGTGGGGGAGCTCGTGGATTCTCCCGCTTTCCACTGGCTCACGCTGCCCTTCCGCATCGTCCTCGCCCCGTATTTTGCGCGGGACATGCAGGCATTCGCCCTGGCGATCGCCCCGGCGCTCGTTTTCCTGGCGCTTCACTATTACTGGGTCTGCAGCACCCAGGCCCACTTTGAGGAGGGATCGATCGCGCTCGCGGAGAAGCGGTCGGCCGCAAAGGCCGCGGCGCTGCGCGGGGAGTCGCCCAGGATCGGCACTTCGCGGCCCAAGCCGCTCCCGGGCCCGTTCCCCCTGGCGCCGCTTGGCCCCCCCGAGGTGGCGTTCCTCTGGAAGAACCTCCTGTCGATGCGGAGCTCCCTCTTTGGAAGGAGGGCCCTCATGATCGTGGTCATGCTGATGATCTGGGCGGCCGCGGCGCTCGGGCCCCTCCTTGCGGGCCACGCCCGGTCGAGCGGCTCGGATCCCTACAGCCCCCTGATCGTGGCCTTCAGCCTGATGATCGCCATCTACACGGTGCTCCTCGGGCCGCAGATCGCGCGGCAGGACCTCCGGGGCGACCTGACAAACGCGGACATCCTGAAGACCTATCCGGTCGAGGGCTGGAGGATAGCCCTGGGCGAACTCCTCGCCCCGACGTGCATCCTCTCGCTCGTCCTTTGTATCGCGATCGTCGCCGCGACCGCCGCGATCGACCCTACGGGCAAGATCGCGTGGCTCACGCACGGCGTCCGCCTGACCGCGGGACTCTGCGCGGCTGCGGCCGCGCCCCTCCTGTGCATTATCCAGCTGATTGTCCCGAACACGGCGATGGTGCTCTTCCCGGGCTGGTACCAGGCGTCGCGCACCCGAGGCGGCGGCATCGAGTTGATCGGCCAGCGGTTGATCTTCAGCGTCGTGCAGCTGCTCTTTGCGCTCCTGGTGACCGTTCCGGCGGCCGGGGCCGCCTTCCTCGTCATCTTCTCGTCGCAGTGGATCTTAGGGGTCGGCCCGGCGATCGTCCTGGCGACGCTTGCCGTCGGGGCCATCATGGCCTCCGAGGCCGTGTTGGGTGTCTGGTGGCTTGGCGAGCGCTTCGAGCGTTTTGACCTGTCGGAGGAAAACCGTTGAAAGGGCCGCGGCTTGAGCGGATCGCAACCCAGGTGGTCGGGACGACCCAGGGGGAGCTGCCGCCCAAGATCCGCGAGGTCGCGGCGAGGGTGGCCGTCCATTTTGAGCCCTCGCCTGCGCCCGACGTCCTGGCCGAGGGCCTGGAGCCCGACCTGCTGGGACTTTTCACGGGGGACCCCCTGGGGTCCGATGACCAGTCGGGCCAGGGCGCGCCGCCCCAGATCCACCTGTACATGGCCAACCTCTGGGATTTTGCCGAGGGCGACGTCGGGGCGTTCCGGGAGGAGGTCCGCCTCACCTATCTCCATGAGCTGGGGCATTTCCTGGGCTGGGACGAGGACCAGGTCGCGGCCCGCGGGCTCGACTAACCCTCGGGCGATATCCCCACGACGGGGGGAACCAGCCCCAATCCGCGCTTTCCAAGTCGCTACAGCCGTGTTTTAACCATTCATCCGGCCCCTAAAGGGCCGGCGTATTCCCTACTTAAGAATCCAGCCATCAGCCATGAAGAAACTGCTCACGCTCTCCCTGATCGCAATTATGGGCGCCACGTCCCTGCGCGCCAATGATTCCCATACGCCCCGGAGCGACCTGGTCGTGAGGGTGGAGACCTGCGAGGCGATCATTCGGGAATTCCAGGCAGACCCCGCCACCGCCATCCCGAGGAGCGTCCTCCAGAACGCGCGCGGCCTGTTGATCCTGAGCCAGTTCAAGGCGGGGTTCATCATCGGCGTCAAGGGCGGCTATGGCGTGCTCATGGTCAAGAAGCCGAACGGCCGCTGGAGCCTTCCGGTCCTCATCGACGCCAGCGAGGCCAGCCTCGGCCTCCAGGTCGGCGCAAAGACGGTCGACACGGTCTGCGTGCTCACCGATGACGCGACGCCCCGGCTCCTCTTCACGAACCAGTTCAACATCGGCGTGGACGCAAAGGCGGTCGCGGGCCCGAGCTCGGCCGAGGTCGACCGCGAGGCGCGCAGAATCTTCATCGCACCGGTGCTCGTCTACTCGAAGTCGGTCGGCCTCTTCGCCGGAGCCACGGTCAAGGCCGGCCACGTGCAGCGCAACGACCCCGCCAATTTCACCCTCTATAACACCTCGTACACGATGCCGGAGCTCCTCTACAGCGATTGGGTGAGCCCGCCCTCGGAGGTGCAGCCGCTCATGGCGTACGTGCAGCAGATCGCTCCCTGAGGAGCGACCGCAGGGCGGCCAGCGCCTCCGAGGCCACGCGCTCCTGGACCTCGACCCGGGGCATCCCCGGGCAGTCGACGCGGCCGCTCGAGACCGAGAACTGGCCGTCGGGGAGCCTGCGCGCCAGGCCCCACCAGGCAAAGGGCGCCTCGATTTTCCTCTCGGGAAAGGGCTCCGCGTAGCCCGTCGTGGCCACGCCCAGGTCCGAACCAAAGAGGCGGCACGCCCCGCACGCCATCTGCTCGGCGACGCGCGCGGAGACGCTGTTGACAGCCTCCGCCTCGCCGCGGTCGATCCCCAGGTGGCGCACCTTCTCGTCGGTCGAGTAGGCCGTGATGCCGCCCAGGAAGAAACCCGAGGCGCCCGAAATGGACCCGACCATGGCCTGTAGCCGGCCGCTCGTGAGGCTCTCGGCGACCGAGAGGGTGAGCCGCGGGCTCGCCAGCATGAGGCCCTTCAAGTCGTTCATGCGGGTGGCTCAGCGCCCGGCCTTCTCTGAAAGGCCCTTCAGGTTCGCAAGGCCCGCCTCAAAGTCCGGCCCGACCAGCCTGTCCATGAAGATCCCGAACCAGCGGTTCATGGGACTGTGTCCCAGGTCCCCCTCCATCGTCATCGTGACGCGGGTGGAGGCGTCCGAGGCCGGGGCAAGCCCGACGGTGCCGCGCGACACCATCCCCATGTCGGGAAACTCCATCTTGTACTCAAAGTCCTCTCCCGGCCGGATCATGGAAATGGTCATCTTTCCGTCGCCCTGGCTCTTGCTGCTCCATTGGCTCCACGAGCCGACCTCGGAGGTGACCGGCGAATAGGAGACCTTCATCTGCGGGTCCCGGGCAAACCAGACGCCCCACTTGCTCCACGCCTTCAGGTCAACGACGAGCGGGAAGATCTGCGAGGGCCTTGCCGCAACGGTCGTGGAGCGCTCGACCCGGTAGTGTCCGGGGAGAAAGAACCCGACGACCAGGAGCACGACCCACAGGGCGACCAGCACGCCAAAGACCTTGATCAGCACCTTCACGCCCCGGAATCAAACGCAGGGGGACCCGCGTGGCGAACCGATAAATTGCGGCACTATACCAGTTCCAGGCCCACCGGGCAGTGGTCGCTGCCCGTCACCTCCGGGCTTATCCAGGCCCGCCTGAGCGCCGGCCGGAGCTTCTCTGCGGCCATGAGATAGTCGACCCTCCACCCGATGTTCCTGGCCCTGCAGTCGCCCATCTGGCTCCACCAGGAATAGTGCCCGGGGCCCTTCTCGAACACCCGGAACGTGTCGACATACCCCGAGTCCAGGAGCCTGCCGAAGCTTTTCCGCTCCTCGTCCGTGAAGCCGGCATTGCGGCGGTTCGTCCTCGGGTTCGCTAGGTCAATCTCCTGGTGCGCGACGTTCAGGTCCCCGCAGAACACCGCGGGCTTACCGGAGGACTGCAGGCGCTTAAGGTACCTTCGGAAGGCCGGGTCCCACGCGTTCACCCGGTAGTCGAGCCGGGTGAGGCCGCGCTGGGAGTTCGGCTGGTAGACGTCGACGACCCAGAAGTCGGGGAATTCGACGGCCAGGACACGGCCCTCCTTGTCGTGGGCGGCCGCCCCAATTCCCATCTTGACCGCGAGGGGCTTGAGCCGCGTCAGGATCGCCGTCCCGCTGTAGCCCTTCT
>Ga0302202_10002728_pt1 | contig 19979 bp, 11 predicted proteins | sample II_Bog_N3_3_FD_194579 | JGI IMG/M metagenome (GOLD analysis project Ga0302202, IMG submission 194579) | Peat permafrost microbial communities from Stordalen Mire near Abisko, Sweden - II_Bog_N3_3 | ecosystem: Environmental > Terrestrial > Soil > Wetlands > Peat | place: Sweden: Abisko...
GACTCCCACCCATCGTGCGATAAAACCGCACGATGGATGGGGCACAGTTCCGATCCCTCGTGCAGCGCACTTCTCATCTTTCGTTGAATCACGCTTGTATCTGTTTTGCTCGCATCCCCTCGCCTGATAGATTCTTTGGTTAAAGGGAGAATCTGTGCAGACACTTCGCTTCCGCTTCGCATTGCTTTGCCTCTTCGCCTCCGTGCTGGTTGTATTTTCAGCCGACGCGCAAACCAAGCTGCTTCGCTTCCCGGATATCCACGGCGACAAGGTGGTGTTCACCTATGCGGGCGACCTGTGGACCGCTTCGACCGACGGTGGCACGGCTACGCGGCTTACAGCGCATCCAGGCGTGGAAATGTTTGGCAAGTTTTCTCCAGACGGCAAGTGGATTGCGTTCACGGGCCAGTACGACGGCGACGAGCAGGTGTATGTGATTCCGGCCGGCGGCGGTATTCCTAAGCAACTCACCTTTTATCCCGCGCGCGGCCCGCTGCCTGCGCGCTGGGGCTACGACAACCAGGTTTATGGTTGGACTCCGGATGGAAAGTCGGTGATCTTCCGCTCCGTGCGCGAGTACTTCGACCTTGGGGACTCGCGGCTGTATACAGTTTCATTGGATGGCGGAATGCCGCAGGCGCTGCCCATGCCGAAGTCGGGTGCGGGCGATTATTCGCCGGATATGAAGCATGTGGTGTACTCGCCGCTGTTCCGCGATTTCAGGACATGGAAGCGCTATTCCGGTGGATGGGCGCAGCAGTTGTATATCTTCGACGTCGCGACACATGCCGCGGAGAAAATTACGACGGATGTGCGTTGCCATCGCGATCCGATGTGGATCGGCGACAAGATTTTCTACACATCCGACAAAGACGACACGCTGAATCTCTACTCCTACGATCCGAAAGCCAAGACCACTGTGGAGTTGACACACAGCAAACAGTGGGACCTGCGCTGGCCGAGCACCGACCACAAGGGGCGGATTGTTTACGAGCTGGGCGGGGAGCTGAATATCTTCGATATCGCAACGGGTGAATCGAAGCATCTGTCGATCGAGGTTCCCACGGATGCGTTGGCGATGCGGCCTTCGCGGGTATCGGCGTCCGGGCACTTGGAGTGGACGAGTCTGAGCCCCAAGGGCGAGCGCGCGCTCATTGTAGCCCGCGGCGATGTGTTCACGGTGCCGATTGAAAAGGGCGCCACGCGCAATCTGACGAACTCGTCGAATGCTCATGACCGGTTCGCGCAGTGGTCCCCCGACGGCGCAACGATTGCTTTTATCAGCGACATGGATGGCGAGGACGAGCTTTACCGAATCAGTCAGGACGGCCGCGACAGCAAGGGGCAACTGGCGAAGCCGGAGCAGTTGACGCACGGCTTTACGGGCATGTTGTACCAGCCCAGTTGGTCGCCGGATGGAAAGCGCATTGCGTTTGGTGACAAGGACGGCAAGCTTTATGTGCTCAACCTGGATGACAAGAAAGTGACGCAGATTGCACAGAGCGTGCGCGGACGGATTGGGTCGTATCCATGGTCCGCGGACGGTGGTTATTTGGCCTTTGCGATGCCCGAGCCAAGCGGTATGAATTGCGTGTATATCTGGAGCGTTGCCGACGGGCAGGTGCGCCGAGTTACTGATCCGCTGTATGACTCCGGCGAACCGGCGTGGGATACGGAAGGTAACTATCTCTACTTCATCGGCACGCGCGAGTATCAGCCGCAGATCAGCGGGATTGAGTTTAACTTTGCCACCGATCGCGATCGCTCGTTGCTGGCGCTTGCGTTGCGCAAGGACGTGAAGAATTTGTTCCCGCCGCAGAGCGATGAGGTGACCGTTACCAAGGCGGGCGATGACGCAGCCGACAAGTCGAAGGCCGACGATAAGAAAGACGATAAGGGCGGCGAGAAGAAGGATGAGAAGAAGGACGATAAGAAAGAGGAGAAGAAAAAACCAATAGTTATCGATTTTGACGGGCTGGTGGGTCGAGTTATCCGGGTTCCCGTGCAGGCCGATAACTACACTGCGCTGGCGGTGACCAAGGATTACCTGGTGTATGAGCGCGACGGCGCAGGTTTCTACGGACGTGAACCATCCGCTCCATCGGCTCTGCTGCTTTACTCGCTGAAGGATCGCAAGGAGTCCACGCTGCTTGAGAAGATGGACGGGTACGATATTTCCCTCGACGGCAGCAAGGCGCTGGTGAACGCGGATGGCGGATACAAGCTCTATGATGTGAAGCCGGAAGGCAAGGGGAGCGCGAAGTCCGTGTCCACGGATGGGATGATGGTGGACCGCGTTCCGCAGCAGGAGTGGGTGGAGATATTCAACGAGGTCTATCGACGCTACCGCGACTTCTTCTACGCGCAGAATATGAACGGCTACGACTGGAAGGCGCTGCGCGATCAGTATCGTCCGCTGGTGGATCATGTGGCTAACCGGTCGGATCTTAACTATGTGCTGGGCGAGATGGTGGCCGAGCTGAGTAACTCCCACACTTACATCACGGGCGGTGATTTCGACATTCCCAAACGCACGCCGGTTGCGTTGATGGGCGCGCGGCTTGAGTTCGATTCCGCAGCGGGGCGCTACAAGATTGCAAAGATTTACGCGGGGCAAAACGACGATGCGGTTTATCGTTCACCGCTGACGGAAGTGGGCGTGGATGCGAAGGAAGGCGATTACATTCTGGCCATCGACGGGCGCGAGCTGACGGCTAAGGACAATCCGTATGAGTTTCTGCGAGGCAAGGCCGGCCACGCCGTGCAACTCACGTTGAACGCGAAGCCCTCGATGGAAGGCGCGCGGACTACTTCGTATCTTCCTATCACCAGCGAGACGGATTTGATCTATCTCGATTGGGTTACACATAACCGGGAATACGTTGATAAGGTGACCGGCGGCAAGGTGGGTTACATTCATTTGCCGGATATGGGGGCGGATGGTATTCGCGAGTTCATCAAGTATTACTATCCACAGATTCGCAAGCAGGCAATGATTGTGGACGACCGGGGGAATGGGGGCGGGAACGTTTCGCAAATGATTATTGAGCGGCTGGACCAGAAGCTGCTGGGAACCAATTTCGATCGAACGAGCTCCGTGACGGGCACGTATCCGAGCGAGATTTTCGTTGGGCCGAAGGTTTGCCTGATCAATGAGACTTCGGCGTCCGACGGGGATATTTTTCCGCACATGTTCCGGCAGGCGGGGTTGGGGCCGCTGATTGGCAAGCGCACGTGGGGCGGCGTGGTGGGGATTTCAGGACGAGGGCCGCTGCTGGATGGCGGCGAAGTCTATGTGCCGGAGTTCTTTGCGGCGGCCAGTCCGGATGGGAAGTACCAGATTGAAGGACGCGGTGTGGAACCGGACATCGAAGTGGAGAACGATCCTGCCGATGTAATCGCGGGACACGATGCGCAACTGGATCGGGCGATTGCCGAGATTCAGAAGGCGCTGGTGGCCAACCCGGGCACATTGCCACAGCGGCCACCTGATCCGGATAAGGCGCCGAAGCGGTAGGGCAAATCGCTCGTTCGCCCCGGGTTTCCCGGGTTCAAATAGCTGCTGATAGGGTTGCGCTACATAGCTGAAAAGGCTGCCTGGGAGGTTGTAAACAGGAGTAAATGGCTGCTCGCGTGGTCGCGATTCGTGGAGACACGTACCGTGCGGGCAGTCCGCGCAGATGTTTTCGGTTGCAGAGAGTTTCACTAATCGAGCAAGTGGGTTGCGGAGAAATTAGCATTTCTTTCGAAAACGCGCTGATTCGGCATGGGATAGCGGCTTAACCTGTTTATAATGTGTGATTTATTTGGGATTTGTTTGCAGTGCGATTGCGCAAAAGCAGGTTACAGATTGCAGATGACAATGAGTGGGTTGCGCAGGGTCCAGCGCGGTTGGATCGCGGTGGCCCTCCGTGGCGCCTGCGCAGATCATTGCGAGGAGTGAAATGACTTTGTTCCATGCGAAGAGTATTTCCGCATTGTTCGTCGGATGGTTGATCGGGATATCAATGGCCGTAAGCGCCCAGGGCGATCCTGCCCGGTGGTTCGATGCCCAGACAGCGGCAGTGCGTAAACCCGGGACCGCCGTGCGCGTGGATCTCATCGGAGATTCCACGCAGACCGATCACGCCGGATACGGCCGCGGCTTCTGCGCCAACTTCACAGCGAAAGTAGATTGCGTCAACATGGCCAAAGGTGGCGCGAGCACGCGCACCTACCGGGAACAGGGCTTGTGGGATCGCGCTCTGCAAACCAAGCCGGACTATATGGTCATCCAATTCGGTCACAACGACCTGGTGACCAAGGAGCATCTCGACCGCCAGGTGCTGCTGCCTGAGTACATTGAGAACCTGAAGCGCTTTGTGACGGAAGCGCGCGCAGCGGGAATCACTCCTGTGCTCGTGACTCCACTGTCACGGAGATTCTTCGGCAGCGACGGCAAGATTCACTCCGACCTGACTGAGTATTGCGATGCCATGCGCGGGGTGGCGAGTGAGATGAAGGTTCCGCTGATCGATTTGCAGGGCGAGAGTATCGCCTACCTCAACAGAGTCGGCGAAGGGGAGGGGAACAGACTCGGCATTACGAAGAAAGATATCGATGGCAAAACAATCGCTGACAAGACGCACCTGAACTGGGAGGGAAGTTACGTTTTTGGGCGGATGGTTGCAGTGGATCTGGGAAAGGCGATTCCAGCACTCGAACCTTACGTGCTGCCGGCTGCTGCGAAACTGCCGGCGGAAGGCGTGAAGGATATGGGTATCCTCAACGGGGCGCCGACAACGATTGTGCTGGTGGGCGATTCAACCGTGGCAACGGAAGGCGGCTGGGGGCCTGGTTTTTGCGCGGATTTGACTGCAAATGTGACTTGCATCGATGATGCGCTGAACGGCCGCAGTAGCAAGAGCTTTATCGACGAAGGCGCATGGACGAAGGCGCTGGCCCGGCATGGAGATTATTACCTGATTCAGTTTGGACATAACGACGAAAAGCCGGACCCCGCGCGTCATACCGATCCGGAAACCACTTATGCCGCCAACATCGAGCGGTACATCCGCGATGCACGCGACCTCGGTGCGGTTCCGGTGATTCTGTCTCCCCTGGCGCGCAGAACGTTTCACGACGGCAAGCCCTCCAATAGCGACCTGGAACTCTACGCCAGCGCAGCAAGGGAGGTTGCCGAGCGGGAGGGCGTGACGTTTATCGATCTTCTCGCTCTCTCCGATGCATTGCTCAGCAAGATGACACAGGAGCAGGCAGATGAGTTCGACGCGACCGGGCATGCGGATCAGCGGGCGGAGAACGCCAAGTCCGTAATTGACCGGACTCACCTTAACGATTCCGGAAAGAAGGTGTTCGGGCGCATAGTTGCGGACAATCTGGTGCGCACACGCGTGGAACTCGGTCCCGATTTGATTGGCGTTTCGGCGGTGGAGCTGGTAAAGACGCCAGCTGTAAACGTGCAACCATGACTTGTCTGCTGCGCTCTGATTCTGCGGTTCTTCGATTGCGTGACTGGACCCGATCGGAAATTGATTTCGTTTGGCACCCGCTCCGTGCTATTGTGTTTTCGCAGCACCAAACTTCCCATTTTAAAAACGTATCGCCCCCCTTTTCCCCTCTGCGTTGAGTCGTTTGTGTGTTCAGTGAACCCACGCGACATTGCTAAAACTGAAAATAGGAAATTCTCGACCTAAGACGCGCGCCGAGCGATGCGGGCTGCCGTCCGTCTTGTGCGGAGATCCGCAGCTCGTTTCAGTGACACTGCTGCATCGGTCCAGCGCAGGGGTCAAGCAGCCACGGACCACAACCCGAAAATCAATCCAGGAGGAGGATCTATGGCAACATTGAACGTCTCCGAAAAGCCAACCGCGGCCAGCTCCAGTACGCCAAGCTTGCTCCCGCTGCCGATCACTCCCTATGCCAGCATCAATACCAACTGGAGCGACGTCGCTTCCGCCGGCTTCGCCACGTGCGTCGCCGCCGCGCCGGACTCGCTCAGCAACTCGCAGGACACAATTTGGGTTGGCGCGGCCTCAGGCGGAGTGATGACTTACAGCATCGTAAATGCCGCGTGGGCCAACGTCGCCACCGATGCGGTCTTGGCGCTCACGGCGCTCTCTGCCACCGAAGCGTACGCCGCACCGGCTTCAGGCGGCCCATTGATCCACTACCTCAACGGCCAGAGCAGCACGCTGCCGGCGTTCCCCAACAATGATATTGTCGCGGAGCTGGCCTCGGCGCCAGACGGTACCCTGTGGGCCGCCAGCGCAAACGGCTGCTATCTGTGGAACGGCTCCAGTTGGACTACGACCAACACCAACGGCTATGCGCTGAATGCTCTTGCCACCACTGGCGCCGGCGGAGCCTGGGCGGTTGGCAATCTCGCCACTTTGCTGGTATACAGCCCAACCGAAGGCTGGCAGCCCGTAGAGGAATTCTCTGAGCAGATAATCTCCTCAGTTGGCGCAGCCCCGGACGGCTCTGTCTGGATCGCCGGCACCGGCTCCCAGCCTTACCAGGTGCTTCAAAGCGACAGTTCCTGGGTCACGGTCCCCATGCAGTCGCCGGGAGATCTGGCGCTGTCCAGGATGTCCGCTGCCTCGGGCTACCGTTGCTACGTCGTGTGGTTCTCGGGCTTCCTGACCATCCAGATATCCTGCTTGAGTTTTGGGATCGTCGATCAACTCGCAACTCAATGGCCGGCTATGACCGCGTCGCAGAGTGCGCTCTACACCGCCATCTCCCAGTTTCTGCTCACACCTCCCGCAGGGGAACAGCCGCCCCAGGACGCGTGGGATATCCGCTCACACTACAACGACAGCCTGGCCAATCTTACGACGTGGTACACCAACTTGAAGACCGAGAGCTGGTCAGAGTTCATCGCCGCCTACCCCGGTGCCTACACCGAGCAGGATTGGAACATCCTTCAGCCGCAATTGCTGACTGAGCTGAGCTATGCCGAGGAGGTGAACACCCTATTCGGAAACATCAATGGTCTCGCCCAGTCCATTCAGGGCGACAACAACGGCAATCTGCAATCCATGCCAGGAATGGTCGGACTCAGCCAGCCGTCTGGATCGGACGGCGACAACACGGCCATCGTAGTTCTTGGAGGGATACTGGATGCGCTCATGTGGGGCCTTGCCGCCCTCGGAGGAGTCCCGGAGCTTCCTGAACTCGGTTTCGCACTCAGCGCAGGGGCTTCCATGTTTGGCACTGGCATCGATCTGCTCGGCGGCGGTCCTCCATCCCCTGGCGATCGCAGCCAGCAAATCACAACCACTTACTACCAGGTCACGCAAACCCTCAATGCCATCTACACCAACACGGCAACCGCCAGCGGCAATGGGCAGGCTTCCATCGTGGGTGACTGGGGCATGCTCAACCTCGTCGGCAACTGCTGCTTCACTGGGCTGTGGACATGGCCCGACCAGGCATCTTCACAGATCTCCAGCTATGCGCAGAACGCCTTCCAGATTTGGTTTTTCCAAGTGCTGATGACCGCCAAGTGGGAGGTTGTCTACGTAATGTGGTCCAACGAATCGGGCTCATGGAACAACCGCACCGCTGACTACCTGACCTACACCGAACCCAACATCGGCATGGGCGGCACCGACACGTACTTCTGTGTTGAGATCGGCGGCGACGACGATTACTGGAACCCGCCCGAGATGGGACCGTTCCCCAGCGAGGATCTGATGAACGCGATATGGGCTCTGGGCGTCCAGAAAGCCGACTTCTTCAAGAACCAGAATGGCTGGAACAATCCGGTAGACGATGCCGCCTGATAGACATCGGTCCGCACCATGAACGGGCACAGTCCCCTATGCCGGGAGAGGCACCAAGCGGTGTTTCCATTTGCCATTAGGTTGCTTTGAAAGATGCGGCTCGCGTTTCAGTCTGCTTCGTGGAGGGCCTGATGCAGGTCGGCGGCTAGGCGGCGGAGTTCGCCGGCTAGCTGGCTGGTGGTGTCTTCTTCGTCGAGCTCTACATCCCGGACGGCTGCGGCGACGCGTGTGGCTTCCAGTTTCAGGAGCAGTTCTACGGCCTTTGCGGTCTGTTTCACGATCTTTTCAATGCTATCGCTGGTCATCTGTTTGATGGGCCTTTCTGAGATTGAATTGCAGGTCAGGCAACAACGCTTCGTACCATGGCGCCAATTCTTGCGATTGCGCTTTCGCAGTTCATCGCGAATGGGGGCTTGATAACGGTGATGGTGAAGGCAAGGGTTGCTGGATCGTAGTTCCACTCAAACGAGCCGCCGAAGCTGGAAGCGATGCCGGAGTTGCCATCCATCAGGATTCCCGAGGCTTTCGCTTTTTTCTGTAATGCGGCGAATTGTTCTGGTGTGACACTGGTGAAGTTCTGCGCTGGGCAGGCGGGCATGGGTGGCTCCGTTTGGAATGGGTTTTGGCAGCGAGTGATTAAAGTCTACATTGAGGAGAATATTGGCCGATGTTTGCGCCATGGTTGATGATAATGCCCGCAGGGGCTAAACAGGCTGCTGAAAAAGTCCCCTTGCAGTTACTTTTTCTCCACTGTGGTTTGGTTTAAATAAGAAGTATGCGTGGAGACGATCAGAAGCAGTCGGCGATGTTCAGTTATTTGACCTTGGCGCAGCGGATCCCGGCCGATCATCCTGCGCGTCAGATTCGTGTTCTTGTGGACCGGGCGCTGGCACTTATGGATGGGGAGTTTTCGAAGTTGTACTCGGAGACGGGCCGTCCCTCGATAGCGCCGGAGCGGCTTTTGCGGGCAACGCTGTTGATGATTCTCTACTCGATCCGCAGCGAGCGGCAGTTGGTGGAGCAGATGAACTACAACCTTCTTTTCCGTTGGTTTGTGGGTCTTGAGATGGACGACGAGGTGTGGGATGCGACGTCGTTCACCAAGAACCGGGAGCGGCTGATCGAAGGCGAGATTGGCCAGAAATTATTAGCATCTGTGCTGGTTGAGGCGCGGGAACACAAGTTGCTGAGCGAGGAGCATTTCACGGTGGACGGTACATTGATTCAGGCCTGGGCGTCGGCGCGCAGTTTCAAGGAGAAGTCCGATCCGCCGGCTCCGGGCAGCGGCTCGGGGCACAAGGGCGAGGTTCTTTTGCGCGACAAGGTGGAGTCGACCACCGACCCGGATGCTCGTTTGTACAAGAAGGCCTCGGCCGACAAGTCGGTGCCCAGTTATCAGGGCCATGCGTTGATCGAGAACCGCAACGGGCTGGTAGTGGCGGCGGAGGCTACCCAGGCGGCTACGGTGGCCGAGCGCGATGCGGCACTCAGGATGCTGGACCAGACGGTGGCGCCGAAGGACAAGCGCAAGCCGGAGCAGAAGATCACGCTGGGCGCCGACACGCAGTACCAGGAAAAGGATTTTGTGCAGGGTCTTCGCGAGCGGGACGTGGCGCCGCACATCAGCGAGTATGTGGAAGGCAACCTGGGCAAGAACAGCTTGACGGACGAGGAGCGGCAAGACCCACGGCGAGCCGTCAGCCAGCGCAAGCGCAAGCTGATCGAGCGGGTCTTCGGCTGGTCGAAGCTGGATCGGCCGGCGCGCCAGGTGAAGCTGCGTGGACTAGATCGGGTCGATTGGTTTTGGAAATTGAGTATCACGGCGCAAAACCTAATGCGCATGAGGAGGCTGATTCCGATTGAATCGCTGGCCCAATAGGGCCGAAGTGTGTCTGGAGGCCGAAAAAACGGCCCACCGACACAAAAACGACGATGGAATTCACGCCCAATAGGCCGAAAACTCCCTCAAAGAGGGAAGACGAGACAGGAATGAGGGGTTTTTCAGCAGCCTGTAAAGCCCGAGTCGTTTTATGGGCTTTTTGCCGGGGATAAATCCCCGGCCTACCGCCCTGTTCGACCACTTTACCTCAATCGGCCGCGGTGGATTTTTTGGCAGGCTCTTTATGGGTGCGAACGGAAGCCGGAGCGGCTTTGGGAGGGACGGCCGGCGGAATCGCGTCGAGGTCGGTTTTGCCCTCGGCCAGACGCATCAGGAACTCCTGGCTGGAGAAGGTGGGGGCATCTTTGAAGAGCTTGCTGGCGCGGATATAGGAACCATCTGACTGCTGGATGCGGGCCTTGACCGTATCGGCGAGATAGGCGGGCAGAATTTCGTTGTGAATGCGGGCGATGGCCAGCGGGTCGCGGACCGGAAAGACCACCTCGCAGCGCTCGAAAAGGTTGCGGGGCATCCAGTCGGCTGAGCCGAGGAAGATTTCGCTGTTCCCGCCGTTGTCGAAATGGAAGATGCGGGAATGCTCCAGGAAGCGCCCGACGACCGAGCGGACGCGGATGTTGTCAGACAATCCTTTGACGCCGGGGCGGAGGACGCACAGGCCGCGGACGATGAGGTCGATCTGGACACCGGCCTGCGATGCGGCGTAGAGAGACTCGATGACCGAGGGCTCGAGGAGCGCGTTCATCTTGGCGACGATATGGGCGGGCCGGCCGGCCTTGGCGTGCTCTTGCTCGCGGCGGATGAGGCCGAGGAAGCTTTCCGCCATGGTGAGGGGCGCCACCAGGAGCGGACGGTAGTCGTCCACCTCGGCGTGAGCGGTGAGGTAGTTGAACACCATGTGGACTTGCTCGGTGATTTTGGGATCGGCGGTGAGCAGGCTGAGGTCGGTGTAGAAGCGCGCCGTGACGGGGTTGTAATTGCCGGTGCCGAGGTGGCAGTAGCGGCGGGTCACACCGTCTTCGTCGCGGCGAACGAGCATGGCCAGTTTGCAGTGGGTCTTGAGGCCAACAACGCCGTGAAAGACCTGGACGCCGGCATCCTCCATGCTGCGCGACCAGGTGATGTTGGAGGCTTCGTCGAAGCGGGCCATGAGCTCGACGACAACGGTGGCTTCCTTGGTAGCGGCGGCCTCAATGAGGGCCTGAAACATGGGCGAATCGTGGCTGGTGCGGTAGAGGGTTTGCTTCATGGAGAGCACGGCGGGGTCTTGCGCGCCCTGCTGGATGAAGCTGACTACGGGTTCGTACGAGTCGTAGGGGTGATGGAGAAGGAGGTCGTGCTGCCGCAACTCTTCAAAGATGTTTGCGGACTTGCGGCTGAGGTGGAGCGGCTTGGGGATGAAGGGCTGGAATTTCAGGTCGGGGCGGGCAACGTCGCCATTGAAGAACATGAGCCGCGAGAGGTTTACAGGCCCTTCGCAGCGGAAGACCTGGCTTTCGTCGAGTTCGAAGTTCACGCGCAGGCGGTCGACGATTTCGGAATCGGCGCGGGCCTCTATCTCCAGGCGCACCGCGTCGCCTTTGCGGCGGTTGTGGAGCTCGAAGCGGATGGTCTCGAGCAGGGAACGTGCTTCTTCTTCCTCGAAGTAGAGGTTGGAGTTGCGGGTGACACGGAATGCGGCGTGGCAGAGCACCTCGTAGCCGCGATACATGCCGCCAAGGTTCTGCGCGATCAGGTCCTGCAGAAGCAGGTAGTCAAATTTGCCGTCGTCGGCGGGCAGGCGGACGAAGCGCGGCAGGGCGCGGGGGACAGTGACGACGCCCATCACCTGCGGCCCGGAGCTACGGCGCTTGGCACGCAGAAGCAGCGCGAGACACAGCGCCTTGTTCAGCACGCGCGGAAATGGGTGGGCGGGATCGATGGAGATGGGCGTGAGGAGCGGATCGACGTCGCGCAGAAAGTAGCTTTGGGCAAAGGCGCGGGCTTCGTCGGAAAGTTCCTTCCAACTCAGGAGGCGGATGCCCTGCTTGCGCAGGTCAGGGAGGAGTTGATGGTTCCAGCAGTGGTATTGGGCGGTGACGAACTCGTGAATATCGGCGGTGAGGCGGTCAAGGGATTCGTCGGGACGGAGGCCGTCGAACCCGGGCTCGCGGTAGCCGTCTTCAATGCGCTGCATGAGGCCGGCCTGGCGGATTTCCACGTACTCGTCGAGGTTGGAGCCGGTAATAGCGAGGAACTTTACGCGTTCCAGGAGAGGGTTCGCGGGGTCTTCCGCCTCTTCCAGGACGCGGCGGTTGAACTGCATCCAGGAGTGGTCGCGTCCGTTGAAGAGCTTTTGTTTTGGGGAGGTGCGGGCCATCATGTCCGTCCAGTGCGTCGTGTTGGAAGTCTACAGGTTTTCCCCCGGGGGCGGCATCTCGAATTCTGAAGTGAGGGAGAAAATACCCTATCTGGCAACTCATACAGGATGCAGGGGGTAAACAGTGTTAAGGCGAAGAGAAAAGGCTCGGAGAGGCTCAAAATGGGGAGCGGGGCTGTGGGTTTTGGTGGCTGGTGAGACCCCTTGATGCGGGAAGGGTTTCAGCTCACTTCACTTGGGAGGGCCGGCGGAAACGCCACCGGTCAGCGGTGCGGGCGCGGGAAACGTGGCCAACATGGCTCGGAGATTCGCGAAGTTGGTCGCCCAGACGTGGGCAGGAAACTCGTATCCCTTGAGCTGAACCGTCTTCTCTTCAAAGAATCTCTCTGGCTGGTCGCAGCATTTCTGGAGATACGCCATCGTCTCCCGGCCAATCACCATGTCAGACCCAATTTCCCGTGTAGCTGACTCGAATCGGAACGCCGCATTGACCGTATTGCCCAGCGCGGTATAGTCGGCGCTGTGTTCGCTGCCTGCGTTTCCGATGGCGGCGGGGCCGGTGTTGATTCCGGCTCCCACGCCGATAGCGAAAGGCAGTTGAAATTGGTCCTCCAGCGTACCGACCACCTGGGCCACTTCCCCAAGGGCATGAAATATCGACAGAACCTGGGGGCCTTCGCCGTTTTTGGTGTGAACCCAGACCGACATGAGGGCGTCGCCGATGTATTTCTGTCCCCAACTGCCATGCCTGCGCATAATTTCGCCGCCACTGCGAAAGAGCGTTCCCATCACCTGGCTCAGAAGTTGCGGATCGATGGCCTGGGCGATTTTCGTGAAGCCTTTGACATCCACAACCAGGACGCTAGTCATTTTCTGCATGAACAGAACGGTCGTAGCCTGGGTGTTCAAAGCCGGCACGGAGTCCGTCGGCCCATCGACTTTTGTGGGGTAGTGAAAGCCGATGTGAAAGTCTCCAAGCGATATCTTGTCGCCGTCGTTTAACGGCGCTGGAATTGTGACGCGGATTCCGTTCAGAAATGTGCCGTTGCGGCTGCCCAGGTCGAACAGGCAATATTCGCCATTCTCCATGCGTTGTACCAGCGCGTGCTGGCGCGATACCAGTTCGCTGGGCACTCGGATCTGGTTCTCACTGGAGCGTCCCAGTCTCCAGGCGTTGCCGATTTCGAGCATGACCTCCTGCTCGCCGTCGCTCTGCGGGATGGTCAGGTATCCGGCTTTGGCGGTCATCTTCCCCCGGCTCTTGCAACTTCTTATTTCCGATTGATGATAAAGGCGGAATGAGCGCCGAGGCAATCGTAATTCAAAAAAGCTTTATGAGCCGGTAGTGTAAGGTGATTGGCGGCAGTTTGGTGTCTTTCCGGTTTACATTCGATTGGGCTGTCGCCTTTGCTGCCAGACATTTGCGCGCAATAGCAGATGAATCGCGCAATATGGCTGCGCGATTCAGACTGGTGACAAAGGTTCGATTGGACCTCCGTCCACGAATCAGCGGCATGGGGCTGAAGCCCCCATCTCTCTCTTTAGAGGTAACTTACGGCACGACTGAAGTCGTGCCCCTTCGCACCTCTACGTCCAGCCAGAGTTTTCAGTAATCTGAATCGCGCAATATTGGTTGCGCGATTCGTCTTTAGTTGCGCGTAAGGGATTTACGCGCAACTATGGGATTTACGCGCAACGATGCAATATATCGGTGCGTGAACCGTCTTCAGTTGTGCGAATCGACTTTTATTGCGCGAAGTGGCTATGCGCGTAACGTGCTGAGCTGACATTGACGGCAAAGCCCGGCGGGTTCAGGATAAGGGTTACGGCAGTTTGCTCCATCCCCCAAGAGGAGGCCATTGCATGCGTCAGGATATTTCTACTCCAAACGAGAGTTTGATACCGCCGGTGCCGATTACTGCCGAAGCGCACGCGTTCTCGGACCGCATCCATGGGCTCCTTGACGGTCAGCCCAAAGACGAAGCGACCGTGGAAAAGGCTCTGGAAGGGTTGGATTCCATGTTCGAGATGATTGCCGCGGGCCTCTACAACCTGGCTTCGATGCTGGTGGGCGAGGGCGAGGAGAGCATCCGGCTGGTGGAGACGGCAGTGACCAATACGGAAATTTCAGCTTGCCATGATGCGGCGGAAAGCCGGCTGAGCAGCCGGCGTGCGCTGGCCGATGCGGCACTTGCGATTCTTGAGCAGCGCGACCCGGGTAGCCTTGCGGCGCCGGAGGGTCTGGAGCCGGCGGGCGGCTGCATTGAGGACGACGATCTGGACGCCGCGGGTGTTTCTGGCGCGGAGTTGGAACAGATGATGTCGGGACCGGATCGGGACCGTGTAAGGAAGTGGCTGGAAAGCCTGCCGACGGCGACGCGGACGATTTTTGTTCTGCGAGCGGTTGCAGGATTGAGCGCGGCGGAGACGGCCGGGCTGCTGGCCGCGCATGGAGGAAAGGCTGCTGCGGGGTGGACGGCGGACGCGGTGCGCGAAGTTTTCCGGCAGGGACTCTGTTCGCTGGCTTCGCAACTGATTCAGGCGACCGTCCGCTGAGCAAGGCAGGGATCAGGGATCAGGGATCAGGGATCAGGGATCAGGGATCAGGGATCAGGGATCAGGGATCAGGCTATAGACGACGCCTGGATGGAAGTGCTGGATGGCTGTGTCCGGCGATACCGCTCTCCCCTCGTCTGAAGTTCGATACACTACATTAAGAACCGCGCAGGCAATATCCCGCATCCATTAGGTGCGAACATTTTTTCGGCCGCTGGCGCCTCGTTAGTGAGTGGAAGACCTTTGATTTCATCAAAAGACACGAAAAAGAGCACACACCGCTTCTGCGTTCCTGGGGCATTGCTGGGTGTTGCTGTTCTGGCCGGCCACGGGCTGGCGGCGCAGCAGTCGATCGGGCTGTCGAGTCCGCAGGCTGTGGGCCCGAGTGCTCAGAGCTTTCAGGGCAGTATCGCCACGGGTGAAGCGACGGGCCAGGTGCTGGAACTGTCGCTTGACGACGCGATCCAGCGCGGGCTGAAGAGCAATCTGGGCGTCATTCTGAGCGGCACCGAGACGCAATCCGCTCGGGGGCAAAAGCTCAGCGATCTGCAGGAACTACTGCCGGCGGTGGACGCCTCAGCCAAAGAGACGGTGATGCAGTCGGATTTGGCGGCGCAGGGGTTGCGCATTCCCGGCTTCCCCACGATTCTGGGACCGTTTGGCTATACGGATATTCGGGCCTCGCTGAGCTGGTCTCTGGTGGACCTGAAATCTCTGCGGACGTACCTGGCTGCGAGGCACAATTTTGCGGCGGCAACGCTCTCGGCGGAGGACGCGCAGGACATGGTGGTGCTGACCGTGGGCAATGCGTACCTGCTGGCGCTGGCGGATGAAAGCCAGGTAAGCAGTGTGCAGGCGCAGGTGAAAACCGCTAAAGTTTCGCTCGACCAGGCGGTTGCCAACCACCAGGCGGGCACGGCGCCGCTGCTGGATGAGCTGCGTTCGCGGGTGGATTATCAGACATTGGATCAGCAGTTGATTGTGGCCCAGAATGCGCTGGAAAAGGACAAGCTGGCGCTGGCTCGAACCATCGGGCTGCCGCTGGCGCAGAAGTTCACGCTGTCTGACAAGGTGCCGTATGCGGCGTACGACCAGCCGGAAGTGAGTGCGGCCATTCAGCAGGCGCTGACCAGCCGCAAGGACCTGGCTGCGATGGCGGAGCAGACCAAGGCGGCCGTTGAGCAGCGCAAGGCGGCCACGGCAGACAGGCTGCCGACGCTCAAGTTTGACGCCGACTACGGTGATATCGGTACTACGCTGGCGCATTCACACGGAACCGAAGATATTAGCGGGACGCTGAGTGTGCCTGTTTTCAAAGAATTTGAATTACGCGGAGAAGCGGAGGCGGCGCAATCGCAACTGGACACGCAGCGGGCGCAATTGAGTGATAAAACCGCCCAGGTAAATGCGGATGTGCGGGACGCGCTGCTCGACATTGCCTCGACCGCCCAGCAGGTACAGGTGGCGAAGTCCAGCGTGGACCTGGCGAGCGAGGCGCTGAGCGAGGCGCAGCAGCGGTATGCTAACGGCGTGAGCGACAACCTGGCAGTGAGCCAGGCGGAGCAGAGCGTAGCGCAGGCCAACGATCAATACGTAACCAGCCTCTACCGTCATAATGTGGCCAAGCTGAGCCTTGCAAGGGCTCTGGGCGCGGGGCAAAGTTACAAGAACTATCTGGGAGGAAAGTAACCGTGGCGGATCAAACATCGACACCGAGCCAGCCGGCGGCGGCTGAGACAGAAATCGAGCAGCCGAAGAAGAGCCGCGCGGGCATCATTCTTGTAGTGGTTGCGGTGCTTGTGGTGGTTGCGGTCGCACTGTGGTGGCGCTCGACTTTCACGGAAGATACCGACGACGCGCAGATCAACGGTCACCTCATCCAGGTGAGCTCGCGCATCAACGGACAGGTGCTGAAAGTCGACGTGGAAGAGAACCAGGTGGTGAAGGCGGGCGACACAATTGCCGAGCTCGATCCGGCGGACTACAACGTTGCCGTTGAAAATGCTCAGGCTGCGCTGGCTGACGCGCAAGCTAACGCGGCCGCGGCCAATGTGAGTGTGCCGCTTACAACGATCAACACCGGCAGCACTCTGCGTTCGTCGGATGCTGACGTCAGCGTGGCGCACTCCGGCGTCCAGCAGGCTCAGCAGCAGTTGCTGGGGGCGCAGGCATTGGTGGCCCAGGCGCAGGCTAATTTGACCAAGGCCAATGCTGATCTGGAGCGCTACAAGCCGCTGGTGGAAAAAGATGTGATCAGCAAGCAGCAGTTCGATGCTGCCGTAGCGGCTGCGGACGGCGCCAAAGCTGCGCTGGCCAATGCGCAGGCTTCCGAAGCTGCCGCAAACGATGGCGTACGCGCGGCGCGTGATCGCGAGGCCCAGGCGCATGCGCAACACAATGCAGCTGAGACCGGTCCGCAGCAGGTGGCTGTGCAGAATGCGCGCGCGAAGGCCGCGGAAGCGCAGGTGCAGCAGGCGCAGGCGCAACTGGACCAGGTGAAATTGAATCTCAGCTACACAAAGATTGTCGCGCCTGTGGCAGGCATCATCACGCGTAAAAGCGTGGAAGTGAACCAGAACGTGGGTGTCGGGCAGAACCTGCTTACGCTGGTTTCGCTTGAAGATTTGTGGGTGACGGCGAACTTCAAGGAGACGCAGTTGCGGCACATGGCCAAGGACCAGCCGGTTGAGATTGCCGTGGACGCGACGGGGAAGAAGTACAACGGCAAGGTGACGCAGATTGGCGGAGCTACCGGTTCGGTGCTGAGCTTGTTTCCGCCGGAGAATGCGACGGGGAACTATGTGAAGGTGGTGCAGCGGGTTCCGGTGCGCATCGACTTTACCGATCTGAAGGATGAGGATCCGAACCACCTGCTGCGGCCGGGATTGTCAGTAGAACCTACGGTTAGGGTGAAGCAGTAGGGCAGTGGTTAGTGGTTAGTGGATAGCGATTAGTGGATAGCGAGAGCCCCCGGTTTCCGCGATTGCGGCCGGGGGCTTGGACTTGTGGGGCTATCGACCTTCATGAGTGTTGTTTCGGAGCGCCATCGCTTTCGAAGTCGCAGGACTCCGCCAAGATTTTGCGGGCTGCGATAGCTTTCAGCGCCAAGTGACTTTCTATTTTGCTTTGTGTGGCGCCGCGGCTGGCGTCACGCGCTTTGGCAAGAGCCTCGTTGGCGGCGGGGGCGCGGCCAGTTGATTGGCCCACTTGCAGCCAAAGTCGTCCCCTGTCGCGCATGCCTTTTGATAAAAGACAGCGGCCTTCGCGTCGTCCAGGGGCACGTCCTTACCCTCGTGGTAGATGTTCGCCAGGTTGTCGCAGCTTTCCGCGTCGGCCTTATCGCAGCCTTTCGTATAAAGCTCAATTGCCTTCGGGATGTCACGCGCAATCCCAGTGCCAAGGTAATATTTGAGGCCGAGCTTGCGGCAGGCCAGAGGGAAATTCAGTTCGCAGGCCTGCGAGTAGAGGACTGTGGCCCGCTCATCGCCATTGGAAACCGTGTTGGTCTGCTCGTAGAACGCGCCCAGGTCATAACAGGCTTTGCCGTCGCCCTGGGCACATGCCGCGTTCATTTTTGTCACTGGCTCGTTGGCGTCATTTATCACAAGTTTCCAGATGGCAAAACCCACCGCGGCCAGCAGCAAGACAGCCGCAACCACGATCAGGATGGTGCGGACGAGATGGCGTTCCTCTTCAGGCTCCTCTTCAATCTCTTCCTGGTAGTCGATCTCCTGAAGGAATGTGGTGCCGGGAAAATGGGAGACTCTCTGCACCGTCTCGATCTCCTCGATCTCCTCGATCTCCTCGACCTCCTCTTCCTCCTCTTCGGGTATCGATGGTGCGGCGGTCTTGCCGGTATCGATCCAATCCGACTTGGTGGTGCGGCTGAAGGCTGCGGGAAATTCGGGGACCTGCGTGGGCGGCGCTTCAGGGCCTGCCGGCTTGTAGGGCTTGCCAAAGAAATTGGTGGGTGCGGCGGTGGCGGGCCACTCTTCACGCCCCAGGCCGGTGGAATTCGGGCCGAACATGCTGGTGGTGTTTGTTGTTCGTCTTGGACCATCGTCAGGCTTGACGCCGTTTTCGACGCGCCCGAAGAGCCGCTTCAACTCCTCAACATCCATGACGGATTCTTCCGAATCCCGATCTTCCCGGGTGGGCGAGGTGTTGGTGCTGCGAGGCTCTGGCAGGTCGGAAGTGAAGTCGGAAGCAAAAGATCGGCGCGGCGGAGCAATCACAGGTTCTACGTGCTTCGGTGCAGTAAAAGTCGAGAAATTCGGGGTTACGAACGGCTCTGGTTCCGGAGTGGAGGGCGGAAGGAACTCCGGGGCAGGAGTGCTGAACTGGCGATCGAAGAAACGCGTTCGCGCCGATGTGATCACCGGCTCTTTGAGCGGATCGGAGGCGGTGAAAGACGGCGGAGGTTCATGGTGGGGGAGGGGGGACCGCGCAGGCTGGGGAGGCGAAATGAACTCTGGCTCGAAAGGCGGGAATTTGGGGTCAGAGAAATACTTCGGTTCCGGTACGAAGATAGGCTCGTCCACGGGTTCCGGCGCGTTGAGGGCAGCCAGAACTTCAGGGGAAAGCGGGATTCGCTTAGTCTTGGGCGGCGGAATGAACTCCGGCCTTGAGGGTGGGAATTCGGGTTCAGACAGGTGCGGCGGTCCCTGAGCTACGACAGGCTCTACCACCCGCTCCGGCTCTGTGAAGACTGGAGCAGGTTCAGCTTTGTCGAACTGGACTGGCTGTACCTCAGCGAGGGAAATGGATTCCGGCTGTGGATGCTGGAATCCGAAATCAGAAAGATGGGGGGGCTCTTCTGCGGCGACGACAGGTCCATCCAATGGTTCCGGCGCGGCAGCCGTTTCGATAAACTCCGGCTCTGGGAAGACGATCGGGAGTTCAGGTTCGACAGCCTGGACTGGCTCGGCTTTGGCGGGCGCAATGAACTCCGGCGGTGGAGGGCGGAATTCGAAATCAGAAAGATGGGGGGGCTCTTCCGCGGCGACAACAGGTTCATCCACCGGTTCCGGCGCAACAGCCGCTTCGACAAACTCCGGTCCTGGGAAGGTCGTCGGGCGTTCAGCCTCGGTGCTCGGAGTCGGCTCGGTTTCCGCGGGAGAAATGGCCTCCGGCTGTGGAGGCTGGAATGCGAAATCAGAAAGGTGGAAGGGCTCTTCTGCGGCGACAACAGGTTCATCCGCTGGTTCCTGCGCAACAACCGCTTCGACAAACTCCGGCTCTGGGAAGGTCGTTGGGGGTTCAGCCTCGGTGCTCGGAGTCGGCTCAGTTTCAGCGGGAGAAATGGCCTCTGGCGGTGGAGGGCGGAATTCGAAATCAGAAAGATGGGGGGGCTCTTCAGCGGTGAGGACAGTTTCAT
>Ga0302202_10002730_pt1 | contig 19975 bp, 19 predicted proteins | sample II_Bog_N3_3_FD_194579 | JGI IMG/M metagenome (GOLD analysis project Ga0302202, IMG submission 194579) | Peat permafrost microbial communities from Stordalen Mire near Abisko, Sweden - II_Bog_N3_3 | ecosystem: Environmental > Terrestrial > Soil > Wetlands > Peat | place: Sweden: Abisko...
GTCGCCATCTCGACCGCGGCCGCAATGGCGCGATGGATCACGGCTTCGGCGTCGGGCTCGCTCTGCCAGCCGTCGGCGACGACGAGAACCTCGGTCATGGGAAGGGCAGACTGTGCCATCGCTCCGGAATTTCTGTTGCGCACCGAAATCGCTTCCGGTGCGCGCCTGGCGGCCGATTTCGGCATCAAGGCCTGCTGGTTGCCGGCCGCTGCGGCAATCCTTCATAGGCCGCGACGATCCGCGCCACCAGTTCGTGGCGGATCACGTCTTCGGCCGTGAATTTCACCTGCGAGATGCCCTCGACCCCGTCGAGCAGCCTGGCGGCCTCCGCGAGCCCCGAGGTCTGGCCGTTCGGCAGATCGACCTGGGACGGATCGCCGGTAATGATCATGCGGCTGTTCTCGCCGAGCCGGGTCAGGAACATCTTCATCTGCATCGAAGTGGTGTTCTGCGCCTCGTCCAGGATGATGACGGCGTTGGTCAGGGTGCGGCCGCGCATGAAGGCGAGCGGCGCGATCTCGATCTCGCCGGTCTGCAGCGCGCGTTCGACGATGCGCGAATCCATCAGGTCGTACAGCGCGTCGTAGATCGGCCGCAGATAGGGATCGACCTTCTCCCTGAGATCGCCGGGCAGGAAGCCGAGGCGTTCGCCGGCCTCCACCGCCGGCCGCGACAGGATGATGCGGTCGACTTCCTTGCGCTCGAACAACTGCGCCGCATGCGCCACCGCCAGCCAGGTCTTGCCGGTGCCGGCGGGGCCGATGCCGAACACCATTTCGTGGCGTTTCAGCGCGCGGATGTAGGAATCCTGGGCGGCGGTGCGCGCCCGTACCGGACGCTTGCGCAGATTGATGGACTCGAACGCCGATTTGGCGGTCTTGGCGTCGAATTCGAACAGCGAGCCCTGTGCGATCACGGCGCGAATGGCGCCTTCGACGTCGCCCTGCGCCAGATCGTCGCCCTGGGTCGCCTGCGCGTACAGCGTCTCCAGCACGCGGCGGGCGGCGTCGCAGCCGTCGCGCGATCCGGCGATGGTGATGTGGTTGCCACGGGAATCGACCACGACGCCGAGCCGGCGTTCGATCAGCGCGAGATTCTGCCCGTAGGGTCCGACCAGCGCCGACGCGCCGCGATTGTCATCGAAATCGATGACGACCTGCGTCTCGGGGGGAATTTGCATCTCGCGGTCGATTTTGCGGTTGGGAGCGAGCGAAGGCGAATCCGATGCGCTTTTGGGCAAGGGTTCAGGCTCCCGTTGTCATTTGAGGAATGGCGGATCGAGAAGGAACGGATGGCATGGTGCGCGCGGGCGATGCCGGCGCGAGCTGGCCGAGCAGGCTGTAGCGCTCGAGGCTTTCGATGGTCACCGGCAAAACCTGCCCGATGAGGTCGGCCGATGCGATCACATGGGCGGGCTGCAGGTAGGCGGTGCGGCCGACGATCTGGCCGGGATTGCGGGCCGCGCGCTCGAACAGCACGTCGACGGTGTTGCCAATCGCGGCCTGGTTGAAGGCCGATTGCTGGCTGTCGATCAATTCCTGAAGCCGCACCAATCGCTCGTCCATCTCAGCCGCTGAAGCCATCTCCTGCATGTCCGCCGCCGGCGTCCCCGGCCGCGGCGAATATTTGAACGAATAAGCGCCAGCGTATCCGATTTGCGTGACAAGCGCGAGAGTGGCGCAAAAATCTTCCTCGGTCTCTCCGGGGAAGCCGACGATGAAATCCGATGAAAAAGCAATGTCTTGGCGGACGGCGCGAAACCGGTCGATGACGGCCCGGTATTCGTCGGCGGTATGTTTGCGGTTCATGGCGGCCAGAATCCGGTCGGAACCGGATTGTACCGGTAGATGCACGAACGGCATCAGCGCCGGCAAATCGCGGTGTGCCGCGATCAGCGTGTCGTCGACGTCGCAGGGGTGGCTGGTGGAGTAGCGCAGCCGGACGATGCCGGGAATTTCCGCCAGCCGGTGCAGCAGGTTGCCGAGCGACCAGTTGCGGCCGTCCGGGCCTTCGCCGTGATAGGCATTGACGTTCTGGCCGATCAACGTGATTTCGCGCACGCCGTTGTCGGCCAGTCTCAGCACGTCATCGACGATTCTCGCGACCGGACGCGATACCTCGGCGCCGCGGGTATAGGGCACCACGCAGAAGGTGCAGAATTTGTCGCAGCCTTCCTGCACGGTGACGAAGGACGAGATGCCGCGCGCGCGGATCGCATCCGGCTTCGGCGGCGGCAGAAACCCGAACTTGTCCTCGATCGGGAATTCGGTCTCCAGCGCCCGGCCGTGGCTCTTCGCCCGCGCCAAAAGCTGCGGCAGGTGATGATAGCTTTGCGGCCCGACCACGACGTCGACCACCGGCGCCCGGCGAATGATCTCCTGGCCTTCGGCCTGGGCAACGCAGCCGGCCACCGCGATGTTCATGGTGCGGCCCTGGCGCGCGGCCTCGTCCTTGGCGACGCGCAGCCGCCCCAGCTCGGAATAGACCTTTTCGGACGCCTTTTCGCGGATGTGGCAGGTATTGAGGATCACCAGGTCGGCATCCTCGACGCTGGCGGTCTCGACAAAGCCTTCGCCGGCCAGCGTGTCCACCATGCGCTGCGCATCGTAGACGTTCATCTGGCAACCATAGGACTTGATGTGCAGCTTGCGCGGCGGGCTCATGGAACCTGAATGCTGGCTGGAGGTGGCGCCAATGCGGCGTCCGGGCTCAGATATAGGCTAAACCCGCCAAAATCCAGCGTGATGGCCGTCATTCCGGGGCGATGCGCCAGCATCGAACCCGGAATCTGGTGGTAATTGGAGCGAGATTCCGGGTTCGTGCTTCGCACGCCCCGGAATGACGGCACAAATTGGTCAGACCCGCCCGATCAGGCCGGGTAATTGCCGCATGTCGTCGAAGATCAGGGCGGCGCCGGCCGCGCGCAGCATATCGGCATGCCCCGGCCGGCAATGGCTGCCGCCGTGAAAGCCGAGCACGGTCATTCCGGCGGCGCGCGCACCGGTGACACCGGGCACGCTGTCCTCGATCACCAGGCAGCGTTCGGGCGATACCTGCATCCGCTCGGCGGCAAACAGAAACAGATCCGGCGCCGGCTTGCCGCGCTCGACCTGCGTGGCGGAGAAGATATGCGGGGCGAGACGGTCATAGAGGCCGGTGCAGGTCAGGCCATGGTGGATCTTCTCGGGCGTGCCGCTCGAAGCCACGCATTTGGGCAGGTCGATCGCCGCGATCGCGTCGCCGACGTAGGAAATGGCCCGCAGGTCGCCGGCATAGAATTGCAAGGTGGCCTGGTTGACCTGGGTTTCGAAATCGTCCGGGAGCCTGCGGCCGATCTCGTTTTCGATGGTCAGGCGCGCTTCGCGCTCCGACACGCCGAGAAAGCGGTCGAGCACCTGATCGGCGGTGATGGCATAGCCGTGCCGCGCCAGCGTCGCCGCATGCGCGCGGCAGGAAATGACTTCGCTGTCGACCAGCACGCCGTCACAGTCGAAAATGACGAGATCGACGTTCGCGTTCAAACCGTTAGCGCTCAGGATTTGCGCGCTCAGGATTTGTCGTCTTCCAGCGGAACGCAATAGAGTTCCAGCCGGTGATCGACCAGCTTGTAACCGAGCTTGCGGGCGATTTCGGCCTGCAGCTTCTCGATTTCCTCGTTGGTGAATTCGATCACCTTGCCGTCGCGCAGATTGATCAGATGGTCGTGATGGCTGTCGCGCATCTGTTCGTAGCGGGCGCGGCCTTCGCGGAAGTCGTGCCTTTCGATGATGCCGGCGTCCTCGAACAGCTTGACCGTCCGGTACACCGTCGAGATCGAGATCTTGTCGTCGACCGCGACGCAGCGCCGGTACAATTCCTCGACGTCGGGATGGTCGGCGGCTTCCGCCAGCACGCGTGCGATGACGCGGCGCTGTTCGGTCATGCGCATGCCCGTGGCGGCGCAGCGGGCCTCGATTCCGGAAGGCTTGAGCTGCGGCGTGGATTTCAGTGCGGTCATCGGTTCTACCTCAGGTAACAACGCGGGATCAGCATGCCCCCCAGGCTGTCCCAGGGGTGAACGGATCAGCGAATCATGCGCCACATGATCGTCGGCAGCTTTGATCCGACGCAAATCGGATGCATTTTTATAAGCACGCTCCGGGCACCCTTTTGCCACCGCCCGGGGGTCACGACAAGTCGCGGCGCATCAGCAGGGCATTCAATTGTTCCCCGCTGGGCTGCCGGTAGTAGCGCTCGCGCCGCCCGACGACGGTAAATCCGGACCGTTCATAGAGCCGCCGCGCCGGCTGGTTGTTCTCCTCGACCTCGAGGAACACGGTGCGGACGCCGCGGCCGGCGAGATGGCCGAGATGGGTCAGCAGCAGGTTGCGCGACAGGCCGCGCCCGCGATGGCTCGCGGCAACCGCAATCGAGAGAATTTCGGCCTCGTCCGCCGCCAGCCGCGAGACGGCAAAGCCGATCACTTTCCGACCGATTCGCAGGCGGTGCACCAGCGTGTTGCGCTCGGTCAGCATGGTCTCGAATTCGCCCTCGCCCCAACCGCGGTGGAACGAGGCGCCGTGCAATTCCGCCAGGCGTGGCGCATCGCGCAAGCTCGCCGGCTCCACCGCCGCCGCAGCGCCGCGCCACCATTCCGACAGCCACGCCTTCATGGCGGGGAAGGCTGCGGGGTTCTTTGCAGCAGGTCTTTTGGAGGCTTGGCGTCGGGCGCGCGCAGGTAAAATGGCCGGGCCGGCGCGGTTTCCGGACTGACCACGGCCGCCAGCCAGGCGACCCAGGCGATATCGGGCGCGGCTTGCGGATCGACTCGGAACGGCGGCGGCGCATCCGCCGGCCAGCGCTCGGCGAGGATCCCGGCGGCGTTGCCGACCAGATGCGGCGCGCCGAACCGCGCGGCGTCGAGCGCCTCCGTGATCGGCGCGACCCTGGGGCGGACCAGCGACCCGCCATCGCCGCTGACCACCTGGAAATACACGTGGTCGTGGCGCGCATCGATGGCGGAGATCACGGGTTGTCCGGCGTTCAGGCTGACGACGGGGGCGGCATAGGCGGTCAGCGTGGTTACGCCGACCACGGGGCGGTCGGCGGCCAGCGCGATGCCGCGCGCGGCGGAAAGCCCGACCCGCAAGCCGGTAAAGCTGCCCGGACCGGTGGTTGCCGCGATGCGGTCGAGGTCCGCGAAGCCGACGCCGGATTGCCCGATGACGCGCGCGATCAGCGGCATCAGGGCTTCGGCGTGGCCGCGCTTCATCGGCAGCGATTCCTGCGCGATCAGCCGGCCGGCATCGGTGTCGAGAATACAAGCGGCGCAGGCATCGAGCGCGGTATCGATGGCGAGGATCAGCATGGGGGGAAGTTATATCAGCTTATTGCGCGCTGTCGTCCGGGTGCGCACAGCTTTGTAGGGTGGGCAAAGGCGCGCCCTTCGCGCCGTGCCCACCATGCCGTCGTGTCGGTGGGCACGCTTGCGCTTTGCCCACCCTGCAAAACGCCACTCAGATCGGGCGGACTTCGACCACGTCGGGCACGAAATGCTTCAGCAGGTTCTGGATGCCGTGCTGCAAGGTCGCGGTCGATGACGGGCAGCCGGCGCAGGAGCCCTTCATGTTGAGGTAGACGATGCCGTCCTTGAAGCCGCGGAAGGTGATGTCGCCGCCGTCATTGGCGACCGCCGGCCGCACCCGGGTTTCGATCAGATCCTTGATCATCCCGACGGTCTCGGCGTCGGCCTCGTTGAAGAATTCGTCCTGCTCGTCGGCGGCCTCGTCGCTGCCCGCGCTACCGTCGGCCAAAAGCGGCGCGCCGGACATATAGTGCTCCATGATGGCGCCCAGGATCGCCGGCTTCAGGTGCTGCCAGTCGCTTTCGTCCTTGGTCACGGTGACGAAGTCGGAGCCGTAGAACACGCTGGTGACGCCGGGCACGTCGAACAGCCGTTCGGCCAGCGGCGAGCGCGAGGCGGCCTCGCGGTTGGCGAATTCCAGGGTGCCGCTGTCGAGCACGACGCGGCCGGGAATGAATTTCAGGGTGGCGGGATTGGGGGTAGCTTCGGTCTGGATGAACATGGCTTTCTCCGGCGTCGCCGGTTCAAGGCCGGCGCGTGGGTGATCCCATAGCAGATGGCGACGGCGGATGCACGATCAAGGGGCGCAGGGCAGGGTTCCGACAGCCGCATCAAGGGGCTAGGACGACTATGACAGCGCGTCGATGTCCCGGTCGCTCAAATCGCCCGAGACGATCATGACGGGAATCGGGAACGAACCGACCGCATTGGCCATCATGGCGATCAGCGGGCCGGGGCCTTCAGGCCCCGGATTGGCGGCCAGCACCAGCATCGCGATGTCGGCGTCCTGGTCGATGACATCGAGGATCTGCTCGGTCGGGTCGCCCTCGCGGATCACCCGTTCCGGCGTGATTGCGGCGATGCCGTTGGCGCGGCCGGCGGCGCGATCGAGCGCGGCATTGGCTTCCTCGTGCGCCTCGGCGCGCATGACTTCGGCGACCCCGAGCCATTGCTGGTTCTGGTCCTCGGTCTCGATGATCCGCAGCATCACCACGCCGCCGCCGATCCGGATCGCCCAGCGGCTGGCATAATAGACCGCGCGATCCCATTCCGCGGTGTCGTCGACGATGACCAGGCATTTCGGCTTGTGACCGGTCTCGTAGCTTCGTCGCTGGGTGGTCATGCATGTCCCGCTGCTGCGCCAAGCTTGCCGCATGCTGCCATGGCGCAGCCATGTCCGACAAGCGGCAGCGCGGGCGCGCTTGCTCGAACGCAGCAGAGTGCGCTGCGTCAATTAGGGCGAGGAGAAGGATGTTGCTTCATTATTGCAGCAACGGAAGTGCGCTCCCTCTCCCAATGGGAGAGGTAAGATCGTTAGCAGCGAAGGCCTTTTACCCAGGCCCCTATTGCTTGCGGACGAAGCCGACGATGTCCTTGGTCGCCTTCATGGTCTCGTCGGCAAGGACGCGCGCGCGGTTGGCGCCGTCGACCAGAACCGCATCGACATGGCCGGGATCGGCGACCAGCTTCTTCATCTCGGAGGCGATCGGCGACAGTTTGGCGACGCAGAGATCGACCAGCGCGTTCTTGAAGCTGGAAAACTGCCCGCCGCCGAATTCGCCCAGCACGTCCGACTTGGTGCGGCCGGAGAGGGCGGCAAAGATACCGACGAGATTGTCGGCCTCGGGGCGGGTCTCGAGCCCCTTTTCCTCCGACGGCAGCGGCTCCGGATCGGTCTTCGCCTTGCGGATCTTCTGCGCGATGGTGTCGGCATCGTCGGTGAGGTTGATCCGCGAATTATCCGACGCATCCGACTTCGACATCTTCTTGGTGCCGTCGCGCAAGCTCATCACCCGCGTCGCCGGTCCCGTGATCAGCGGCTCCGGCTGCGGGAAATACAATCCCTCATTATGTCCGTGGCCGCGGATCGAATCGCCAAAATCGTTGTTGAACTTCTGGGCGATGTCGCGCGCCAGCTCCAGATGCTGCTTCTGGTCCTCGCCGACCGGCACATGGGTGGCGCGATAGAGCAGGATGTCGGCGGCCATCAGCACCGGGTAATCGTAGAGCCCGACGGAGGCGTTCTCGCGGTCCTTGCCGGCCTTTTCCTTGAACTGGGTCATGCGGCTGAGCCAGCCGACCCGCGCCACGCAATTGAAGATCCAGGCCAGTTCCGCATGCCCGGAGACCTGGCTCTGGTTGAACACGATATGTTTCTTCGGATCGATGCCGGAGGCGATGAAGGCTGCCGTTACCTCGCGGGTGTTGCGCGCGAGTTCCGCGGGGCCGCCCCACACTTCCACGCCTTGCGTGATCGCGTGCATGTCGACCACGCAATAGAGACAGTTGTGGGTCTCCTGCAGCTTCACGAAGTTGACGATCGCGCCGAGGTAGTTGCCGAGGTGCAGATTGCCGGTCGGCTGGACGCCTGAAAAAACCCGTTCCACGAATGCCATTGTCAGTATCCAAGTCCGCTTGTTGTAAGTCAGCTTGCCGCGCGTGGCTGTTTCGCGCCGTCCATTGGCATAGGCGCGACGCGCCGTCCATTGGCACGCGGGCCTCAGTCGCGCAAGTCGCCCGGCCCGGTTTGCCGAAGCGCGCCGAGGGCCTTGCGCCAATCGGTGACCCCGAACAGGCCGAGCAGCAGGCCGTAAATCGCGACGGCGGCCGCGATCAGCATCGCCAGAAGCGCTGCTTGGGCGAGCCCGTGCCCCTCAGTGTCCGGCATCCAGCGTTGCGCCAGCCAGAGCAGCCCGCCCATGGACAACGCCGCCACGGCGATGCGCGGCAGCCGCCGGCGCGCCGCGGCGTCGATCGAGAACCCGAAACTCGCCGCGCCGCGCCGGATCAGCGTAAACGCGCTGCTCCAGGCCCCGAGCGCGATGCCGGCGGCGATACCGTCGGCGCCGAACAGCCGGCCGAACAGCAGCGCGGAGGCGATCGCGACGACAACCCCGGTGCAGGTCGCCCACAGCGGCGTCAGCGTATCGTGGCGCGCGAAAAAGGCCGGCGACAGCGCCTTGACCAGCACATGCGCGGGCAGGCCGAGCGCGAGCCATTTCAGCGCCTGCGCGGTGGCTGACGTATCGGCCGCGGTGAAGGCGCCGTGCTGGAACAACAGCCGCGCGATCGGCTCGCTCAGCAGCATCAATCCCAGCGTCGCCGGCAGCGCCAGCCCGACCGCGAGTTCGAGCCCGCGCGACTCCGCATGCGCCATCGCGGTTCGGTCCTCGCCTTGCAGCGCGCGCGTCAGTTCCGGCACCAGCACGGTGCCCATGGCGACGCCGACGATGCCGAGCGGCAGTTCGATCAGGCGGTTGGCGTAATACAGCCACGACACCGCCGACGGCGACGACGAGGCGATCACCGCGCCGGCGACGATCAGCCATTGCGGCCCCGAACTGGCAAGCATGCCGGGGATCGCCCGGCCGAGAAAGCCGCGCGTGTCGGCGTCGAAGGCGACGCGCAGCGGCGTCGCGACGCTTTCGCCACGGCGCAGCACCAGCATCGAAAGCTGCAGCAATCCGGCGATGCCGACGGTGGCGGCGATGATCAGCGCGGCACGGGCCGCATCCTGCCGCCAGCCGAGCAGCGCTGCCATCACCGCGATCAGCGCGATGTTGAACAGCAGCGGCGAGAACGCCGTCAGCGCAAATCTCCCTTGCGCGTTCAGCAGCGCCATCATCACGGTGACCGGACCGGCGAAGGCGAGATAGGGTAGCATCAGGCGGGCATCGTCGACGGCCAGCTGCAGGGTCGGCTGTCCAGCAAAGCCCGGCGCCAGCGCTGCGATCACGAGTGGCATCAGCAAGCCGATCAGCGCAGCTGCCGCGATCAAGGCCGCGCTGACGGTGCCGAGCACGCGTCCGGCGAAGGCGGCGGCGGCCGCGGCGCCTTCGGCCTCGCGCACGCGCAGCCAGGCCGGCACCAATGCCGCGTTCAGCGCGCCCTCGGTCAGCAGCCGTCGCACCACATTGACCAGCTGAAACGCCACCAGGAAGGCGTCGGCGACGGGACCGGCGCCGAGCAATGCCGCGATCATCGAATCCCGGCCGAACCCGAGCAGCCGCGAGGCCAGCGTTCCCGTCGATACCGTGAGGATGGAGCGGATCATGACAGGGCTGTAGTACAGGCCTCGCTTGCTGGCAAAGGGCCGATCGTGATAGGTCGCTGCACCCCCATCCAGACGGCCTGGCGCGGATTTTCCGCTGCCCGTGCCTTTTCCAAAGCAGGACCGATCGATGACTTCAACGAAATATGACGTGCTCGGGATCGGCAATGCGATTTTCGACGTGCTGGTGCAGGCCGACGAGGCCTTTCTCGCCGCCCACGGCATGACCAAGGGCGGCATGGCGCTGATCGACGAGAACAGGGCCACGGCCATCTACCGCGACATGGGCCCGGCCACGGAAATGTCCGGCGGTTCGGCCGCCAACACCATCGTCGGCCTCGCCAGCCTCGGCGCCCGCGCCGCCTATGTCGGCAAGGTACGGGACGACCAGATCGGGCGTCTTTATACCCATGATATCCGCGCCGCCGGGGTCGCGTTCCAAACGAAGCCCGCCGCCGATGGTCCCGCCACCGGCTGTTCCTACATCCTGGTGACGCCGGACGGCGAGCGCACCATGAACACCTATCTCGGCGCTGCGCAGGAGCTGATGCCCGCCGACATCGACGCCGCCGAGGTCGCAGCCTCGGGAATCGTCTATCTCGAAGGCTATCTCTGGGACCCGAAGAACGCCAAGGAGGCTTTTGTCAAAGCCTCCACCATCGCCCACGACGCCGGCCGCCAGGTGGCGCTGACCCTGTCGGATTCGTTCTGCGTCGATCGCTATCGCGGCGAATTCCTCGAACTGATGCGCGGCGCCACGGTCGACCTCGTGTTCGCCAATGAGGCCGAACTGCATTCGCTGTACCAGACCTCGGATTTCGAAGGCGCGCTGAAGCAATTGCGCGTCGACGTCGGTCTTGGCGTCGTCACCCGCAGCGAGAAAGGCTGCGTGGTGGCCTCGAAGGACGGCGTCACCGCCGTGCCGGCATTCCCGATTGAGAAGATGGTGGACACCACCGGCGCCGGCGATCTGTTTGCCGCCGGTTTCCTGTTCGGCCTAGTGCGCGGCGCCGGCCATGAAGCCGCCGGCCGCCTCGGCGCGCTCGCCGCCGCCGAAGTGATCCAGCACATCGGCGCGCGGCCGCAAGTGTCGCTGAAGGAACTGGCGAAGACGAACGGCCTGCCGGTGTAAGGCACCGGATTTCAGCGCGAGCGCGCGACCTCTCAACCCGTCATGCCCGGGCTTGTCCCGGGCATCCACGATCTTTCTTGATCGCGACGACGTAGGTCGTGGATGGCCGGGACAAGCCCGGCCATGACGAAGAGTTGGGCGGCGCTACCCTCGGCACGTCGCTTACGGCTCACGCCGCCCGTTGGCCGCTGCCCGCGTCGAGGCCGGCGTAGACGCCGCGCTCAAAACCGGCAAAGGCTTCCAGGCATTTGCCGTCCGCGAACGGCAGCACCTGCATCAGGATCACGCCGGTGACGTCGCGCGCCGGATCGATCCAGTAATAGGTGTTGGCGAGCCCCGCCCAGGCGAGGCTGCCCGGGCTGCGGCCTTCAGCCGTGCCGGCGGTCGTGATCAGGAAGCTGAGGCCCCATTTCTTGACCATGTCGGGATAGAGATCGACATCGTTGGTCGCGAACGCGACCGCCGAGGTCATCTTGGTCATGGTGAGTTCGCCGATGTGGTTCTGCCCCATCATCGCCACCGTCTCCGGCTTCAGCACCTGGTTGCCGCTGCCCTTGCCCTTGTTGAGGATCATCCGGGTGAACCGGATGTAATCGCCGGCGGTGCCGTAAAGGCCGCCGCCACCCATGTGGAATTCCGGTTCCTGTTCGAGTTCGAACGGGATCGGCGCCAGCGAGCCGTCGGGTCCGCGGCCGTGCATCGCGACCAGACGCTGGCGTTGCGATTCGCCGATCTTGAAAGCGGTATCGGCCATGCCGAGCGGAGCGAACAAATGGTCGCGCAAATACGCATCGAGCCGCTGGCCGCTCACCGCCTCGACCGCCTTGCCGACATAGTCGATGTTGATGCCGTATTCCCAGCGCGTGCCGGGGTCGGTCATCAGCGGCAGTTTCAGCGCATCGTTCTTGCAGGTGGTGACGGCGGGCAGACCGGTCTTTTCCAGATACTGCACCATGTCGCCGTTCCACATATTGTAGCAGAAGCCGGCGGTGTGGGTCATGAGATGGCGTAGCGTGATCGGGCTTTTTGCCGGCCGCAGTTTTGGTTCGCCCGCGGCATCGAAACCTTCCAGCACTTGGGGTGCTGCGAGATCAGGCAGCACCTTGCCGATGGGCGCGTCGAGCGACAATTTGCCCTGCTCGACCAGCTGCATCGCGGCTGCCGCGGTGATCGCCTTGGTCATCGAGGCGATCCAGAACACGCTGTCCGTCGTCATGGCGTCGTCTTTCGACAGGTCGCGTTTGCCGAACGCGCCCTGATAGATCACGTCCTGGCTGTTGGCGGCGATGGCGACCACGCCGGGAATTTCTTTTGCATCGCTCTTCTGACGCAACACCTGATCGATCTCGGCCTTGCTCTGCATGGGGTTTCCTCCGGGGATTTTTTTTGAAGTCGCCGATCTTCCTCCCGCCGGTTTTGTCCCGCAAGCAGGGTGGGCCGCAGGAGCCTGCCGGTCGCGATCTCGTGATCGGCGTCGGGTCAAGGAAGCGACCGAACTGTCACACTTGCCATAATTTGCGGGGGATTGACCTGCATAGTCGATGACCTGTTCGGCCATCGGCGATATATTTCAGGTCCAGTTCCGGAACCTATTTCGCGCTAAAGCATTCAGATCGCAGCGCAAACGGTGCTCACGATCTGATAATTCGATGTAAATGGTTGCGGCCTGCGATGCCGCGGGGGACGACGATGATCTCGACCTGGAGTGAATGGAAGCGATATCCCAGAGCCGGTCGCGGTGAAAATCTCGAGGCGCCGATCTCTCCGGGCATCTACGAAGTCCGCTATGAGGGGACGGGTGCGCTGCACTCGTTCGGCGCGGTCGACAACCTCGCCCAGGCGCTGGCGCTTCTGCCGGTCGGTTCCAAATCCTGGTTCGGACGCCGCGAGGCCGCCGATATGCCGGACCTCGAATACCGCACCTGCGCCACCTCCTCCAAGGCCGATGCCAAGGCGGCGGCGGAGCGGATGATCGGCCGCCGCGAAACCTATATGAGCGGCGCGGCCTGAATTGAGACGGTCATTCCGGGGCGATGCGAAGCATCGAACCCGGAATCTCGGGATTCCGGGTTCGCGCTAACGCGCGCCCCGGAATGACGAGCAACGGTTTCAGCCCTCGAAATTGCTCGAAGCAGCCGCGCTTTTGCGGCCGATGCATTGCAGCCGGTTTCGGCCTATAATTGCCGAAATAGCCAAAATCCGAGGAGCAACGCCATGACCCCGACCGCTGCCGCACGCGCATCGCAACCCGCTGCCCACGCCTTGCGTGATCGCCTGAAGGATCCGTCGCTGCTGCGCGAGCAATGCCTGATCGACGGCGCCTGGGTCGGCACGCCGGTGCATCCCGTCAACAATCCCGCCACCGGCGCCGAGATTGCGAAAGTGCCGCAGATGACGGCCGCGGATGCCACGCATGCGGTCGAGGCCGCCGAGCGCGCCTTTCCCGCCTGGGCGAAACTCACCGCCAAGCAGCGCTCCAACATCCTGCGCAAATGGTTCGAACTGATCGTCGCCAACCGCGAGGACCTGGCGCTGATCCTGACCTCCGAGCAGGGCAAGCCGCTCGCCGAGGCGCTCGGTGAAGTCGATATCGGCGGCGCCTATGTCGAATTCTTCGCGGAGGAGGCCCGTCGGGTCTATGGCGAAACCATTCCGTCGCAGCGCGCGGATGCGCGGCTGCTGGCGATCAAGCAGCCGATCGGCGTCTGCGGCGCGATCACGCCATGGAATTTCCCGAACTCGATGATCACGCGCAAAGTGTCGCCGGCGCTGGCCGCCGGCTGCCCGGTGGTGATCAAGCCCGCCAACGAGACTCCGCTCAGCGCGCTGGCGCTCGCGGCATTGGCCGAGAAGGCCGGCGTGCCGAAGGGGGTGTTCAACGTCATCACCGGCGATGCGCCGCCGATCGGCAAGGTGTTGTGCGAGCATCCGGCGGTGCGCTTCGTCGGCTTCACCGGGTCGACCGAGGTCGGCAAGATCCTGTACCGGCAGGCCGCCGCCGGGGTGAAGAAGCTCGGGCTCGAGCTCGGCGGCAATGCGCCGTTCGTGGTGTTCGACGACGCCGATATCGACGCCGCGGTGGAAGGCGCGATGGTCTCGAAGTACCGCAACATGGGCCAGACCTGCGTTTGCGCCAACCGCATCTACGCCCAGGAAAAAATCTACGATCAATTCGTCGAGAAACTGACGCAGAAAGTCACGGCGATGAAGCTCGGCGACGGCACGCAAGCCGGTGTGACGCAGGGGCCGCTGATCAACATGGAAGCGATTGAAAAAGTCGAAAGGCACATCGCCGACGCGGTCAAGGGCGGCGCCAAAGTCGTCACCGGCGGCAAGCGCCACTCGCTCGGCGGCACCTTCTTCGAGCCGACGGTGCTGGCCAATGTCGCCCCCGACGCGCTGGTGTCGCGCGAGGAGACCTTCGGGCCGCTGGCGCCGGTGTTCCGCTTCAAGGACGAGGCCGACGTGATCGCGATGTGTAACAAGTCGCCGTTCGGGCTCGCCTCCTATTTCTATTCGCGCGATCTCGGCCGGGTCTGGCGGGTGGCCGAAGCGCTGGAGTCCGGCATGGTCGGCGTCAACACCGGATTGATCACCACCGAGGTGGCGCCGTTCGGCGGCGTCAAGGAGAGTGGCCTCGGCCGCGAAGGCTCGCATCACGGCATGGAAGAATATGTCGAGATCAAATACGTGATGATGGCCGGGATCTGATTTCTCGTCCGGGCGAAGCGAGCGCAACTCCCTCCGTCGTCGCCCCGGCGAACGCCGGGGCCCATAACCCCAGTCGTCTATTGTCATAGCGGGACGCTTCAACAGGGACGCTTGCACCTCCCGCAACCATCGAGTGCACGGCGTATGGGTCCCGGCTTTCGCCGGGACGACGTAAGAGTAGAACGGTTAAGGTCAGAGCAACTACGCTTGCAGCCCGTCCATGAACTGCTTCAGCCGCGGCGCCCATAGATGCGCATCGCGGCCGGACGCCGAATGGCCGTAGTCGCTGTCGAGCAGGAAATAGTCGGCATCGACACCGGCGGCCTTCAGCCCCTGCATCACGCCGGGGGCGATTTCCGGCGGGAATAACTTGTCGGTCCGTGACAGCACGTAGAGCAGTTTGGATTTGATGCGGCCGAATTGCGCCGTCACGTCGAAGCCGCGCAACGCCTTCGCCAGGATGATCAGCGAATTGGCGTCGAAGCCTTCGGCCCATGCCGAGGCCTCGCCGCGGATCGCCGCTTCGATCGCGGCGGGGTCCGACAGCGTGTCCCTCAGGCGCGTCTCGATGCCGTAGGTCTTGAGCGTGGCGATGCGGATCTGCGTCATGGTCTCCTGCACGCCGCCGCGATCGTAATAGTCGCCGCCATTCCAGTTCGGATCCTTCGACAGGGTTGCGAGCAGGCGCTCGACATTGCCCTCGGACCGTTCGCGCGGCACCAATGGCGAGGTGACGATGGCGGCGATGCCCTTCATCATGCCGGGATAATCGACCGCCCATTGAAAGGCCTGGAATCCGCCATAGGACGGGCCGACGATGGCGACCAGCCGGTCGATGCCGAGCGAATCGAGCAGCGCGTGCTGGGTGTCGACGATGTCGCCGACCGTGATGTCGGGAAATCGCGGCCCGTAAGGCCTGCCGGTCACGAGATCGATGCTCGCCGCGTTGGTCGATCCATAGGAAGACCCCAGCATGTTCGGGCAGATGGCGAAGAAGCGGTCGGTGTCGATCGCCTTGCCGGGGCCGACGATCCCGTTCCAGCTTCCCTCGCCGGTCGATCCGCCGGGGTCGATCATCTGCGGGCCGCTGGTGTTGCCGTGCGTGACCAGCACCACATTGCCGCGATCGGGCGCGAGCACGCCCAGGGTTCGATAGGCGATGGTCACGGCCGGCATCACGATCCCGCTCTTGAGGCGGAAATCGCTGACGACGAAGGTCTTCACGTCTGCAGCAGCCATTGGCGCGGTCATCTCCTCGTGCCCTGTTGACGCGATATCTCAGCATGCGAGCACTCAAAACGCAAAGCCGCGCCGATGTTCGCCACTGATCGATGAGCGCAAGCCAGGCCCGGAATTGGATTGACTCAGGTCAAACCGGGCGGTCGCGGAGCGCGTATTTTTTTGAACGATACCCATGCCAAGCATGCCGCGCGTCATCGCGCGGCCGGTGCCAACCGAAGCCAATATGCTGAAACCGACCTACTTCGCTCCGGATGAGAAAGCGCTGCTCGCCCGGTTCTGGCGGAGCGCCTCCGGATATTGGCGGGGTCCTGGGGCGTGGCGGGCCTGGCTGCTGGCGGCGGTACTGATCGCGACCGTGCTGCTGCAACTGCTGACGCAGTACGCGCTGAATTTCTGGAACCGCGACTTCTTCGACGCAATCGGGCGCCGAGACGCCGCCGGACTCTGGACCCAGGGGCTGCGATTTGTGCCGCTGGCTGCGGCCAGTCTCGCGCTCACGGTGTTTTCGGTCTGGGCTCGCATGACCATGCAGCGCAGCTGGCGCGCATGGCTGAGCAACCAGCTCTACGACTACTGGCTGAAAGACGACCGCTACATCCGGCTCGGATCCGCGGAGGCAGAGCACCAGGCTGCGGAGTACCGCATCGCCGAGGACGCCAGGATCGGCACCGATCTGCCGGTCGACCTCGTGCTCGGGCTGTTCCAGTCGCTGCTCAATGCCGTGACGTTTATCGGCATTCTCTGGTCGGTCGGCAGCAGCCTGCCGATCGATTTTCGCGGCTTCGTCCTGACCATTCCCGGCTACCTCGTGATCGCGGTGATCGTCTATTCCATCCTGCTTTCGGCCGCCATCATCCTGATCGCCCGCAACCTGGTGCGCGTGATGGAGGAAAACAAGCGCGCCGAGGCCGAACTGCGATCGATCGGAACGCATTTGCGCGAGAGCGGGGAAGGCACGGCGTTACCGGACGGCAAGAAGGACGCGCGGCAAGTCATCGGTGCGGCATTGAAGGCGGTGATCGCGATCTGGCGGATCTATATGTGGCAGCTGATGCGGATGACGGTGGTGACCTATTCGAGCCTCCTGATAACCCCCGTGGTCGGCCTGCTGTTGTGCATGCCCAAATATCTCATGGGCGCGATGACCCTGGGCGAAGTGGTTCAGGCCGCGTCTGCCTTCGTCGTCGTGCAAAGTGCGTTCGGCTGGTTCACCGACAATTATGCCCGCCTCGCGGAATGGGCCTCCTCCGCCAACCGCGTCGCGTCGCTGCTGCTGGCGCTGGATGAGAGCGACCGGCCGGCCGGTGACTGCTGAACGCTGACGGCAGAGCGCTCGAGCGCCTTCAGGCAGGGTGGAAACGGGTTCGCATCAGGAAAACGCTTCAAATCAGGAGCCGCGAAGGCCGCTCCGGTTCTCAACCGTCGTGTCCTGCGCGGTTTCGCGATTGCCGATGATCCACAGCGTCATGTCCCAGGCGTCGAGGATGCCGACGAACAGGAACAGGATGACCGCGCCGCCGATCGCGTAGGGAGCGAAGGAATTTTCCGCGATCAGTCCGAAGGCGCCGGCGAGCAGGCCCGCATTCGCCAGTGCCGGAGCGCCGGCATATGCAATCCAGTCGCGTGCATCGAGCGAAACGAAGTCCAGCTTCCGCACCAGGAGGATGACGAAGGTGGCATAGGCGATGCCCGCAAGTCCCTGCAGGCCGAGAATGAGCGCGACCGGCAACGCCGACGGCCATGGCGCCAGCAGGATCAGGGCCAGGAACAGGACCCCGCCAAAGTGAACCAGCACGGGCGTCACGAAGGCATGCACGCCGCGTGCAGCCGGCGTGGTCGCCAGGCTGACGCACAGGGTGATCACGACAAACAGCAGGCCGGCGAATGTCGCCGCCGCCGTGCCAGCCATGATGTAGAAATTCTCCCAGCCGTGAAACATCGGATCGCTGGTCCCGTCAATCTGCGTTCGCCAGTTTGAGATCGCAGTCTATGGGGCGCGCGGAGCGGGCCGTTTGATCCAGGTCACGCCGGGCCGTCAGCGCCGTTGCACTGCGATCATGCGGTTGGCGAAGGCCAGGCGCTTCTGGTCCGGCGCCGGATTGTTTTTGACAATTGGCGCGCGACGAAATCCCGGCTCGGGCCGGTCGCGTCGCTAGCTTTTGTTGCTGTCTCCGCCGAACGCGCCGTGGCGGCCGATGCCGGAAGCAAACCGCGTCGCGCCGGACGGCGTCTCGCCGGAGGCAATGACCGCAAGCCCGCCGCGCATCTCCCCGGCGATCGCCTCCTCCTCGGACAGGTCCCATTGCCGCAGCGCCGACAGCCGGTCGGCGCGCAGGCAGGTTTGGGGGAAGGATGCGATGTCCCTGGCCAGCGCGATCGCCTGGGCGCGCGTCTCGCCCTTCGGCACCAGGCGGTTGGCAAGGCCCATCCGCAGCGCCTCGGGACCGCCGACCGGGCGCCCGGTGAGAATGAGGTCGATCGCCTGGGAATGGCCGATCAGCCGCGGCAGCCGGATGGTGCCGAGATCGATCAGCGGCACGCCGAAGCGCCGGCAGAAGATACCGAAGGTGGCGTCCTCGGCGACCACCCGTATGTCCGCCCACAGCGCCAGCTCCATGCCGCCGGCGACCGCAAACCCCTCCACCGCCGCGATCACGGGCTTTGTCAGCCGCAGCCGGCTCGGCCCCATCGGCGCGATCGAACCATGGCCGCCGATCTCGCGCTTCTTGTTGGGATCGCCCGACGCCACTGCCTTGAGATCGGCGCCGGCGCAGAAAAAGCCGCCGGTGCCGGTGAACACCGCGACCGAGGCCTCCACGTCGGCGTCGAACGCCAGGAACGCATCGTACAGTCTGCGAGCGGTGGCGCCGTCGACGGCGTTGCGGCAATGCGGGCGATTGATGGAGACGATGGTGACGGGGCCATCGCGTTCGATCAGGACGCTGTCGGTTTCGGGCATGTTGCGCTCCCTGAAGTTTTTTATGTTCTTTGCATTCGTTTCGTCATTCCGGGGCGATGCGAAGCATCGAACCCGGAATCTCGAGGTTCCCCGATGCGCATTGCGCATCTGAGGTCTGGCGCTGACGCGCCATCCCGGAACGACGGCGTCAAATCGTGAGCTCTTTCCCCGTAATCCGCCGATAGGCCTCTAGATAACGCTTGCTGGTGGCTTCGATGACCTCGGCCGGCAACGGCGGCGGCGGCGCATCGCCGTTCCAGCGGCCGGCGCGGCGCTCGGCGTCGAGGTAGTCGCGCAGCGGCTGCTTGTCGAAACTCGGCTGCGGCTGGCCGGGCGTGTAGGCATCCGCGGCCCAGAACCGCGAACTATCGGGGGTCATCACCTCGTCGATCAGGATGATGTGGCCGTCCTTGTCGCAGCCGAATTCGAACTTGGTGTCGGCGATGATGATGCCCTGGCCGCGGCTGATCTTTTCGCCGAGCGTATAGACGGCGCGGCTCATGCTCTCCAACTCATAGGCGACCTCGTCGCCGACAACCTCGCGCATCCGCGAAATCGTGATGTTCTCGTCGTGGCCGGTCTCGGCCTTGGTCGCCGGGCTGAAGATCGCGGGCTCCAGTTTCGTGCTCTCCAGCAGCCCCGGCGGAAGTTTTTCGCCGGCCAGCGTGCCGCTCTGCGCGTATTCCTTCCAGGCCGAGCCCGAGAGATAGCCGCGGATCACGCATTCGATCGGGAATACCGTGGTGCGCCTGCACAGCATCGCGCGTCCGGCCAGCGAGGCGCGATGGTCCTGCAGCGCCGGAACCTGCCGGATGATGTCGTCGGCGTCGGCGCTGATCATGTGATGATGCACCACGCCCTCGAGTTCGTTGAACCACCACGCGCTGATCTGGGTCAGCACCGCGCCCTTCATCGGGATGGTCTCGGCCATGACGACGTCGAAGGCGCTGATGCGGTCGGTGGTCAGCAGCAGAACGCGGTCGTCACCGACGGCATAGATGTCGCGGACCTTCCCGCGACCGATCCGGGGTAGCGGCAGGTCGCTGGCGAGCATGGTGGTCATGGGCAAACTTTCGAAAGGCGGGCCGTCTCGCGTTTGACGCGAGCGGCGGCAGGGAGCTATGGGGAAAGCTCACTCCGGCAGCGGAATGAACTCGGTCTCGTCGGGAACATGGGCGAAGCGGCCGCTCTTCCAGTCCTGCTTCGCCTGTTCGATCCGCTCTTTACTGGAAGAGACGAAGTTCCACCAGATGTGACGCGGGCCCTCCAGCGCATCGCCGCCGAGAAACATCATCCGCGCCGGGGTCGTCGCGTTGA
>Ga0302202_10002731_pt1 | contig 19973 bp, 12 predicted proteins | sample II_Bog_N3_3_FD_194579 | JGI IMG/M metagenome (GOLD analysis project Ga0302202, IMG submission 194579) | Peat permafrost microbial communities from Stordalen Mire near Abisko, Sweden - II_Bog_N3_3 | ecosystem: Environmental > Terrestrial > Soil > Wetlands > Peat | place: Sweden: Abisko...
ATCTCTGAATAAGTCCAGTTTTGAAAGGGCACGACTTCAGTCGTGCCGATAAAGTCTGCATAATCAATGGGGCTTTAGCCCCTGAGGGAATGCTGACTGGCTACAAAGGCCAAATCAGAGCATTCCTAACCCTCCGCGCGCACCAGCAGGCAGGTGATGTTATCGCGGCCGCCGGCGTCTTTGGCGGCCTTTACCAGGCGGGCGCAAAGCTCGTCGAGCGGCAAATCGACCGCAAGCATGGATTCGATCAGCGCGTCGGTAAGTTCGCCCGTCAGACCGTCCGAGCAGAGCAGGAAGAGGTCGCCAGGCTCGGCCACCAACTCAAACAGATCCGGCGTGACCGTGCTCTGCGTGCCCAGGGCGCGCGTGATAACGCTGCGCAGCGGGGAGCGCTTGGCCTCGGCGCCGGTCATGCGCCCCATCCGGACCTGTTCCTGGACCAGCGAGTGGTCCTGGCTGATCTGCTCTAGGCGGAGACTGCGCAGCCGGTAACAGCGGCTGTCGCCCACGTTGAAGACCAGTACGCGTTTGCCCTCGGCGGCCAGGCCCACCAGCGTCGTTCCCATGCCGCTGATCTGAACGTTGCTCTGGGCGCGCGAATATATGGATTCATTGGCGGCATGGATTGCCTGTCCGACCAACTCTTCGAGCGGCGCGGTCTTGTCCCTCGCATCGCCCGCGAGGCGGCGCATCATCTCTTCGACAGCCAGGGAGCTGGCGATTTCGCCGGCGGCCGCGCCGCCCATCCCGTCACAGACAACATAGATTCCGTGCTCGATGGAGTACCCGAAGGCGTCTTCGTTAGAAGGGCGCTTGCGGCCGCAGTCGGAAACCGCGGCTGCTACGTACTGAATGGAATCTGTGGACAAAAAATTCTCCCGCGCTTTACAGCGGAACCAGAGTAGATTTATCCCGGAAGCACGCCCCCAAAGTTGCTTTTTCCTCTCCGGGGGCCCCGGCGAGCGATTTTTGCTCGTTGGGGTGGAAATAAAGCAACTCGAAAGATTTCAACAAGGGCACGCTAACTCTGGTTCCGCTCTATTTTACATGGTTTGCGGCTGCCAGCCGTGAGCGAATTACCGCTAGGTCTCTGACAGTGTGAAGTTGTACCAGGCTGGGTGCCCCACCCTCGGCGCGCCTTTGTTTTTGCGCACAGGGTGGGATGCCACTATCTCCATTGAAAGGGATGAAATTACACAGTCAGAGACCTAGCGGTCCGGCACGGAAGCGGCGTTTTTCGGGAGCGGCGGCGGCGCGGGAAGTTCAAAGATTTGGATTTTGCCGCCATTGAGCACGGCCACGCGCCGCCCTGAGGGCGAAATAGCCACGTTTCCGCCCGCATCGAAAACCGGGCTGGCCGGCGCATCGAGCGCCACCTTGCCATCCGCCGCGTTGAGAACCTCGACCAGTTGTCCTTTCACGTCTTCTGGGCCGAAGGTCGAACTGCTGATCGACGGGTCAAGAACCAGAGCTTCCCACGCCAGCCGGGAGCCGTCGGGCGACCTCACCAGGAGTGGCCAGGCCGTCGCCTTGAAGGTCTGGTACTCCCAAAGGTGGCGGCCGTCGGTCCCGATTGCCACCAGCTCGCGTCCGCCTGTAGCCGGGAAGGTGGACACCAGCATTTCCCGCTCCGAAATGAAATCGACTCCCGGCGAACCGATCGAGATTACTTGCCCCAGGATGGCGCTGCCGCCGCTGAAGTACTTCAGGTTCAGCAGCCACTTGTCTCCCCTGGCGCGCAGGCTCTCCAGGTAGCCATCGGCATTGATGGGCAGGTGAACGGCCGCGCTGGCCCGGCTCGCCAGAAGAACCTTCCCGGAATCCCGGCGCAGGATGCGCACCACCATTTCGGGCTGGATCGCCGGCTCTCGCTCGTCGCTGGCCGCGGCTGAGGCCAAATCGGGCGTCTCGGTGGTCTTTTTCGCCTCCGCCGCCGGCTCGTGAGAGTAGGCCACCAGAAACTGTTGCGAAGGGTCCATCTCCAGGCTGAGCAGCGGCCCCGGAAAATGCAGATAGGGTTTCAGTTCCAGCGTGGCGTCGCCCAACTCGAGATTGTCGCGGTCGCGCAGCAGAAAGTGACCGTCCTTGAGCATCCACAGGTAGCGCGCCCGGTCGTGAACCGTCCACAGGGCCTCGGCCTCGACTGTTCCAGCCGGCAGCGTCAGAACCAGGGCGCGAATCTGTCGCTTGTTCTCGTCAACGGCCTCGCGGCGAAGCAGTCCCGGCACGCGAAAGGTAAACAACAGCCGGTTCTCGTCGAGAAAGTCCAGCGAAACCAGGCCGTTGTGCTGGCCCAGATAAAAGGGCCCCGGAGCCGAAAAGCCCAGCGGCTCGACGGGAACCGTGAACGCGGGGGGCTGAGATGGCTTATCGAGAAGCAGAACGCGTTCCACCGGCTGCGCAAGCGAATCCAGGGGGCCACCCCCAGCGGTCTGGGCCAGAACCGGCCAAGCCGCCGCCGACAGCGCCGCCCCGGCCAATGCCAGCACAAAGCCTGCTCGTAACCTCAATCCTGCCCCAAGCTGCCTCTTTGCCATTGATTACCATTTTCGCCGATGCGGCAGGTCCCGCGCTGTGATACGTCCGGCTCATCGTGTGCGGCGCAAAAACAGTAAAATAAGGAATGGCAACGACTGCAACATCGAAGCGGGAGCCCAAGGCACAGCTCACTGGTGAGGCGAAATACCAGCGCCTCGCGTTTCTGGGCTACGGCGCATGTTTCGTTGCCGGATGCATCTGGGGCACGGGATTCTACTTTGGCCGGCTGGCGCTCAACGAGATGAGCGTCGAGTACATGGTGCTCTACCGTTTCCTCTTTGCCTCCCTGGGCATGTTGCCTGCCGTGCTGATCTATTGGGGCCGCCTCCGGCTTACCCGCTCCGAGCGCCGTCAACTGCTGCTTTGCGCCTTCCTCGGCGTGCCCATCCAGTTTCTCCTCCAGTTTCACGGCCTGGCTCTCAGCACGGTCAGCCACGCCTCGCTGATGGTGGGCGCCATGCCGGTCCTGCTGGCTGGCGCGGCCGCGCTTTTTGCCCACGAGCGGCTGGACTGGTTCGGCTGGGTGGCCCTCAGCGCTTCCACGGTGGGCGCGGCACTGGTCGTTCTGGGCGGTAGCCACGGCCCGTCCGCGCATGGCGAGCAGCCCTCGCTCGCCGGAGATCTGCTGGTTCTGCTCTCACTCGTCTCCGCCCTGGCCTGGATTCTCCTTAGCAAGAAAGTGATGCAGACGCACAGCCCGACGGTCGTGACCGCCTACACCATTCTTTCCGGCACGTTGATGCTCGCCGTCTGGGTGCTGGGCTCCTGGCTGTTGAGCCCTCTGACCCACATCCAGGCTGCGCCGCCGCCGCTGGCTCACGTCAGTCTCACGGCCTGGGTCGCGCTGGCCATCAGCGGACTGCTCTGCACGGCCACCACCACCTTCCTCTGGAACTGGGGCATCAATCATGTGCCGGCCTCGCGCGCCGGAGTTTTCATGAACATCGAGCCCGCGCTGGGCGCATGGCTGGGCGTCAAACTGCTGGGCGAGCGCCTGGGGCCCTATGCCTGGGTGGGCGGCGTTCTCATTCTGGCGGCAGCCCTGGCCCTGACCACACGCGGACACGCGCCGGGCTCCGCCCAGGATCCGGCAGTTATATTGGAATAAAGCAATTCTTCAAAATGAATATCAATCTTGCTCAGGCGAATAAATGGCGATATTATAGTGTCATGGCAAAAAGAACAGCTACGAAGCGTGGCCGGATGATGACGGTGCAGCAGTTCCGGTCATCGTTCGGGGACGAGCAGAAGTGCGGCGAACAGCTAAGTCGGCAGCGTTGGCCGGAGGGTTTCCAATGCCCTCGCTGCGGCGGGGCGAGCCGTGGATATATGGTCGAGCGGCAGGTGCATGAGTGCGCGCTTTGCGCCTACCAGTGCTCGGTGACGGCGGGAACCATCTTTCACAAGACGCGGACGCCGCTGTCGAGTTGGTTTTGGGCAATCTATCGCATGAGCCACGATAAAAAGGGTATCTCCGCCATGCAGTTAGCCAAGGAGATCGGGGTCAGTTATCCCACCGCCTGGCTGATGCTGCACAAGATTCGCAAGGCCATGAGCGACCGCGATCAGCACTACCGGCTCAACGGGTTGGTGGAGGTCGATGAGGGCTATGTGGGAGGTGAGGAGCATGGCAAGGGGCGGCGCGGACGCGGCACACGCGGCGTGCGGACCAAATCCGTGGTGGCCGTGGCGGTGGAGCATCGCGGCCCTGGTAAGCCGGGCCAAAAACCTGTGCCAGGATTTGCCGCTATGGAGGTGATTCCCGATGCCGCTACAGAGACGCTGGAAAACTTTCTCACTGGCAAAGTCAAGCCCGGCAGCCACATCCTTTCCGACGGCTGGCACGGCTACCGGCGCCTGAAGCAGAAGGGCTTTGAGCACACGGCAACGGCGATCTCCAAGCAGAATGAGCCAGCGCATGAACTATTTCCGTGGGTACACATCACGCTGTCGAACCTGAAGCGGTTTCTGCTCGGCACCCATCACAAGGTCGAGCGGAAACACCTCAAGTACTATGTTGCTGAATTCAACTACAGGCTCAACCGTCGCACCATGGAACCGGACTTGATGGTTCGCCTGCTGCGCGCCTGCATCTGCACACAAACCATCACTTACAAACAGCTTGTCGCCTTGCCGGAACTAGCTTGATATTCATCTTTCGGAATTGGTGTAGACCGAGAGCACGATGCTAAGTGTCTTTTTCATCAAGGAAAAGACACCTTGCACGCCGCTTAACAAGTCTATATGTATTCCGAAAATGCTCTACTGAGCGCTCCCTTGCTTCGGTAGTGGAGGGCCCGTTTCGCGGCCCGCGTTCCCGGCAGTGTGCAGGTCTGTCTGGACAATGACGCGGGTGTTCCGCGGGAAGTTCACATCGGCTCCGCGTTTGATCCAGCGGTCATAGATCGACAGGGATGCGCCGTAGAAGCCAAAGCCCGCTGAAACGCCTATGCTGTTGACTGCAATTCCTGTTATAAAGCCAGCCAAACCAAGACTATTCGAAGCTGCGCCGTTCTTGATGAATTCATCGTTGTCACCTGGGTCAGGGTCGAGCGGCGCCGCGGCGAGCCCAAGCAGGAGAAGAGGAACAACGACTTTGTCCTGTGGCTTGGGCTTAACCCTTCCTTCCGAATCCACGGCTAGCTCATGCTGGCTTGCTGAATCGCCCCCAATCAAATTGGATGTGACAGCTTGCTCGGCGCCGGAAGGAAGAACAATCTGGTGAAACGCGAAACGAAGCGTGCCGGAGCGGCCAAAACTGCGGCTGGGTTGCGTCTGGCTGACGGTTCCAATCAAGATGGCGCCCTGGGGTATGGCGAGCGTGTGGTCGTCATTGAAAACAGGCGCGGCAACCGTGGCGCGAACCGTCTGGCCAGGCCTGGCAGTTGCCGAAGAAATCGCCTCGCTCAGCGTCGCCTCGACCGTCGAGGATGCAAGGTGATCCTTCCCGGTATCCGGACCGGCCGCCGAATCCGATTCGGAGGTCACAGGCTGCGGAGCCGTAAAAGGCTTCTCCGTCTCTACGGCCCAGGCCGTGCCCTTTTCGATTCGTTGGGGATGCCAGGGTAGCTGGTGATAGAAGAGCTGCAGCAGACGATCGCCTCTTCCCCGCGCGGTAAAAAAGACAACGCCATCTCCGGCCACATGGATTGCCGAATCAAACTCCCGCCGAATGAAGTTCTGTTGCTTGCGACCGCGCGTCCGCGCGAAATGGACAACGGTTGCGCCATCGGTGACGGCGCTCGTCTCGATGGGCAGCGTTGCGCCGCCGGCAAAAGTGATTTGGGTGAAACGAACCACCGGAATACGGAACGGCGTAAAGTCCAGGTTGAACCGTGAGCGTATTCGTTTGGAGCGGTCCGGACGGAGGGCAATCACTGCGCCGGTGAAGAGCGTGTGTTCTGGAATAACCAGGGATTTGCCCAGGTACACCGGGTAAACAAGCTCGGCGCGAACAGGCTGGCCAACCCGCAGAGGCGCAGCGCTCGACAGTTGAAGCGAAAGAACGGAATGAGCCGGGATTTCGGCGTCTCGGGTCTGGCACCTGGCTGTGCATGGAAAGAAGGCCGAGGCCAGTAGAAGCGGCAACCAAATCTTCATTGCTCTCATCGTAGGGGACGCCTTTTCCGCAGGATACATCACCTGTCGCGCGCGGAGTCGGCGGTCAATCGAGTTAGAGCGAAACTACAGTAAATGTAGCCTTGTAAAAAGTATCCAGTGTGGCTTTTTCTTGAGGAAAAAGCCACTTGGCGGGCGTGCTTCCGGGATACACCTACTGTAGTTTCGCTATAGCGAACTCGCGGCGATGAGAAATGCCGGGCAAGACGATTCGCATCGCGGCACAGTCCTGCGCGAAGTTGTTCCGCAACAATGCAAGCGTTGTGTTGACTGCTGATGCGAAGGGCCATCGGCGCGGCTGGAGTCCTGCCTTGAGAGCGGAACCCAGCCGCGCTCGGGCGGCACAGGAATGCCTAGTCCTTGACCGGCCTGGCGGCCAGCGCGGTTCTATGCTGCAAGGTCCGCTGGTAGCGCGCCAGAAGCTGTGCGCGATTCTGGCGCAGGTCCTTTCCGTTCGGCCTGGAAGGATAAGGCTTGTTGCCCATCAGCCCCTTCCAGAGAACGCGGTTGTACTGCGCGAAATCAAAGTCGTCTTCGGTGGTGAAGTTCATTTTGCGGGTGGCATGCGTCCAGTAGGCCGCGGTTTGCGTGGTCCCTGGGCAGGTTTGCGCCGGCGTGGGCAACAGGGTTGCCAGGTTCGTGCAGTAAAGGTACGCAGAGGGCGCGGCCGTGAAGCTCCATGAATTGGGCGTGGTGTTGAAAATATCGGCCATGGGGTTGGCGACCGCGTCATTCAGGTTCATCGGCGGCAGGCCCAGAACCTCTTCGATCGTGCGCACAAAGTTGATGGTGTTGTAGGCCGTGGAAACCAGCGCCTGCTGCTTCACATACGCGCCTGCCACAAAGGCGATGGTGCGGTGCGAGTTGACGTGGTCGCCGGAGTCCTGCGAGTCGTCTTCAATCACAAAGATCAGCGTGTTGTCCTTGTAGACGGCGCTATTGGCGATCGTCTGAACCAGCAAGCCCACCGCATAGTCGTTATCGGTCTGCTGCAGCTCCGGAGTGTTGATGCCAAAGCCGCCCGGATCGCCGAAGTTCCCGGTGTGGTCGTGCATCAGGCGAACCAGGCTTAGATTCGGCAGTCCGCCCGCGGCGTAGTTCCTGTTGAAATCGCGCTCCCACTCCTTGAAGCGGTAGTAATCCGGGAACTGGTTGTCGAAGCCGCGATAGTAGGGATCAGTGAACGGGGTGAGAGAAACGCTGGTCGGATAAGCCACGACCGTGTCGCTGGCGGTCAGGTTCGCATTCAGCGGCATACAGGTTGCTCCCGCTGGCGCTGGGCATCCATAGAGTTCCGTGTCCACGAAGAAGCCGTAGTTGCGTACTGTCAGGCCGGCGCGCAGCGCGGCATCCCACAAGTAGCCCTTGCCCCTGTCCAGAACGTCGTCCGGTCCGTCCGGAGCGGCAGTGTCGGCTGATCCCGGCAACTCGTCTCCGTCCTTGTCCGTCTGGTGCGGGGTCAGAGCATTGGCCGCCACGCGCCCGGCCAGGGTAGGAATGGCGACGTTCACGTTGCGCTGCTCGCCTTCACTATCCAAACTGAGGCCGCGTCCCGCATAGGTAACGGGAAACTGCTTTTCGATCACGTCGGGAGCGCGGGCGCCGGTCGTCCACGGCCAGCCATCATTGCTGGTCTCGGAACTGGCCATGATGTTGTCGAGGGTGACGAAGCTGCTCGCCAGGTTGTGCTGGTTGGGCGTGTACGCCCTTCCAAACTCGGTCAAACTGGGATCGCCATTGCCGACTTCCAGGTCGCCCAGAACCTGATCGTACCCGCGGTTTTCCTTGATGATGAAGATCACGTGCTGGATGCCCTTACGCACCGCCGCCATGACCGCCTGGTCGCTCGCGCTTTCGGTGTTGGCAAACCGGTTGTTGATGGCGGTTTGCGCCGTCAGCGTGGCTAACTGCGCTCCGGTCGGCTGCGGGAAGCTCTGGAATCCAGCCTTGATCTGCTGGGGATTGTACTGTTGCGAAGGAAAGCAATTCTTGTGCGCCCCCGCTCCGACAGGCGGCGCGGCGCTGTAGCACAAGCCGGGATCAGTACCGGTCGGCGACTTTCCGTTGACCACGTAAACCCAATTGCCATTGGGGCTGTTGGCCGTGGAGCCGAAGCTCACCGAGTTCGGGTACCAGCCGGTCGGAATCAGGCCAACGATCTGGTCGCCTTTGTCCGCGCCGGTCAGTTGCACCACCGCGACGGCGTTCAGATTGCCGTTGGTCACATAGAGTTGGCTCTCATCCGGCGAGAGCGTCACGCTGTTGGAGTTCGCGCCGGTCAGGTTCTGAAGCTGCGGATAAGACTGCAATACGTCCGCGGGAGCGACCACTGGGATGGTTTCCAGGATCGGGCTCGCGCCGTTCTTGGCGCTGGTGCTCGATATGTCGATCACGTCCACCGTATCCGACATATCTTCCGCCACATACAGGCGCGACTGCGCCTTGTTCATGGTCATCTTGATCGGTTCGCCCTTCACGGGGATGCGCCCCGTGACCTTCGGCGTCGCGCCCAGGCTCACCACATCGATCTCGCGGTCGCGGATGCTCGACACATAGGCGGTCGCATTTTCGCCCGTGCCCTGAATCACCACCCAGAAGGGATACTCGCCGCCCGGCGTGCCCAGTGTCGCAACAGTTCCATCTCCGGGACGCAAATCGATGTCCGGAGTCACCATGGTCCAGTTGCCCAGGCCGCCGGTGAACATGGTGAGCGAGTCGTTGTAGTAGTTGGCCACCGCCAGCGTCTGGCCATCGCTGGAAATCGCCACGCCGGCCGCCATCGGTTGCACCGCAACCTGGTTGTTGACCGCGATTTGTTGATTGCTGGGGGTTGCATTCAGGCCAAGGCCCGTCAGGTGGCCCATCACCAGTTCCGTCTGCTCCGCCCAGGTGATCTGGTCGGAACCAAGAGCAAAGACATGCACATTGTCGCCGGGGCCGGTGAAAACGGCGCCGGATTTGACGGGGGCGGGACTGCCGTTGACGAACGGGTAATCGCCCATGCCGCCGGAGACGTAAAACGCCTTGCCGGAAGGATCGAAGACGAGCCCATTGTAGGAATTGGGAATGGTCACAACCTGCTTCTGAACCGGCGCCCCCTGGGATATGTCGTAGATAAAGACGTACTCTTTCGAACTCGAGTAGTCGATATTCGTGGCATCAAGGTTGATGTACCCGCCGTAGGGAGTGCCGAGCGGATTGTAAATGCGGTTGAACCCGCTGGTAAGAACCAGCAGCGTATTGCCGTCCGGGCTCACGGCGGAGCTGACCGCCTGGCCCACCTGCCAGGCGGGATACTTGGGCAGAATCGCCGCGCCGGGCACCAGCGGCTCGAAGGTGGAGTCAAACGGGGCCAGGGGCGTAATCTGCTGCCCCACGTTGGGTATTTGCTGCGCCGCGGGCGCGGGAGCCATCACCGTGATGTTCAAGACCGCCGTCGCGCTGCCGCCCGAGTTGATGGCAGTGACCGTGTAGCTGGCCGCGGCAGCCGCCGCTGTCGGATCTCCGCTGATGATTCCCGTGATCGCGCTCAGGTTCAGGCCGGCTGGAAGCGCCGGGCTCACGCTGTAGGAGATCACCGTTCCGCCGCTGTTGGCCGGAACATTGGGCGCGATTTGCGCTCCTTCGGGGTAAATCGCCGTGCCGGGCGCGTAGCTCAGCGCGGAAGGCGGCTGATCGTTCACCGTGATGGACAGGGTAGCCGTCGCGCTGCCGGCCGAGTCGGAGGCCGTAATCGTATAGCTGCCTGTTGCGGCCACAACCGTGGGGGTGCCGCTTACAATTCCCGTGCTGGCGCTCAGAACCAGGCCAGCCGGAAGGGCTGGGCTCACGCTGTAGGAGGTAACGGCCCCGCCGCTGCTCCTGGGGCTGTCCGGTGTGATCGCCACACCTTTGGTAAAGACCGCCGTGCTGGTGGTGTAGCTGAGCGCTGAGGGCGCCTTGACGCCGCTGCCATCACATCCGCAGAGAAGTACAAACACCGCGGTCAAAGAGCAAAAAAGCCCTTGCAGAGATCGCATCGAAATTACCTCATCTGTTTTCGTCGCGGTGATAAGGCGCGACAGTGCTGCCCTCGCCGAGAAGACAGGGGTAGGCTATCTACTTCTTCATCGGCAGACTGAGCAAAACGATCCAGTATGGAAGAGAATCTCAGACAGATCGGTGATCATCCCAGTCCGTTCCACGCAGAAAGAATCAGTGCGCGTGTCAGTGTGTCCATTGATGACAGAACGGCTGTCGCGTCTCCTTCGTGCAGAACTTGAGAATAGCCTCCACAACTATGAAATCATTCAGACTGCCCTCGACATCCTCCGGAAGTTGCCGGGACGTCAGCGCCGCCCTCGATGGCCAAGGAACTGGCCGATCGGAACAGGAAACTCCGTCAGCATTCGTTCTTTTATTGCACCGTCAAAGTAACGTTGGTGAAGTGAGTGTTGATTCCGTTGGCGGCCGCAATCGTGACGGTATAGCGCTGGACGGGATGCGCAGAGGAGCCGCTTGCTCCACAGCCGCCCAGCACGCTCAGCCCCGCAAAAACCAGCAGCGCGAGCCATACTTTGCCGACGTGTGAGAGCCGCCGGGAAGTCTTGCGCGCTCGCCGCCAGAATGCCAGGGGCAGCATCAACAGTGCAAGTGCGGTGGGAGCGGCGAAGCGGCCGAAAGAACGGACACGTTCTTCAAGCTGTGCCTGCGCGCTGACGCTGAGCGTCAAGACCGTGCTGGATGTTCCCGCGCCTGCGGCGATCGAGGATGGAGTGAATGAGGCCGTGACCCCGGATGGCAATCCACTTGCCGAGAGCGTGACTGGATAGACAAAGGACGGATTCAGCGGCGTCAGCGTGATTGTGTAGTTGACCGACAGCCCGGGAAGTACGGTTTGCGCCGGTGTCGAGGATGCGATATTGAAGTCCGGCGTGATCACGTTTTCCGCCACGGCGGTGGAGGCGCTGGTGACAAAGTCCGTATCGCCACTGTAAACGGCAGTGAGACTTTGCCCACCCAGCGGCAGCGCGGCCAGAGTGAGCGAGGCCGATCCGCCGTTCAGCGCGGCCGGCGTACTGTTCAGCAGCGTGGCGCCGTCATAGAAGTTGATTGTGCCGGTCGGCGAGCCATTCGCGGAAGTCACCGCCGCCTTCAGCGAGATGGATGTGCCGAGAATGAACGTCGCGTTTGACGTCGTCAGCGAGATGCTGCTTGGCGCCTGCGCAACTGCCAGCACATAGACGCTGCTGGTGATGGCTGGATTATTCGCGTCTCCTGGATACGAGGCAACCAGATCGTGCGTGCCCGCGCTGAGCTGGGCAGTGTTGAACGCAGCGGAGTTGGCCGCAAGCGCTGACGTTCCAACCAGCGCAGGGCTGGAGCCAAGGCCGTCGTAGAGGTACACCTGACCGGTTGCGGTCTTCGATCCATTGCTGAAAATCGCGGTCATTGTGCCTGTGCCATATAGGGGCGCAGTCGCGCCACCCAGAACGAGCGACTCAGCCGTGTTGGATGGCGCGCCGGCAAAGGTGTTCACTACGCCGCCGCTTACCAGGCGCACAGCCTGATTCTCGGTATCGGAAAGGAAAACCGTGCTTCCCTGGACAGCAATCCCGCGCGGCGAATCCAACTCCGCGCTGGTGGAAGCGCCGCCGCTGCCGGAATAGCCCTCGCCGCCGTTGCCCGCGATGGTCGTTACTTGCCCGCCGCTGATGGCGCGGATGCGATTGTTGTCGCTGTCGGCCACATACACCGTTCCGGACTTATCCACCGCAACTCCGCGGGGGCGTGCAAGCTCAGCAGCAGCAGCTGATCCATCCGAATTGAATCCTTTGATGCCGGTTCCGGCGAGGGTGCTGATTGTGCCGGTCGTATAAGTCACCATGCGCACGCGCTGGTTGTGCATGTCGCCGATGTAAAGATTGAAGGCCGCATCCACAGCTACGCCGTTGGGCGAATCGAGTCCCGCCGCCGTGGCCGCGCCGCCATCGCCGGAGTAGGTCTGTCTGCCGTTGCCGGCTACGGTATTGATGGTTGTACCGGTGATCTCGCGGATGCGATGGTTGTTGGTGTCGGCGATATAGACGTTGTTGCTGCCGTCGACGGCGACCGCGGTGGGATAACTCAATGCCGCAGTGGTGGCGGCCGCGCCGTCGCCGGAGAAGCCCGCATCACCGGTTCCCGCGATCGTGCTGATGTAGCCGCCGCTTACTTCACGAATGCGGTTGTTATGCGTGTCGGCGACGTAAATGTTGCCGTTGGAGTCCACGGCCACGCCGTTGGGCGAGTCGAGCATTGCGCTGCTGGCCGCCGCGCCATCGCCGCCAAAGCCCTGCGCGCCGCTTCCAGCAACTGTGCTCACCAGGCCATTCACATCCACTTCGAGGATGCGGTTGTTGTCCGTATCGGCGATGAACAGGTCGCCAGACGCATCGAAGGCCACTCCTCTCGGCATGGAAAGAGAGATGTTGGCCGCCTCGGTCGCGTCTGTCGCAGCGCCCGTCGCTTGCGTGTGCGTTTGCGCATGGCCCAGCCGCGCCAGTGCCGCGCGCTGCGCCGCGTTCTGCGCCTGCGCGGGATACGTCCCCATGCCCAAAAGCAGCGCAATTACAGCCATACCCACATTACTCAGCCCGCGTTCCATCTTTACGGCCTTCATCGCATTCATCGCTTTCTCCGCTGCCGTCTTTGATACTGTTACTCGTACTCTCACTGTGTCTGCGCCTGCCCCGTCGCGCTCCAAATCATCTTTACGGAAACTGCATCCTGCCCGGCGGCCTTGAACTCCAGCCGCTCATTGCGCCGCAGCGCAGAATTGCCCCGCTCCACCCGCAATTCCAGCCTTGCGCCAACCGCCTCGGCCTGGCGCTGGCGTTCTTCCGGTACAACTGTTCCCAGCCCATGGGCGCGAAATTGAATCCGATCATACGAATTTCATCGGCAAATCGGTCAATCCGCGTTTCCTCCTTGTTGCGATCCTGCGTTATTGACTAAGCCGCGATGAAGTTGCCTCATGAAAGGGCACCCGGAGAAGACAGTGACTAGAGCGAAACCAGAGTAAACGCGCCCTTACTGAGAGTCTTCAATGTGGCTTTTTCTTGAGAAAAAAGCCACTTGGCGGGCGTGCTTCCGAGATACAACTACTCTGGTTTTGCTGTAGCCTGGGTCAACTTCAATGCGCCATCCTGTTCACCTTCTGCCGCCTTGCCGCATAGTCACCGGTCTCATTGGCAAACAAGTGTGGCGCCTATTTGGTTATAGGGGCCATTGGGGTTGCCACCAGTTTGGGCGCCACCCGTGTATGTCCCCTGGTTTGTTTGTGTGATGTCGTATGCAAGGGTGTCTCCCGCTTCCACAGTGAACGTATTGCTCGTGTTCGAGCATGTCTCTGCTGTAGCGGTCGCGCCATTTCCTATCGTGACAGAGCAGGACATGGAAGTGTCGGTTCCGTTGTGCCGCACCCTCAGCGTGATCGTATTGTTGCCTGAAAAGCCCGAAATCGTGACATAGATTCCGGACAGAAAGATGCTCTTGACAGTACAGGCTGTGGGAACAAATGCATATCCTGCGTTAGTCCCAAGTGTGTTCGATGGACCACTGAACTGAGAAATGTTGAGTGGGTTGGTTATGTCGGGTCCGTTGTCGACACTATTGGGTCCCGCCGCGGACCACGTAAATCCAGTGCCGCCCGACGAGGCCGGGAAGTTGATCTCGATTTGGGGATTGGTTGCCGAGCCGCCCACGGTCAGCGTGCCCGCTCCCGCTGAAGCGGTGTTGCTTACCGTCCCGACCGAAACCGACTGCACGTCATTGGGGAAGTTGATATTGATGTTGGGATTTGCCGCCGTGCCGCCGATGCTGGCCGTTCCCGCTCCCGCTGTCGCCGCATTGGCAATTGTGCCGGTGGTGATTGCCTGGACCACGCCGTTCGTGCCATTGGTGCCGTTTGAACCCGTCGGCCCCTGAGAGCCCACCTTGGCGATCATCTGCCAATCGGAGGGGTTGGCAGAGGGATCGTGGTTGGTATTGCTGGCAATCAGCGAAACATAACTGGAGCCGTTGGCGGCGCAGGTGGTATTGCAGTAGACCACGTTTCCGACCGCGTACGCGGTTCCGGAAGTCCACTCCGTAGCCGCGCCGATGGAACCGGTCGCGCCCTGCGGAATGGTGAAATTCAAGACTGCCGCGCTGGCAGTTCCTGCATTGGTGACAGTAGCCGAACTGCCCGGCGCGCCAGTGCTCACCGTTCCCACGCCTACCGTGGCTGCCGCGCCAGCGTCGCCCTTGGGAATGGAGAAGTTCAGGACCGCCGCATTGGATGTGCCGCCGTTGGTCACGGAAGCAGAAGATCCCGCTGCGCCGGTGGAGACGGTGCCTACGTTCACCGTGGCTGCGGCGCCGGGCGCGCCCGTAGCTCCCTGAGGAACGGTAAAGTTCAAGACTGCCGCGCTGCTGGAGCCACTATTGCCCACGGAAGCCGAAGAGCCAGGAGCGCCAGTGGTGACAGCTCCCACATTGACCGTGGCTGCCGAGCCGACTGCCGCCAGAACCGCCCAAGAAGTGGGGTTGCTGGCGGGATCCAGGTTCTGGTTGGCCGCGAGGGCAACGTAGCTGGAACCATTTTCAGAGACCGCATCGCCCGCGCTATAAGCTGTTGAGGCACTATAAGCGCCTTTGAAATTCGCTACCGGACCTGCTGGGCCGACTGGGCCTTGTGGTCCTGCAGTTCCATTCGTGCCATTCGTGCCGTTCGTCCCCGCAGGACCCGGCACACCTTGCGGCCCCTGTCCGCCGGTCCCGCCCTTGGCCGCCAGCACCGCCCAGTTACCACCCGAGCCGGCAACGTCCGTGGCGGGATCAATATGGGCGTTAGATGCCAAGGCGATATAGCTGGTTCCGTTCTCTGAGACGGCATCGCCGATGGCGTAGCTTGCGCCGCTGCTCCAGGCATCCTTGAAAGAAACCGGCGGGCCTTGCGCGCCTGTTGCGCCAGCCGGACCCTGCGGTCCTTGTGCCCCAGTGGCGCCCTGGGTACCCTGCGGACCTTGCTCGCCGGTAGCTCCGGTTGCGCCAGCAGCGCCTGCCGGGCCTTGCGAGACGACAGTGACATCCAAATGTGCCAGGTGGCTCGTTTCGTCGTTCTCCTTGGAGTCGAAGACGAAATCGCCCGCGGTCGAAGTGAGCGCCACGCCAAAGTTACTGGAGGGAGTCGTCACCCATGCCTGTACCAGCGAAGTGACATCAATGACGGCAAACTGCTGCGCCACCGTCGGCGTAAATGCAGCGATAGCCGAGCCCAGAGTGGGGATCGTCGAATAGGTAACCGATGATTCACTCCACGTGCTTGTGATCGGGAGAACGGTCACTGTTCCAGAGCTGTTCACTCTGTTGACGTAGAGTTTCAGCGTGGCCTTGCCAATCTGGCTGGCCGTGGTGCCTGCAGGCAGCGAAGACAGGTCGAACTGAATCAGCGCCGTGCCGCCGCTGCCTACATAGAGGTTCGTCAGACCGCCGAAGTTGGTTGACGGATACGCGCTGTTCACATATGCGTCCCCGGCTACTGTAGCCTCAGTCGCGTTTGCCGCGCACGTTGCCAATACCATCCCCGCCACAGCCAACCACTTCATCCAGACACGCTGGCTCATAGTTCTTCTCCTGTTTGGATTCTCTGCATGGCCCAATACCGTGCTGCCGTATGCGAATGAGTTCGCATCCTCAAAAAACACACGTCCAGCGATCTGACCTGGATCACTCCCAGTTCCACTTCCACGACAACAAGCTAAGCCCTTTTATGATTTCCCGAAGAATAACATGGTTATCTGTCATTCGTGTCAAGTGCGGCTTAAAAGAAAATCAGAAGCAGAAGCGGCAAAGCAAGCTCCTGGGGAGAGAGGAGATTCAGAAGCGCATCCCGCCGTCACACTGCTCGCCCGAGAAGACTCCCAAGGCGTTGGAAGAGCAGGTGTTGGTATTGCGCCAGTGTTACTGGGACTGGGGCGCGCAAGCTGGCCATGTTGCTGGCCCGGCTGGGGATCCGGTTGCCCGGCGCCAACATCCATCGCATCCTGCTGCGGCGCTCAGCGAGTTCATCCGATGAGCGGGCAGGATCGGGCGCCCATTTCTTACACCATCCGTGAAAATGCTATAGCTGAAGTCCCCTGAAAAAGAGCGCATGAATACAGGGCCTTCAGGCCCCGGCCTGCGGCGCGTACCATATCTTCCATGAGCTGGATTGGATGGGCATTGCTCTCCGCGGTTTTTGCCGCCGCCACCGCCCTGCTGGCCAAGGTGGGCGTGGCGCATGTGGACTCGAACCTGGCCATGGCGCTGCGCACGACCGTCGTGCTCGTCTTTGCCTGGGGCATCGTGCTGGCGCTGGGCCGGCACGGCGAAATGCGCTCGCTCGACCGCCGCACCCTGCTTTTTCTCGCGCTCTCTGGCCTCGCCACCGGCCTCTCGTGGATCTGCTACTTCCGCGCCCTGCAACTGGGCCCGGCCTCGCGCGTCGCTCCGCTCGACAAGCTCAGCGTTCCTCTCGTTATGCTCTTCGCCTGGCTTCTGCTGGGCGAAAAGCTCAACGCCCCAGCCATCGTCGGCGGCCTGCTCATCACCGCCGGAGCCGTGGTCATCGTGTTGGGTTGAGCGGCTCGGCCCCACGCCACGGTTTCCTTATACTGGATAATGAGAAAGCGGCTTTTGAGGCCGTGAATCATTGTTTATGACCTTCAAATCCCAATCCGAAGCACAAACCGCGCAGCCGCGCCGCATCGTGCTCACCGGCTTCATGGGCTCGGGCAAGACGACCGTCGGCCCGCTGGTTGCCCGCCGCTTGGGCTGGAACTTCATCGATGTGGACGACGCCATCGAGTCCGAAGCTGGCGCGGCCATTGCCGAACTCTTCGCACGCCACGGTGAAGCCGCCTTTCGCGAGCGCGAACGCGCGGCCATCGAATCTCTGGCCGCAAAAGACGGGCTGGTTCTGGCTCTGGGCGGCGGGGCCATCGAGCACGCCGCCACGCGCGAGCTGCTGTTGACCACGCCCGGCACGCTGCTGGTGCATCTTGAAGTGGAGTTAGCGACGACCCTGAAACGCTGCCGCGGCACCGAGCATCTGCGCCCCATCCTCGCCGACCAGGCCAACCTCGAAAGCCGCTACCAGCGCCGCCTGCCGCTTTATCGCATGGCGCACGTCTCCATTGCCGTCGATGCGCTTACCCCGGACCAAGCCGTAGATGCAATCCTTCGCGCCGCCCATCTCGGCTGAGTAGCAAATCGCTGGTCCCTATTCCCTATTCCCTATTCCCTAGTCCCTAGTCCCTAGTCCCTAGTCCCTAGTCCCTAGTCCCTAGTCCCTAGTTTCTAGTCCCTAGTCCCTAATCCCTAGTCCCTAGTCCCTAATCCCTAGTCCCTGCTTTTTCAGCGATCCTCCGCTGCCACTCTGCCGGCCCGGTCTGGTGGATGCTGGTTCCCTTCGCGTCGACCGCCACTGTCACCGGCATATCGCGCACGTCGAACTCGTAGATTGCCTCCATTCCGAGGTCGGCAAAGGCCACGACGCGCGCGCCGCGAATGGCCTTCGACACAAGGTAAGCCGCGCCGCCCACCGCCATCAGGTAAACCGCGCCGAATTCACGAATGGCCTCGATGCCCTCCGGTCCCCGCTCGGCTTTGCCCACCATCCCCAGCAAGCCCGTCTCGGCCAGCATCTGCCGCGTGAACTTGTCCATGCGCGTCGCCGTCGTCGGTCCCGCGGGTCCCATCACTTCATCGCGCACCGGGTCCACCGGCCCCACGTAGTAGATGAACCGCCCGCGAAAGTCCACCGGCAGCCGCTCGCCCCGGTCGAGCATCTGGGTCAATCTCTTGTGCGCGGCGTCGCGGCCGGTCAGTAACTTGCCAGTAAGTAATAAAGTCTCGCCGGGCTTCCATGTTGTAACTTCGTCGCGAGTTACTGTCTCCAGGTTCACCCGCCGCGCCGCCGACACGTCATAACTCAGCTTCGGCCAGTTATCGAGGCTCGGCGGATCGAGAAAGACCGGACCCGAGCCATCCAGCACGAAGTGCGCGTGCCGCGTCGCAGCGCAGTTGGGAATCATCGCCACCGGCAGGGTGGCCGCGTGGGTCGGATAGTCGCGCACCTTCACGTCCAGCACGGTCGTCAGGCCCCCCAGCCCTTGCGCGCCAATCCCCAGCCGGTTCACCTTGTCGTAAATTTCCAGCCGCAGCTCCTCGGCCCGCGTCCCGGCCCCGCGCGCCTTCAGCTCCTGAATGTCGATCGGCTCCATCAGCGATTCCTTGGCCAGCAGCATCGCCTTCTCCGCCGTGCCGCCGATGCCGATGCCCAGCATCCCCGGCGGACACCACCCAGCGCCCATCGTTGGCACGGTCTTCAGCACCCATTCAACAATGGAGTCGGACGGGTTCAGCATCGCAAACTTGGCCTTGGCTTCCGACCCGCCTCCCTTGGCCGCCACCGTCACATCGACCGTCGCGCCCTTCACCAGTTCCACCGTCACGCAGGCCGGCGTATTGTCCCTGGTGTTTTTGCGCGCCCCGCCCGGATCGGCCAGAATCGACGCCCGCAGCTTGTTCTCCGGGTCCAGATACGCCCGCCGCACGCCTTCGTTGACCATTTCCTGAATATCGACCGAAGGGCTGCCGCCCGCAGGGCCCTCAAACTTCACGTCCATCCCGACTTTGAGAAACACGGTCACAATCCCCGTGTCCTGGCAGATAGGCCTGTGTCCCTCGGCGCACATGCGGCTGTTGACGAGGATCTGCGCCATCGCATCCCGCGCCGCCGGCGACTCTTCGCGCTCATACGCCCGCGCCATCCCGCGAATGAAGTCCACCGGATGGTAGTAACTGATGAACTGCAACGCCGCAGCAACGCTCGCAACAAAATCTTCCTGCCGGATGACGGTCATGCGGAAGCCCCTTCGAGATTCTAACCCTATCAGAGTAATGGATCGAAGGCGGAGCTGTCCTGGTTGACAATACGCGCTGAATCGCTCGGTTAACGCTATGGGGATCTTGCATAAATCATCCGAAACATTCAGCCAACCAGCCAACTCGCCATCGCGGCGTAAGCCGCGGCTAACTTGCGGCCTTTGTCCTCGTCAGCGGCAACTTTGCACACTCCCCGAGTGGGAAGGCGATTTTGCGTAAATCCAGAAGTCATTCCGGCGACATCGACGTTTGTGGGGAGTAATCCAATTCCGCGCGCACAGTCGACACTCAATGAGCGCAATGCCTGTTGGCAACAGTTGACTTTCAATGGAGCCCGCTTTAGAAAAGTGACCTATTGCAATTGAGCCATTATCTTTCCTCGCAACTCGCTACTTGGATTCCTGTTGAGAGCTTCACGAAACCATTGGCGTGCATCTGCGCCGAAACCTTGCCTCTGAAGGGAAAGGCCGAGGTTGAATGCTGCGGCTACGTCACTTTTGTTGGCTTCAGCGGCGATTCGGTAGCTTGATGCGGCTTGGCTCCAATTCCCCGAATCGAAGTAGCACTGTCCCAGTTGGAACTGCATGAACGGGTAGGCACCGTCGGATAGCCGCACCGCCTCCTGAGCGGCCGAGGTGCACTCAGAGTACCTCTCCATGTTTTCAAGAATCTGCGATTCCAGATGCATGCCATATGCATTTTGCGGATCTGCGGAAATTGCTTCCTTTATGTATTCCAATGCAGATGGATATGCTCCTCGCGAGTCCAACACATCCGCCATATCCCGATAGACCACAGGAAGGGCCTGCTTAAAAAAGTGCTCTGTGTCCTTGTTCGTGTTCTTGACGGAGCCTTCAACGCATTTTCTGCCATCAGCGAGAACATTA
>Ga0302202_10002734_pt1 | contig 19959 bp, 11 predicted proteins | sample II_Bog_N3_3_FD_194579 | JGI IMG/M metagenome (GOLD analysis project Ga0302202, IMG submission 194579) | Peat permafrost microbial communities from Stordalen Mire near Abisko, Sweden - II_Bog_N3_3 | ecosystem: Environmental > Terrestrial > Soil > Wetlands > Peat | place: Sweden: Abisko...
ATGACCGATGTCGAGCAGGCACTGGGTGCCTACCGCAAGGCGTTCGACGAGTTCGTCGAGTTGACCCAGACCAAGGACCTGGCGCTGGAAATGGCCAGTTGGTCGGTGTCCAGCGTGGCCAATAACCTTGACGTGCTCCAGGCCGGTTTGTCCGATGATGGCACCTATGCCCTCAAGGATTCCCAGGGCAAGGACGGCAAGGAGTTTGTCGAGCAGGCCGGCCAGGTCAGCCATGTCTCGCAGTTGATGTTGCAGGCGATGAACGAGGCCCGCGTGCGCCTCGACCAGAGCCGCAAAGGCGATGAAGAGAATCAGAACAAAGGCAAGATCGAGCAGGCCGACCAGGCCCTGGCCCAGGTGGAGGCGCTCAAGACCGCAGTCAAGGACCCGGGCTATCAGACGGTGCTGACCGAGGTCAGTGGCCATATCGCCAGCTTCGGTGACAAGCTCACCGAATACACCGGCCTGCTGGAGCAGGAAAAAAAGGTTTACCAGCAGTTGCATGAGCGCGCGGCCCAGGTGGTGGAGCGGGTCAACCAGGCCTACGCCGCCGAAGACCAGTCGATGCAGGCCGAGCTGAAGAAGAACGCGCTCCTTATCATTGGCTCATCGGCCCTGGCCTTGCTGGTCGGGCTGGTGGCGGCACTGGTGATTACCCGTCTGATTGTCGCGCCGTTACGCAGTGTCATCCTGGTGGCCCAGCAGATTGCCGCCGGTGACCTGACCGGTAAGGTGGAGGTCAGGCGTCGCGACGAAATTGGTCAACTGATGCAGGCCATGCAGCAGATGGGCGCGGGCTTGAGCGGTATTGTCAGCGGCCTGCAGGCGGGGATCGAACAACTGGCGACTTCGGCGCATTCGTTGTCGGCGGTCACCGAACAGACCAACCTGGAAGTCAGCAGCCAGAAGGAAGAAACCGAGCAGGTCGCCACCGCGATGAACCAGATGACGGCCACGGTGCACGATGTCGCACGCAATGCCGAAGAGGCCGCCCAGGCGGCGCAGACCGCCGACGACAAGGTCGACAGTGGACAGCAGGTGGTGCGCCAGAGCATGCAGCGGATCGAGCAACTGGCGGATTCGGCCAGTTCCGCGAGCCTGAGCATCGAAAGTCTCAGTGCGGAAATCCAGAATATCGGTACGGTGCTCGGAGTGATCAAGAGCGTGGCCGAGCAGACCAACCTGCTGGCCCTCAACGCGGCCATCGAGGCGGCCCGGGCAGGTGAGCAGGGCCGTGGTTTTGCCGTGGTGGCCGATGAAGTAAGGGCCCTGGCCAAACGTACCCAGCAGTCCACCGAAGAGATCGAGCGCCTGGTCAGTGCCTTGCGCACGGCGGCGCAGGCCTCGGTACATCAGATCCAGAGCAGTGGTGAGTTGGTCAAGCTGGCGGTCAGCGATGCGTTGCAGACCGAGAGTGCGCTGGGCAGCATTGCCGCGGCGGTGTCGCTGATCCAGCAGATGAACCAGCAGATTGCGGCGGCGGCCGAGGAGCAGAGTTCGGTGGCCGAAGAGATCAACCGCAGCGTGACCAGTATCCGCGCCAGTGCCGATCAGTCGGCGCTGGCGATGCAGGGCAACGCGGCGTCAAGCATCGAGCTGGCACAGTTGGGGATGGAGTTGAAGGGGATGGTCGGGCATTTCCGGATCTGATGGCAGCGTGGCGAGCGGGCAATCCCGTTCGCCACAGGTTGTATGTGATTCTCAGGCCTTGCGCCAGTTGAGGATCAGCAACGTCAGTACCCCCGCCACGATCCCCCAGAACGCCGAACCCACCGAAAACAGCGTGAACCCCGACGCCGTCACCATAAAGGTGATCAGCGCCGCTTCCCGCTCCTTGGGCTCGGTCATGGCCAGGTTCAAACCGTTCATGATCGAACCGAACAGCGCCAATGCCGCGATCGACAGCACCAGTTCCTTGGGCAGCGCGGCGAACAGTGCCGCCAGTGTCGCGCCGAAGGTCCCGGCAATCCCGTAGAAAATCCCGCACCAGACGGCGGCCGTGTAGCGCTTGTTCTTGTCCTCATGGGCATGGGGCCCGGTGCAGATGGCCGCGCTGATGGCCGCCAGATTGATCCCGTGGGAGCCGAAAGGCGCCAGCAGCAGCGAGGCGATCCCGGTCACGCTGATCAAGGGTGAGGCCGGCACGTTGTAACCGTCGGCGCGCAGCACGGCGATGCCGGGCATGTTCTGCGAGGTCATGGCCACCACGAACAACGGAATGCCGATGCTGATGGTCGCCGCCAGGGAGAACGATGGCGTGGTCCACACCGGTGTCGCCACCTCCAGATGGAAGCCGCTGAAGTCCAGCAACCCGAACATTCCCGAGAGAGCGGTGCCGACCAGCAGGGCGGCGAGCACGGCATAGCGTGGCGACAGGCGCTTGACGATCAGGTAGCTGAAGAACATCCCCAGCACCAGCCCGGTGCGATGCTGCGCGGCAACGAAGATCTCGCTGCCGATCTTGAACAGGATGCCCGCCAGCAGCGCCGCCGCCAGTGACGAGGGCAGGCGCTTGACCAGCTTCTCGAAACTGCCGGTCAGGCCGCAAATCGTCACCAGCACTGCGCAGGTGATGTAGGCACCGATGGCCTCGCCGTAGGTCACCCCGGACAGGCTGGTGATCAACAGCGCCGCGCCGGGCGTCGACCAGGCGATGGTGATCGGCGTGCGATAACGCAGGGACAGGCCGATGCTGCAAATCGCCATGCCGATCGACAGCGCCCAGATCCACGAGGAGATCTGCCCGGTGGTCAGTCCCGCGGCCTGCCCGGCCTGGAACATCAACACCAGGGAGCTGGTGTAGCCGGTCATCATCGCGATAAAACCGGCGACCACGGCGGAGGGTGAAGTGTCGGCCAATGGGCGCAGGCGTGCCTGGGTGAGGTCGGTCATGGGACGGCATTCCTTTTGCTGGGGAAACAAGCAGTAACAGTCCGGGTAGACTAAACGTAAAGGTGAGGGCTGATTGCAATACAGCCGGCGCGGCAAACAGCCGTACAGTCGTGTTGGCACCCGGCTTTGTGTACAATGTGCCATGCTTTTACGCGCTACTTGTCAGTGACCCGCTGTGCCGTTCGCCAGTCGGGGTCCATTCGCCGCCGTCTCCGATCCGAGTGCCCATGAACGAACAGTTGCAGCCCCTCAAGAAACAACCGCGTGCCGGCAAGGCTGGCCGCACCGGGACCCAGGACGATATCGTCTACGCGCATATCTTCGAGGCCATTCTCGAACAACGGCTGGCACCCGGGACCAAATTGAGCGAAGAAGCGCTGGGGGAAATTTTCGGGGTCAGTCGCACCATCATTCGTCGCGCCTTGTCGCGCCTGGCCCATGAAGGCGTGGTGTTGTTGCGCCCGAACCGTGGCGCGGTGGTGGCCAGCCCGAGTGTCGAGGAAGCCCGCCAGGTGTTCCTGGCCCGGCGCATGGTGGAGAAGGCGATTACCGAACTGGCGGTCCTGCACGCCACGGCCGAGGAATTGGCGCTGTTGCGGCAGATGGTCAACGACGAGCGCGACAGTTTTTCCCGTGGTGATCGTGGGGCGGGAATCCGTCTTTCCGGCGAGTTCCACCTCAAGCTGGCGGAAGCGGCGAAGAATGCTCCGCTGATCAGCTTTCAGCGCAGCCTGGTGTCGCAGACTTCGTTGATCATCGCCCAGTACGAAAGCGGTAATCGCTCCCACTGTTCCTATGATGAACACACCCAGTTGATCGATGCCATCGAGGCCCGGGATGCGGTGCTGGCGGTGGATCTGATGATGCACCACATGGACCATATCGACAGCAAGCTCAACCTCGATGAGGAGAGCGCGTCGGATGACCTGCATGCGGTGTTCTCGCACCTGTTGCTGGCGAAGAAGCCGGGGCGGTCCGGGGCAAAGCTTTAAGTTGTGCGTCCCTGGGCCTGTGGTCTGACCCGGTCCTTGTAGGAGCTGGCTTGCTGGCGATGCGATCTGATGGTCGACATCGCCATTGCCTGGAAAACCGCTATCGCCAGCAAGTCGGCTCCTACAGGTTGTGTATTGTCGGTGAGATCGTGGGGCTTCAGCGCTGGTGCACCAGATTCCCCGCCGCGTAAGTCTGCTTCACCGTCCGGTCATCCCCCAGGGTCATCAGCACGAACAAGATCTCGGCAATGTTGCTGGCCTGTTTCAGGCGATAACTGAGCAGTGGCGTGGCGTGATAATCCAGCACCAGGAAGTCCGCATCGCTGCCCGGTTGCAGGCTGCCGATCCTGTCTTCCAGGCGCAGTGCCCGGGCGCCGCCGAGGGTCGCCAGGTACAGCGATTTGAACGGGCTCAACCGCGCCCCTTGCAGTTGCATCACCTTGTAGGCCTCGTTCAGGGTGTGCAGGATCGAGAAGCTGGTGCCGCCGCCCACGTCCGTGCCCACGCCGACATTCAACTTGTGCTTCTCCGCCATCGGCAGGTTGAACAAACCGCTGCCGAGGAAGAAGTTCGACGTCGGACAGAACGCCACCGCCGAGCCGGTCTGCGCCAGGCGTGCACACTCATCGTCACACAGGTGCACACCGTGGGCGAACACCGAGCGCTCGCCGAGCAATTGGTAGTGGTCGTAGACGTCCAGATAGCCCTTGCGCTCCGGAAACAGCTCCTTGACCCATTGCACTTCCTGCAGGTTTTCACTGATGTGGGTCTGCATGTACAGGTCCGGGTATTCCCCCAGCAGTTGGCCGGCCAGGGTCAATTGCTCCGGCGTCGAAGTCGGCGCAAAACGCGGCGTCACCGCATAGTGCAGGCGACCCTTGCCATGCCAGCGCTCGATCAGCGCCTTGCTCTCCAGATAGCCGGATTCGGCGGTGTCCGTCAGATAGTCCGGTGCATTGCGGTCCATCATCACCTTGCCGGCGATCATCCGCAGGTCGAGCTGCTCGGCGACCTCGAAGAAGGCATCCACCGACTGCGGGTGCACGCTGCCGAAGACCAGGGCCGTGGTGGTGCCGTTGCGCAGCAGTTCCTTGATAAAGATATCCGCGACTTCTTCGGCATGGGCCCGGTCGGCGAACTGGCTTTCGCAGGGGAAGGTGTAGGTGTTCAGCCAGTCCAGCAGTTGCTCGCCATAGGCGCCGACCATGCCTGTTTGCGGCAGGTGGATATGGGTGTCGATAAAACCCGGGGTGATCAGCGCGTCAACATGGTGGATGACTTCAACGTCGGCGGGCAGGCTCGGCAGCAGATCGCTGGCAGCGCCGAGGGCGATGATGCGGCCGTTCTCGACCACCAGCAGGCCGTCTTCGAAATATTCATAGGAGGCCTCGATGCCAACCTCGGCCGGATCGGCGAGGCTGTGCAGGAGGGCGGCGCGGTAGGCTGTACGGGTCGAAGGCATGGTCTTTCTCAGTGTGTGGCCTGGCTGCGGCGCGAAGCCGGCAGCAGTTTGGCAATAGGTTCGGCGCTCGCGGTGTGCTGGCCGAAATTCGCGTTATAGGTGGCGATGATCTCGCCGGCGATGGAGATGGCGATTTCCACAGGTAACTTGCCTTTGACTTCGGCCAACCCCAACGGACAGCGCATGCGTTGCAGCACACTGGCGTCGAAGCCGCGCTCGCGCAGGCGGTGTTCGAACTTCACCCGTTTGGTCTTCGAGCCGATCAGGCCGAAATAGGCGAAGTCGTTGCGCTTGAGGATCGCGGCGGTGAGTTCCAGATCGAGCGGGTGATTATGGGTCATGACGATGCAATAGCTGCCCACGGGCAGGTTGTCGATTTCATCCACCGGTTCCTCGCTGACGATCTTGCGTACGCCGCTGGGAAGCTGTGCCGGAAACTCCTGCTCACGGGAATCGATCCAGCGTACCCGGCAGGGCAGGCTGGCGAGCAAGGGCACCAGGGCGCGGCCGACATGGCCGGCACCGAACACCGCGATCTCTGCCTGGACCTGGCCCATGGGCTCGAACAGCAGCACCGTGGCACCGCCGCAGCACTGGCCGAGGCTGGCGCCCAGGCTGAAGCGCTCCAGGTGGGTCGTCTGCTGGCCGCGAGCGAGCATATCGCGGGCGATCTGCATGGCCTTGTATTCCAGATGACCACCGCCGATGGTATCGAAGGTGCTGGCCGCACTGACGACCATTTTCGAACCGGCATTGCGCGGTGTCGAGCCGAGCTCTTCGATAATGGTCACCAGCACGCAGGGTTCACCCTGGTTCTGCAGGTCGGCGAGGGCGCTGATCCAGTAGTTCATAGACACCTCTCTGTCGTCTGTTCGGCAACCGCGGCCTGCTCCGCCTTGACCTGACGCATCTGCTCGCAGCCCCACAACACCCGCTCCGGCGTCGCCGGCGCATCGATCTTCGGCTGAACCCGATAATCCGCCAGGCTCGCCACCGCATCCTTGAGCGCGCACCACACGGCAATCCCGAGCATGAACGGCGGCTCGCCCACGGCCTTGGAATGGAACACCGTGTCCTCCGGGTTCTTGCGGTTCTCCACCAGCTTGACCCGCAGGTCCAGCGGCATGTCGGCCACCGCCGGGATCTTGTAGCTGGCCGGGCCGTTGGTCATCAACTTGCCCTTGGCGTTCCACACCAGTTCTTCCATGGTCAGCCAGCCCATGCCCTGGACAAAGCCGCCTTCCACCTGGCCGATATCGATGGCCGGGTTCAGGGAGGCGCCGACATCATGCAGGATGTCGGTGCGCAGCATCTTGTACTCGCCGGTCAGGGTATCGACAATCACTTCGGCGCAGGCCGCGCCATAGGCGAAGTAATAGAACGGCCGACCCCGGGCCTGGCTGCGGTCGTAATAGATCTTCGGCGTCTTGTAGAAGCCGGTGCTCGACAGCGACACCTGGGCGAAATAAGCCTGCTGGATCAGTGTCTCGAACGTCAGGATCTGGTCGCGCACCCGCACATGGCCATTGCGGAATTCCACGTCCGCGTCGCTGACCTTGTAGTGCCGCGCGGCAAACTCCACCAACCGCTGCTTGATGATCTCGGCGGCGTTCTGCGCCGCCTTGCCGTTCAGGTCGGCACCACTGGAGGCGGCGGTAGGCGAGGTATTGGGCACCTTGTCGGTGTTGGTGGCAGTGATCTGCACCCGGTCGATTTCCACCTGGAACACCTCGGCCACCACCTGCGCGACCTTGGTGTTCAAGCCCTGGCCCATCTCCGTACCGCCATGGTTCAGGTGGATGCTGCCGTCGGTGTAGACGTGCACCAGCGCCCCGGCCTGGTTGAGGAAGCTGGCGGTAAACGAGATACCGAATTTCACCGGTGTCAGCGCCAGGCCTTTTTTCAGCACCGGGCTGTGGGCGTTGTAGCGGCGAATGGTTTCCCGCCGTTCGGCGTACTGGCTGCTGGCCTCCAGTTCGGCGGTCATTTCCTCGAGCATATTGTGCTCGACGGTCTGGTAGTAATGGGTGACGTTGCGCTCGGTCTTGCCGTAGTAGTTGGCCTTGCGCACCGCCAGCGGATCGAGGCCCAGGTGCCGGGCGATGCTGTCCATCACCTCTTCGATGGCGACCATGCCCTGGGGGCCGCCGAAGCCACGATAGGCGGTGTTGGAAGCGGTGTTGGTCTTGCAACGATGACCATTGACGGTGACGTCGCCCAGGTAATAGGCGTTGTCTGCGTGGAACATCGCCCGGTCGACAATCGACGCCGAGAGGTCCGGCGAACAGCCGCAGTTGCCCGCCAGTTCCAGGTTGATCCCGTGCAGGCGCCCGCTGCTGTCGAAGCCGACGTCGTACTCGATATAGAAGGGGTGGCGCTTGCCGGTCATCAGCATGTCTTCGACCCGGGGCAGGCGCATCTTGGTCGGTTGCCCGGTCAGGCGCGCCACCACCGCACAGAGGCAGGCAGGGCTGGCGGCCTGGGTTTCCTTGCCGCCGAAACCGCCGCCCATGCGCCGCATGTCGACCACAATCTTGTTCATCGACACGTCCAGCACTTCGGCCACCAGCTTCTGCACTTCGGTGGGGTTCTGGGTCGAGCAATAGACAATCATGCCACCGTCTTCGGTGGGCATCACCGAGGAAATCTGGGTTTCCAGGTAGAAGTGTTCCTGCCCGCCGATATGCAGGTTGCCCTGGATACGCTGTTCGGCGCTGGCCAGGGCGGCGGCCGAATCACCGCGCTTGTGGGTATGGCTGTCGAGCACGAAATGGCGTTTGCGCAAGGCCTCGACCACATCCAGCACCGGCTCCAGGTCTTCGTATTCGATCACCGCGGCCATGGCCGCCTGGCGTGCGGTATCCAGGTCGCGGGCGGCCACGGCCAGCACCGGCTGGCCGACGAACTCGACGATATCGATGGCCAGCAACGGGTCGCCCGGCAGTAGCGGGCCGATGTCCTTGAGGCCGGGAATGTCTTCATGGGTAATGGCGATGCGCACACCCTCGAAGGCGTAGCACGGCGCGGTGTCGATGCTGAGGATGCGCGCATGGGCGCGGTCGGACATCCGTGCGTAGACGTGCAACTGGTTGGGGAACTCCAGGCGGTCGTCGATATACACCGCCTCGCCGGCCACGTGCTTGTCGGCGCTGTCGTGCTTGACGCTGCGACCGACGCCGGTGCTCAGGTCCCGGGCGAACAGTTCGGCCATCTCGGCCTGGGTTTTTTCCACGGCATGAGGGTTAGACATAAGCGGTCACCCGAGTTTCGATGTGCGGTGTTTGCAGCTCGATAAAGTACTTGCGCAACAGATTGCGGGCACTGAGCAGGCGATATTCCTTGCTGGCGCGGAAGTCCGACAGCGGAGTGAAATCCTCTCCCAGCGCCGCGCAGGCACGTTCCAGGTTGTCCTGGTTCCAGGGCTGGCCGACCAGGGCGCGTTCGCAGGCGCGGGCCCGCTTGGGGATCGCCGCCATGCCGCCGAAAGCGATCCGCGCCTCGGCCACGATGCCGTTTTCCAGGCGCAGGTTGAAGGCTGCACAGACTGCCGAAATATCGTCGTCCAGGCGCTTGGAAACCTTGTAGGCGCGGAACTGCCACGCGGCATTGGCCCTGGGTACAATGATGCTTTCGATGAATTCGCTGTCCTGGCGCGCGGTGACCCGGTAATCGATGAAATAGTCTTCCAGCGCCAGGGTGCGAGTGCTGTCGCCCTTGCGCAGCCGCAGTTGCGCGTTCAGTGCGATCAGCAGCGGTGGCGAGTCACCGATGGGCGAGGCGTTGCCGATATTGCCGCCCAGGGTGCCCTGGTTGCGGATCTGCAGGGAGGCGAAGCGTTGCAGCAGTTCGCCGAAGTCCGGGTACTCGGCCTTGAGCGCCGCATAGCAATCGGAGAGTGGAGTGGCGGCACCGATTTCCAGGTGCTCGTCGAAGGTCTCGATGCGCTTGAGTTCGGCCACGTTGCCGACATAGATCATCACCGGCAAGGTGCGGTGGAACTGGGTGACTTCCAGGGCCAGGTCGGTGCCACCGGCCAGCAGGCGGGCTTGCGGATAGGAGTCGTAGAGCGCGGCCAGGTCGGCGACCGTCAAGGGCACCAGGCAGCGCTTGTCGCCGCTGTTCAGTTCGGCGGTTTCGGTGGGGGCGATGGCCTTGAGGCGGGCGATGGTTTCGGCTTCTCGGGAATCGAACTGGTCGGCCGGCTTGTTGCAGCAGGCGCGCTCGGCGGCGGCGAGGATCGGCCGGTAGCCGGTGCAGCGGCAGAGGTTGCCGGCCAGGGCTTCATGGGCCTTGTGGCTGTCGGGGGCATCGCTGTTCTTTTGCAGGGCGAACAGCGACATCACGAAGCCCGGCGTGCAGAAGCCGCACTGCGAGCCATGGCAATCGACCATGGCCTGTTGCACGCTGTGCAGCTGGCCTTGATGCTTGAGGTCTTCGACGCTGATCAACTGCTTGCCATGCAAGGACGAGACAAAGGTCAGGCAGGAATTGAGGCTGCGATAGCGAATCTGATCATGACCCGAATCGTCGCAATGCAACTCGCCGACCACCACGGTGCAGGCGCCGCAGTCGCCGCTGGCGCAGCCTTCCTTGGTGCCGGGCTTGCCCAGATGCTCGCGCAAATACTCGAGCACCGTCAGATTCGGGTCCAGGGCGTGCTCGCGACGGAGTTCCTGGTTGAGTAAAAACTGGATCACGGAAGGCCTCGCAGACTCATTATTGTTGTTGACCGATGGGCAGAATCTAGTGATATCTGACTTTTCGGTCAACAAATATCTGACCTAAGGGTCAGGAAAATCTCGCGATTGAAGATGTAGAGCGCTTTATCCCAGTCTAGCTGCTGAAATAATTGCGGGATTCGTGCCAAATTCCGCCTTTGGAGCCCTGCGCCACCCGGTATCAAGTGCGCTACACTGCGCCGCTTGCACTGATCGAAGATTTTGAAGGAAAACCATGACGTTCAAGGCGCCGGACAGCCTCGCCGAGCAAATTGCTCACCACCTCGCCGAACGCATCATTCGCGGCGATCTCAAACCCGGGGAGCGCATCCAGGAACAGAAGGTCACGCTGGCACTCAATGTCAGCCGTGGCTCCGTACGCGAAGCGCTGCTGATTCTCGAGCGCCGCCATCTGATTGCCATCCTGCCCAGGCGTGGTGCCCATGTCACTGAGCTCACCGCCCACAAGGTGCAGAGCCTGTGCACCCTGATGAGCGAGTTGTACATCCTGCTGGGCAATGCCGTGGCCCAACGCTGGAAGGAACAGGCCGACCTCGCGCCGTTCCTGCAATTGCAGCAGCGCCTGAGCACCAGCTTCGAGCACGCGGATATCCGCACCTTCGTCGAAGACAGCTTCAACGTGATGCGCGCGGCCTTTCCGTTCGCCGACAACCCGTACCTGCAGGAAACCGTCGAGAACCTGCAGCCGGCCATGAGCCGCGCCTATTACCTGGCGCTGGAGCGGCGCAAGGCGGAAATGAGCGAATACCTGAATCTGTTCGCGCAACTGCTGGCCGCCGTCATGGCTCGCGACCTGCCGCTGATCCGCACGGTCCTGGCCAACTACGCCCAGCGTAGCTGCGACATCGTCCTGTCTGCCCTGGCGGTCGACTAAGCGTGCGGCTCAAGTGCATCAAGTTGGCGGGGTTCAAATCCTTCGTCGACCCGACCACGGTGAACTTCCCCAGTAACATGGCGGCGGTGGTCGGTCCCAACGGTTGCGGCAAGTCGAACATCATCGACGCCGTCCGCTGGGTGATGGGCGAGAGCTCGGCGAAGAACCTGCGCGGCGAGTCGATGACCGACGTCATCTTCAACGGCTCCACCAGCCGCAAGCCGGTGAGCCAGGCGAGCATCGAACTGGTGTTCGACAACTCCGATGGCACCCTGGTGGGCGAATACGCCGCCTATGCGGAAATCTCCATCCGCCGCAAGGTCACCCGCGACAGCCAGAACAGCTACTTCCTCAACGGCACCAAGTGCCGGCGCCGGGATATCACCGATATCTTCCTCGGTACCGGCCTGGGCCCGCGCAGCTACTCGATCATCGAGCAGGGGATGATCTCCAAGCTGATCGAAGCCAAGCCCGAGGACCTGCGCAATTTCATCGAGGAAGCGGCGGGCATCTCCAAGTACAAGGAGCGCCGTCGCGAGACCGAAAACCGCATTCGCCGCACCCATGAAAACCTGGCGCGCCTGACCGACCTGCGCGAAGAGTTGGAGCGCCAGCTCGAGCGCCTGCACCGCCAGGCCCAGGCCGCCGAGAAGTATCAGGAATACAAGGGCGAGGAGCGTCAGCTCAAGGCCCAACTGTCGGCCCTGCGCTGGCAGGCGCTGAACGAACAGGTCGGCCAGCGCGAAGCGATTATCGGCAACCAGGAAATCAGCTTCGAAGCCCTGGTGGCCGAGCAGCGCAACGCCGATGCCAGCATCGAACGCCTGCGCGACGGGCACCATGAACTGTCGGAACGCTTCAATCTGGTGCAGGGGCGCTTCTATTCGGTCGGCGGCGATATCGCCCGGGTCGAACAGAGCATCCAGCACGGCCAGCAGCGTCTGCGTCAGTTGCAGGACGACTTGCGTGAAGCCGAGCGCGCCCGTCTGGAAACCGAATCGCACCTGGGCCACGACCGCACCTTGCTGGCGACCCTCGGTGAAGAGCTGGCCATGCTCGAACCCGAGCAGGAAGTGACCAGCGCCGCGGCCGAAGAAGCCGCCGCCGCGCTGGAAGAGTCGGAAACCACCATGCACGGCTGGCAGGAGCAGTGGGACAACTTCAACCTGAGCTCGGCCGAGCCGCGGCGCCAGGCCGAAGTCCAGCAGTCGCGCATCCAGCAGCTGGAAACCAGCATGGAGCGTCTGGCCGAGCGCCAACGGCGTCTGGCCGAAGAGCGCGCCTTGCTCTCGGCCGACCCGGAAGACGCGGCGATCCTCGAACTCAGCGAGCAGTTGGCCGAGAGCGAGCAGACCCTGGAAGATCTGCAGGCCAGCGAAGAGGGCCAGGTCGAGCGTCTGGAACAACTGCGCCAGGATTTGCAGCAGGCCACGCAGGATCAGCAGCAGGCCCAGGGCGACTTGCAGCGCCTCAACGGCCGCCTGGCCTCCCTCGAAGCCTTGCAGCAGGCGGCGCTCGATCCGGGCACCGGCACGGCCGAGTGGTTGCGTGAGCAGCAGCTGGCGCAGCGTCCGCGCCTGGCCGAAGGTTTGAAGGTCGAGGCGGGCTGGGAGCTGGCGGTGGAAACCGTGCTCGGCGCCGACTTGCAGGCCGTGCTGGTGGATGATTTCGCCGGTCTCGACCTGGGCGGTTTCCAGCAGGGCGACCTGCGCCTGCTCAGCCCAGCGCCGGACGGCACCCGGGTGCCGGGCAGCCTGCTGGAGAAGGTCGAGGCGGATATCGATCTGTCGCCGTGGCTGGGCCAGGTCAAGCCGGTTGAAAGCCTTGAGCAGGCCTTGTCCCTGCGCGGCCAGTTGGCCGCCGGGGAAAGCCTGATCAGCCGCGACGGATTCTGGGTTGGACGGCATTTCCTGCGGGTCCGTCGGGCCAGCGAGGCCGAGAGCGGTGTGCTCGCCCGTGGCCAGGAAATCCAGCGACTGGGCCTGGAGCGTGAAGAGCGCGAAGAAACCCTGGCCAGCCTCGAAACCCGTTTGCAAACCTTGCGCGCCACCCAGCGCCAGCAGGAAACCGGGCGCGAACACCTGCGTCGCCTGTTGCAGGACGAAGCCCGCCAGCAGGGCGAGCTCAAGGCCAAGCTGTCCGCCAGCAAGGCCAAGGCCGAGCAGTTGCAACTGCGTCGCACCCGTCTCGATGAAGAACAGGGTGAACTGGGCGAGCAGCGGGCCCAGGAACACGAAGAAGTCGGCGAGGCCCGCCTGCAACTGCAGGAGGCCCTCGACACCATGGCCGTCGACACCGAGCAGCGCGAGCTGCTGCTGGCCCAGCGCGACAGCCTGCGCGAACGCCTCGACCGGGTTCGCCAGGAAGCTCGCCAGCATAAGGACCATGCTCATCAACTGGCGGTACGCCTCGGCTCCCTCAAGGCCCAGCACGACTCCACCCGCCAGGCTCTGGAGCGCCTGGAACTGCAGTCCGAGCGCCTGAGCGAAAAACGCGAGCAACTGAGCCTGAACCTGGAGGAGGGCGAGGCGCCGCTGGAAGAGCTGCGCCTCAAGCTCGAAGAACTGCTCGACAAGCGCCTGAGTGTCGACGTCGAACTCAAGACCGCACAGATCGCCCTGGAAGACGCCGATCGCGAGCTGCGTGATGCAGAAAAGCGCCGTACCCAGGCCGAGCAGCAGTCACAGCTGATTCGTGGCCAGCTCGAACATCAGCGCATGGAATGGCAGGCCCTCAACGTACGACGCAAGACCTTGCAGGACCAGTTGCTGGAAGACGGCTACGACCTGCACGGCGTGCTCGCTACCTTGACGGCCGAGGCCAGCGAGAAGGACGCCGAGGAAGAGCTCGAGCGCATCGCCGCGCGCATCCAGCGCTTGGGCGCGATCAACCTCGCGGCCATCGACGAATACCAGCAACAATCCGAGCGTAAACGTTATCTGGATGCCCAGAACGCCGACCTGGTGGAAGCCCTCGATACCCTGGAAAACGTTATTCGCAAGATCGACAAGGAAACCCGCAATCGCTTCAAGGACACCTTCGATCAGATCAACGCCGGCATACAAGCTTTGTTTCCAAAAGTGTTCGGCGGCGGCAGCGCTTACCTGGAACTCACCGGCGAGGATCTGCTCGACACCGGGGTCACCATCATGGCGCGGCCCCCGGGCAAGAAGAACAGCACCATCCATTTGCTCTCCGGCGGCGAAAAGGCCCTGACTGCCCTGGCGCTGGTGTTTGCCATCTTCAAATTGAATCCGGCACCGTTTTGTATGCTCGACGAAGTTGACGCGCCGCTGGATGACGCTAACGTTGGACGGTATGCCCGACTTGTCAAAGAGATGTCACAAACGGTGCAGTTCATCTATATCACCCACAACAAGATCGCCATGGAAATGGCCGATCAACTGATGGGCGTGACCATGCACGAGCCGGGTTGCTCGCGGCTGGTGGCGGTGGATGTGGAGGAGGCCATGGCCCTGGTGGACGCCTGAATCGTCCGCCGTTGAGGCAAAGATATTCGAGGCGTAAGGGGATTTCCTTGGGCGTTGTGGGAACTAGCACTGATCCTTGGGGACTTATAAATGCAAGCCTGTACGACAGACGGTGTAAAGTTTCCTTGTGTCGTGTTAATTTAATGTCAAGTTTTCTTGTGCGTGGGAAAAAAGGCCTGTCAGAACATAGAGTTGGCGCCACGCTTTAAAGGGTTTTCAGCCCTTTCTTCATAGAACCATTTATTTAGAGGCACGGGATTACATGGAAATCGGTCTGCGCGAGTGGCTGATCGTCATCGGCATCATAGTCATTGCCGGTATTCTTTTTGATGGCTGGCGCCGGATGCGCGGTGGCAAGGGCAAGCTCAAGTTCCGTTTGGACCGGAGCCTGTCGAACCTGCCGGACGAGGATACCAGCGCCGAATTGCTGGGCCCGGCCCGTGTGCTGGACACCCATAAGGAACCTGAGCTGGACGAGCATGACCTGCCGTCCGTGAGCATGCCTGCGCGCGAGGGCCGCGAGAAGCCGTCCAAGCGCGGCAAGCGTGGCGGCGAGCCGAGCCAGGGCGATTTGAACCTGAACCTGGACCTGGATGAAGGTCCGAGCTTCAGCAGCCGCGACGATGACTTCCCAGAGGTGGGCAACAAGCCAGCGGCGCGTCAGGAAAAGGAACAACCAGCGGCGGAAGAAGTGTTGGTGATCAGCGTGATCAGCCGCGACACCAACGGTTTCAAAGGCCCGGCGTTGTTGCAGAACATTCTGGAAAGCGGTCTGCGTTTCGGCGAGATGGACATTTTCCATCGTCACGAAAGCATGGCCGGTAACGGCGAAGTGCTGTTTTCCATGGCCAACGCGGTGAAGCCGGGTGTGTTCGATCTCGACGATATCGACCACTTCACCACCCCGGCGGTGAGCTTCTTCCTCGGTCTGCCAGGTCCGCGTCATCCGAAGCAGGCGTTCGACGTGATGGTGGCCGCCGCTCGCAAATTGTCACAAGAGCTCAATGGCGAACTGAAGGATGACCAGCGTAGTGTGCTGACCGCCCAGACCATCGAGCATTACCGTCAGCGCATCGTCGAGTTCGAACGTCGCGCCTTGACCCAGAAGCGCTGAATGGCTGAGCGCTTTGCGCTCATCGCCAGCGAACCGGCTCCTACCGCACTAACATATTGAGCAGCCTCGGCTGCTCTTTTTGCTTTTGAGAGAACTCCATGACCGCCGCCCACACCCGGATTCTAGAGCTGCGCGCTGAACTGGATCAGCACAACTATCGTTACCACGTCCTCGACGAGCCGAGCATTCCGGACGCCGAGTACGATCGCCTGTTCCACGAACTCAAGGCCCTGGAGGCCGAGCACCCGGAACTGGTCAGCGCCGACTCACCGACCCAGCGCGTCGGCAGCGCCGCGCTGTCGGCCTTCACCCAGGTCCGGCATGAAATCCCCATGCTCAGCCTGGGCAACGCCTTCGAAGAAACCGACATGCGCGAGTTCGATCGCCGGGTCAGCGAAGGCCTCGACCTGCCGGCCGGCGACCTGTTCGGCGGCGGTGCCGAGGTCGAATACAGTTGTGAACCCAAGCTCGACGGCCTGGCGGTCAGCCTGCTGTACCAGGACGGCGCGCTGGTCCGTGGCGCCACCCGCGGCGACGGCACCACCGGCGAAGATATCAGCGTCAACGTGCGCACCGTGCGCAACATCCCCCTCAAGCTCCACGGCAGCGGCTGGCCGGCGACCCTGGAAGTGCGCGGCGAAGTCTTCATGTCCAAGGCCGGCTTCGAGCGCCTGAACGCCTCGCAGCTGGAAGTCGGCGGCAAGACCTTCGCCAACCCGCGCAACGCCGCGGCCGGCAGCCTGCGCCAGTTGGACTCGAAGATCACCGCCAGCCGTCCGCTGGAATTCTGCTGCTACGGCCTGGGCCAGGTGTCCGCCGAGATTGCCGATACCCATATCGGCAACCTCCAGCAACTCAAGGCCTGGGGCATGCCGGTCAGCCGCGAACTGAAGCTGGCGAAAGGTATCGGCGAGTGTCTGGATTATTACCGCGATATCGGTGAGCGGCGTAACGCGCTGCCCTACGAAATCGACGGCGTGGTGTTCAAGGTCAACAGCCTGGCGTCCCAGCGTGAACTGGGTTTCCGTGCCCGCGAGCCGCGTTGGGCGATTGCCCACAAATTCCCGGCCATGGAAGAGCTTACCGAACTGCTTGATGTGGAATTCCAGGTCGGTCGTACCGGTGCCGTCACCCCCGTGGCCCGACTGAAGCCGGTCAAGGTCGCGGGCGTGACCGTGTCCAACGCCACTTTGCACAATATGGATGAAGTGGCCCGTCTGGGACTGATGATTGGCGACACCGTGATCATTCGCCGGGCCGGCGACGTGATCCCGCAAGTGGTGCAGGTCGTGACCGAACGGCGCCCGGACAATGCCCGCGCCGTGCAGATCCCGGAAAGCTGCCCGGTGTGCGGCTCCCATGTCGAGCGCACGCAACTGGTCAAGCGCAGCAAGGGGCGCGAGACAGTCAGCGAAGGCGCGGTGTATCGCTGCGTTGGCCGGCTGGCCTGTGGCGCGCAGCTCAAGCAGGCGATCATCCACTTTGTCTCCCGTCGGGCCATGGATATCGAAGGCCTGGGCGACAAGACTATCGAGCAGTTGGTGGATGAAAAACTGATCGCCTCGCCGGCGGATCTCTACACCCTGGCATACGAGCAGATTGTCGACCTGGAAGGTTTTGCCGAACTGTCGACACGCAACCTGCTGGAAGCGATTGCCGACAGCAAGAAACCGAGCCTGGCGCGGTTTATCTATGCCCTGGGTATTCCCGATGTGGGCGAGGAAACGGCCAAGGTTCTGGCGCGTAGCCTTGGCTCGCTGGAGCGGGTCATGCAGGCGCTGCCGTCGGTCCTGACCTACCTGCCGGATGTCGGCATGGAAGTGGCCCATGAGATCCACAGCTTCTTTGAAGACGAGCACAACCGCACTGTGATCGCGCAACTGCTGGAGCGCGGTTTGGAATTGCAGGATCAAGGTGGTCTGGGGGCAGAGTTTGCCGCCAGCACTACCTTGGGCGGTTTGATCGCCAAGCTGGATATCAGCTCGGTGGGGCCGACGGCGGCGGAAAAGCTGGCGGCCAAGTTCGGTTCGGTCGAAGGCGTTATCGCGGCGGACTGGCTGGATCTGCGTCAGACCTTGAGTGAAAAGCCGGCCAACGCCGTGCGTGAATTCTTCGCTCAGCCGGGGAATGCCGAGCGTGCCCTGGCGATTGAAGCGCAACTGCGTGATTTCGGCATGCATTGGCAGAGCGAGAGAAAGGTGGTGGAAGGCTTGCCGCTGACGGGGCAGACCTGGGTGCTGACCGGCTCGCTGGAACTGATGAGCCGCGACGTGGCCAAGGACAAGCTGGAAAGCCTGGGGGCCAAGGTGGCGGGCTCGGTCTCGGCCAAGACCCACTGCGTGGTGGCTGGCCCGGGGGCGGGCTCGAAACTGGCGAAGGCCAACGAGTTGGGGCTCAAGGTGCTGGATGAAGAGGCGTTTGTGGCATTCCTGAAAGGCCTTGGTATCGAGCTCTAGGCCCAAGGGCGCCGTGACCTCCTGTAGGAGCCGACTTGTCGGCGATGGCGTCCTTGAGAACGTCAAAAGCTTCGCGGGCAAGCCCTGCTCCTACAGGTTGTCGTACACACAACTTCTGTCCGACGCGAAACTGTAGGAGCAGGGCTTGCCCGCGAAGAGGCCCTTGAGGCCACCAAATCTTCTGCGGCGAGCCGCGTTCCGACCGCCCATGTTTCTTCCCAGAATCAGGGAACCCACCACCACGCCCAATGATCTAGTCTAGGCAGGCCCCTGGAGAGATCGCCATGTACCGGTTCTTCGAACAACTCAGCTCGCGCATCGCTGCACCCTTCGCCAGCGAACCCTCGCGCAACAGCAAGGTCTGGCATTGCCGTTGTGGCCAATCGGTATTCTTCCGCAACAGCCAATGCCTGGCCTGTTCCGCGGCCTTGGGCTACGAGCCCCAGGGTAGCGTACTGTCATCCCTCCAACCCGGCCCCTACCCAGAGAGCTGGCAACTGGACACCGACCCCGACGCGGGCCTGTTCCGCCGCTGCGCCAACCTCGACACCGCGGCGGCTTGCAACTGGGTGATCCCCTACGCCCACGGCAGCGCCCTGTGCACTGCGTGCGCCCTCAACCGGACGATCCCCGACCTGTCCATCACGGAAAACCCCGAGCGTTGGCGCAAGGTCGAAACCGCCAAGCGCCGCCTGGTGGCCCAGCTGATCACCCTGGGCCTGCGAGTCATCCCGAAAACCTGGGACGAAGAAAGCGGCCTGGCCTTTGACTTCGTCGGTGTCGACCTGGAGGGCAAGGCCCCCATGACCGGCCACGCCAACGGCCTGATCACCCTCGACATCAAGGAAGCCGACGACGAGCACCGGGAAAAAGTCCGCGTGCAGATGCGCGAGCCGTACCGCACCTTGCTCGGCCATTTCCGCCATGAAGTAGGTCATTACTACTGGGATCGGCTGATTGCCAACAGCCACTGGCTGGAACCGTTTCGCGGCCTGTTCGGTGACGAGCGCGCCAGCTATGCCGAAGCCCTGGAGCGCCATTACCAGCAGGGCGCACCGCAAGACTGGCCGCAATACTTCGTCAGCGCCTACGCCACCATGCACCCCTGGGAAGACTGGGCGGAAACCTGGGCGCACTACCTGCACATGATGGACGCGGTGGACACGGCGCTGGGCTTTGGCATGAACGCCAAGGAGTCGGATTTCGACTACCCGTCGTTTCCCCTGAGCGCGCTCTACGACCCGCAACATCCGGAGGGGCCGGCGTTCCTGTCGTTCGTCAACGCCTGGATCGAACTGGCGGGCATGCTCAACGAACTGTCCCGCAGCATGGGCCAGCCGGATTTCTACCCGTTTGTGCTGCCGCCAGCGACCATCGCCAAGCTGCACTTCATTCACCTGGTGATCCAGGAGGAGGGTGGCCGGGCGGATGAGGTGCTACAGGTCTCATAGCTGGCCCACTCCTGTAGGCGCCGGCTTGCTGGCGATGGCCGGGAGTGCGCCGCGCAGCCCCAGATACCCCGCGTCAGCATTAGCCCTTCACTTGTCCTGCCTGTAAATCCGCTTCGGGTGGATCACCAATTGCTTGACCTGGGCCTCCAGCTCCTTGCTGTGATACAGGTCCAGGCATTTCAGCAAATCGAAACGCACGCCCTGGACTTCCGACTCAACCAGCGGGTTGTGATAGTCGCGTGCCAGGTAGCGGTCCACTAGAGCCTTGATCGCGTCAGGCGCTTTTTCCAGGTCGTATTCGGTCCAGTCGCGCAATGCGCTGACGCTGCTTCCCGCATCAACGGCCGCCTGCTTGTCGTCCTTGTAGGCACTCGCAATGCAGGTGGCCAGGACCATGTCCTTGTAATTCTGCCCATAAGTACGTGCACCGGCCTCGGGGGAGGTACCTGCATTGTCCTTCGCATAAGCTACGGATGTCAGCAGCATCA
>Ga0302202_10002745_pt1 | contig 19916 bp, 19 predicted proteins | sample II_Bog_N3_3_FD_194579 | JGI IMG/M metagenome (GOLD analysis project Ga0302202, IMG submission 194579) | Peat permafrost microbial communities from Stordalen Mire near Abisko, Sweden - II_Bog_N3_3 | ecosystem: Environmental > Terrestrial > Soil > Wetlands > Peat | place: Sweden: Abisko...
CCCTCGATCACCGCGATGCGCTCGCTGATGCCCAGGCTGTTGGCCTCGCCCGTGGTGCCCAGCACCGCCAGCCCGTTGCAGCCATTGGCCAGCAGCCAGCGGCAATGCGCGGCCATCCGGTCCAGATCCACCGACAGATCGGCGTTCATCGCCGTCAGCACGGCGGCATTGACGCCCCCGAACAGCGCGTTCTTCAACATGCCCTAGCTCTCCCCGGAGTTGCGGCGGGTGCGCGGCGTGCGCCCCGGCCAATCGACGATGTGATGTTCCAGCGGCCCGGCCTCCCGCTCGCTGACCGCCCGCCCGCGGACGGAGATGCCGGCCTGGTGCACGGTATCGGGGTCGCCGGAGACCAGCGGGTGCCACCAGGCCAGCCCCTTGCCGTCCGCCAGCCGGCGATAGGCGCAGGTGGGCGGCAGCCAGTCGATCGCGCGGACCTCGGCGGGCGTGAGGCGGACGCAATCGGGCACCCAGCGCTGGCGGCGCGGGTAGTCGGCGCACTGGCAAGTGTTGGTGTTCAGCAGCCGGCAGGCGACATTGGTGAAGGCCAGCGCCTGGGTTGTGTCATCGCGCAGCTTGTGCAGGCAGCAGCGGCCGCAGCCGTCGCACAGCGATTCCCACTCGGCTGGGGTCATCTCCTCCAGTTGCCGGGTCTTCCAGAACGGTGGCGAGCGAGCCATGGCGGGTAAGGTTACAGGGCTGCGCCCCGCCTGGCTAGCGAGGATGCGGGACGAGGGTCGGTTCCTGCACCGGCGGGCGGCCGCCGGGCGGCGTGTTTGCCGCCAGAATGACGTGGGCGGCTGCCGGTTCTATAACAAATGTTCGTTCGTATCTCTCCATACCAAGCCAGTCTCGGACAAATTTTCCCCGGATTTCCCGAAAAACTCGCTTGACAGGCGCCTAGGCCTCCAAAGATTATAACGAACGTTCGTTAAAGTCTGGGCACCAAATGCGCGACACCCACCCCAAACGCGACCTGATCAAAACCCAGGCCCTCCGCCTGTTTGCCGAACGCGGCATCGACACCGTCTCGGTCCGCGACATCGCCGAGGCCTGCGACATGAAGGCCCCCAACCTCTACGCCCATTTCGACAGCCGCGACGCGCTGCTCGCCGAACTCTTCGCTGAAGGCTACGCCGCCTACGGCGCCATCCTGGCCGAAGCCGCCGCCACCGAGGGACCCTTCCGCCGCCGCCTGGACGCCATGGTCCGCGCCATCTGCCGTCTGCACGATGAGGACACCATCCGCTTCCGCTTCCTCATCCTGACCCAGCACGCCTTCCTCGCGACCACCCCGAACGGTGATCAGAACCCGGTCGAGGTCGTCTGCCGCAGTGTGGCCGCCGCCATGGACTCGGGCGAAATCCCCCGCCGCGAGCCGGACCTGATGGCCATGGCCGTCATCGGCCTGATCGTGCAGCCGGCCACCGCCCATTTGTACGGCCGCCTGCCCGGCGGACTGCTGCCCCGGATCGACGAAATCGTCGCCATGTGCTGGAGGGTTCTGACATGAAAGCTGCCTCCCCCATCGGATTGCTGGCCACACGCCGCCTCGGGCCGCTGGTCCTGGCGCAGGCTTGTGGCGCGCTGAACGACAACCTGGTGAAGAACGCCATGGTGGTGCTGGCGCTGTTCCGGCTCGCGGCCGGCGGCACCGGACTGTCGGCGCTCGCCGGGGCGCTGTTCATCGCGCCCTATATCCTGCTGTCGGCCACCGCCGGGAAGCTCGCCGACCGGTTCCCCAAGCCGCGGCTGATCCTGATCTACAAGGCAGCCGAGATCGCGCTGATGGCCGCCGCCGCCGCGGCCTTTCTGTGGGGCAGCATCCCAGCGCTGCTCGCGGTGCTGGTCGGTCTCGGCGTGCAGGCCGCGCTGTTCGGGCCGGTGAAGTACGGCGTGCTGCCGGAATTGCTCCCCGAAGCCGAACTGGTGGCGGGGAACGGGATGATCGAGGCGACGACGTTCCTCGCCATCGTCGTCGGCACCGTGGCGGGCGGCGCGCTGATGCTGGGGCAGGACGGCGGCGCGATCGTCGGCGCCGTCGGGGTCGCTTTGTCGTTGCTGGGCCTGTTCGCCGCCAGCCGCATCCCCCCCTGCCACGCCGCCGACCCGTCCTTGCCAATCCGCGCCAACATCCTGGCCGAGACCACCGGCATCCTGCGCCACGCCGCCGCGATCCGCCCGATCTGGCTGTCCTTGCTGGGCCTGTCCTGGTTCTGGACCATCGGCGCCACCCTGATGACCGAGTTCCCGATTATCGCCCGCGACACCCTGCACGGCGATGGTTCCGTCCTGACCCTGTTGCTGACGGTCTTCGCCGTTGGCGTGGGCATTGGCTCGATCGCCTGTGCGCGCATGCTGCATGGCGACGTCTCGCCGCGGCTGGTGCCCTTCGCGGCACTGGGCATTTCCGCGTTCTGCTGGGACTTCGCATCCGCGGCGGCAGGCGCCGGAACCATCGCCTCGGCCGGAGCGGTGCTCGGGTCGTGGCAGGGCGGGCGAATGCTGCTGGACCTGACCTTGCTGGCGGTATGCGGCGGCATGTTCTCGGTGCCGCTGTATGCGATCATCCAGGACAGCGCGGCAGCGGATCAGCGGTCGCGCATGATCGCCGCCAACAACATCATGAACGCGCTGTTCATGGTGGCGGGTGCCGCCGCTGCCGCGGGCCTGTCCGCCGCCGGACTGCACGCACCCGGCATCCTGCGAGTCGCCGCGGCTGCCAACCTGGCGGTCGCGCTGTGGATCGTGCGCATCCTGCCGCGCGACGTCATCCGGTCGTTGTTTCGCTGGTATTTCTCGACGTTTCATGGCGTGCGGGTGACCGGCCTCGATCATTACAAGGCCGCCGGCGACCGCGTGGTGATCGTGTCCAACCACCAGTCCTATCTCGATGCGTGCCTGATCGCCGCCTTCCTGCCCGACAGTCCCACTTTCGCCGTGGACACCGCGCAGACCCGCAAATGGTGGATCCGGCCCTTCCTCGCCGCGGTCGACACCTTCGCGGTGGACAGCCAATCGCCCTACGCGGTGAAACGCATGATCGAGGCAGTGCGTGACGACGGCCGCAAGCTGCTGATCTTCCCCGAGGGCCGCCTGACCCGCACCGGCGCACTGATGAAGGTGTACGAGGGCGCCGCGCTGGTCGCCGACAAGGCGCATGCCCGCATCGTGCCCATTTCGATCGAGGGTCTGCAATTCACACCGCTGGGGCGCATGGGCGGCAAGCTGCGGCTGAGGTGGTTCCCACGCCTGGCGATCAACATCCGGCCGGCCGTCGATCTGACTCCGCCGGACGCGGATACGCTGACCCCGCGCCAGCGCCGCGAGGCGATCGGACGCGCCTTGCAGGACGTGATGGTCGATGCGGTGTTCCGTGCCAGGGACACCGGCAAAACCCTGTTCGCCGCCATTCTGGATGCGCGGGTGCGGCATGGCGGCAAGACGGTGATCGCCGAGGACATCCAGCGCGAACCCATCACCTATGACCGGCTGGTCCTCGGCGCGGTGGCGCTGGGCGAGGCGCTGCGCGGGCCGACGCATTTGGGGGTGCTGATGCCGAATTCGGTGGCCTCGGTGGTGGCTTTTGCGGGGATGCAGGCCGTCGGGATCGTGCCCTGCCTGCTGAACGTCTCGGCTGGCGCGCCGGCCATGCTGGCCGCCTGCCGATCGGCGGGGGTGCGGGCGGTGGTGTCGAGCCGGACCTTCGTGGAGAAGGCCAAGCTGGGCAATGTCGTCGGACGGATGGCGCAGGACATCCGCTTCATCTGGCTGGAGGACCTGAAAGCCGCGATCGGCCCGCGGCAAAAACTGCGCGCCTGGCTGCGGCGACCCGGCCGGCTGCCGGGGGCGAAGGGCGATCCGGATGTCTCGGCTGTGGTGCTGTTCACCAGCGGGTCGGAGGGCAGCCCGAAAGGTGTGGTGCTCAGCCACCGCAACCTGCTGGCGAATTGCGCGCAGTTGTCATCGGTGATCGATTTCAGCGGCAGCGACACGGTGTTCAATGCGATGCCGATGTTTCATGCCTTCGGCCTGACCGGCGGGACCATTCTGCCGCTGGTGTCGGGGGTGCGGACGTTCCATTACCCCAGCCCGCTGCATTACCGGATCGTGCCGGCGCTGATCTACGACACCGACGCGACGATCTGCTTTGGTACCGACACGTTCCTGAACGGCTGGGCGCGTTACGCGCATCCCTACGACTTCTACGCCATGCGCTACATCTTCGCCGGCGCCGAGAAGGTGCGCGACGAAACCAGGCGCCTGTTCGCCGACCGGTTCGGCGTGCGCATCCTGGAGGGTTACGGCGCCACCGAAACCGCCCCGGTGATCGCGATGAATACCGCAATGCATTGCCGGCCGGGAACGGTTGGCCGCTTTCTGCCCGGCCTGGACTGGGCGCTGGACCCTGTGCCGGGTGTCTCAACCGGCGGTCGCCTCCGCGTCCGTGGCCCCAACGTGATGCTGGGCTATCTGCGCGAGTCGGCACCCGGCGTGCTGGAACCGCCGCCCGAGGGCTGGTACGACACCGGCGACATCGTCTCGGTCGATCCGGCCGGGTTTGCGTCCGTGGTGGGGCGGGTGAAGCGCTTCGCCAAGATCGGCGGGGAGATGGTGTCGATGACCGCGGCGGAGACGCTGGTCGCGTCGCTGTGGCCGGACCACCGGCACGCGGTGATCAGCGTGCCGGACGCGCGCAAGGGGGAATCGCTGTTGCTGGTAACCACCAGAGCGGGCTCGGGCCTTCCCGCGCTGCTCGCCCACGCGCGGGGTTGCGGCGTGCCCGAGATCATGGTGCCGCGTGCCGCGCTGGTGGTGCAGAGCGTGCCGCTGTTGGGGACCGGCAAGGTGGATTACCCGGCGGTGCAACGGCTGGTCGAGGCGGCGACGGCAAAGGCAGCGGAATAGGAGGGGAGAGGGATCGGGATCGAAGACTCCCCCTCCCCTTGTGGGAGGGGGTTGGGGGGAGGGGGCCCCGCAAAGAGAAGCATGGTGATCTCAGGCTACCTCCCACCGCCCCCTCCCCCTAACCCTCTCCCACAACGGGAGGGGGAATGCCCTGGTCCCATTTTTGATCCAGGTCAATGCGCCCCGGAATGCCGCCGGCCCATTATGATGTCATGCTGACAATTGCGACCCGGGTCCAACCTATCCTGACCCGAGTGGGTCCCCCGGTGCCGATCGGACTGCTGGCGTTGGGCGGGTTCGCGTCCGGGTCGGGCGCGCGCATCCTGGACCCGCTGCTGCCGCAGATCGCCGGCGATTTCGGCGTCACCGTCGCCGCCGCCTCGGCCGTGATCGCGGCCTTCCTGCTGCCCTACGGGTTGGGGCAGGTCGTCCTTGGGCCCCTCGGGGACCGGCTGGGCAAGCTGCGGGTCGTGGCGGTTTCCGTCACCCTGTATGGCGCCTGCGTCCTCGCCTGCGCCGGCGCCCCGGGCCTGAGCGCACTGGTGCTGCTGCGCGCCGCCTCCGGCCTGTTCGCCGGTGCGGCCATCCCGCTGATGATGGCCTATCTCGGCGACGTGGTTGCCTACGAGGACCGCCAGGCCACCATTGGCCGCTTCCTCACCGGCATGGTGATGGCGCAGATGCTGACCGGTCCCGCCGCCGGCGCCATCGGCGAGCATACCGGCTGGCGCGGCGCCTTCCTGGTGCTGGGGGTCGTCTCCATGAGTGTCGGTCTGACCCTCGCCGCCTGGCTGGGGAAGCGGCTGTGGCGGGGGGCGCAGACCTCGGACCGGAGCGTCCCCGGCATGATCGCCTATCTCAACCTGCTGTCGCGGCCGGCGGGACGGTGGTTGCTGGTCTCGGCGTTCTTCGACGGGCTGTGCCTGTTCGGCGGGGCCTTCCCCTTTATCGGCGCCTTCGTGATCCAGGAATTCGGGCTGAGCTCGGGTGCCTCCGGCCTGCTGGTCGCCGGGTTCGGCCTGGGGGCTTTTGTCTACACCCGTTTCGCGCGCCGCCTGGTCCGTCGGCTGGGCGAGAGCTGGCTGCTGCTGCTGGGCGGCACCGGATTGGCGGCGGGGGTGGCTTGCATGGCGCTGGCGCCGTCCTGGCCGGTGGCGGCGATGCTGCAGGTCGCGCTGGGGCTGCTGTTCTACATGTTCCACGGCGTGTTGCAGGCGCGCGCGACCGAGGTGCTGCCGGAAGCACGCGGCACCGCTGTCTCGGCCTTCGCGCTGGCTCTGTTCCTGGGGCAGAGCGCCGGGTCACTGGCCTTTGGCGCCCTGCTGGCATGCGTCGGCTACCGCTGGGGGTTCGCCGCGGCGGGGACGCTGATGCTGGCGGCGGCGGTCTGGAGTTGGTTCGGGTTGCGGCCGATGGCAGCGTGTTAGCGAGGGTGCGTGATTCCCGCGAATTGCGGTCGCAGCCGGCCGTGACCGTTACCCAATCGGCACAAGCAGGTTACCACTTACGTTAGTGCCGCACATCGATCCAGTCATCGGTGAACGGCCGGTGCCGGAACGTCGCCCAGACGAAATTCATCGAATAGCGCAGCCCGATCCGCCACAACCCCTCCTCCAGCAGCCGCCGCCCCGACGACAACGCCGGCAGCCGGAAGGTGAATTTGACCGCGCCCACCGCCTGCAAGCGGCGCGCCAGGTCTGTGTCTTCGCCGTAAAAACTGAACAGCGGATTGTAGCCGCCGATCTGCTCCAACGCCGCCCGCCGCACCACGAAATTGCCGCCCTGCAACATCGACCCGACCCGCAGCACGAACCGGTTCAACACATAGAACCCATACCCCATCACATAAAATGCCCGCACGGCCGCTCGGGCTTTTTTCGAAACGTCATAGTAGATGTAAGGACCGCTCAACGCAACCAGCCCGGGGTGACGGTTGAACTCCGCCAGCACCCTCTGCAACCAGCCGTCCGTCACGATCGTATCGGCATCGACATTCGCGATCAACGCACCGCTCGCCCGCTGAAAGCCGGCCCGCCGCGCCTGCACCAGACCCTTCTCCGGCTCATCCACCACGATCACCGCGGGAAATGCCGCCGCCACCGCAACCGTTGCGTCTGTGCTTGCGTTATTGACGACGATCACCTCGGCCCGACACCCTGAGCGATTGATTTCGGCAATGATCGCGGACAGGGTGCGGGCCAGATGCCGCTCCTCGTTGTAGGCTGGCACGACAAAACTGATGGCGACCTGATCATTCATGCGCTTGGGCTCCCTGCTGCACCGAGCGGTAAAGCGTCTCCCACCGGTCGGTGATGGTTTCAGTTGAAAATTCTTCGGCCAGGCGCCGCCCTGCCTGTCCCATCCCCTGTCGCTGCGCCGGAGAGGCCAGCAAACCGGACAGCACCGCCGCGAGCGCCGCCGGATCGTGCGGATCGACCAACAAACCGTTCGTAGGACCAACGAACTCCGGCAGGGCCCGGCTGTCGGCGGCGACCACCGGCACACCGGACGCCATCGCCTGCAACAGCACCATGCTTTGCGTCTCGGTGGTGCTCATCATCGCGAAGACATCACTTTCACGTAACAGACACGCCAGGTCCGCAGGCGGCAGCGTGCCCAGGAACCGCGCCTGCGAAGCAATCCCCAAATCAGCCGCCAGCGCGCGCAGAACCGCCTCGTGCGAGCCGTGCCCGGCGATCGCCAACCCGGCCGCCACACCGCGATCGCGCAACAGGGCAACCGCGTGCAGCAACACCTCGATGTTCTTCTCCCGCCCCAACCGTCCCGCATAGGTGATGGTCGGCCCAGCCAGGGCGAACCGGGTCCGCAGACCCGGACCATCCGCCGGCCGCAGAGGCCGGAATAAGGTCGTATCGATCGGGTTGGACACGACATGCCGCGGCCGGAACAACCGAACGCCGTCGAGCTCCGCGAACACCGAAACCGAGGGCGCGGTGACGGTATCGCAGCGGTTATAGAACCACGCGACATAGGCCGCCGCATGATCGACGCGAAGTGGAATAAAGGGACCGAAACCGGCGATGGTCGTATGGTTCGTGCCGATCACCGGAATTCCCAGACAGGTCGCGTTCAGCAAGGCCTCCAGCCCGATGCCGAAAAACGAGTGCACGTGAATCACGTCGGTCCGAGCGCGCAGCCCCAGCAGCGCCGGGGCGACCGGCGACGGCAACGCCACCCGGGATTGGCGGGTGGAGCTGGGAAACGGCAAGGACACCCGGCGATGCACGCGCACGTTGTCACCCAGATCACGCTCCGCGCGGTCGGCGCCGACCAGGCGGTAATCGCGAACCCCATAGCGCGGCGCGTAGATGTCGATCTGGTGCCCGCGCTGGCCCAGCGCCCGACTGATCGTGGCGATCGAGTCCTGGATCCCACCGAGTTCGGGAAAGAAATAATCGGTAAACATCGCGATTCTCATCGGCCTGACCTCCGCAGCATCAACCCGATCGCCCCGGCGCCGGCCAGGCACAAACAGAATGTTAAAAAAACGACGTGGTCTTCGAAGAACGGATATCGATCGCCGGCGAAATAGCCGAGCCCGAGCAGAGCGGCGCTTTTCGGCAAGGTGGCCAGCAGGTTGACCAGCAGGAAGCGCAACGGCGGCATCCGCAGCATGCCGCAGCCAATCAGAACAACGCAGCCGAGGGCATGCGTCCACTTGCCGACCAGCAGCATCCGGGTCGAATTCCGGACGAGATCGTTCCGTACCCCGAGCGTCACCCTCAGCCGCCCCGGCAGCCGCGTAAAGCCCGCTCGGCCGATGGCGTAATAAATCAGGTCACCGATCAGATCGCCGCAGACCAGCAGCCAGAACGCCCAGTACCAGGTGAAATAGCCTTGCGCCGACAGGATACCAACTATGATAGAAACGACAGGCCCCTCGACCACCGCCAAAGGCAGGATCAGGGCGCTGCCATGCGCAACCAGGAACGCCGCCGCGGTCACAGGCGCTCGTAATGGATGCGGGAGCCGTCGGCGACCGTTAAGGCCAGGCTCGCCCAGGTGTCGGCGTGGTCGTACCAGACATCGACGTTGAACGATCCGCTCAGCCGGTAGTGATCGGCCACGACGCTGGTGCCGGAGGCCAGCGGGATCAGATCCGCCGCGCCGCGCGTCACCTTGGGATGCAGCAGCACGCCGTCCTCCAGGCTGATCATCGGCCCGTCCAGCATCCGCTTGTTCCAGTATGTGGTGCCGATCGCGGAGTCCGGGGCGATATAGCGATCGGTCTGGCTGCCGAGGACCACCAGGCCCTCCGCGGTTCGCCGCGCGTTCATCCAGCCCAGACGGCCGTTCTTGTCGGTCTCGCTGGTCAGGCTGGTCAGGGTCTCGCCTTGCCAGGTCTCCACCACGCGGTGCCTGTAGTGGACGATCGGCACGGACAGCAGGGTGACCCGCGAATCGACCGCGACCCGAACCGTCAGTGTGTCGTCGCGGGTTTCAAAGGTCACGATATGGCGGCCGATCTCGCTGTCGTGGCGGATCAGCCGGAACCGCAACGCGTCGGCGGGCGGCACCGGCAAGGCCTCGGCCGCCCGACGCGCGGCGATGACCGCGCCCGCCAGAAGAACCGCCCGACGACCAATAACGCCATGTTCCACTGCTCGAATCGCTCGCTTTTATGGCAACGCGATGAGCCGACTATCCGACCCGGCGGATCGCGGCAACCTTAAAAGATGGAGTGCAGGCCTGATAAATTCCGGATGACAGTTGTCCTGTCATGAACATGACACGTTGAAGAAATTGCAGCAGCCTGCTCAGGCGGCATCCTCCAGCAGCATCGCCGCCGCTTTCTCCCCGATCATGATGCTGGGCGCATTGGTATTGCCGCCGACCACGACTGGCATGATCGAGGCGTCCGCAACCCGCAGCCCGTCGATCCCGTGCACCCGCAGCCGCGGGTCCACCACGCTGTTGGTCCCCGTCCCCATCGCACAGGAACTGGCCGGGTGGTGGTTCGAAATGCCGGTCTGACGCACGAATTCGGCCAGTTCCAGGTCGCTGGTCACCTGTGGCCCAGGGGCGAGTTCCTGCACGGTATAGCCATGCAGTGCCGGCTGCCCGGCGATCCGGCGCGCGATGCGGATACCCGTCAGGATCGCCTGCATGTCGTACTCGGTCCGCAGGAAGTCGAACAGGATCCGCGGCGGTGCCAGCGGGTCGGGACTGGCCAGGCGCACGGTGCCGCGTCCGTCTGGGCGCAGATGCACCGGGCTCAGAGTGAAACCCGGGAATTTGTGCGGAACCACGCGGTCCTTGGTGCGCTCCAACGTGCTCCATTCCAGCAGGTTGATCTGCAGGTCCGGCCGTTCCAGGCGCGCGTCGCTGCGGGTGAACAGCCCGGCGTGGATGCCGTTGCTGGCCATCGGCCCAGAGCGGAACAGAGCGTATTGGATGCCGGCGAGCAGCTTGCGGGTCGGGCTGTTCTCCAGGTCGTTGAGCGTGATCGGCTGGCTGCATCGCCAGCTCAGGTAGGTGTTGAAATGGTCGTGCAGGTTGCTGCCCACGGCCCCCAGGTCGCGGCGGACCGGGATGCCCATGGCCTGCAAATGATCCGCCGGTCCGATGCCCGACAGCAGCAGCAACTGCGGCGAGCCATAGGCGCCGCCGGAGACGATGATTTCCCCACTCGCATGTGCTGTCCGCGGGCCTTGCGGGGTCTGGTATTCGATACCTGTTGCTTTGTCGTTCTGGATCAGGATCTTCGTGGCGTGGGCTTTGGTGCGGATGACCAGGTTGGACCGGTTGCGGGCGGGTTCGAGGTAGGCCTTGGCGGTGGACCAGCGGCGCCTGTTGTTGGTGGTGGTCTGGTAGTAGCCGCAGCCTTCCTGCTGCGCGCCGTTGAAATCGGGGTTGCGGGGGAAGCCGGCTTCCTCGCAGGCGTTCAGCACCGCATCGGCCAGTTCGAAGCGGCCGGGCTGGTCGGAGACGGTCAGCGGGCCGCCGGTCGCGTGGTGGTCATCGGCGCCGCGCGTCTGGTTCTCGGCTTTCTTGAAGTAGGGGAGAACAGAATCCCAGTCCCAGCCGACGCAGCCGCGCTGGCGCCACTCGTCGTAGTCGGCGTGGTTGCCGCGGATATAGACCATGCCGTTGATCGAGCTGGTGCCGCCCAGGGTCTTGCCGCGCGGAAGGTAGAGTTGGCGGTTGGCGAGTTGCGGCTGAGGGGCGCTCTCGAATTTCCAGTTCACCGCGGGGTTGATGAAGGTCTTGGCGAAACCGATCGGGATGTGGATCCAGGGGTTGGTGTCCTTGCCGCCGGCTTCCAGCAACAGGACGCGATGGCGGCCGGATTCGGACAGGCGCGCGGCGACGACCGCCCCGGCGGATCCGGCGCCGGTGACGATGTAGTCGTAGGTTTCGGCGGCGTTCCCCATGAAGTTTTGTTGCCTTGCGATTGAGCGTCCAAGCGGTCCGATATCAGATCACGGGCACGGTTATAAGGCCAGTTCAACTGTGTCCTGGTTTTGCAGCCGCCAGGCCCGCTGATGCCGGGGAATACGAAGTGGTTGTCGTGGATTCATGATGTCGTTTCGTTCCCGACGGACCCCGGGCAATTCGTCTGAAGTGGGGCGCGTGCCGTCCGTTCCAAAACTGCGGCCGTCTAATCCCGGAGGTACGTTAAATATCGGACCGCGCCCCGACCGGCTTCGCGCGCGTCCTGGTCGTCATTACAGCAGCGCGGCCCTTTCCCTTGCGCCGCGATTAACAGCCGATCGCCGACAAGCCCGCCAGGGTCACCGGCGCGCGTCCCTCGAACGCGGCCACCAGCCGCAGCCGCCCGCCCAAACCCTGCAAATCGTGATCGAGCGTTGACAGCGGCATGTCTGTCCGCTGCTCCGCTCGCGAAATAGTCTCCTGTTTGAGGTTCAGCTTCTTCGCCAGTGCGACCTGGGTCTTGCCCTTCAAAAGCAAATGCGACGCGCCAAACACCGTCATCAGCGCGGAAGCGCAGTTCGTTCAGGTTGGCAGCTTTGCTGCCGTTGAGCGTATCAACATACGGACGGCCAAGCGCAGGCCCCTGACTCGACAGCAACGCGACATGAGGCAGAAGTTCGTCCTGAACATCGGGGGCGAGTTCGTCAAACTCCAAGGAAAATCGGGGATGGAATTCGACGCGCCGGACCATTCGCCACAGCTGGGATCACCGAGATATGACTGCAAGACCATATTTCACACCGCAGCCCTACAAATCCGCCACCCGGATCCACGCCGTCACCCCCGCGGCGACCACCAGCCCCGCCACCAGCCACGGCACACCATCCGCGCCCAGCTCGTGGGCCACCGCCACCCACAGCACGAAGCTCGCCACGCCGACCGCGATCCCGCCCACCAGGCTCGCCTTGCCCGGCTTTATCCGAGCCCGCGGCGCCGGCGCGGTCATTCCGCCGCCACGCCGACATGGCCGACCCGCACGTCGTCCGTCGTGCCGCGCACCTTCTTCAAATCCCGCCGCACGAAGCGCGTGTCGTAGCCGTTGAACACATGCCGCAACAGCCCGCAGCGCAGATCGGAGGTATCGAAGAACCAGTCCGCAACCGGATAGGTGAGATTGAAATTCCGCTCCATCATGATCGCCGTGTTATGATGCGCGATGTGATGCCGGCGGATCGAGTTCACCAGCGGCATGTGCCGCACCAGCCGGTCATCCTTCACATGGCAGCAGTAATGAAACAACTCGTAATTCAAGTACAGCGCCACGTTGGTGATCAACAGCAGCCACCCGGCGTTCGGCAACCCCACCAGACCCAGCAGCAAAGCCGGCGGCAGCGACAGCGCCATGAAGGCCACCAGCGCATAGGGCGGAAAGAACACGATGCGGAAATCGCGCGTATTGTCGATCGTCGGTTCCAGATCGGTGAAGAACTGGTGGTGCGCCAGGGTGTGGCGCTTGTAGATCCCCATGAAGCCCTTCACCGGCCGGTGCATGATGAACCGGTGGATCCACCACTCGAAGGCGTTGGACAGACAGAACGCCACCGGGATCACCAGCCATTCATACCAGGCCGGTGTGCTGATATGCCGAGCGCAGACCCAGATCGCGCTCAGCCCCAACGCATAGATCAGCGCCACATGCGCCCACCCCGCATAGGCCGGCGCGATCCGTGCCCGAAAATCCGCTCTGAATGCAGCCTGGCGCTGCGACATCCGCGTGCTGTCCATCGGCGTCACCCTCCGGTTGCGGACGATACGGCTCGCCTGCCCCGCCGGCAAGGCATACACTCGCCGCAACCGAAGGGAGGGACCCGAACCATGCTCGACGTCGAACGCCCGGCCGATCTGAAGGCCCATGTGGGGGAGAAAATCGGCACCAGCGACTGGGTGCTGGTGGACCAGACCATGATCGACAAATTCGCCGATGCCACCGGCGACCATCAATGGATCCATGTGGATGTGGTTCGGGCGCGACAGGAGATGCCAGGCGGCAAAACCATCGCCCACGGCTACCTGACCCTCTCGCTCGTCGCCATGCTCTCCGGCCAGACCCATAGCATCCGCCGGCGCTCCCGCGGGATCAACTACGGCTCCAACAAGGTGCGCTTCACCGCGCCGGTGCCGTCCGGCTCGCGCGTGCGGCTGCACCAGACCCTGATGACGGTGGAGGACATCGCGGGCGGCGTCCGCCTGACCTTCGACAGCCAGATGGAAATCGAGGGCGCGTCCCGTCCCGCCTTGGTTGCCGAAACCATTGCACTGGCCTACGACTGAGCCATCACGGGGAGGCAACGCCGATGGCCACAACAAGTTCACGCGCATCCAGGACCTTGTACATGCAGGTCATCGCCGGCGTCGTCATCGGCGCCGCGCTGGGGCATTTCTGGCCAGCGATCGCGGTGCAGATGCAACCATTCGGCGATGCCTTCATCAAACTGGTGCGCATGATCATCGCCCCGATCGTTTTCGTCACGGTGGTGGTCGGCATCGCCAAGCTGTCGGATGCGAAAGAGGTCGGGCGCATCGGCCTGAAGGCCATCGTCTACTTCGAGGTGATGACGACCTTCGCGATGTTTATCGGCCTGATCGTCGGCCATGTGCTCCAGCCCGGCGCCGGCCTCAACGTCGATCCGGCGAGCCTGGATGCCAAGGCGGTGGCGCGCTACGCCGACGCGCCGCATGTCGGCGTGGTCGATTTCCTGCTGAACATCATCCCCAACACCGTGGTGGATGCCTTCAGCAAGGGCGAGATCCTGCAAGTGCTGCTGTTTGCCGTGCTGTTCGGCATCGGCCTGATGCGCCTGCCCAACGACCGCGGGAAGGCGGTGGTGCATTTCCTGGATGAGACCGCGGGCGCGTTGTTCGGCGTCATCGGCATCATCATGCGCGCCGCCCCGCTGGGCGCCTTCGGTGCCATGGCCTTCACGATCGGCCGTTACGGCATCGGCGCGCTGGCGCAACTCGGGCTGCTGATGCTGTGCTTCTACCTCACCTGCGTGATTTTCATCGTGGTGGTGATGGGGCTGGTCGCCCGCCTGATGGGGCTGAACATCTTTAAAATCATGCGCTTCGTGAAGGAGGAGTTCCTGATCGTCCTGGGCACCTCGTCATCCGAAGCGGCGATGCCGACTTTGATGGAGAAGCTGGAGGCGCTGGGCTGCGGCCAGTCGCTGGTCGGGCTGACAGTGCCGCTGGGCTATGCGTTCAACCTGGACGGGTCGTCGATCTACTTCACGATGGCGATCGCCTTCATCGCCCAGGCGCTGAATATTCCGCTGTCCTGGGGCGATTATCTGCTGATTTTGGGGGTGCTGCTGCTGACGTCGAAGGGGGCGGCGACGGTGACCGGGGGCGGGTTCATCACTTTGGCGGCAACGCTTGCAACGATGAACGGCAAGGTGCCAGTCGCCGGGATGGTGCTGGTGCTCGGCGTCGATCGTTTCATGAGCGAGGCACGCGCGATCACCAACCTGTTCGGCAATACGGTTGCGACGATCTTCGTGGCGTGGTGGGAGGGATCGCTTGACCTCGACCGCGTGCGGCAGGTGCTGGATCACCCGGCGGCGACGGAGCAGGCCGTGTTGGCGGAGTAGGGGGCGGGACGATTGATACTCCCCCTCCCCTTGTGGGAGGCGGCTGGGGGGAGGGGGCTCAGCAAGGAAAAGCTCCACCGTCGCAGGCAGCCTTCCGCCGACCCCTCCCACAAGGGGAGGGGGAGTCTTTCTTCTCTCACACCGTCCCACCTCACCCCGTCCCCAGCGTCTCCTTCGCCATCTCCACCAGCACGCGCAGATAGCTCTCGCCGCTGTCCGCCCAGGTGCCGAAGCCGAACATCGTGCGAAAATCCTCGCGCCGCAGCACCAGATCGGACAGGCCGTCGGATTCGCTCAGCCAGTTGCACATGCACTGGTATTCCGCATACAGGGCCGAATCCCGCAACGTCCGCAATTCTGCGGCCAGCGTCTGCAACTGGCGCGCCGCGGCGGCGCTGCGTTCGTCGGACGGATCGGCATCGACCTTGCGCAGGCGCCAGTCCGCCGAGCGCTCCAGTTCCTCGGCCTCCGGCAGGTCTTCGTCGGGCATGGTCATGCCTCCGGCACGTTCTGCGCCAGATCGGCCAGCCATACCCGAGAATTGCCGTCCGAGGGCGCGCGCCAGTCGCCGCGCGGCGACAGCGACCCGCCGGCGGAGACTTTGGGTCCGTTCGGCATCGCGCTGCGCTTGAACTGGCTGAAGCCGAAGAAGCGGCGCAGGAAAACCGCCATCCAGTGCCGGATCTGCGGCAGGTCGTACGCCAACCGCCGTTCCGGTGGAAAATGCGGCGGCCAGGCGCCGCGCGCCGGGTCCCCCCAGGCGTGCAGCGCCATGAAGGCGATCTTCGACGGCAGGAAGCCGTAGCGCAGCGTGTAGTACAAGGTGAAATCCTGCAACGCGTAGGGGCCGATCTGGGCCTCGGTGCTTTGCGGCGTCTCGCCAACGCCGGCGGGCACCAGTTCAGGGGAGATTTCGGTGGACAGGATCGCGTCCAGCGTCTCCAGCGCCTCGTCGGAGAACTTCTTGGTGCCGATGATCCAGCGGATCAAATGCTGGATCAATGTCTTCGGCACGCCGGCATTCACATTGTAATGCGCCATCTGGTCGCCGACGCCATAAGTGCACCAGCCCAGCGCGAGTTCCGACAAATCCCCCGTCCCGATCACGATGCCAGCGTTGTGATTGGCCAGCCGGAACAGGTAGTCGGTGCGCAGGCCGGCCTGAACGTTTTCGAACGTGATGTCATACACCGACTCGCCATCCGCATAAGGATGCCCGAGATCGCGCAGCATCTGCTCCGCCGCCGGCTTGATATCCAGCTCCGCCGCCGTCACGCCCAGGGTCCGCATCAGTCGCCAGGCGTTCGACTTCGTGTGATCGGAGGTGGCAAACCCCGGCATGGTAAAGGCCAGGATATTCGCCCGCGGCAGGTCCAGCCGGTCGAAGGCCTGAGCGCAGACGATCAGCGCCTGGGTCGAATCCAGCCCGCCGGAAATCCCGATCACCACCCGTTCGATCCCCGTCGCCCGCAGCCGCTGCGCGAGGCCGGAGACCTGGATGTTGTAGGCCTCGTAACAATCCTGCTCCAGACGCGCGACGTCGGACGGCACGAAGGGGAAGCGCTCGATCGCGCGGCGGAAGCCGACATCGGCGTCGGGCGGGTCCAGCCGGAAGCCGATCCGCCGCCAGGGCCGGGGATGGCGGCGGCGGTTGGTGTCGAAGGAGCCCATCTGCAGCCGCTCCTGCCGCAGCAGGTCCAGGTCGATATCGGCGATCGCCGCCTGGTCCGCCGCCGGGAAGCGTTCGGTCTCGGCCAGGGTGGCGCCGTTTTCGAACACGCTGGCCTGGCCGTCCCAGGCGAGGTCGGTGGTGGACTCCCCTGCCCCGGCTGCCGCGTACAGGTATGCCGCCAGGCAGCGCGCGGATTGCGAGCGACACAGCAGCCGCCGCGTTTCGGCCTTGGCGATGGTGATGTTGCTGGCGGACAGGTTGGCCAGCACGGTGGCGCCGGCGACCGCCGCCTCACCGCTGGGCGGGTTAGGGACCCAGATGTCCTCGCAAATCTCCGCGTGGACAATCAGGTCCGGCAAGTCCTCCGCGGCGAACAGCAGGTCGGTGCCGAAGGGCACCTCGCGACCCCCAACTGTGATCGTGCCGCCCTCATGCCCGTCGCCGGAGACGAAATGGCGCGGTTCGTAGAACTCCCGGTAGTTCGGCAGGTGGATTTTCGGCACCACGCCGAGCAGCCGGCCGCGATGGATCGCCAGCGCGCAATTGTACAGCGCACCCAAATGCCGCAATGGCGCGCCCACCAGCATTAGCGGCATCAGACCGGTGGACGCGGAGACGATCGAGTCCACCGCCACCTCCACCGCATCCAGCACCGCGCTCTGCTGCAACAGGTCGCTGATCGCGTAGCCGGAGACCCCCAGTTCGGGAAACACCGCCAGCGCCACCGCCTGATCGTGGCATCGCCGCGCCATGGCCAGGATCGTCGCCGCGTTGGTCGCCGGATCGGCGAGCGCGGTGCGGGTGGTGCAGGCGGCGACACGGGCAAAGCCGTGGCGATAGAGCGAACGGAAACCCATGACAGTCCGAGTCCAGACGGCGTGAGCGACGACTATGACCCGACTCCGCTCACAGGGCCATCCGGCCGCTGCCGAGCGTTAACCAGATAATAACCTGTCGCGGCGTAGGATCGCGCCCTATAATGGTGGCTGGTAAACAGGATCACCGGCTGAAGGCAAACCGTCGCGAGGTCCCATGTCAGACACTCAATCCGAACCGTCTCACCAGCAGCGTGTGCAGGAACGCGCCTATCTTTTATGGGAGGCGGCGGGAAGGCCACCTGGGCGTGACCTGGAATTCTGGGACCGCGCGCAGGCTGCGCTCGCCGCGGAGGGTCGCGCGTATGCGGCCCCACCGGCGCAAGCCGCGGCGTCGGGCGTCGCGGAGCCGCCAGCCCCGGCACTGGCGCCGCCCGCCCGGACCAGCGCCCGCCGGCGGGTCAAAAAGCCGGCATGACGCTGGCGGCCTTGCGCTGGGACGTGTTGCAGGACCGGGGCTTCCGCGCGCATGATGAGGCTCCAAGACAAACGGCCGGTCCCCGGGTGCGCCGTGGCCGCGCGCCTCCGGGCCGAGACCGATACCGGCGGGAGCCCGAAACCATGACTGTTGGCGCCATCCTCAAACACAAAGGCTACCAAGTCACCACGGTCGATCCGACCGCTCGGATTGCGGAGGTGGTGGACATTCTCGCCCAGCGGCGCATCGGCGCCGTGCTGGTGGTGGACGCGACCGACCAGTTGCTGGGCATCGTCAGCGAACGCGACGTCATACGCTCCCTGTCCGCCAATGGCATGCAAACCCTGGAGATGACGGCCGGGCAATTGATGACCAGAGCGGTGCAGGCGGCGCAGTCGGAGACGACCGAAGAGGAGGCGATGCGCATTATGACCGCGGGCCGGTTCCGCCATTTGCCAGTGGTCGATCACAATGTCCTGATCGGCCTGATCAGTCTCGGCGATGTGGTGAAGGCGCGCCTGCTGCGTCGGGACGAGGCATCCGCCGGGAGCCCGGCCTGACCCCTCAGCGCGGTCCGTCGTCCCGGTGCGGCTCGTCTTGCCAGGGCGGCGCACCCAGGTCGACGTGAGAGGGCGATACCGCCACCCCGGTGGCCGCACCGACACCGCCGCCGATCAGCGCGCCAACGGCCACACCGACCGGTCCGCCCAACAGCCCGATCACCGCGCCGGTCCCGGCCCCTGCCGCCGCGCCCGTCGCGCCTCCGCCGACCGCGCGGTCAGGCTCGTCACGCCCGCAGGCAGACAGCAGCACCAGGCTGCCGAGGACAATCAGGGTCCGGCGCATCGGCGTCTCCCGGGATAGAACGGCTCGGCGCTGTGATAGCAGGCTGGTCCGATTCGCAGCTAATCGTGACATGGTGAGTGGATCGGGGACAGCGGGACGTTAGAACATTGTCACCATGACTGGAAAATCGTCGTCCAATCGTTATGGCCGGACTGGTCCCCATAGCCATCCGGATAAGCGCTTGGGGGGAGAATGGTCTGTCCTGGACTGGCACTTTCCCGACGTCACGGCCGATCCCCGGGTCAGGCCCGCGGGCAGGCTTGTGCCGGCCATCTATGCCGGTTCGGTGCTGCGATAGATGGCCTGGACAAGGCCGGCCACGACGAAAAAGCGCGCGCTGCCACACGGACTTCCGGTCATGACGAAAATGCGCTCAGGCGAGGCGCAACAATAACCGTTTCAAGGTGGCACCCCGGGAGAGACGGAATGATTCCATTCCGGATAGAAAGCGTCCCGCCTGATATCGAGGCCCGCCATTTCGGCGTCGGTGACCTTGATGCCTTTCGGACAGGCATGTGTATCAAGCCCGCAGCGGACCTTCAGACCGGTCGTGATCGTCGTGGCGGCGATCAGTTCGACCACGGTCAGACGACCGGTCAGGGGCGTTCCCCGCCAGTTCTGAGTGACATGGCGGAACATCCGGTGCGCTATTTCATGCCGCTTCGATCTCCCAGGCGGGTCATGGCACACCCGTAACGTCAGGCCGGTTTCGTCAACCAGCTTCTGCAATTCGACCTTGAACAGCCGCACGCGAGACCCGTTGGAACCGCCTTCATCCGCCGCGATCATCAAACTGTCATGGTTTGGGTGTTGTTCCCGGCCCATCATATCCCGCCAGCGGCGAACTGAGTTGACCGCGAATTGCGCGGCATCGTTATCGATGCCGACACTCACAGATCCGGGATTGGCGGTGATGTCGCAGACACCATAAGGGACAACCTTGCCAGGCTCCTTGTCGACGAAGTCGTGCACATCAACCTGCTCTGGACCGTCCGCCGGCCGGTAGTCGCTTCCGGCGCTCTTGTACGGACCTGTCGTTTCCGTCTTCCTGGTGTCGACCGAGATCACCGGTTGACCCGCTGCCGGCATGGCAAGCACCGCGGCGTTGATCGGCTCGAACCGGGCGTGACGGCCGGTATTGTGGGTGTTTT
>Ga0302202_10002750_pt1 | contig 19908 bp, 19 predicted proteins | sample II_Bog_N3_3_FD_194579 | JGI IMG/M metagenome (GOLD analysis project Ga0302202, IMG submission 194579) | Peat permafrost microbial communities from Stordalen Mire near Abisko, Sweden - II_Bog_N3_3 | ecosystem: Environmental > Terrestrial > Soil > Wetlands > Peat | place: Sweden: Abisko...
TCTCCTCCAGGCGCTTCGTCTGGTCCTCTGTCAGGTCAACCCGCCCAGCATGTGCCATGTCGCCCCTCAGTATCAGGTGCCACGAGGCGAGGATTTGTTACAAGTATTTCTGGCGGCCTACACTAGCAGCCGCAAGGCCCGCGGCCACGGGGCCGCTCATGGAACCTTCTTGCGCTTTCCATCATTCCTGTGGGCACCAGCGGGGAGGTACCCATGACTCAAGTGATGAACCAGCTTTTCGCCGCCCTCGCCACGGCTGCATGCCTGGCGGGCGCATCCGCCCAGGCTGCTGACCGCCCGGTGCGATGGCTCCGGTCGGCGGTGGCGGCCTGTTGCGAGGACTCGCTCCGTTCCCTGGCCCCGGCCCTGGCCCAGGCCGAGGCGGAGGCCCGGGTCCGGCCGGAGGCGCCGGTCACGGAGGCCGTACTTTCGGGGACGGGGCGGCCGATCGAATCCGTATGGGGGCCGGATGAGCGCGCCAGCGAAGGGGCTTCGGCGCAGGAGGGCGCCCCGCAGCCATGCCCGGCCTGCCAGCTGAACCTGCTGCGGCATGTGCTGGAGGAAAGCCGGGCCGGGCTGGCCCGGGGGAAACAGCTGGTCGCCAGCATCGAGGACGGCGGGTTCCTGGGCGATGATGACGAGCTGACGATCCTGGAAGCCTTCCTGAACGCCTGTTCCGTCTGGATCAATCGCGGGATGGACCATGTCGACCCGCTGCTGAGCCCCGCCCAGCGCACCCGCTTCGTGCGGGCCCTGGAAACCTGCAACCAAACCATCGATCAGACCCTGGAGGCCTTCCAGGCCTGCGACGCGCCGCGCCGGTCCGGTTCCCTGATCGCGTATTACCAGTTCCAGGCCGCCCATGAACTCACGGCCCTGCGGGCGGATAATGTCCGCCTCCTGGCGCAGCTGCGTCAGACCGGCGGGGCAGGGGACTGAACGGCGCCGCGGCTTCTGTGCCATCCCCGCCAGTCCCAGCGATTCCGGAAGCCGAATCGGTGCTGAATTATCGAGCGTCCGCGGGAACATCCGGTCCCGGCAGGCACCCAACGGTCAGCAGCCACAGCTTCCTGGGGGGATCATGGACCGTCGCCGGACGTTCGCCAAGCCGTGCGTGCCTTGGGGAGGGTCCCGCCGGCAATGGCTGCAGGGGGTGGGCGCCGCCACGGTAGCCGCCTGGTTGCCGAATCTGGGCGGGGACTTGGGCGGGGCACCGGCCGGCAGGCGGGACCGCCCCCCGGCCTTCCCGGCCGGGATCCCGGTCCAGCCGCAGCCTTTCCGGAACTGGTCGGGGGAGATCCGCATCCCGGCGGTGTGGACCGCGATGCCCCGGCAGGCGCAGGAGGTGGTGGCCATCGCCAACTGGGCCCACGGCCAGGGCTGGCGGGTGCGGCCCCTGGGCCGCAGCCACGGCTGGGCACCGCTGCTGGTGACCGGCGGGGGGTGTGCCTCGGGATACCTGCTGGTGGATACCCGGCACCTGGACCGGGTGACCCTCCAGGCCGACCGGTTGCCGGCCACGGTCACGGCCCAGACCGGCGTCACCCTGGACGCCCTGTTGGCCCAGCTGGAGGAGGCCCGGCTGGGCTTCGCCGCGGTGCCGGCGCCGGGCGACCTGTCCCTGGGCGGAGCCCTGGCGGTGGACGGGCACGGCACCGCGCTTCCGGCCCGGGGCGAAACGCCGCTGCCGGGCCAGACCTTCGGCTCCCTGGCCAACGCGGTGCTGTCGCTCACGGCGGTGGTGTGGGACGGCCAGCGCTACGCGCTGCGGACCTTCCGGCGCGACGAACCCGGGATCCAGCCGCTGCTGGTCCACGCCGGCCGGGCCTTCATCACCGAGGCGACCCTCCAGGTGGCCGCGGACCAGAACCTGCGCTGCCAGAGCCGCATGGACATCCCGGCGGACGAGCTGTTCGCCCCCCCGGGCGAGGCGGGGCCCCGGGCCTTCGGGGCCTGGGTGGAGGCCTGCGGCCGGGTGGAGGCCATCTGGTTCCCCTTCGCCGGGGCGCCCTGGCTCAAGGTCTGGTCCCTGGCGCCGCTGCGGCCATGGTCCAGCCGGGCGCTGGCGGAACCCTATGCCTACAGCTTCGCCAACTGGGTCACGCCGGCCCAGGACCAGTTCGTCCAGGAGCTGGTCCTGGGCCGGCCCACCGGCACCCCCACCTTCCAGGTGCTGGAACAGGGCGCGGTGGCCGCCGGTCTGACCGTGACCGACACCTGGGATCTGTGGGGCCCCGCGCGCCGCACCCTGCTCTATGTGAAGCCCAGCACCCTGCGCCAGGCGGAGTGCGGCTACGCGGTGCTCACCAGCCGGTCCAACATACAGCGCGTGGTGAGCGAGTACTACCAGGCCTACGCGGGCCTCGTCGCCCGGTACCAGTCCCGGGGGCAGTTCCCCATGAACGGAGCGGTGGAGATCCGGGTCACCGGACTGGACCAGGCGGGGGAGGTGCTGCTCCCCGGCGCCCTGGAGCCGCAGCTGTCGGCGCTGCGGCCCTGGCCGGGGCGCCCGGACTGGGACTGCGCGGTGTGGCTGGACGCCCTGACCTGTCCCGGCACCCCGGGCGAGCTGGTGTTCAAGACCGAACTGGAGGCCTGGCTGCTGGCCAACTACACCGGCGCCTACGCGGGGGTGCGGGTGGAGTGGGCCAAGGGCTGGGGCTACACCGAGGCCGGGGCCTGGACCAGCCCCGGCGTGCTGGATCGCACCATCCCTGACTCCTTCGCCGGCCGGCCCGGGGACGACTGGCCCGCGGCCCTGGCCGCCCTGGACGCCACCGATCCGGCCCGGATCTTCAGCAACCCGTTCCTGGACCGGCTGATGCCCAGGAGCCCGGCCACGTAAAGGCTCAGGTCCCAACATTTCGGCCTGGTTCGTTCTGTTGGATCGCTGATCGCGATCCAACAGAACGGATGGCTTCGCCGAAGGGCAACCGGCATTTGTGTGTCCACCTCCGGGCTTTCGGCTCAACTGGACTTCCCGGAGAGTTGAAATCAATCGTTTTTCGAGGTCACTCTCCCTGGCCCCGTACGCACCAGGCACGCCATTTACCTTGTCCGCAACCCTTTTCCGATCGAGGGTGGAACACAGTCCTCCCTTTCGGGGATCCCTCCGTTGTCTCTGAACGCGAATGCGTTCAGAGACAACGACCAGGGCGCAATGGAGGGACCCGGACCATGACCTGGCCAGGCTCCTAGACGGGCTCGATGCGGGTGCCCGCGGCCAGGGTGGTGCCCTTGGGGACCACCACGATGCCGTCCTGGACCACCCAGTCGCCCATGTCCATCTCCGTGCCCCGGGGGAAGGGCTTGATGACCACGCCTTCGCCCAGGCGGACGTTCTTGTCCAGGATGGCGCCCTCGATGTGGCAGTTGGCGCCGATGCCGAGCGGCAGCCGGTCGCCGCAGTTCTTGCGCTGGTAGTAGTCCGCGCCCATGAGGATGCTGTCCTTGATCCGGGTGCCGGGGCCGATCTGGCTGCGCAGGCCGATGATGGAGTGGGTGATCTCCGCCTGGCGGATCACGCAGCCCTCGGTCAGCAGCACGTCGGTGAGCCGGCTGTCCTCGACGATGGAGCCGGGCAGAAAGCGGGAATGGGTGTAGACCGGGTGGGCCGCGTCGTAGAAGTTGAACGCCGCGTTGGCCGCGGTCAGCTCCAGGTTGGTGTCGTAGAACGAGCGGATGGTGCCGATGTCCTGCCAGTAGCCGTCGAAGTCGAAGCCGTAGACCGCCCGCTGGCCGATGCTGTGGGGGATCACGTGGTGGCCGAAATCGTCGAAGTCCGGGTGCTGGGTGAGCAGGTCCACCAGGACCTGGGTCTTGAACAGATAGATGCCCATGGAGCCCAGGTACGGCCGCTTGGGGTCGTCCCGGCTGACCATGCGGGCCTGTACCTGGGGATCCTTGGGCTTCTCCTGGAAGTCCAGGATGCGACCGTCCGGCCCGCGCTGCAGCAGGCCGAACCGGGTGGCGTCCTCGGCCGCCACCGGCTGGGCCGCGATGGTGATATCGGCGCCCTTGGCCACGTGGAACTCCACCATGGGCGCATAGTCCATCTGGTAGAGGTGGTCGCCGGCCAGGATCAGCACGTAGTCCGGGGCCGCGCTCTGGATCTCGAACAGCTGCTTGCGCACGGCGTCGGCGGTGCCCTGGTACCAGGCTTCGCTGGCCAGGGTCTGCTCCGCCGCCAGCACCTGCACCCAGCCGGTGTGGAAGGCGTCGAACTGGAAGCTGTTGGCGATGTGCCGGTGCAGCGAGACCGAGTTGAACTGGGTCAGCACGTGGATCCGGTAGATGCCGGAATTGATGCAGTTGCTCAGCGGGATATCGATGAGGCGGTACTTGCCGGCGATGGGCACGGCCGGCTTGGAACGCATCTTGGTCAGGGGATACAGACGGGCGCCACGCCCGCCCCCCAGAATGATCGCCAGAACGTTTTTAAGCGCAGGCATCGGAGCTCCTTGGATTCATATGGCAAACGGGCATGGGGCCCTGACACTGTCTTAGTGGTACCCATTATGGATCATTTCCCGGGCGATGGTCTCTCTCCAGTGGTCGCACAAGCACATTTTCTGGCCGGCGTCCCGCAGCCCGGCTAACTGTCCGTACGGATCACCACCGACCGGGAGAACCAGTCCTCCAGCCCCTTGCGTTGCGGGCCCAGCAGCATCAGGCAGGGCAGGAGTCCGGCCGCGAGCATGGCGACCGGGACCGGCAGCCCGTGGAGCACACTCTTGAGCAGGGCCACCAGGATCCAGCCCAGGCAGCCCATGGCCGCGTAGCCCACCAGCCGGGCCACGGCTCCGGCCAGATCCAGGCGGCCGGCCGGGTCGTGCTCCGGGACCACCCGCAGCCCCAGGCGCCGCTTGCCCGGGGTGGCGCCGCTGTGCATCCAGCACCAGGGCAGGTACACCAGGTACGCGGCCAGCAGGCCCACGCGCAGGACGCCCAGGGTCTGGTCCAGCCAGCCGCCCTCCAGGTTGGGGAAGGCCCGGCCCAGAATCCAGGACAGGCCGGCCAGGGCCAGCATGGGCGAGGCGTCGATCAGCCCAGCCTGCAGCCGGGGCGGGAAGGCGCCGCGTTCGGGGACGGATGGGGCGTCCGGACTGGCCACCGGCGTGGTCCAGGGCTCGGCGACCGGGCGACTGGCAGCCTGATCCTCCGGGTCCGGGTCCGGCTCCGGCTCCGGCGGCTCCGGGGCGCCCTCCAGCTGGGCGCGGAACCGGGCCATGTCCTCGGGGGTCATGCGCACCGTGCCCAGGGCCGGGGCCGGGCGCGGGTCCAGGAAGGTGATCTGCATCTGCCCCAGGGTGATGCGGTCGCCGTCATGGAGTGGGCCGGAGGGCACCTTGACGCCGTTCAGGAGCACCCCGTTGCTGCTTTGCAGGTCCTGGATCTCATAGCCGTCCTGCACCTTGCGGATCAGCGCATGGTGCCGGGAGATGCTCGGATCGGGCAGCCGCAGGGCATTGTCCAGTTCCCGCCCGATGCCCACCTCCCGATCCACCAGCTCGAATTCTCGTACACCGCGACTCTCTTGCACGAGCAGCTTGGCCATGAGTTCCCCTCTATCGGCAGGTATTGAAGTGCAGTTTAATGGTCCGCCATCGGCAATGCAAATCTTGACCTGAGCCCACAAACTCATTCAAGCTGGCTTGCATTCTGCCGGCCGGAGGCGACATGGTTCTGTTTAATGCGGCGACGCGAGAGCTGACCGCAAAAATTGTATACTACGGCCCGGGCCTTTGCGGGAAGACCACCAACCTGCTGACCGTCTACGATTCGCTGCCCCAGGATGGGCGCGGGAAGATGCTGTCCCTGGCCACCCAGACCGACCGGACCCTGTTCTTCGATTTCCTGCCCATCGAGCTGGGGACCATCCGCGGCATGAAGACCCGGATCCAGCTCTACACGGTGCCGGGCCAGGTGTTCTACGACGCCACCCGCAAGCTGGTGCTGCGCGGCGCGGACGCGGTGGTGTTCGTGGCGGACTCCCAGGCCCAGGCCCTGGACGGCAACAAGGAAAGCTTCCAGAACCTCATCGAGAACCTGCGCGAGCAGGGCACGGAACTGGAGAAGCTGCCGCACGTCATCCAGTACAACAAGCGCGACATCGCCAACGCCCTGCCGGTGGCCACCCTGGACCGGGAACTCAACCGCTTCGGCGCCCCGACCTTCGAGGCCTGCGCCACCCGGGGCACCGGGGTGCGGGAGACCCTCAAGGGCGTGGCCCTGCTGGTGCTCCGGCACCTGTCCGAGAAGTACGGGGGCGGCGAGGAGCCGGCCTCCGCCGAGCTGTTCGCCGCCCCGGCCCAGGCGGCCCGGGCCACGCTGGTGGTGCCGCCGGACCTCCCGGAGCCGGACCGGGCCATCCGCGCCACCGGGTCCGGACCGCTGGAAGTGGAGGATCTGGGGGCCGGGGAACTGCTGGACGAACTCGAGGAACTGCCGATCACCCAGTCCGGGGGGCTGGCGGCGGACCCCGCCCTGGGCCGCGGCAGCAGCGTGGTGGAGGTGCCGGTGGTGCTGGACCGGAGCCTGTTCAGCGGCGATTCCCCGGTGGAGATCCGATTGAAGCTTTACCTCAAGTAGGTGCACATCGGGCACACTAGGAAAGGATTTGTCCCCGAGGTATAGATGTCCCATCCCGTAGTCACCCGGTTTGCACCCAGCCCCACGGGGATGCTTCACATCGGCGGGGTCCGCACGGCCCTGTTCTGCTGGTTGCTGGCCCGGAAACACCAGGGGACGTTCATCCTGCGGGTGGAGGACACCGATCTGGACCGCTCCACCGATGACAACATCCGCATCATCGAAGAGGGCATGGAATGGGTGGGCCTGGACTGGGACGAGGGCCCGGTGCCCGGCGATCCCAGCGCCTACCGGGGCGACCACGGGCCGTACCGGCAGATGCTGCGGCTGGATCTGTACCGGGCGAAGATCCAGCAGCTGCTGGAGCGGGGCCAGGCCTACCGCTGCCGCTGCAGCCGGGAGGAGCTGGACCAGCGCCGCCATGAAGCCGAGGCCGCGGGGCATCCCTTCAGCTACGACGGCCGCTGCCGGGACCGGCACTGGGATGATTCGGAACCGGCCACCATCCGCCTGCGCATGCCCCGCACCGGGGACATCGTGCTCAACGACCTGGTCAAGGGCGAGATCCGGGTGCCGGCGGACAGCCTGGACGATTGGATCATCGCCCGCATGGACGGGACCCCCACCTACAACTTCTGCGTGGTGGTGGACGACACCGACATGGGGGTCACCCACGTGGTGCGCGGGGACGACCACGTGGCCAACACGCCCAAGCAGATCGCGCTCTACGAGGCCCTGGGCTACGAGCTGCCGGCCTTCGCCCATGTGCCCATGATCCTGGGCAAGGACAAGGCCAAGCTGTCCAAGCGCCACGGCGCCGCCAGCATCACCGAGTTCCGCGATCTGGGCTTCCTGCCCGCGGCGGTGCGGCTGACTCTGGCCCGGCTCAGCTGGACCCCCCGGCTGGACGGCAAGGCCGCCGAAAGCGCCGAGGAGGAGCTGCTCACCGACGAGCAGATGATCCAGATGTTCGATCTGGCGGACATCCAGAAAAGCGCCGCGGTGTTCGACCTGGACAAGCTCACCTGGGTCAACCAGAAGCTGATCCAGCGGTTGGACTGGCGGGAGATCGAGCCGCACCTGCGCTGGCAGTACCATCTGCGCGGCCAGGAGGCGGCCTGGATGGCCAAGTCCGACGAATGGAAGGCCCTGGCCATTGGCTGCAACAAGAACCGGGCGACCCTGAAGGACATCGCCGACACCCTGGATTTCCTGTTCACCCCCCCCACCGAGTTCGATCCGGCGGCGGTGGCCAAGTTCATGACCGAGGCGGTCAAGCCGGCCCTGCGCCAGGTCTGCGCCCTCACGGACTACGGCCACGACAGCCTCAAGGCGGCCTTCGACCAGATCCTGGCCGAGCATGGGTTCAAGCTCAAGGACCTGGCCCAGGCCCTGCGCGTGGCCTTCACGGGCCGGACCATCAGCCCGCCCATCTTCGACACCCTGGCCCTGCTGGGGCCCGATGCCGTCGCCATTCGCCTGAAAAATTGGCTGTAGCCGCGATCTTCACCCCCTTCGAACGAAAGCTGCCATGACTCAAGAATCCGCCGTCCCCGAAAGCCGAAGCCTCCACTTCATCCAGGAAATCATGGAGGCCGATCTGGCCGAGCAGAAGCACGGCGGACGCGTCCTCACCCGCTTCCCGCCCGAGCCCAACGGCTACCTGCACATCGGCCACGCCAAATCCATCTGTATCAATTTCGGCCTGGCCCGGCAGTACGGCGGCAGCACCAACCTGCGCTTCGACGACACCAACCCCACCCGGGAAGAGGTGGAGTACGTGGACTCCATCCGCGAGGACGTGCGCTGGCTGGGCTTCGACTGGGCCGGGGAGCACTACGCCTCCGACTACTTCCAGTTCCTGTACGACTACGCCGAGTACCTGGTGCAGACCGGCAAGGCCTACGTGTGCGACCTGGACGACGAGGCCATCCGCGAGTACCGGGGCAACTTCTTCAAGGCGGGCCAGAACAGCCCGTACCGGGACCGGAGCGTGGAGGAGAACCTGACCCTGTTCCGGGCCATGCGGGCCGGGGAGTTCCCCGACGGCTCCCGGGTGCTGCGGGCCAGGATCGACATGCAAAGCCCCAACATGAACATGCGCGATCCGCTCATGTACCGCATCCGCCGGGTGCACCACCACCGCACCGGCCACGCCTGGCCGATCTACCCCATGTACGACTTCGCCCACGGGGTGTCGGACGCCATCGAGCGGATCACCCACTCCATCTGCACCCTCGAGTTCGAGGATCACCGGCCCCTGTACGAGTGGTTCCTGGAGCAGGACACCGACGGCCAGTTCTTCCGGCGGCCGCTGCCCCGGCAGATCGAGTTCGCCCGGCTCAACCTCACCTACACGGTCATGAGCAAGCGCCGGCTGCTGGAGCTGGTGAAGGAAGGCCACGTGGCCGGCTGGGACGATCCCCGCATGCCCACCATCACCGGGCTGCGCCGGCGCGGCTACACCCCCGAAAGCATCCGCGCCTTCGCCGACAAGGTGGGGGTGGCCAAGCGCGACATGGTGGCCGACGTGGGCCTGCTGGAGCACTGCGTGCGCGAGGACCTGGCCGCCAAGGCCCGGCGCGCCATGGCCGTGCTCCGGCCCCTGAAGGTGGTGATCGAGAACCTGGCCGAAGGCGAGGTGCACTGGCTGGACGTGGCCAACCACCCCGAGGACGCCGCCCTGGGCCGGCGCAAAGTGCCGTTCAGCCGGGAGCTCTACATCGAGCGCGAGGACTTCCAGGAGGTGCCGCCCAAGAAGTGGTTCCGGCTGGCCCCGGGCGCGGAAGTGCGGCTGAAGAACGCCTGCCTGGTGCGCTGCACCCAGGTGATCAAGGATGCCGCGGGCGAGGTGGTGGAGCTGCGCTGCAGCTGGGATCCCGCCTCCCTGGGCGGCGACGCGCCGGACGGGCGCAAGGTGAAGGGCACCCTGCACTGGGTGTCGGCCGCCCACGCGGTCAAGGCCGAGGTCAGGCTCTACGACCGGCTGTTCACCGCCAAGGACCCCATGGACGTGCCCGAAGGCAGCGACTGGCGCGCCGGGATCAACCCGGACAGCTGCGAAGTGCTGGCCGGCGCCTGGCTGGAGCCCGCCCTGGGCGCCGCCAAGCCCCTGGAACACTTCCAGTTCGAGCGCCTGGGCTACTTCGTGGTGGACCAGGACTCCCGGCCCGGCGCGCCGGTGTGCAACCGCACGGTGGGCCTCAAGGATTCCTGGGCCAAGACCGCCGGGGCCTAGGAGCCCGGCTACGTAATGGTTCGGGTCCCTCCACTTCGCCCTGTTCGCTTCGGGGCGAAGGGCGCGCTGCGCACGCCCTTCTCCCGAAGCGTTTTGAACCGGTTCCTTTTGTCCGTGCTCCGCCCATTTGCGGCGGGACAAGGATTCCGGCGTGTTCGGGTTCCGGTCAATCACACCGTCGGGATCCCCCGGGATCCGCGTGCGCCATTCCGGATCCGCGGCGGCCTTCCCGAAGTCGAATAAATAAACAGAAAATAAAATAGGGCCAAAAAAAGGGCGCCCGTGTTGTGATTTAGTAAATAAATCATAATATTGAGGGGCGTAACCTGCGGGGCGGCCATGATCGGACTGGATGAGCACCTTCGGGTCCTGCTGCCCCACCTGGGCCGGCCACTGCTTTCCAGGGAAAGCATCGGCCCCCTCATCGCCGCCCTGCGGCCCATCCCGGCGGCCCTGGCCGAGGTGCTGTGCTTCGAATGCCGGATGGGCGGTGCGGCCTGTCCGGATTTCGCCTTTGGAGCCAGCGTGGCGGGCGAAGGTGGGGTCTGCCTCAAGGGGAGGCACCCCCAGGCGGCCTTACCGCCCCGGCTCCTGGCCCAGCCCAACTGGGCCGCCATCGACCGCTTCATCTCCGCCTGGGCCGAGCCTGGTTCGATCCTGGTCCGGGGAGCGGACGAGGTATGGCTCGAGTTCGACCTGGAAGGCGCCCTCCCAGGGGGCGTCCGGCCCAGCTTCTTTTTCGGGGTCTGGACCGGCCAGGCGGATCCCCGCTCCGGCCTCGGCACCCCGCCCATGGCGGTCCTGGAGGCGGGCCTGGGCGCCTTGACCGGTCAACCCATGCGTCCAGCCCACCGGGCACGGATCCGCACCCTCCTGGAAGCCCTGCCCCCCGGGGGCGTGCTGAACCAGGTCGGCCTCATGCTTTCGCGTCCGGAAGGGATGACCCGGCTATGCCTTTCGGGGCTCCAGACCCGCGACGTGGTGCCGTTCCTCCGCCGGGTGGGCTGGGACGGATCCTGGCAGGCCCTGGACCAGGCACTCGGGGTGGCCGATGGGTTCGTGGACCGGGTGTGGGTGGACCTGGATGTGGGCGATACCCTTGGGCCCAGGCTCGGCGTTGAATGCCCGGTTCCCGCCTTGCCCCCGGCGCCCCGGTGGGGGCCCTTCCTGGATCATCTGGTGGACCGCGCCCTCTGCCTCCCGGGAGAGCGGGATGCGCTGCTCGCCTACGAAGGCGTCAGCCGTCCCGGCGAAGGTCCGCCATGGCCCCGGGACCTGGCGGTGGCCGGGCTGCTGGAGGGGCGTCCGAGCGATACCTACCGGCGCTTCCTCAACCACGTGAAACTGGTGGTGGATCCAGCCCGCAGCCTCACGGCCAAGGCCTACCTGTTCGCCCAGAAAACCCGCCACCCCCGGGTCCGGCCGGCGCCACCTGTCACGGCACCCGAAGGCCGTCCTGGCCCTGGAACGGAGGCGGGCCGATGATCCCCTTTTCCATGCTGGAACTCGGCCTGGTCCGGCCTGACTGCCACCCCGGCCAGGCGCTGGGCGAGCTCCTCGACCTGGCCCGGCTGGGCTAAGCCCTGGGTTATCAGCGGTTCTGGCTCGGCGAAACCCACGGCGCCAGCCACATCGTCTGTTCGGCCACAACGGTGCTGATGGGCCTGGTGGCCGCGGCAACGACCACCATCCGGGTCGGGGCCGGAGGGATCCTGCTGCCGAACCACGTCCCCCTGGTGGTGGCGGAGCAGGCCGGAACCCTGGAGGCCGCCTTTCCCGGCCGGATCGACCTGGGCCTGGGGCGGTCGGCCGGCGCCACGGAAGCCGTGGCGCGGGCCCTGCACCGGAAATTCGGCCCGGAGCAGACCGGGTTCAGGCAGGATGTGGAAGAACTGCTCGGCTATTGCGAACCGGGCGGAGACCGCCCGGTGGCCGCGGTGCCCTGCCCGGGCCGGCGGCTTCCGGTCTGGATCCTGGGATCGCGCCCGCAGAGCGCGAAGGTGGCCGCGGACCTGGGCCTGCCTTACGCGCTCGCGGGGCATCTGGGACCCGAGGCGCTCCTTGCGTCTGCGGCCCTCTACCGGGACTGCTTCCGCCCTTCCCAGCGGTTGCGGGAGCCCAGGCTCATGGTGAGCCTCTATCTGGTGGCGGCCGGGACCGACCGGGAAGCCCAAGCCCTCGCCGATGCCGCGATCCGGGTCGGGCTGGCCGGCCCTGGCCCTTCATCCGTGCCTGCGGGCGGGTATTCGGCCCCTTCCGTCTGCCTGGCCCCTCATGGCGCACCCGGGGGCTCGGGAATGAAGGCCTGCGCCGTGGTGGGATCCAGGTGGACCGTGGCTTCCGCCCTGAAGGACCTGGCCGCCGCCTTGCGGCCCGACGAACTGATCCTGGTATCCGGGGTTCTGGATCCCCGGGCACGGTCCCAGTCCTTCCAGATCGCGGCGGAGATCTGCGCTCGTCTCCTCTGATAGGGGCGCGCAATCGGGCTACCTGCGGCTCCTAATGCCGGGACCTGGCGGATAGGTCCAGGTTGTGCCCACGCGTTGGCTTACGGTGCTGCAACGCAACGACCTCAGCCCTCCCAAAGTGGAAACCAACAGCCCCCGGCGACGCCCGAGGCGTCCAGTTCCGCCTCGCTCAGTGGGACGGAGCCGGTGTCGGAACTCTGGGGCAAGACCATGTAGATCTTCCCGGCCGTCTCTTCAACCACTTCGAATTTAAGATTAATTGGCATAGGGAAGCCCAGGAGTTCTTCCACCGTGGCCTGGGGATCCGCCAGCAGCCGCTTGCGGAATGCCGGATCCGCGGCGGCCAGGTCCAGAATCTGGGTCTGGAGCTCTGATCGAGTGAACGGGGGATTCAAGGGGCCTCCGGAAGGTGGATTGTGGCTGGGGGGCCTGCGTGATAGGGAGCAAGGTACATTCATTCCCAAAGCTCGCAAGCGGATTGCACCGGGGGAAACTATCTATTAATATTCAGGCGCCTCCCCGCCCCGGCCGGGCCTCCCGTTCCGTCCTGGAGGCGGGTCTGGGCGTCCTGGCCGGCCAGTCCCTGCCCGCGGGCCACCGGAAGCGGATCCTGGCCACGCTGAGCTGCACAGGCTCCTCGCTAGATCAGGAGCGCTCCTGGCAGCTTGCCGAGCTTGCGGTCGAAGGTGGCCAGGGGGACCCGGCCCTGGGCCCGGATCGATTCGAGGATGAAGCAGTCGGCGAAGTCGGCCGTGCAACCTTCCCAGCGTTCCAGTGCCGCTTCCAGGGCCCTTGGCCCTTCAACCTCCAGGTCCAGATTGTCCAGGATGGCGCGAATGGCCTGGATGACCACGGGCTTGGGGCGCCGGTACAGGCTGCCCAGCACCCAGGCCAGTTCCAGCAGACACAGCTGGGGGACCAGGACGGGCGCATGCGCTTGCACGAAAGCCTGTGCCCGTCGGCACTGCTCCGGGTCGTCCGCCATGCACAGCCGCACCAGGACATTCGTATCAATGGCCGCCATGCCTAGCCGTCCTCCTCGGCCGCGTCCGCGGCGGGTCCATGGCGGGCCAGGAACCCCCTCCTCGCTTGGCTGATAGCTTCATCCGAGGCGTGGACCACCGGCAGTCCGGGGGCGTTGAGGATGGCCTGCACGTCGGCCAAGGTGCCGCGCTTGGCGTGCACCACCATGTCGCCGTTCTCCCGCAGGTCCCACACCAGCTCTGTGCCGATCCGGATCTGCAGCCTGCGACGCACCTCCGCGGGAATGGAGATCTGTCCCTGGGCGGTTACCCGTGACGCGGCGATGAACATGAAGGGGCCCCCTCGTTACCCAAGGTAATGACATCCAGGCCGTGCGCAAGCCCCGGCCCAGGGCCCGAGGACCGCCAGGTTCACAGCGGCTCGAAGCCGCCTTCCTGGCGGGCCGGGTTGCCGGCCACGGAGTACGAATAGTTGCGGGGCAGGAACCAGGCCAGGGTGCCCATGGCCGCCTGGAACGCATCCAGGCCCTGGAACTCCTGGGGGGAAAAGCGGAACACCAGCTCCAGGGAGCCGGGACCGGCGTGGTCGGTGGCGCCCAGGCGCACCCCCGGGGCGGCCACGCCCAGCTGCTGCAGATAGGTGCGCAGCGCCTGGCGGGCCGGCGCCGGCAGCCGCGCTTCGGCGGGGATGGGGTCGGCCGGCCCGGTCCGGGCCGGGTGGAAGCCGCCGTGCAGGTGGAACTGCAGCAGGTCGCCGTAGCTGAAGGCCCAGTCCGCGTCCGGGCCGACCGGGTTGATGACCACGCCCAGGCCCCGCTCCAGCAGCAGATCCTCCAGCAGGTGATGGATCACGTGGGACGGGTGGGGCAGGGCCCCGGCCGCGCCGGCAGGCTCGGTGTGCAGGGCGAAGTACGGCCGCCCGGCGCCCAGCACCACCTCGGGCTGGCGGGTGAAGAAGGCGGCGTCGGCCACCTGGGCCAGGAAGGCCTCGGACCAGGCCGGATCCCGCTGGGCCCGGGGCTGGGCCAGGAGGGCCCGGAGCGCCCGGGTGGCGCCCGGGGCGTGGCCGGGCCGGGCACCGGGGCCGGCAGCCGTCGGCGCGGGGGCGCCTGGCCGGGTCAGGAAATCGAAGAAGCCCATGCGCCCTCCTTATTCCAGGAAATCCATGTCCCGGCCGTGGGTTTCGCGCAGTCCCACCAGGGACACCAGGGCCAGGGTGAAGCAGACCGCCCCGACGATGGCGGCGCTGCCCACGAAGCCCATGGAGCCCTTGAGCATGACGAAGCTGCCGGTGATGAGCGGCACCGCGCCGCGGACGAAGTTGGGCACGGTGGTGGCCACGGTGGAGCGGAGGTTGGTGCCGAACTGCTCGGCGGCGATGGTGACGAACACGGCCCAGTAGCCGGTGGCCAGGCCCAGGTAGAGCGCCAGGCCATAGAACATGGCCGGGGTCAGGCCGCGCAGCAGCAGGTAGGCCAGGACGCCCAGCAGGGTGGCGCCGACGAAGAGCCCCACCACCTTCTTGCGCGAGCCCCAGGTCTGGCTGAGGAAGCCCGAGGCGAAGCTGCCCAGGGTGATCCCGCTGTAGGTGAAGGCCACCGCGGTGCCGGCCACCACCTTGCCGGTCACGCCAAGCTTGGGCGCGAACTCGGGCGACAGGTTGATGAGGATGCCCACCACGTACCAGGTGGGCAGGCCGATGAGGATGCAGCGCAGGAACCGGCCCAGCCGGTCCCAGCTGGTGAACAGGCTGAAGAAGTTGCCCTTGCTCACCGTGCTCGCGCTGCCCAGGTTCTTGAACATCGGGCTTTCCCGGATGCCGATCCGCAGCAGGAGCAGCAGCAGCGCCAGGCCGCCGCCCACCAGATAGCCGGCCCGCCAGGGCAGGTAGTGGCCCACCAGGGTCGCCACCACCGTGCCGAAGATCCCCACCGCCGCCACGATGGTGGTGCCGTAGCCGCGCAGGTCCCGGGGCAGGATCTCGCTCACCAGGGTCACCGCGGCGCCCAGTTCGCCGGCCAGACCGAAGCCGGCCACGAAGCGCCAGACCATGTACATGTCCGCGCTGTGCACGAACGCGTTGGCGAGGTTGGCCAGGCCGTAGAGGGCGATGCTGCCGAACAGGGTGGACAGCCGGCCGCGCTTGTCGCCCAGCATGCCCCAGAAGATCCCGCCGAGCAGCATGCCGATCATCTGCGCGTTGAGCAGGTTCCGGTAGACCTCGATCTGGGCTTCGCCGGTGATGCCCAGGGCCGCCAGGCTGGGCTGGCGGAGGATGGGAAACAGCAGGAGATCGAACATGTCCACGAAGTAGCCAAGGGAGGCCACCAGCACGGTGAGGCTGAGGATCTGCTTCAGGCTGGACTTTTTCATGATCCTAATCAAAGCACAAACCCCCGGGGGACTCCACGCCCGGCTGACGGAAAAGGCGCCCCGGCGGCGCCTGAAGCGCGTGCGATTGCGTCGCAGGATCCGCCAAATCGCGCCCGAATGCACGCTGAACTTTTTCCCAGGCCTGTTGCCTAGTATCCTGGCGTTCCCCGTCCTTGGCCGTTCCGGCCCCACATCTGCTAACTTGAATGGGCGGGTTTCCCGTGGAAACCCGCCCGGAAAGCTACCCCATGGAATATTTGGCCAGCCTGCTCCACCTGACGCCGGAAACCTTCTGGATGCTCGTCAAGGTCATCATCGTCTTCGCCGGGCCGCTGACCCTGGCGGCGGTGCTGACCTGGGGCGAGCGGCGCGGCAGCGCCATGATCCAGGACCGCATCGGCCCCAACCGGGCCCTGCTGTTCGGGCGCTGGCGCCTGCTGGGCCTGCCCCAGCTGGCGGCGGACGGCATCAAGTTCTTCCTCAAGGAGGACCTGGTGCCCCAGGACGCCAGCAAGCTGCTGTTCTGGCTGGCCCCCATGCTGTCCTTCGTGCCGGCCATGCTGGGCTTCGCGATCATCCCCTTCGGCCGCAGCTTCAGCGAAGGCGGGCACACCTACCACCTGAGCCTGCTGGATCCCGGCAACGGCATGGGCATGCTCTATCCCCTGGCCATCGGCGCCCTGGCGGTCTACGGCGTGCTGACCGCGGCCTGGAGCAGCAACAACAAGTGGTCGATCCTGGGCGGCATGCGCGCCTCGGCCCAGATGGTGAGCTACGAGATGGCCATGAGCCTGGCGGTGGTGGCCGTGTTCATGCGCACCGGCGGCTACGATCCCCAGCAGATCATCGCGGCCCAGGCCGGCGTCTGGAACGTGCTGCCGCAGATCCTGGGCTTCCTGGTGTTCTACGTCTGCATGTTCGCCGAGACCAATCGCCTGCCCTTCGACTTCGCCGAGGGCGAAAGCGAGATCGTGTCCGGCTACCACACCGAGTACGGCTCCATGAAGTTCGCCCTGCTGCAGCTGGCCGAGTACGTGCACATCACGACCGCCGCGGCGCTGATCGTGACGCTCTACTTCGGCGGCTGGCAGGTGCCGTTCGTGGCCGATCCGCCGGTGCTGCTGTCGGTGGCGGTGTTCCTGCTGAAGCTGTTGTTCTTCTGCTGGACCTTCATCTGGGTGCGCTGGACCATTCCCCGGTTCCGCTTCGACCAGCTGATGTTCCTGGGCTGGAAGGTGATGCTGCCGCTCAGTCTGGGCAACCTGCTGCTCCAGGCGTTCCTGATGCATAGGGGGGCCTGAGCCATGGCCGTGCTGGTCAAGAAAGTCGAACTGAACTGGCTGGACCGGACCTACGTCTGGCCGGTGCTCAAGGGCATGGCCGTGACCATGCGCCATTTCCTCAAGCAGCTCTTCACCCCCACCAGCCGGCGCTTCACCGTCGCCTACCCGGACCGCAAGCGCACGCCGGCGGCCGGCTACCGGGGTCTGCACGAGCTCAAGCGGTTCCCGGACGGCTCCACCAAGTGCGTGGCCTGCTTCATGTGCGCCGAGGCCTGCCCGGCCCGCTGCATCACCATCGAGGCCGAAGAGTACGGGGACATCAACAAGACCCAGGGGTTCAACGAGAAGCGCCCGGCGGTCTTCAAGATCGACATGCTGCGCTGCATCTACTGCGCCATGTGCGAGGAAGCCTGCCCCAAGGACGCCATCTGGCTGCGCACCGACTATGAGCAGGCCTCCTACGACCGGCTGTCCATGCAGTTCGGCAAGTGGGACCTCATGAACACCTACGCGGACCAGGACGGCAAGCCCCGGATCACCGAGGACCCCACGCCCACCGTGCCCCGCTTCCCCCTGTCCTAGGACGCCACCCATGTTCCTGTGCTTCGCCCTCATCACCCTCATCGGCGCCGTGGCGCTCACCCTGCAGCGCAACCTCGTGGTGGCGGGGCTGTGCCTGGTGCTCAGCTTCATGGGCGTGGCCGGCCTGTTCCTGCTGCTGGCCAACCCGGTGGCCGCGGCCCTGCAGATCATCGTCTACTCGGGCGCCATCGTGGTGCTGGTGCTGTTCGTGGTCATGCTGCTCAACCAGCACCAGGAGGAGGCGCCGGTCCGGTCCCGCCCCCTGCAGCGCTGGATCTCGGTGCTGGTGCTGCTGGCCCTGGCCGCCGGGGCCTTCCGGCTGGTGACCCGCAGCCCGCTGCTGCACAGCCTGGACCACGCCCCGCTGCCGCCGCCCATGACCCTGAACGCCCTGGGCAATGTCTTGTTCAATGATCACCTGCTGGCCTTCGAAGTGATCGGCCTGATGCTGCTGGCGGCCATGGTCGGCGCGGTGGCGCTCGTGAAGCGGGATTTGTGACGGAGTCCAGCATGTCCACCTCGTGTTCCATCCTCTCGGGGGGCCTGCCAGGCTACATCCTGGTGGCCTTCCTGCTGTTCATCGTCGGCCTGGGGACCGTGCTGGTCCGCCGCTCGATCCTGGTCCAGTTCATGGGCGTGGAGCTGATGCTGAACGCCGCCAACGTGGCCCTGCTGGCCTTCGCCCGGTTCCGGGGCGGGGATGCCCAGGGCACCGTGTTCTACCTGTTCATCATCGCCGTGGCCGCCTGCGAGGCCGCGGTGGGGCTGGCTCTGGTGGTGGGACTCTACCGCCACCGGAACAGCACCGACACCGACCGCGCCGACGCGCTGAAACTGTGAGGGCCTGATGCAAAAGGTCGCCTGGCTCATTCCCATCCTGCCCCTCCTGGGCTCCGCCTTCCATGGACTCCTGGGGCGGAAACTGGGCAAGGGGGCGGTCACCGTGGTCGCCCTGGGCTGCATGCTCGCGTCCCTGGTACTGGCCGCCTTCGCCTTCACCGCCGTGGCCGCGGCCCCGGGCCGCCGCCTGGACCTGGTCTGCGCCGAATGGATCGGGGTCGGCACGCTGCGGGTCCCGTTCGGCCTGGTGTTCGATTCCCTCAGCTCGGTCATGGCCCTGGTGATCACCGGGATCGGCACCCTGATCCATCTGTACTCGGTGGGCTACATGTGGGAGGAGGAGGGCTACGCCCGCTACTTCTGCTACCTGAACCTGTTCGTGTTCTTCATGCTGACCCTGGTGCTGGGCTCCTCCCTGCCGCTGCTGTTCGTGGGCTGGGAAGGGGTGGGCCTCTGCAGCTACCTGCTCATCGGCTACTACTTCGACACCGAGGTGGCCTGTTCGGCCGGGCTCAAGGCCTTCCTGTACAACCGGGTGGGCGACCTGGGCATGACCATGGGCATGATGGCCCTGTTCGCCGCCTTCGGCACCCTGACCGTGGGCGGCATCCTGACCCAGGCCGGGCGCCTGGCCCCCGAGGCCGGGTTCGGCGTGCTCACCTTCGCCACCCTGATGATGTTCGTGGGCGCCACCGGCAAGAGCGCCCAGATCCCCCTCTACCTCTGGCTGCCGGACGCCATGGCTGGCCCGACCCCGGTGAGCGCCCTGATCCACGCCGCCACCATGGTCACCGCCGGCATCTACCTGATCTGCCGCCTGGCCCCGCTGTTCCTGCTCACCCCCATCACCCTCACCGTGGTGGCCTGGGTGGGGGGCACCACCGCCCTGTTCGCCGCGGTGATCGGCCTGTTCCAGCGGGACATCAAGAAGGTTTTGGCCTACTCCACCGTGTCCCAGCTGGGCTACATGTTCCTCGGGCTGGGCTCGGCCGGGTTCGCCGCCGGCTTCCTGCACCTGTTCACCCACGCCTGGTTCAAGGCCCTGCTGTTCCTGGGCGCCGGCAGCGTGATCACCGGCATGCACCACCAGCAGGACCTGTTCCGCATGGGCGGGCTGCGCGCCAAGATGCCGGTCACCTTCTGGACCATGGTCATCGCCACCCTCTGCATCATGGGCTTCCCGGGCACCTCGGGGTTCTTCAGCAAGGACGAGATCCTGTTCCTGGCCTTCCAGAAGAGCCCGGTGCTCTACGCCATGGGCCTGGTGGGCGCCGCCTGCACCGCCTTCTACATGTGGCGGCTCATGGCCCTGGCCTTCTGGGGCGAACCGCGGGACGCCCACGCCTACGAGCACGCCCACGAAAGTCCGGCCACCATGACCGCTCCGCTGGTGGTGCTGGCGGTGGGTGCGCTGCTGGCCGGCCTGCTGGGCCTGCCGAAGATCTGGGGCGGCAGCTTCGCCATCGAAGGCTGGCTGGAGCCCGCCCTCAGCTTCGGCCGCCAGGGCGCGGCCCAGGTGGCCGAGCACGGCGGCCCGGCGCTGGCCTGGG
>Ga0302202_10002758_pt1 | contig 19866 bp, 16 predicted proteins | sample II_Bog_N3_3_FD_194579 | JGI IMG/M metagenome (GOLD analysis project Ga0302202, IMG submission 194579) | Peat permafrost microbial communities from Stordalen Mire near Abisko, Sweden - II_Bog_N3_3 | ecosystem: Environmental > Terrestrial > Soil > Wetlands > Peat | place: Sweden: Abisko...
CGGAGCAGGCGTCGCCGCCGGCGTGGCGTCGGCGGCGGGAGCGGAGGCGGCCGGCGTCGGGGTCGCGTCGTCGGCGAAGGACGGCGCGGGAGTCGCGGCGAAGCCGATCAGCGCGGCGACCGCCAGCGCAGGCAGCATGCCTTTGAGGAACCGAGTCAGATTCATCGTTGAATTCTCCGATTCGAAGGGAACGATTGGCTCAGAGGGCGTCTTTGTCCTTTTCGCCCGTGCGAATGCGGACGGCCGACTCGATGTTGGTGATGAAGATTTTGCCGTCGCCGATCTGCCCGGTGCGGGCCGCCGCGACGATCGCGTCGACCACCTTTTCGACGAGTTCGGAGTTGACCGCGACCTCGATCTTCAGCTTCGGCAGGAAGCTGACCGCGTATTCCGCACCGCGATAAATCTCGGTGTGGCCCTTCTGTCGGCCGTAGCCTTTCACTTCGGTCACAGTCAGGCCGTGTACGCCGATGGCGGTGAGCGCGTCGCGCACCTCCTCGAGTTTGAACGGCTTGATGATGGCCATTACGATTTTCATGAGCCTCGCCCCGTTTTTTAGGGGGCGGCGCGGATCGAAGATGAGCCGCGCCTCCCTCGTGCAATGGTCGACCGGACGCGCTGGCGCGCGCGGTGCAAAAGGGCTCTTACAAGGGCCGTGCCACTCGCCGCTGGTGGAATTAAGCCAATGGTAACGGCGCGGATTCGCGCTTTGGGGCGCCCTGCTGCGCGATCGGCGGGCGGCGTGTCGCGACGAAGCCGAAGAATTAGGCGCCTAAAAAACAGTCAATCGGAGCGCGTGCGACGGATCGGCCGGATCAGGCCTTCCTGGGCGACGCTCGCGACGAGGGCGCCGTCGCGGCGGAAGAGGGCGCCGCGGGTGAGTGCGCGGGCGCCCCCGGCGCTCGGGCTGTCCTGGGCGTAGAGCAGCCAGTCGTCGGCGCGGCAGGGGCGGTGCAGCCAAAGCGCGTGGTCGAGGCTGGCGACCTGATGGCGGCCGTCGAAGATGGCGTACCCGTGGGCGACCAGCGCGGTGTCGAGCAGCGTCATATCCGACAGATAAGCCAGTGCAGCGGTGTGAATAGCCGGATCGTCGGGCAGCGGTCCGCCGATGCGGATCCACACCGACTGCTTGGCGGCGCGCGTCTCGCCGGGGCGCAGCGGCGCGTAGCGGCGCAGGTCCATTGGGCGGAACTCGATCGGCCGCACCCGGTCGAACAACGCCTGCAGGCTCTTGCGCGCCGGCTCGGCGATCAGCGCGAGGGCCGCCTCGGGGTCGACGAGCTCTTCCGGCGGCGGCGCGTCCGGCGCCTCCGCCTGGTGCTCGAGGCCGTCCTCGGCGACCTGGAAGGAGGCGGCGAGCACGAAGATCGGTTCGCCGCGCTGGTTGGCCGTCACCCTCCGAGTCGAGAAGCTGCGTCCGTCGCGCACCCGCTCGACCTCGAACAGGATCGGCTCGGCGGGATCGCCGGCGAGCAGAAAGTAGGCGTGAAGAGAGTGCGGCGCGCGATCGGCGACGGTCCGCGACGCGGCGACCAGCGCCTGGGCCACGACCTGCCCGCCATAGACCCGCGCCCAGCCCATGTCGGGGGTGCGGCCAAGGTAGCGATCGACGCCGACAGGCTCGAGGTCGAGCAATGCGACGAGATCGGCGGATGTGAGCGGCATGGCGGCTCCTGGCGCAAGCGGTCTTTTGCTGGTCCGCCGCCGCCCTCGTCAACCCCCCGCCAAGGCGCCACCGGAGCGTCGGCGGGCTCGTGGTTGCCCTTGAGTTTATGCGACCTGCGTAACCCTCCCGTAATCCCTCGCTGTCACTATGCCAGCTCCATTGTGGGCCCTGACGCCGAGCCATGCGATCGCTTCGTCGCCTTTTTGACGCCGGCCGCCGCGCCGCCGCCGCCTTTGCGCCCCGCCAGGACGGCGGCCCGGCGGCCGAGTTCGCCATGGTCGCGCCGATCTTCATCGTCGTGATCTTCGCCACCGTCCAGTGCGCGATCATCTACATCGCCAATTCCTATCTCGAGACGGGCGCCGAAGAAGCCGCCCGCCAGGTGCTGACCAACAACGCGACCAGCCTGACGACGACGCAATTCAAGCAGGCGGTGTGCAACGATCTGCCGGCGCTGTTCAACTGCGGCGCCCTGATGGTCGGCATCGCGCCCGCGACCTCCACCACCATCACCACGAGCGCGCCGACCTTCAATTCCAGTGGCGCGCTCTCCAACAGCCTGCCGTACCAGCAGCCGACGTCGGGTCAGATCGCCGTGCTGCAGGTTCTCTACCAATGGCCGGTGATCGGCCTGCCGTTCGGCTGGAACTTCGCCAATCTGGGCAACGGCACCTACTTGATGATGTCGACCCAGGTCTTCCAGGTCGAGCCACAATGAGCCGCGCTCCCATCCGCGTTTTTCGTCTTTTGGGCCAAGCGGCGCGCGCCGGACGGGCGCTGAGCCGGGATCGACGCGCGACCGCCGCGGTCGAGGCGGCGCTGATCCTGCCGGTCGCGCTGACGATGTTGGCCTTGCTGATCTACGGGGCCGAGGCCTTCAACGTCCAACGCAAGGTGACGCTGACTGCGCGCACCGTCACCGATCTGGTCAGCCAAACGGCGCCGATGTACGTCAGCAGCCAACCGTCGATCCAGCAATCGACGGTTGTCACCGATCTTTCGTACGCGTCCTGCGTCATGGCCCCCTATTCGCCCTGTCTCAATCCGAATTCCAATCTGGAGATGGTGGTGTCGGAAGTGCAGGTCAATTCCGACCAGACCGACGCCAAGGTGATTTGGAGCCAACCTTACAACAGCGCGACGCCGCGCACGGCTGGGACGACGGTCACGCTGCCGACCGGCATGGGAACCGGCCAGGCGGGCACCTACTACATACTCGGGGAAGTCACCTACGTTTACACGCCGCTCAATTTCTATACGCCTACCTCGGCGATGACCCTGCACGACTCGATCTATCTGGCGCCGCGCGGCGCCGCCAGTCTCGCGCTGCTGGTCGGGCAATAAGCCGCGAAGGCTTCGCGGCGGCGACGCGCGTCGCTTCCCGCGCCCTCCCTCAATCCCCGGCCGACGATCGCTCTGCGCGTCGCTTCGAGCTTCGCGCCGAACTCGTCTTGGTGCGTCCTGGCGTCGGGCGGCCAGCTTGATCGACCGCTCGGTCGAAGCGCGCCGGCGGCGAAGTTCAGGGACCATGCGGCGTTTCGCGCCCGTCGCCTTCGCTCACGCGCAAGCAGCGCGGCAAGGCGAACGGCGGAAGGACAATAGAACTTCGGCGCCGTGGATCGCGCCGCCGCCCGTCGACCGGGCGGTCGACGGCGGTCGACTGTCTAGCTTTCGCCCTCTGCCGCATGGGCGGTCGGCCCAGGGCGCGCAACGCGGGGCGCGCCCGCCGGCGAGCGGGAAGAAGAGAGGGTTCCGCCGGCCTTTCAGCGCCGACGAAAGGTCGGCGGCCGGCTTGTGCGGGCGTCGTCCGCCCGCCTCAATGGCGACGGCGCGACCGAGGGCCGCGCCGCCGGACAGCAAGCGGAAAGCGCTGTCGAAAGCGCCCGCCGTTTCGGCTCAGTTGGTCAGATGCGCCATCGAGGTGGCGATGTTGAACAGCGTCTGCAGGTCGGCGCCGAGATTGCTGGCGTCGACGCCGGCGTCGTAGAACAGGTCCGGCGAGGCGCAGGACTCCAGCTGGGTGCCGATAGTCGACTGGAACGGCGCAACCCACGTATTGTACCAGGAGTCCGAGGTGACCTGCAGATAATCGGTATAGAGGATCGCGATGCGGATGCCGCGGTTCTTGATCGTGTCGCACAGCGCCGTGTTGATCGGCTCCTGGCACCGCCCGCCGGTCTCGGTTTCGCTGCACGTCGGCGGATTGAGTTCGTCGGCGACGCCGTCGGTGACGACGAACAGAATCTCCTGCGGCGTGTCGCCGGCGACGTTGGTGCCGTTGCCGGGGTTCGGCATCAGCGTGTTAATGGCGCCGAAGGCGTTCTCGAAATTGGTGGCGTAGTCGCCGATGGTGGTGCTGTCCGTAGAGCATGTGGAGCTGCCGCACGCATAGTTGTTCCCATAATATTCCATGACGCCGAAGTTGGGGGAGGCGGTCGCCCACCCGCTGACGTAGCTGGAGGTCATGGGCATCAGGTTGTTATAGCTGTTGGAGCTGGTCATGCCGATCTGCCACGACGAATCCAGCGTGTAGGCGGCGAACTTGTAGACCGGCGCGGTGGTGCCAGCGGGAACCGATTCCTGAGCGTTCTGGGCGGCGGTCATCAGGTCGGTGATTCCGGTGCTGAGCGCATCCAGGCGGAGCTGGATGTTGTTGTGCCGCGCGAGCGCAAAATTGTCGATCTGCGTCCCTTGCGACGAAGCGCAGTAGACGCTGCCGCCGGTCTTCAAGGCGGTCGTCAGCGTCGGAGTGGTGTAGTTGGTCCCGCTCAGGCAAAGGTTGCCCTCGATGTCGCCGTTCTGCACGCAGCCGCTGTTGCCGGAGCCGCTCGTTCCGGTGCAGTTCTGCGACAGGTTGCTCGGGTTCCAGAAGGGCTTGTTGGCCGCCATGTGGCAGGCGAAGGCGCAACCGCCTTGCTGCGACGTCGCGTTCTGCATCGAAGTGATGCCGGATGACGTCGCCGGCAACGCCATCGATGGCGAATTGTCGAGCAGGAGGTAGAAATTGATGTTCGGGGCGATCTCCGCGTGCGCGGTCGACGAGCCCGCAATGCCGAGCGCCGAGTAACCGAGGATGCCAGCGAAAATGTTCGTGTTCGCGGCGGTGTAGCTGACCGTGATGTAGCGAATGTAGGTGTTGTTGTTGGGATTGGTGACCGTCACGGTGGGATTGAGCGAGTTGTTGACGAGCGAGGGGATCGTCGACGCCTGCGCGTTGAAGAGGTTGAGCGCCGCCGTCTGCGCCGCCGTGTCCGACTGCTGCATCATCGTCGGCGTCAGTCCCGCCAGCACCGCGGCGTCGGCCGCCGCGTCGAGCTGGGTCTGCACCTGCATCGCGTGGGTGTAGTCGATCGCGAACCCGGCGCCGAAAATCATCACCGGCAGCATCAGCGCGTACATCATCGCGACGTTGCCGCGACGGTCGGCGAGGAACCGGATCGGGGAGGGGAGACGCATGGCCAAACCCGCTTTGCTCGAATCCGCGAGCCAGCGCGGTCGCGACCGCCGCGACCCGCTGCGCCCTGAACCGCTTCGGGATGCCATGCGCAGGCTAAACGAATGGCTAAGACGATCAGCGAAACTCGAGCATCGTTGCGGCCGCCGCAGCGGAATGATGCCGCAAGGTTACGAAATCGTGCCGGCGACCCGCGAATCTCGAGGGGGCCCGTCGAGACTCGATCGGTCGCGGCCGATCGCGCGCGGCTGAGCGGCGCGCCGGCGGGAGCCGGCAATCCCCTGGCATTGCGTCGAATTCGCAGGCCGCGCGTTGCTTCGGCGCCGCCAAGCGATCTATGCTCGGCGCAATCGGGGAAGGGGCGCCGCCATGCGGTCCAGGTTGTGGGTTTTCGTCGTCGGCGGGGTCGCCGCCGTCGCGATCGTGGCTGCGCTGGCCTATTGGTTCGTGGTCCTGCCCCAGCGCGCCCAGTCGCCGGCGCCGGTCGCCAGCGCGCCGGTCGCGACGCCGAGCGTGGTCGCCGCGACGCCGAGCGCGTCCGCCCCGGCCGCCGTCGCGCCCGCCGCGAGCCCCAGCGCCCAGGCCAGCGCCGCCGAGCCGACGCCTTCGGTCGCGTCGACCCCCGCCTTCGACATCGTGCGCATCGAGCCGAGCGGCGAAGCCGTGGTCGCCGGCCGCGGCGCGCCGGGCGCGCAGGTCGCTTTGGAGGACGACGGCAAGACGATCGGCGACGCCGCCGCCGACTCGGCCGGGCAGTTCGTCATCCTGCCGTCGCCGCTCGCGCCCGGCAGCCATCCGCTGCGCCTGTCGGCCAAGGTCGGCGAGACTGCGCCGCAAGTCTCGAAGGTGGTGGTCGTCGAAGTCGCGGCGACGCCCGCCGCGGTCGCCGCCGCTCCGGCGACGCCCGCCGCGCCGACGCCGTCGCCGCAACCGAGCGTGGCCGCCGCCGCGAAGCTGACGCCCGCAGTCGCGGCGCCGACCCCTGTCGCCGAGGCGACTCCGACGCCGGCGCCGACGCCGGTCGCCAGCGCGGCGGCCGCGCCGACGGCGCCGGCCGCAAGCGGGTCGCCGGAAGCGACGATCGCCGTCGCGGTCACGAACGTGCGGCCGGTCGACCCGGCCGGGCTCGAGGCTTTCGGCTCGGCCCCGCCTGGGGCGCATGTCCGGCTGCGGCTCAACAACGCCGTTCTCGCCGAAGTCGTCGCCGATCCTAACGGCGCCTGGCGGCTGACGATCGGGCGCGGCGTCACCCCCGGAGACTATGTCCTCGAGGCCGCGGTGGTCGACGGCGCCGGCGCCGTGCTGGCGCGCGCCGAGTCGCCGTTTATTTATCCGCAGCCCGTGGCGGTCGCGCTCGCCGCGCCGGCCGCATCGCCGACGTCGAGCGCCTCGCCGCAAGCCGCCGCGTCCCCGGCCCCGCCGCCGCTCGCGACTTCGGCGCCGCTCGCCCTCGCCAATCCAAATCCCGCCCCGACGCCGCCGACAAGCGCCGGCGAACCGTCGCCGACCGCCGCGGCGTCGCCGCCATCGGCCGCGACCGCCGCCGTCGAACCATCGCCGACCGCCGCGGCGTCGCCGCCATTGGCCGCCGCCGCCGCCGTCCAACCGTCGCCGGGCGAGACGGCGGCCGCCGCCGCGCCGACGCCCGCCGCCACGTCGACGCCCGCCGCCAGCGCCGCGCCGACGGCCCCGGCGCGAGCCGCGAGCGTCGCCCCTGCGCCAGCGCCCTCGGCCGCAGCGCCGGAACCGCCGCCCGCCGCGAGCGAAACGTCAGTCGCGTCCCCCGCCCACGCCGTCGTGCCGGAGGTGCGCACCTACACGGTCGTCAAGGGCGACAATCTGTGGGATCTGGCGATCAAGTATTATGGCGACGGGCTGCGCTTCGCCGCGATCTATTCGGCCAATTCGTCGCAGATTCACGATCCGAACCTGATCTACATCGGTCAGATCTTCGTGGTGCCGCAGAAAGAGGAAACGACGAATCCCGCCGCGGCGCGCTGACGCTCGCCGAACAGAAGCCGCTTCAGCGCTCGACCGTCGCTTCGTGGCCGGCCAGCCGCTCGAGCGCTGCGATCGACACGAAACGGCCTTCGCCGTCGTGGATGCGAACATTCGGCCGCTTGTGCTTCACCAGGGTCGCGACGAGATCGCGCGCGGCGCGCGCGCCCTCGCGCCGGTCGACGATCGTCCGCAGTTCCGTTCCGGAAGATATTGTAAAACGCATCGCCCCTACGCCCGCCCCAAGGGAAGTCCTAGCACATTGGCGCAACCGCAGCCAGCGTGGGTCCGGGGCGCGTATTGGCGAAGGGCGCGCTCTGGCTCCCCGAGCAGGACTCGAACCTGCGACCATTCGATTAACAGTCGAATGCTCTACCAGCTGAGCTATCGGGGATCAGGCCGGAACGCCGGCGCGATATAGCAGAAAATCGCGCGATGGAAAGCGCCAATTTTCCCTGCGGCGGCGCCAGGCCTTGCCGCGCTTCCGGCGCGGCGCCAATGATCGCGCCATGCTTGATCCGCGCCGTCATCCCGAATTGCTGACTCCGGCCCAAATGGCCGAAGTCGATCGGTTCACCATCGCCGGCGGAACGCCGGGCATTACGCTGATGGAGCGCGCTGGTATGGCGGTCGCGCGGGAGGCCGCGCGCCTGGCGCCGAGCCGCGGCCGGATCGCCGTTCTGTGCGGGCCGGGCGGCAACGGCGGCGACGGCTTCATCGCCGCGCGCCTGCTGCAATCCTGGGGATATGCGGTCGAATTGGCGCTGCTCGGCGACCGCGCGCGCCTCAGCGGCGACCCGGCTCGGGCGGCGGAGCGTTGGCAGGGGCCGGTTCGCGCCGGCGAGGGCTTCGCGTTCGACCAAGCCGATCTCGTCGTCGACGCGCTGTACGGCGCCGGCCTTTCGCGCGACATCGACGGCGCTGCGCTGCGCCTCGTCGAAGCGATCAACACCTTCGCGCATTCAGGCCGCCCGGCGCTCAGCGTCGACGTTCCCTCCGGCCTCGACGGCGCCACCGGTGAGCCGCGCGGCGCGGCGGTCGAGGCGACCGCCAGCGTCACCTTCTTCCGTCTCAAGCCGGGTCACCTGCTGCTGCCGGGGCGCGCGTTGTGCGGCGAGATCGTGCTCGCCGACATCGGCCTCGACGCGCGCGCGCTCGAGCCGATCGCGCCGCAGGCGTTCGTCGACGCGCCGGCGCTGTGGCGCCACGCTCTGCCGCGTCTGGGCGCCGGATCGCACAAATATACCCGCGGCGCGTCGCTGGTCGTTTCCGGCCCCGCCCATCGCACCGGCGCGGCGCGGCTGGCGGCGCGCGCGGCGCTGCGGGTGGGCTCGGGGCTGGTCGCCATCGCCAGCCCGCCCGACGCCGTCGCCGTCAATTCCGCGCACGAGACGGCGGTGATGGTCGCGCCATTTGACGGCCTCGCCGGTTTCGCCGCGCTGATCGCCGACCCGCGCCGCAACGCGCTGCTGATCGGGCCCGGGGCGGGAGTGGGCGAAGCGACGCGCGGCCTCGTGGCGGCCGCGCTGACCGAGCCGAGCGCCGAGCCGCGCGCGATCGTCCTCGACGCCGACGCGTTGACCAGCTTCGCCGGCGACGCCGCCGGGCTCGCCGCGTTGATTGCGCGCGAGGGTCGGGCGACGGTGATCACGCCGCACGCCGGCGAGTTCGCGCGCCTCTTCCGCGGTCGCCAAGAAGTGCTTGATCAGCCGTCAAAACTTGCGCGAGCCCGCGCCGCCGCTGCGATGCTCGGCGCGATCGTCCTGCTCAAGGGCGCCGACACCGTGGTCGCCGCTCCGGACGGCCGCGCGGCGATCGGCTTCGACCTGCCGCCGACCCTCGCCACCGCGGGTTCCGGCGACGTGCTCGCCGGCGTCGCCTGCGGCCTGTTGGCGCAGCGCATGCCCGCTTTCGAGGCGGCGGCGGCGGCCGCGTGGCTGCACGGCGCGGCGGCGCGCGCGCTCGGTCCGGGCTTGATCGCCGAGGACCTGCCGGAGGCGCTGCCCGGCGTCCTGAGCGCGCTGTCCGCGTAAGCGTCGTCACGGCCGGGCTGAACGCCAAGCCCGGTCGTGCCGGCGTCGGCCCCGAACGCAGCGCGCGCCGGGCCGTTTTCCACCTTCGGCATGCGACAATCGCGCGTGCTTGTGCAGCGGCGCGCGGGTCGCCACGTTTCGCCCGAACGCCAACAGGAGGACGCCCGTGCGCGCCGTCGGCTACCAGAAGTCGCTTCCCATCGACGATCCCCATTCGCTCGTCGACATCGACCTGCCCAAGCCCGACCCCAAGGGCCGCGATCTGCTGGTCGAGGTTCGCGCAATTTCGGTCAACCCGGTCGATACGAAAGTGCGTCGGCGGGCCGAGCCCGAGCCGGGCGGGTGGAAGGTGCTCGGCTGGGACGTCGCCGGGTCGGTCGCCGCCGTCGGCCCCGAGGCCAAGGCGTTCAAGCCGGGCGACGCGGTCTTCTATGCCGGCGCGATCGTCCGGCCTGGCGCCAATTCCGAGTTCCATCTCGTCGACGAGCGCATCGTCGGCCGCAAGCCGGCGACGCTCGACTGGATCGAGGCGGCGGCGCTGCCGCTGACCTCGATCACCGCCTGGGAGATGCTGTTCGACCGTCTCGACATCCGCAAGCCGGTCCCCGGCGCGCCGAACCTGCTGCTCGTCGTCGGCGGGGCGGGCGGCGTCGGCTCGATGGCCATCCAGCTCGCGCGCAAGCTGACCGATGCGACGGTGATCGCCACCGCCTCGCGGCCCGAGACGCGCCAATGGGCGCTCGATCTCGGCGCCCACCATGTCGTCGACCATGCCAAGCCGCTCGCGGCGGAGGTGGCCGCGCTCGGGCTCGGCGCGCCGGCGTTCGTCTTCTCGACCACCAACACCGACAAGCATCTCGCCGAAATCGTCAAGCTGATCGCGCCGCAGGGCCGCTTCGGGCTGATCGACGATCCGCCGGCGCTCGACGCCAATCCGTTCAAGGCGAAAAGCGTGTCGATCCATTGGGAACTGATGTTCACCCGCTCGACGTTCGACACCGCCGACGTCGCCGAGCAGGGCGCGCTGCTCAACGCGGTGTCGCGCCTCGTCGACGCCGGCGCGATCCGCACCACGCTGGCCGAGCGCTTCGGCGCGATCAACGCCGCCAATTTGCGGCGCGCCCACGCGCTCAGCGAAAGCGGCCGCGCCAAGGGCAAGATCGCGCTCGAGGGCTTCGGCGCGACCTGAGGGTCGCTGCTCACCCGACCTCGAACCAGCCGCACAGGCCGGCGGCGCGTGCGGCCGGCGTCGCGGAGGCGATCGGCCATTTGCCGGGATTGTCGGCGACGAAGGCGAGGCGGGTCGTCCTGCCCGGCGCGACGGCGATGACGTCGCGCCAGTAGGGCTCCCAGCCGTCGTCGAGCGCGTGCAGCAGCCGCGCGACATGGCCGCCGAGCCGCATCGTTTGCGCGACGGCGGTCGCATTGACGAGCGCCAGCGTGACCGGCGCGCCGAGCGGAACGGCGAATTGCGGTCTGGCGCTCCAGTCGCTCAGGGTCTCGCCGTCGATCGCCAGCGGCGCGCCGCCGCCGCCCGACAGAGTCAGCGCGAAGCGGCGCGCGCGGGCGAGGTTGATCTCCCTCGGCAGCAGCGGATTGGCGGCAAGGCCGGCAAATGCAGGGCGCGCAAGCTTAGGGGGGCCGTCGCCGGCGAAGACGATCAGCGGTCGATCGCTTTCACCCTCGGCTTCGCCGCGCAACGCGAAGGCGACCTCAGCGTCCGCCATGTCGAAGACGAGCTCGAAACGCGCGCCGGGCCCGATCGGAAGGCGATTATCGAGCGGCGCAAACGCCGCGCTCGGTTGGCCGTCGACGGCGACGATCAGCGGCGCGACGCCGGAAACGACGATCGTCATCGCGCGCGCCGCCGAAGCGTTGGCGAGCCTGAGCCGCACCCGCGCGCCGGGCCCGGCGGAGAAGCGCCGCGGCGCAGTGGACGCGCCTGCCGAGACCAGCGTCGCCGGCCCGGCGTCGCCGCTGAGCCGCCCCGCCGCGTCGAGCCGCCAGTCGGCGAGGACGACGACCGCCTCGAGGTCGACGGCAGGCGGCGCCGGCTCCTCGACGACGATCGGACCGAACAGTCCGGCGCCGAGTTGGCGGGCGGTCGCCGCGCCGACATCGGGCAGGTAGAGGTTGAAGCCGGCGTCGGGCGGGGCGAAGCGGATCTCGGTCTGCGCGCCGGGCGCGATCGGCGGCGCGACGAGGCCGCCGATCCCGGCGACCGCATTGGCGAGCCTGAGGCCGGGGAAGCTCAGCGTCGTGGGCGCATCGAGGCGGTTGGCGAAATGGAGCGCCAGGTCGTCGCCGAGCCGCAACCGGATCAGCGGCCCGGGAACCACGCCGTCGTAGGCGAGCAGGGGGGTCGGCGCGGCGGGCGGCGGCGCGAGCGCCAACGCGGCGGGAGCGGCGGTCAGCTGCAATGGGGTTGTGGCCGCGCCGGCCGCGCCGCGCCACGTCCACAGGCTCGCCGCCACCCCGCCGAGCAGAACGGCGCGCCGGCCGAACCGCGGCGGACTGCGCGCGATCACGCCGCGCCCTGCTTCGAATTGGCACGCGCGACCTGGCGCCGCGCTTGCGGCGGCTGCGGCCTTTCGGCGCTGCGGCGCCGAGACGGGACAGATCGACGGAGCTTCGTCATGGGCCGATTGCGCGAACGCTTCTGGGTCGCGGCCGGACTGGCCGCGCTCGGCGTGCTGGCCGCCGCGCCGCAATTGTTATTCCACGGACCCGGCCGCGCAACCGCCCTGGCTATGGCCGGCGGCCTGTTCACCGTCGCGCTCGCCGTCGTCGTTCGCGACTGAGCCGGCTATCGCCTCTCCGGACACGCATTTTTCGCTGGCGCAGGCCTGCCAAGCTGCTATAGAGCGCGCCCGAAGCAGACCAGCCTCTCCTGCGGAGCGCGCGGGATGCGGGCGTGGCGGAACTGGTAGACGCGCCGGATTTAGGTTCCGGTGACCTGATAAGTCGTGGGGGTTCGAGCCCCTCCGCCCGCACCAGTCCCGTTCGGCCGCTTCGCGGTCATCCGCTTCGAGGCTATTCGCCATTCGGCCGGCGCGCAAAGGGGGCGCGCCCGGGCGAATGGCCGCAGGTTATTATGAGGGCGGGTTGCAAATGCAGGTCACCGAGACGCTGAGCCAGGGGCTGAAGCGCGAATACGCAATCGTCGTGCCGGCGAGCGATCTCGCCTCGCGTCTCGACGCGCAGCTCAACGACATGAAGACCAAGGTCCGGATCAACGGCTTCCGGCCCGGCAAGGTCCCTGTCGCGCATCTCAAGCGCGTCTACGGCCGCTCGGTGATGGCCGATCTCGTCCAGGAGACGATCGCCGAGGCCAACAAGCAGATCGTCGACGATCACGGCCTGAAGCTCGCGCGCGAGCCGCGCGTCGAGCTGCCCAACGACAAGGACGCGCTCGAGGCGGCGCTCGAAGCGCGCGGCGATCTCGCCTTCAAGGTCGCGCTCGAAGTGCTGCCGAAGTTCGAGGTCGGCGAGTTCAACGACATCGCGATCGAGCGGGTGTTCGCCGAAGTCGAGGACAGTGAAGTCGAGGACGGGCTGCAACGGCTCGCCCAGGACCGCCGCGTCTACGCCGACCGTTCGGACGGCGGCAAGGCGGAGAAGTTCGATCGCGTGACCGTCGACTTCGCCGGAACAATCGACGGCGAGGCGTTCGAGGGCGGAACGAGCGAGAACATCGAAGTCGTGATCGGCAGCAACGCCTTCATCCCCGGCTTCGAGGAGCAGCTGCTCGGCGCCGTCGCCGGCGAGAAGCGCGACGTCGAGGCGACCTTCCCCGAGGCCTACGCCGTGCGCAAGCTCGCCGGCCGCAAGGCCAGGTTCGACGTGACGATCAAGGCGGTCGCCGCGCCCGAAGCGCTGGCGATCGACGATGAATTCGCCAAGGGCTACGGCGCCGACGACCTCGCCCAGCTCAAGGAGCGCATTCGCGAGCGCATCGCCGCCGAGTACGCGCGCGCCGGCCGCGAAAAGATCAAGCGCAAGCTGCTCGACGCGCTCGCCGCGCGCTACACGTTCGAGGTCCCGGAAGGGCTGGTCGAGCAGGAGTTCGCCTCGATCTGGGCGCAGGTCGAGCGCGAGCAGCAGGCCTCGGGCCGCAGCTTCGCCGACGAGAACACCACCGAAGAGGCGGCGCGCGCCGAATATCGCGGGATCGCCGAACGGCGCGTCCGCCTCGGACTGCTGCTGGCCGAGATCGGCGCCAAGGTCGGCGTCTCGATCAGCGACGAGGAAATGACCCAGGCGCTGGTCGCCCGCGCGCGCGCCTTTCCCGGACAGGAAAAGCAGGTCTGGGACTTCTACCGCAACAATCAGAGCGCGCTCGCCGAGCTGCGCGCGCCGATCTACGAGGAAAAGGTCGTCGACCACGTCCTGTCGGTCGCCAAGGTCGAAGATCGCAAGGTGACGGCCAAGGAGCTGCTCGCCGAAGACGAAGAGCCGACCCCCGCCGCGCCCGCGGTCTGATTCGGCCGATCCAGGGGCCGGCCGCCCGGCCGGCCCGGCCCGCCCCTTCACAACGCCGCCCCGCGACCTATGTTACGGGTCGGCGAAGCCGTTTGATTCTTCGGAAGCGAGGCCCATGCGCGACATTGTCGACACCTATTACAACAACAACCTCGTGCCGATCGTCATCGAGCAGTCGGCGCGCGGCGAGCGGTCTTTCGACATCTTCTCGCGCTTGCTGCGGGAGCGCATCATCTTCGTCATCGGGCCGATCGACGACGGCTCGGCGTCGCTGGTGGTGGCCCAGCTTCTCTTCCTCGAGGCTGACAACCCGAAGAAGGAAATCGCCATGTACATCAACTCGCCCGGCGGGGTGGTGACGGCGGGGCTGTCGATCTACGACACGATGCAGTTCATCCGCCCCAAGGTGACGACGATGTGCGTCGGCCAGGCGGCCTCGATGGGCTCGCTGTTGTTGTGCGCGGGCGAAAAAGGCATGCGCTATGCGCTGCCCAACGCGCGCGTGATGGTCCACCAGCCTTCGGGGGGCTTCCAGGGGCAGGCGTCGGACATCCAGCGCCACGCCGAGGACATCCTCAAGGTCAAGCGCCGGCTCAACGAGATCTACGGCGAGCACACCGGGCAGCCTTACGATATCATCGAGCGCACCCTGGATCGCGACCACTTCATGTCGGCGGAAGAAGCCAAGGCCTTCGGCCTGGTCGACGAGGTGATGGCGAAGCGGGCGACCGAGACGGAAGAGGCCAAGCCGAGCTGAACTCGGGCGACCGCCGGGCATTGAACAGGCCGCATACGGGCTTTGTGGACTGTCCGGGCTTGATTTCGCGCGCCGTTGCGTGGTTGCTTGTCGGGCGTGATGGGTGTCCGGCCGGGCCGGGAGCGTCCTGTGGGGCGCGTTTTCACGCGTCGGGCGTTAGGGGCGACGGAAGCCTCGGCGCTACGGTTTGTTAGGATGCTTTATCTAGGCTGACCCGTTGGGCGTCCGGTGACATGGCGCCGACCGTGGCGGCCGGAATGGAGACAGACAATGGCCAAGGCCGAAGGCGACGCCAAGAGCACGCTCTACTGCTCGTTCTGCGGCAAGAGCCAGCACGAGGTGCGCAAGCTCATCGCCGGCCCGACCGTGTTCATCTGCGACGAATGCGTCGAACTGTGCATGGACATCATCCGCGAGGAGTCGAAGACCGCCCTGGTCAAGAGCAAGGACGGCATCCCGACCCCGCGCGAGATCTGCAAGGTGCTCGACGACTACGTCATCGGCCAGCCGCAGGCGAAGCGCGTTCTCTCCGTCGCGGTGCACAACCACTACAAGCGGCTCAACCACGCCACCAAGCATAGCGACGTCGAGCTCGCCAAGTCGAACATCCTGCTGATCGGGCCGACCGGATCGGGCAAGACGCTGCTCGCCCAAACGCTCGCGCGCATTCTCGACGTGCCCTTCACCATGGCCGACGCGACGACGCTGACCGAGGCCGGCTACGTCGGCGAGGACGTCGAGAACATCATCCTCAAACTGCTGCAGGCCTCCGACTACAACGTCGAGCGGGCGCAGCGCGGCATCGTCTACATCGACGAGATCGACAAGATCAGCCGCAAGTCGGACAACCCGTCGATCACCCGCGACGTGTCGGGCGAGGGCGTCCAGCAGGCGCTGCTCAAGATCATGGAAGGCACGGTCGCCAGCGTGCCGCCGCAGGGCGGCCGCAAGCACCCGCAGCAGGAGTTCCTCCAGGTCGACACGACCAACATCCTGTTCATCTGCGGCGGCGCCTTCTCCGGACTGGAGAAGATCATCTCGGCGCGCGGCAAGGGCACCTCGATCGGCTTCGGCGCCAAGGTCCAGGCGCCCGACGACCGGCGCACCGGCGAGGTGTTCCGTCAGGTCGAGCCCGAGGACCTGCTGAAGTTCGGCCTCATCCCCGAGTTCGTCGGCCGCCTGCCGGTGATCGCCACGCTCGAGGACCTCGACGAGGATGCGCTGAAGAAGATCCTCACCGAGCCGAAGAACGCGCTGGTCAAGCAATACCAGCGGCTGTTCGAGATGGAGAATGTCGACCTCACGTTCCAGGACGAGGCGCTTACGGTCGTCTCCAAGAAGGCGATCGAGCGGCGCACCGGCGCGCGCGGACTGCGTTCGATCATGGAGGGAATCCTGCTCGACACGATGTTCGATCTGCCGGGCCTCGACGGGGTCGAGCAGGTGGTGATCGGACCCGAGGTGGTCGAAGGCAAGGCGCGGCCGCTTTACATCTACGCCGAGCGCGCCGAGAAGGCCGGCTGAGGCGAGCCGGCCGACGACTCGCCGACGTCCTGGGGAGCGGCGGCGATTCGCCGCGCCGCCCGCTTGAAACCGAACTGGCGAGCCGCCATGTTGGCGTCAAACGGTTCATGCATCGTTCTTCGTTGCAGGCTCCGTGTCGTAGCGCCGGAGCGTAGGCGCGGGATTTGCATCCAGTGCGTGCGCGCAGGCGGCGAGCGCCGGAGCCCGAACGATCGGGGCCGGGGCGCGTCGGCCGGTCGGCGTCTTCAAGCCCGAGGCGGCGCTACGCCGCGCCCGGGCCGATAAGAAACAGGACCGAGAATGACCAGCTCCCGCATGACTCCCGATCCCGGCGTCCTCGACGTCTATCCCGTCCTGCCGCTGCGAGACATTGTCGTGTTCCCGCACATGATCGTGCCGCTGTTCGTCGGCCGCGAGAAGTCGATTCGCGCGCTCGAGGAAGTGATGAAGGCCGACAAGCCGATTCTGCTGGCGACTCAGATGAACGCCGCCGACGACGACCCGGCCACCGACGCGATTTTCGCCACCGGCACGCTCGCCAAGGTCCTGCAACTGCTCAAGCTGCCCGACGGCACCGTCAAGGTGCTGGTCGAAGGCGAGTCGCGCGCGCGCATTCACGCCTATCAGCCGACCGAGGGTTATTACCGCGCCGAGGCGGAGGCGATCGCCGACGACCCGATCGATTCGATCGAGGCCGAGGCCTTGTCGCGCTCGGTGGTCTCGGAGTTCGAGAACTACGTCAAGCTGAACAAGAAGATCTCGCCCGAGGTGGTCGCCGCGGTCACCCAGATCGACGACTACGGCAAGCTCGCCGACACGGTCGCCTCGCATCTCGCGGTCAAGCTCGCCGACAAGCAGGCGATCCTCGAGATCCATTCGATCGCCAAGCGCTTCGAGAAGTGCCTCGCCCTGATGGAGAGCGAAATCTCCGTGCTGCAGGTCGAGAAGCGCATCCGCACGCGCGTCAAGCGCCAGATGGAGAAGACGCAGCGCGAGTACTATCTCAACGAGCAGATGAAGGCGATCCAGAAGGAGCTCGGCGACGAGGAAGGTCGCGACGAGATGAGTGAGCTCGAGGAGCGCATCAAGAAGACCAAGCTGACCAAGGAAGCGCGCGACAAGGCGCTCGGCGAGCTGAAGAAGCTTCGCCAGATGTCGCCGATGTCGGCCGAAGCGACGGTGGTGCGCAACTACCTCGATTGGCTGCTGTCGATTCCGTGGCAGAAGAAGTCGAAGATCAAGAAGGACCTGCTGGCTGCGCAGACGCTTCTCGACGCCGACCACTTCGGCCTCGACAAGGTCAAGGACCGCATCGTCGAATATCTCGCCGTGCAGCAGCGCGCCAACAAGCTGACCGGTCCGATCCTCTGCCTGGTCGGCCCGCCCGGCGTCGGCAAGACTTCGCTGGGCAAGTCGATCGCCAAGGCGACGGGGCGCGAGTTCGTGCGCATGTCGCTGGGCGGCGTGCGCGACGAGGCGGAGATCCGCGGCCATCGCCGCACCTACATCGGCTCGATGCCCGGCAAGGTCATCCAGTCGATGCGCAAGGCGAAGAGCTCCAATCCGCTGTTCCTGCTCGACGAGATCGACAAGATGGGCATGGACTTCCGCGGCGATCCGTCGTCGGCGTTGCTCGAGGTGCTCGACCCCGAGCAGAACGCCACGTTCAACGACCACTACCTCGAGGTCGATTACGACCTGTCGGGCGTGATGTTCGTCACCACCGCCAACACGCTCAATATCCCGCCGGCGCTGATGGACCGCATGGAGATCATCCGCATCGCCGGCTACACCGAGGATGAGAAGGTCGAGATCGCCAAGCGGCACCTGCTGCCCAACGCGATGGTCAAGCATGGCCTCGACGCGAAGGAATGGGTGGTCGAGGACAGCGCCCTGATGGAGCTCGTGCGCCGCTACACGCGCGAGGCGGGGGTGCGCAATCTCGAGCGCGAGATCTCCAATCTCGCGCGCAAGGCGGTCAAGGACATCCTCACCAACAAGAAGAAGAAGATCGTCGTCAACGCCGCGACCGTCGCCGATTATCTCGGGCCGCCGAAGTTCCGCTTCGGCGAGATCGAGGCCGAGGACCAGGTCGGTCTTGTCACCGGGCTGGCATGGACGGAAGTCGGCGGCGAGCTTCTGACGATCGAGGGCGTGATGATGCCGGGCAAGGGCCGCATGACGGTCACCGGCAATCTCAAGGACGTGATGAAGGAGTCGATCTCCGCCGCCGCCTCCTACGTGCGCTCGCGCGCCGTCGACTTCGGCATCGAACCGCCGTCGTTCGACAAGCGCGACGTCCACGTCCACGTGCCGGAAGGCGCGACGCCGAAGGACGGTCCCTCCGCCGGCGTGGCGATGGCGACGGTCATCGTCTCTATGCTGACCGGCATTCCGGTGCGCCACGATGTAGCAATGACCGGCGAGGTCACGCTGCGCGGCCGCGTGCTGCCGATCGGCGGGTTGAAGGAGAAGCTGCTGGCGGCTTTGCGCGGCGGGATCAAGAAGGTCCTGATCCCTGAAGACAACGCCAAGGATCTCGTCGACTTGCCGAATTCAGTGAAGAGCGGACTGGAGATCGTGCCGGTCTCGCGGATGGAGGAGGTCCTCTCGCACGCGCTGGTGCGCCAGCCGCAACCGATCGTGTGGGAAGAGCGGACGGAGCCGGCCGCGCCGGCGCCGCTCGCCGGCGACGAGGACGGCGCCGGAATGGTTGCGCACTGAACCTTCGCGTCGCTGCGAAGATGGCGAGAAACGGCCGCGAATCCGGTGGGATTCGCGGCCGTTTTGCGTCCGGGCGCCCCGAATCGCCCGGAAGACCTACAATTTTGTGGGTTTGACGCCCGCTGAGCCTTGATTTTGCACGGCCGATTGGCGAGCAATGAAGCCACCTCGGGCGTCGATTCGCCGAGGCGGGCGAGTGCCGGCTTCGGACCGACGGCGGCGGAAACGCGCGCGGCGTCGCAAGTACGTCGAAACTGGCAAAGGAGAGGCCAAATGAACAAACTCGAACTCGTCGAGCACATCGCGAAAGAAGCCGACTTGACCAAAGTGGCGGCGGCGGCGGCGCTCGAGGCGGCGCTGGACGGCGTCGCCAAGTCGCTCAAGAAGGGCGAAGAGGTCCGTCTCGTCGGCTTCGGCACGTTCTCGGTTCGCGAGCGCGCCGCCGGCAAGGGCCGCAATCCGGCCACCGGCAAGGAGATCAAGATCGCCGCATCGAAGAATGCGCGTTTCAAAGCCGGCGCCGCGTTGAAGGCCGCGCTGAACAAGAAGGCGCCCGCCAAGAAGTGACGGCGTCGAACGGCGGCCGATCCGAGCCGCGACCCAGGAAATTCGAGGGCGGCCGATGGCCGCCCTTTTTGTCGCCGCCGCCCCGAACGGGCTTGGCCTCGCCGGCGCAAGTCATGTAGTTTCCCGTGGCGACGCCAGGGCGCCGCGGCAAAACAGGGCGGTTAGCTCAGTTGGTAGAGCATCTCGCTTACACCGAGAGGGTCGGCGGTTCGAGCCCGTCACCGCCCACCAACCCGCCCGGCGCGTTGCGTCTGGGCGCGCGGCGCGTTGCGCTCGGCCTGCTGGCGGCGCTCGCCTGGCTCGCGGCGGACCCGCTGGCGGCGGCGGAGCAGGCGCCGATGACCTTTCGCTCGGTCAATTTCGCTTCCGACAATTGCGTCGCCGACTGCCCGCAGGTGATCGTCGCCGACGGCGTGATCGAGGCCGACACGCCGCAGGCGTTCCTCGACTTCGCCAAGCAAGCCTCGCAGTCGAAGCGGTTGCGCAGCGTCATTTTCATCAATTCGCCGGGCGGCAACGTCGTTGCCTCGATGGAGTTGGGGACCGAGTTTCGCCGGCTGCGCGCCGCGGTGGTGGTCGCCGGATTCGCGACCGTCGGTACGCGATCGGGGCCGGTCGCCGGCCAGTGCTTTTCGGCTTGCGTCTATGCGCTGATGGGCGC
>Ga0302202_10002769_pt1 | contig 19833 bp, 20 predicted proteins | sample II_Bog_N3_3_FD_194579 | JGI IMG/M metagenome (GOLD analysis project Ga0302202, IMG submission 194579) | Peat permafrost microbial communities from Stordalen Mire near Abisko, Sweden - II_Bog_N3_3 | ecosystem: Environmental > Terrestrial > Soil > Wetlands > Peat | place: Sweden: Abisko...
CCGCCTCCTCTGCCACCGCGCCCGCCCGTCCGTCCGCGGGTCGCGCCCCGACGGGGCCGCTGACGGGGGTGGTCGTGCTCGACCTGGCCGCCGTCGGTCCGGCCGCCCGGTGCACCCGGGTGCTGGCCGACTACGGCGCGACCGTGGTGAAGGTGGGCACCGTCCCCGGTCGGGGGGTCGAGCCGCTGCGGGCACCGTTCTACGCCTACAGCGGTGCCCGCCACCTGAGTCACGTGGCGTTCGACCTGAAGGACGCCGACGGACGGGCCGCCTTCCTCGAACTCGTGCGCGGGGCCGACGTGGTGGTCGAGAGCTTCCGGCCCGGGGTCATCGACCGGCTCGGCATCGGCTTCGACGTCCTGTCGTCCGTCAACCCGCACGTGATCCTCTGTTCCACCACCGGCTTCGGGCAGGACGGTCCCCGGTCGCAGTGGGCCGGCCACGACATCAACTACCTGGCCGTGGGCGGGTACCTGGCCTCCACCGAGCCGGCGGCCGACGGCGGCCCGCCCGTCTCGGGCGCCACCGTCGCCGACGCCGCCGGGGGCGGGATGCACGCCGCACTTGCCGTCATGGCCGCGCTCATCGGTCGGGGCGCCGACGGACCGGGTGTCCATCTCGACGTCTCCATCGCCGACGGCGTGCTGTGGCTCACGTCGCTCGCCGTCGACGAGTACCTGGCCACCGGGTCACCGGTCGGATTCGGGCACAACATCATCACCGGCCGGTACGCCTGTTACGACACCTACCGGTGTGCGGACGGCAAGTGGTTGGCCGTAGGGGCCATCGAGCCCAAGTTCTACGCCAACCTGTGCCGCCTGCTCGGGCTCGAGCAGTGGATCGGCTCGGAGCGCGACGACGACGCCCAGGACGCCATCCGGGCCGACTTCGGTGCCGTCTTCGCCACCAAGGACCGCGACACGTGGGTGGCCGAGCTGGCTGCGGCCGACACCTGCGTCAGCCCCGTGCTGACGGCGGCGGAGCTGATCGACGACGAGCAGTTCGTCGCCCGTGGTGCCTTCATCGACGCCGTGCCCGCCGAGGGTTCCGACTCCGCCCCGGGCACGTTCCGCCAGGTGGGGCCGGTGCTCGCCGGCATGCCCGGCGTGGGGGAGGGGGTGACGGCGGGCGACGCGGCCCGGTCCGACACCGACGAACTGCTGGCCGCCGCCGGGTTGCCGGTCGAACGGATCGCCGAGCTGCGGTCGAAAGGAGTGGTGGCATGAGCGCCATCGGAGTGGACGACATCGAGGGCCTCCTCGGGGTCAGCCTGTACGAGGAGGAAGGGGAGTTCCCCGTCGAGCAGGGCTACATCTGGACGACGTGTTCGTCCGTGGAGAACGGCAACCCCCTCTTCTGGGACCCGGTGGTCGCCGAGGAGCTGACCGGGGGGCCCATCGCCCCGCCGACCATGGTGTCGGTCTGGTTCCGCCCCCACCACTGGGCACCGAACCGGTCGACGCCGGGCCTGCCGCTGCAGATCCACTTCGACCTGAAGGAAGGTCTCGGGCTGCCCGAGGCCGTCATGAGCGACAACACCATCGTCTTCTACGAGCCGGTGCGACCGGGCGACCTGCTGCGGACCCGCCAGGTCCTGAAGTCCGTGAGCGACGAGAAGACGACCAAGCTCGGGACCGGACGGTTCTGGGTGATCGACGTCGAGTACCACAACCAGCGTGGCGACCTCGTCGCCATCGAGAGCTACACCGGCTTCGGCTACCGCCGGGCCGCCGCCGAGGAGGCCTCGTGACCACACCGACGCTGATCCACGGCACCGTCGAGGCCGGACAGGAACTGCCGGAGCTCGCCTATCCGGTGACGGCCACCACCATCGTCCTCGGGGCGCTCGCCGCCCGCGACTGGCGGCCGATGCACCACGACAAGGACTTCGCCGTCAACCGCAACGGGACGCGGGACATCTTCCTGAACACCCCCAACCTGGCGTCGTGGTTCGAGCGCTACATCACCGACTGGACCGGGCCCTTCGGGCGTCTGCAGCGGGTGACGTTCCGCATGAAGGGGTCGATCTTCCCGGGGGACACCATGGTGTTCCGAGGGTCGGTCACCGAGACCGGGATCGACGCCACGGGCTGCGGGTGGGCCGCACTCGAGATCACGGTGTCGGTCGACGGCGACACCAAGACCAGCTGCACGGCCCGGGTGGCCCTCCCGGTGTCCGACGACGACAACCCGTGGTCCCGTTCCGGGGACCGCTGGACGCCGTGACCCGGGGCCCACGACCGAATCCGCAACCGATCGCCGTACCGGACGCCCTGCGACCGGACGTACCACCAGAGGAGAACACGACATGTTGGACCTGACCTTCAGCCCCGAGCAGGAGATGCTCCGTGAGACGGTGCGCGGCGTCCTGGCCGCCACCAGCCCGTTGAGCGTGGTGCGCGAGCTCGAGGACGACCCGACGGGCTACTCGCCCGACCTGTGGAAGCAGCTGGCCCACCTCGACCTCATCGGCCTCCAGCTGCCCGAGGAGTACGGCGGCTCGGGCATGACCACGCTGGAGAGCGTGGTCGTCTACGAGGAGTTCGGCCGGGCCATCGCCCCGTCGCCCCACTTCGTCAGCTCGATCCTCTCCGGCGGCGTCCTGGCCCGGTCGGGCAGCGCCGCCCAGAAGGAGGCGTGGCTGCCGGGCATCGTGTCGGGTGAGGCCATCCTGACCCCCGCATGGTTGGAGCCCGAGAACACGTCCCGGGCGACCGGCGTGCAGGTCCGGGCCGTGCCCGACGGGGACGGCTGGACGATCACCGGCACGAAGCGCCACGTGGCCTTCGCCTCCTCGGCCGTGCGGCTCGTCGTGCTGGCGCGCACCGGTGACGCCGACGGCGAGGTCGACCTCTTCCTCGTCGACCCGGCCGACGCCGGCGTGACCCTGACCCAGCAGATGTCCATCGCGTCGGACGCCCAGTACCAGGTGGAGCTGGCCGGGGTGCGGGTCACCGAGGCCGACCGGATCGGGGCCGCCGGCACCGGCTGGATCACGTGGAGCGCGGTGATGCACGAGGCGATCATCCTGGCCGCCGCCCAGGCGGTCGGTGGTGCGCAGTACGCCCTCGACATCACCGTCCAGTACGCCAAGGACCGCAAGCAGTTCGACAAGCCCCTGGGTGCGTTCCAGGCACTGGCCCACTACCTCGCCGACGGCGCCACCACCGTCGACGGTGCCGAGGTCCTCGTACACGAGGCGGCCTGGGCCCGGGCCGAGGGCCGGCCGGTGGGCAAGCTGGCCCCGATGGCCAAGCTGTACGCCTGCCAGACCTTCCGCGACGTGACGGCCATGGCCCAGCAGCTGTTCGGCGGCATCGGGTTCACCGTCGAGTTCGACATCCAGCTCTACTTCCGCCGGGCCAAGCAGCTGCAGCTCTCGTGGTGGGATCCGCGCACGCTCGAGGAGCTGATCGCCGCGCAGGTGCTCGACGGCTGATCCAGGTCCCGGGAGCCCGGCGCGGGCCGCTCCGACCGCCACCGGGCGGCGCCCGGTCGCCACATCCGTGCCCGCCGGATTCGGTACGGGCGGGTGCGGCTGCGCTACGGTCGGTGCTGCGCCCAGGTGAGGGCGGCAACCGGAACCAGGGGGAGTCAGATGGCAGTAGACACGGCACCGGCCGCCACCGCGGGGAGTGGCGGATCGGCCCAGCAGCGGGGGGGACTCTTCCGGTTCCTCTTCGTCCACGAGATCGACGACTACCCGAGCACCGGGCGGCGGACGGGCTACCTGGCCCTGGCCGTCCTCGCCACGATCGTCCTCTACTACACGTACTACACGCAGACCGGTGTCACGCCCAACATCCTGGTCTCGTTCCACATGTCCTTCGCCTTCTACGTGTGGATCGTGGTCATCTCCAACGCCATCGGCGCCTTCGCGTCGCTCCCCGCGTCGAAGACCGACAAACTCGGGCGGTCCAACGTCGTCATCTACGGCCTGCTGATCATCGGCCTCCTCGTCGCCGTCGGCGTACCCCTGTGCAAGACCGAGTGGGAGTTCGCGGTGGTCATCTGCGTCCTCGGGCTGGTCGAGGGGGCCATCCTGGTGGCCACGCCGGCCCTGGTGCGTGACTTCAGCCCGCAGCTCGGTCGGGCCTCGGCCATGGGCTTCTGGACCGTCGGTCCGGTGGCTGGCAGCCTGATCACCTCGATCGTGGCCGCCCACACGCTGGACTCGTTCATCAGCCACCACGGACCCGACGCCTGGAAGAGCCAGTTCATCATCTCGGGTGCGACGGCCCTGATCGTCTTCGTCCTCGCCCTGTTCTTCCTGAAGGACCTGTCGACGCGCCTGCGCGGCGAGCTCATGGTGAGCGAGCAGGACCGTGCCCTCGTGGAGGCCAAGGCGCGTGGTCTGTCGCGCGAGGAGGTCATCGCCGCCACGGCCCACCCGTGGCGTCAGATCCTCAAGTGGGACCTGGTCGGCTCGGCCCTCGGCATCTCCGTGTTCCTGCTGCTGTACTACGCGGCATCGGCCTTCTTCACCATCTACTGGGCCACCGTGTTCAAGAATCCCAACGGCCTCAACCTGTCGACCTCACAGGCCAACGACCTGAACACCTGGTTCTGGGCCGCCGACATCGTGGCGCTCATCGTCTTCGGCGTGCTCTCCGACGTCCTCAAGGTACGCAAGCCCCTGATGCTGGTCGGCTCCATCGGCTCGATCGTGATGCTGTACTTCTTCATCCAGCGCGCCAACCACCCCTACTCGAGCTTCCACCAGATCATCTTCATCGAGGTGCTGCTGGCCGCGTTCATCTCCCTGACGTTCGCACCGTGGATGGCCGGCTACACCGAGATGGTGGAAGCGAAGAACCCGGCGCTCGTGGGCACCGGGCTCGCCCTCTGGGGCTGGGTGCTGCGGCTCACCGTGGCCCTGTCGTTCATCTTCCTGCCCGTGGTGGTCAACTCGGTCAATCCGGTGGTCGACAACCTGCCGTACTCGCAGACCACGATCAACGGCCAGCCGTTCAACGCCCAGCAGTTCCAGCTCGAGCACCCGCAGTCGGTGGCGTTCGCCGAGGCCAACGCCAGTTGGCTGAAGGTCCTCCAGGAGCCGCGCGTGGCCCCCGTCGTGGCCGCGCTCAACGCCGACCTCACGCCGGCCAACCTCGCCGCCTTCAAGGCGGAGGTCCCGACCGTGGTGTTCACCAAGACGTTGGCCAACGCAGCCAAGCTCAAGACGCTGGTCGTCCCCTACGAGGCCCAGCTCGGCTACCTCGCCGCCCATCAGAACCAGCTCGACAACCTGCTCAACGGCGTGGCGAAGTCCCCCAAGCAGTGGCAGCACTGGTTCTGGGTCTGCATGATCGGCATGGTGCTGTTCGTCCCGACCATCTGGCTCAACCGTGGACGGTGGAGCCCGGCCAAGGCACGTGAGGACGAGGAGAAGCACGATTCGGACGTCGAGGCCGAACTCAAGCAGCTGGTCGGGGCCGACGCCTGACCGTCGGGTGGTTCCGGTGGCGGACAGGCCCGAGGTGGACGGGGGGGACGACAGCACGGGACACCCACCCTCTACGGTGGCGCCCATGACCGCCGACCGCGACCACCGCCCGGGATTCGCCGTCATCGACCTCGAGACGACCGGGTTCGCCCCGCAGTCCGAGCGGGTGGTCGAGGTGGCGGTGGTCGTCCTCGACGCGCAGGGGACCGAGGTGGACGCCTTCTCCACCCTGGTCGACCCCGAGCGCGACCCGGGTCCGACCCACGTCCACGGCATCACCCCGGAGATGCTGGTGGGCGCGCCGTCCTTCGGTGGCATCCACCCCTACCTGGCGGGCCTGCTGTCGGGCCGGGTGGTGGTGGGGCACAACGTCGACCGCTTCGACCTCGCCTTCCTGCTGGCCGAGTGCCGGCGCCTCGGCGGGGACGGGCTGGTACCGGACACCGTGGTCACGCTCGACACCCTGCGGGTGGCCCAGGCCTATCTGGACCTGCCCGGCAAGGCCCGTCTGGTGGACTGCTGCGACCGCTACCGGCTCACGTGGGACGACCACCACAGCGCCCTGGGTGACGCCCGGGTGACCGCCGCCCTCCTCGGGGCGATGCGCGCCGAGCTGGGTGACGACATGCTCGGAGTGGACCGGCTGCTCGCCGCCGGACGACCGCTGGCCTGGCCCGGTGCCACCGACGTCCGCCCCGTCGGACAGGTGCGACGCCACACCCCGGCCGCCTGAGGGCCCCGCCACCCTCCGACCGGTCACCCGCCCACTCCGACGGAGCGGGCCGGCCCCTCCGGTTCAGGGCATGGCCTCGATCGGCACGACGGGCATGGCCCGACCCCGGGCCCCGCCCAGCATCTCGGAGTCCGTGCCCTCGTCGTCGCCCCCGGCCACGAGCGGCGACCGGGTGAGGACCACCACACCGAACACCAGCACGGCCAGGGCGGCCACCTCGAGGATGATCCAGCCGACCCCACCTCGCAGCACGTCGCCGAACAGGGTGACTCCCAGCACGATGCTGATCAGCGGGTTCATGGTGACGAGCGTCGTCCTCGATGCCGTGATCGGACCGGCGTGGAGCGCGTTCTGCAGCAGGAAGACGGTCCCGATGCCGGACACGGCGAGCATGTAGGGCTGGAAGTGGGTGAAGACGTGTCCCCAGCCCTGGGACACGTAGCCCGTGATGGCCTTGGTCAGGGCGGCCCCGTAGGCCGCGGTGACGGCGGTGGCCGCCCCGAAGGCGGCGGCCCGCCACCACCTGGGGCCACGCAGCGCGGCCAGGATGAATCCGGCGATGGCCCCGATGAGGATGGCCGAGGCCACCAACCATCCGGCGGTGGACGGCAGCACCTGGCCGCCGTGGGGATGCGCCGCCAGGAAGAAGCCACCGAGGCCCCCGACCACGAGGAGCGCCCCGAGCCACTCACGGGCACCCAGGCGGTAGCGGAACCACACGGCCAGGATCAGCAGGAGGAACAGCAGCTCCGTGGTGAGTACGGGCTGGACCACGCTCAGCTGGCCGAAGCGCAGGGCGGTGGCCTGCAGCCCGAACTGGACCAGCATCAGGGCGAAGCCGACCAGCCAGATCCCACGCTTGATGGCGTGGGACATCAGGCTGAGGTGGAGCGCGGAGGACTCCGGAGCCGACTCGACGCCGATCCGCTGCAGGACCGAGGTGACGGCGCTGGTGAAGGCGGCGAGCGCTGCGAGGAGGAAGGCCACGGTCCCTAGTTGTAGTCGCGATTCGACCGGGCGCGACGTCCTAGGTGTCCGGCGTCCCCTCGTCGGCGCCGGCGGCGTCCATGTGCAGGCCGAGGTGGTAGCCCTCGAGGAACACGTCGGCGTCGTGCTTGCGGGGGAAGCGGGACTCGAGTTCGCGGAAGCGCGCCGAGTGGTTCGGTTCGAGCAGATGGGCCAGTTCGTGGACGATCACGGCGTCGAGCACCCAGTTCGGGGCCACCCGCAGGCGTGAGGAGATCCGCACCTCCCGGGTGGCCAGGGTGCACGAGCCCCACCGTTTGGTCTGGTTGGTGGCCCACCGGATGGAGGCGGGCTCGACCCCGTCGAGGTAGGTGCGCCCCAGTTCACGGGCCCGGTCCTCCAGAAAGCTGTCCGAGGCGTGCAGGTGGGGCCGGTGCCGGGTCAGCCGCCGGGTCAGGTGCTCCACCATGTCGTCGCGGGCGCTGCCCCGCAGGTGGGTCGGCACGACCACCACGATGCGGTCGCCCTCCCAGTGGGCCCCGGCCGTCTTCTTCCGGCGGTTCGAGACGCGCACCTCGACGTCGGGGGCGAACAGGGTGGCGGGTTGGGGTATCGACGTCATGGGGCAACGCTACGTGCGGCCTGTGACGGCCGGAGCGGGCCGGTGGCTACTGGTCCGGCATCTCGCGCTTGCCGTAGGGGGCGGGCGCGAGCTCCTCGGACTCCTCCAGCGTCTCTTCGTCCGACTCGGGTCGTAGTGCCTTCCACACCGCCGCACCGAGGATCCCACCGACGATGGGGAAGACGATGAATACCCACAGCTGCCTGAGTGCCCAGCTGCCCTGGAACACGGCGGTGGCGAGACTGCGGGCCGGGTTGACCGAGGTGTTGTCGATCGGGATCGAGATGAGATGGATGACCGTGAGGGCCAGTCCGACGGTGAGTCCGGTCTGCCCGACCGGCATCGACTTGCGGCTGGTGGAGGCGATGATGAAGACGAACACGGCGGTGAAGAAGACCTCGGCCAGCATGACCACCCCGAGCGGGAACCCGCCGGGCGAGTGGATGCCGTAGCCGTTCGAGGCGAATCCCGTGGTCTTGGCGCTGAACGATCCGAGATTGGTGGCCGTGGCCGAGCCCACCCGGGTGGCACTGGCGATGATGTAGATGACGGTGGCGCCCAGGATGCCGCCCACCACCTGGCCGACGATGTAGAAGGGGAGCTCGATCGCCTTCGTCTTGCCGATCACCCACAGACCGATGGTGACCGCCGGGTTGATGTGGCAGCCCGAGATCGAACCGATGGCGTAGGCGGCCACGAGGAGGCTGAGGCCGAAGGCCAGGGCGACGCCCAGGATGCCGACCGAGGTGGTGGCGCCGGTGAAGTGTCCGGTGGCCAGGATGGCGGTACCGGGGCCTCCCACGACCAGGATCATGGTGCCGACGGCTTCGGCGATTCCGATGCGCAGCCGCTCGTTCATGAAATGCTCCCTTCCTGCCGGCGGCCCCCGCCGGGTTGCTCCGTCCGGGGGTGACCCGGGACCCGGACCACAGGCTAAACAGGCGTTCCGCCCCACGGGTGGATGCGTTCCGTCCCGTCGGTGGACCGGTGGTGGAATGGGACCCGGCGGATGGGCCCGGTACGATGTCCGGGTGCGCCGTTACCTCACACCCCGGTGCCTGGCCCTGCACGCGACCCTGATCGTGCTGCTGCCCGCCTTCCTGTGGCTGACGGACTGGCAGTACCGGCGGGCCACCGGGGGGAACCAGTTGAGCTGGGCCTATGTATTCCTGTGGCCCGCGTTCGGTGTCTATGCCGTCTACACCTGGTGGAACCTGGTCCAGGACCAGGTGGCCCGCCAGGAGGGCCGCTCGCGCAGTGGTGCCCGGGGCACCGCGGTCGACCATCTCGACGTCTCGGCGGCCTCCCCGGAGGCCCGCCCGCCGGGCTGGGCGCTGTCGGGAGGTCGGAAGAAGAACGTGGCCATCGCCGCCGCCGCCCCGATCGACGCCGAGCGCGGGGGCAAAGGTGAGCGTTTCACCCCCCAGACGCCGGAGGAGGCGGCCCGGTTGGCCGAGTACAACCGGTACCTCGAGCACCTGAGCGCCGAGGACCGCGTCAAGGATGCGGACGCCGGTTCCGGAGCGGGCCGGTGAGCGGGCCGGGGGACACGGTGGCCGACGACACCTACGGTCGACCGACCTGGGCCGGGCTCAGGACCTGGAGCGTGGAAGGGGCGCTCATGCGCTACCGGGTCATGGCCTACATCGTCGGTGTCGGCCTGATCCTGGTGGTGTGCATCGGGATCCCGCTGCAGTTCGGCGCGAACCAGAAGGGGTTCGTCGACGTGGTCGGGACGCTGCACGGCTACCTCTACCTGCTCTACCTGGTGTCGGCCGCCGACCTGGCCCGTCGGGCGCGGTGGAAGCTCGGTCGCATCGTGGCCGTGGTGGCCGCCGGGTTCGTGCCCTTCGTGGCATTCATCGTCGAGCACCGGGTGCTCCGCCAGATGCGCGAGGAGCACGCTGCGGAGGAAGCCGGCGGGTCGCCGCTGGCGTCCGGACCGGTGTCGGCCGATCCGCAGACCTGATTCAGGTCAGCGGGGCCCAGGTCAGCGGGGTCCAGGTCAGCGGGCGCCCCGCACCAGGGTGCCCGGACGTGCGCCGGTCTCCTCGCCCTCGGCGAAGGTCGTCACTCCCGACTTGATGGTCTCGACGTAGCCCACGGCGCCCTGGAGCAGTCGCTTCCCTCCGGCCGGCAGGTCGTCGGCCACCCGGGGATTGGTGAGCTGGAGGCGGTCGTAGTCGATGAGGTTGATGTCGGCCAGGGCTCCGACCTCGAGGGTGCCCCGATCGGTCAGTCCGTAGAGCCGTGCGGTGTCGTGGCTCTGCATCTTGACGATCCGCTCGAGCGGCAGGAGCTCGCCCCGGCTCCGGTCGCGGGTCCAGTGGGTGAGCATGAACGTGGGCTGGGACGCGTCGCAGATCACCCCGCAGTGGGCCCCGCCGTCACCCAGGCCGGCAGCGGCCCGGGGGTGGAGGAGCATCTCGCGGGCGGCGTGGAGGTCGCCGTCGGAGTAGTTGAGGATGGGGACGTAGAGCAGGCCCCGGCCATCGTCCTCGAGCATGGCGTCGTAGGCCACGGACACGGCGGTCCGACCGGTGGCCGCGGCGATCCCGGCCAGCGACCGCTCCGGACCGGGCTCGTACTCCGGCGGGCTGCCGAGGGTGTAGGTCGTCTCGAAGGCCTGCGCCATCCGGTCGGCCATCTCGCTGTCGGGCTCCCACGACACGATGGCGTCACGGACCTCGGCGGTGCGCAGTGCGGCCACCAGGTCGTCGGGCGACAGGCCCTTCGCCTTCAGCTCCTGGTAGGCGGGGATCTGGTCCAGCAGGCTGTAGGTGGTGAAGTGGCCCGACAGCAGGCCGAATCCCCGTCCCGCCACCTGGGGCCAGAGATCGGCGCCGTCGTCGACCGCCCGCAGCGACTCGTCCATCAGCTCGCGCCACAGCTCCGGGGCCGCGTCCACCTGGACCATGGCGAAGGTGACCGGACGCTGGATGGCGGCCGACAGCCGACGCATCCAGTCGACTTCCTCCTTCGGGGCGATGACGTCCTCGCCGGCCGTACCCGCCGGGGCGAGTTCGAAGATCCCGGTGCCGAGTTCGCCGAGGGCGGCCCCGATGCCGAACAGCTCGTCCTCGGCCGCGTAGGTGCCGGGTACGGGCTCGCCGTCGATGGCCCGGTGGGCGATCGTGCGCGAGGTCGAGAAGCCGAGGGCGCCGGCGGCGATGGCTTCCTTGACCAGCTGCTTCATGGCGGCGATGTCCTCGTCGGTGGCCGGCTCGTTGCGGGCCCCGCGCTCACCCATCACGTACGAGCGCACGGCGCCGTGGGCGATCTGGGTGCCCACGTCGACCGTCCAGCGCCGCCGGTCGAGCGCATCCAGGTACTCGGGGAAGGTCTCCCAGTCCCACGTCATGCCCTCCGACAGCGCCGTGCCGGGGATGTCCTCCACGCCCTCCATCAGACCGATCAGCCAGTCGTGGCGGTCGGGCCGGGCCGGGGCGAACCCGACCCCGCAGTTTCCGGTCACCAGCGTGGTGACACCGTGCCAGCTGCTCGGCGCCAGCACCTCGTCCCACGTGGCCTGGCCGTCGTAGTGCGTGTGGATGTCGACCCAGCCGGGCGTGACCAGCAGGCCCTCGGCGTCGACGGTGCGGGCCGCCGCCTCGCCGCGGTGGTCGCCGACCCCGGTGATGACGCCGTCGCTCACGGTGATGTCGGCGATCCGGGCCGGTGTCCCGGTCCCGTCCACGACGGTTCCCCCCTGGATGACGAGGTCATGCATGATCGATCTCCCCCTGGTAGTGCAGTCGTTCGATGCTGGCACGCCGCCGGGTCGGGTGCAACGACGCCCCCGGTCAGCGCGGCGGAATCGAGTACGTGACCTGGGCCTTGGCCACCAACGCGTCGTCGGCCACCGAGTGGAGGGCCACGTCGACCACACCCAGGCGTGCCCCGAGCTTGAGCAGGGTGCCGGTGGCCACGACGTCGACGAGGGCCGGCTTGCGGAGGAAGTCGATGTGCAGGCTGGTGGTGACGGCCAGGGCCACCGGGCCGATCTGGCCGATGATGGCCAGCCAGGCCGCGCAGTCGGCCAACGCCATGAGCGACGGACCCGAGACGGTGCCTCCGGGGCGCACGTTCGACTCGTCGACGGTGAGGCGCATCCGGACCCCCGCGGCGCTGACCTCCTCGACGACATAGGGGACCGTGCCCGGGAAGGCCCCGTCGAGGAACGTCTGGAGTTCGGGGACGTCCATCACGGGCCCGACGGGCGGGACCGGGGGAGCGGGTGGTGATGGCGGTGGCGGCATGTCGGGTGGATCGTAGCCAGCCACGGGGGGATGACCGGTCCAGGGATGACCGACGGTCGTCACGTCGACCACCCGGGTTCGTACAGACTGTGCCCGGAGCCGACGGTCGGCCCCGGGCGACACCGAGACGAGGAGGGCCTGTGGCCGGAAGTGATGCGGCACCGCGGAGCACCTACGGCGCGGACGACCACCGGGCGGCTGCCGAGCTGGCCCACCAGGCGGGCCAGGTGCTGCGCGCGCTGCAGGAGGGCGACCTCGAGGGCAAGGCCTTGGGAGCGGAGGGCGACCAGCAATCCCACCGGTTGTTGATCGGGCTGCTGGCCGAACGGTTTCCGGACGACCGGGTGCGTTCCGAGGAGGACGACCGGGCCACCGAGCTGACCGACGCCTCGGGTCGGGTCTGGATCATCGACCCGCTGGACGGCACCCGCGAGTACTCCGAGCGTCGCACCGACTGGGCCGTCCACGTGGCGTTGGCCGTCGACGGCGAGCCGGTCGTCGGTGCGGTGGCGCTGCCCGGCCTCGACCTCGTGCTCGACACGGGCGAGCCGCCGCCCCTGCCGCCGAGGCCGGCCGTGCCCCGCCTGGTGATGAGCCGCACCCGGCCACCGGCCTTCGTCCCGTTCGTGGCGGAGCAGCTGGGGGCCGAACCGGTGCCCATGGGCTCGGCCGGGGCCAAGATCTCGGCGGTCGTCCGGGGTGAGGCCGAGGTGTACGTCCACGCCGGGGGACAGTACGAATGGGACAGCTGCGCTCCGGTGGCCGTCGCTCTGGCGGCCGGACTCCACGCCAGCCGGATCGACGGCTCGCCGCTCCGCTATGCCCGCCCCGACCCGTGGCTGCCCGACCTGATCGTCTGCCACCCGGACCTGGCCGAGGCCGTCCTCGCCGCCGTGCGCGACTCGGGCGTCCTCGAGGAGGGCTGAGCCTCAGCCGGAGGCGGGTGCCCCGTCGTCGGTGGACGGTCCGTCGTCGGCGTCGACCCGGACGATCGGGGCGTCGAGATCCCAGCCGTCGGCGTCGGCGTCCTGGGAGCGCGAGAGGGGCGACGGCTCACCGAGTCCGTCGGGATCGTCGATGAGCCCGTCCAGGACGGCGATCTGCTCGGGATCGTCGAGTTCGGCGCCGGCCTCCTCCAACTCCTTCTCGTCGATCTGGAGATGGGGGTCGAGCGACGGGTCGAGCTCGACCTCTTCCTCGAACTCGGGATCGAGCCGCGCCGCTTCGTCGGTGGCGTCGTCCCCCTGCTCGTAGGCCTCGATGGTCTCGTCGGGTCCGCTCATGGTCACTCCACTGTCCGGTCTGGTGCCCGCACCGGCCGGGCGCCGGTGCACACCACGATGCTAGGTCGGCGGGGCGGCCGCCCCCAGGGCCGTTCGGCACCCCGTGCCCCGTGGCCCGGCCCGGAGGTCCGGCCCGGTGGCCTCAGAACTCGGCGACCGAGCCCCCGGGCACCACGGCCAGCTCGGCGTGTTCGAGGTGGTGGGTGAGGTCCGCGTCCGCGTCGACGCCGGGGTTCTTCGGAATGAAGACGGCGGCGATGATGGCCACCACGGTCATGGCCGCGAGGAAGGCGAAGGCCTTGGTGTAGTCGGCCTTGGTGGGGTAGCCGTCGGGCAGGAACTGCGAGGCGATGATGCTGGACACGACGGCGGCGCCGATGGCGCCACCGATGGTCCGGATGTTGGCGTTCATGCCGCTGGCGACCCCGGTCTGCACCGGCGGCACGGCCTGGACGATCAGGTTGGACATGGCGGAGAAGGCCAGGCCCAGACCGACACCGAGCAGGGTGCTGGCCAGGTAGATCTCCCACTTGTCCGTGTTGGCGAAGGCCAGCAGCAGATAGGCGGAGGTCGAGGCGATCGAGCCGATGATGACGGCCGATTTCGACCCGATGGTGGCCGCCAGCCGTCCCGACAGCAGACCGCCGATGAACATGGTCACCGTCAGCGGCAGCAGGAAGAGGCCGGACTGGGTGATGCTGGCGCCGAATCCGTAACCGGCCGACTCCGGCGTCTGCACGAACCGGGGCAGGAAGCCGATGACCGAGTACATGCCGATGCCGAACATGAAGGCCACGAGGTTGTTCGTCCACACCGCGGTGCGACGCATCATGCGCATGTCGATCAGCGGCTCCTTCGCCCGCAGCTCGACGATCACCCAGGCCACGATCAGCACCGCGGCGAGGGCGATGAGTCCGAGCACCTTCGCCGAACCCCAGCCCCACACCGGGGCCTCGCTCACGCCGAGCAGGAGGGCGACCAGCCAACCCGACAGCAGGACGGCGGCCAACCAACTGATTCGGCCGGGGGTCCGCACCGGCGATTCGGGCACGAACAGCCACGCACAGAGCGAGGCCACGGTGGCGATGATCATCGGGAACCAGAAGAGCCAGTGGTAGTTGAGGTGGGCCACGATCGGCCCGGCCAGCACGATGCCCGCCCCGCCGCCGACGGCGGCCATGGCGGCGATGATGCCGACGGCTCCGGCCACCTTCACCTTCGGGAACTCGTCGCGCACGATGCCGAACGACAGCGGCAGCACGGCCCCTCCGATCCCCTGTACGGCGCGGGCGATGATCAACACGAGGATGCTGTGGGCCAGTCCGGCGATGACGGACCCGGCGGCCAGGGCACCGAGGGTGAGGACCAGCATCCGTTCCTTGCCCACCATGTCGCCCACCCGGCCGAGGATCGGCGTGAAGATCGACGCCGACAGCAGGAAGGCGGTCAGGACCCAGGTGACGGTGTTCTGGCTGGTGTGGAGATCGCTCTGGATGGTGGGCAGCACCGGCGACACCAGCGACTGCAGCAGCGCGTAGGCGATGGTCCCGAGGAGGAGGACGGTGAAGGTGACCTTGTAACTGGACCGGTTGCGGGTGACGGACACGTGCGCTCCAACATGGGGGAAGGTGCCGCTCCGGAGGCGGCCTCCGTATCATTGTGGCACCACTGCCGGGTCGGGCGACAGTTCTGCGGTCCGATCGGGTACGGTCCCGGCGTGCCCACCCGCCCCCGACTCGTCACCGACGAGGCCACGGGCCCCGAGGGACGGGCGACGGCGACCTTCGACCCGACCCGCACCTACCGCTACCGGCTGACCCGGAGTTGGGACCCGGGACGTCCCTCGGTGAACTTCCTCATGCTCAATCCTTCGACCGCCGACGCCCGGGTGCTCGACCCCACCATCCGACGGTGCGTGGGTTTCGCCCGGTCGTGGGGCTTCGGCGCGGTCGAGATCACCAACCTGTTCGCTCTGCGGGCCACGGACCCGAAGGTGCTGATGGCCCATCGCGAACCCGTGGGCCCCCGGAACGACCGGGCCATCCTGGACGCCGCCCGCCGGGCGGACCGCGTGGTCGTGGCCTGGGGCAACCACGGCGCCCACGATGGCCGGGCGGAGGAGGTCGCCGACCTGCTGGACCGGCGGGGGGTGCGCCCGGTGGCGCTCCGGCACACCGTGGCCGGCCACCCCCACCATCCGCTCTACGTGCCAGGTGACGTCGAGCCGCACGAGTGGGTCCGGGCCACATCTGCCTAGGGTGCACGGGCCCTCCGCCGGCCGGGCGCCACCTCGTCTGGCAAATTGCGACTCAGAGGTGCAGAATGGTCCGGTGGAAGTGAAACCGGCGGGCGGCACGGACGACGGGACCTCCCCGCCGACCCCCCGGAAGCGCCAGAGCAGCCGGGTGCTGCGTCAGCACCTGCTCGAGGCCGGACGGAGCATCCTCCAGGAGGAGGGGTTGGAGACCACCTCCAGCAACCTGACGTTCAAGCGGGTCTTCGACCGGGTGGCCCAGGACACCGGCCGGCAGCTGACCAACGCCTCGGTCATCCGGCGCATCTGGGACAACCAGGCCGACTTCCAGGCGGACGTCCTGGTCGAGATCGCCCACGACGAGCAACGCCCCGAGATCGAAGTGGCCCTGGCGGCGGTGACCGAGGTGCTCGACGCCGTGGACCTGGCGTCGCCCGAAGGCCGGCTGGCGGGCATGTCGGAGCTCTGCCGGGTGGTGTCCGATGCCAGTCGCCAGGTGATCATCGATTCGACCAGCTGGCCGTTGTGGATCAGCGTGGTGGCCATCGCCACCAGTAGCTCCCAGGAGGAGCTGCGCCAACGCATCAGCGCCGCGCTGGCCGAAGGGTACCGGTCGACGACCGAGTTCTGGGAGGGCATCTTCCGTGGACTCCTCGACTTCCTGGGTCTCCGACCGCGGGCACCACTGACCTTGGTGCAGTTCACGAAAGTCCTGATGGCACTGTCCGAGGGCCAGACGATCCGCCAACAGGTCGACGGCGTCTACGAGACCGTGGACCTGCCCACCGGCCCCCTCGGTGAGGTGCAGGAGTGGTCGCTGTACGGCCTCGCCATCGAGGCCGTCGCCGCCCGGTTCTTCGAGCCGGACCCGGCGTTCGTCGTTCCGTGAGGCGGACGCAACCGGTGTAGCGGATCGGTGGGGTCGCGCGTCACACGGTAGAAGTAGCCTTCCGGTATGGATTCGGACCTGGAGTACGTCCCCCAGGCGATCGCCGCCTATTCGGAGGCGCTCCAGAGCCTCGTCGACCGCCTCGAGGCGCAGTTGCTCTGGAACCGGACGGTGGCCGAGGAGTTCGGGCGGGGCGGGGCGTTGCCCGACATCTTGGCGGCCCACGACTCGGCAACCAGCGCACTGAAGATGACCCAGCAGCTCTCCGAGTTCGAACGGGCGCGGTTCCACATGCGGGCGAGCTTGGCGCGGGCGCTGCGGTCGCTCGGATTGTCGAATCCCGAGATCGCCGACGCCTTCGGTGTGTCACGCCAGCTCGTCCACCGGATCCTGGCCGGCGATCGCGAGATGTCGAACAGCTAGGTCGACCTGGCCCGATCACCCACGCAGGGTCCCCGTGGTCAATAGATGTTGACCCACCGGTAGGATGGTCGTTGTCGTCGGGCCTGTCGAGCTAGGTCCCGCCACCCGGTTCCGGGCCCGGCGACACTTTTCTCCTGCGGTACACCGGGGGTCGACACGGACCGTTCCGGGGTGGTTCCCGGGTGTGTGTCCAGCGTCTCTCCTAATGGGACGGGTGGCAACTAGCGTCGGCATCCGGACGGTGGTCGCAATCCCGGTCCTCCGTCGCCCGCCCACGTAGCTCAGGGGATAGAGCGTCGGTTTCCTAAACCGTGCGTCGCAGGTTCGAATCCTGCCGTGGGCACCTGTCCGTCAGTTTTATATGGGCACCTGTCTGCCGCGACTCGGTGGGGACGTCGTCCGGCGGCACGGACCCACCGGGCGGCTACCGGCCAGGGCTGACGTACCCGGTCCAGGTGGCCCCGTCCCACCATCGGAGGGCGGATGCCTTCCACGGGTCGGCGAACCACCCCGGCCCGGGGGCTGCCGTTGCGCCCGGCACAACCGACCCGGCCGGCGGAACCGGCGGTGGCCCGGCCGGTGCCGGCGGAGGTGGAGTCGCCGTGGGCCCGTCTGTCGGAGCGGGCTCGGCCGGGAGCACCGCCAGGTCGGGGGGGCGGTGCGCATCGAGTTCGGCGAGTCGGTCCTGGAGCTGCCTGACCAGAGGGCCCACATCGCCCCGGAAATGGGCGATCGCCAGATCCAGGCGGAAGTCGAAGTCGTCGGACAACTCGTGTCCGTAGTGGACGGTGGTGGGCTTCTGACGGTTCGACACCGAGAACGTGGTCGACCCGTCATCGTCGTCGCTCTGGTAGCCGATCAGCTTGGCGAAGGCACACTCCCGGGTCTGGTTCGCACCCTCGAACACGACCCGCTTGTTCGTGATGAACACGGTCCCGGTGTCGATGGCGGTGGGAGTCGGTGTGCCCTGGACGAAGTGGCCCTTGTTGACGCCGACCCGGTACCGGATGGTGCGGCCACCGACGTGCGCCACGGGAATCGACACCCCCTGCGAGTGGCCGGCGTAGTGGCCTGCACCCCGTCGTTCCTCGATCAGCGAACAGTCCGTGACCGTCAGGAACACGGCTTCACCGGGCCCGAGCAGGATCGAGTCGGCGTCGGTGCCTGCGAAGTGTTCGGCCACATCGAGCAGGTGTGCGTATCCGTCCCGCTGGGCATGCCAATCCGCCACCGCCCGTTCGTGGGCTTCGGCCGCCCTCTTGGCCTTGTGGTCCTCGAACACCTACCCGCCCCTCTCACCTGGCCCCGTGCCGCTGTCGACACTAGGTCCGATGGGATACCGGGAACACGGGGACGGCGATCAGTGCTCCGGTCCGGAGGTCAGGTGGTCGGAGCCGGTGCGCCTCGCCTCCTGGGTACTCACGAGGCGCTCGCCACCGGTTCCGCTTCCGGACGTCTCGGGTCGCCACCAGCGCCGATCCGGTGGCGGGGCGTCGGGTGGCGCGTGTCACGCGACGCCCGCCACAGCATCTGCGCCATGGTGGCGATCACCAACCACGACATCGCGGTCAGTACGTGCTGGCGCGCCGACACATCGTGGAAGATCGGGAGATAGGAGACGAGACCGTACGCCGTCGCCGACAGGAGATAGGCGGCTTGACGCTCCTCGTTGGCCGTGAGGAAGGGCACGGGCCACATGAGGTACTGCGGACCGAATCCACTGGCGACCGCGAGTGATGCCATTGGCGTGGTCCACGCCCGGCGCAGGAGGCTCGCCCGCCGGAACAGCACGAGGGTGGCGATCACGGCAGCGACGACGAGCAGGGTTCCCCACCGGTCGACCGGGGAGGCGTACCCCATGAATCGCTTGTGTCCGAAGGCCACGATCGTGCCGGCCCATCCCCAGTACCCGGTGAAGGAGGAGTACGAGGCCAGCTTCTTCAGCAGTGCACCGGATCCCGAGTGTAGGATCACGATGGAGCTGAGGGCGAAGGCGGCGAGCACCACGAGTGTCGTCGTGGCCGCCCTCCATGCACGTCCAGGGATCCCGGCCAGCACCGGAAGCACGACGAGTACCGGCCACGTCTTGGTGGCGATCGCCAGCCCGAAGAGCAGGCCTGCGGCGAAGTCGGCCCTGCGTTGCACGAGGACCAGGCCGCCCAGGAGGAACATGAGTGCCGTGGGCTCGACCTGGCCGTGCACCGCCACGACGAGGACGACGACCGGATTGAGGGCGTAGGCCACTCGCACGATGGGTCGACGTGACGCGACCGGACAGAGGATGCCGACGAGCCAGACGTTGACGAGATCCGAGGCGATCGGGACGACCTTCATGATGGTCGTCCAGGCCAGGCCTGTCTTCAGCAGCGCCGCCCAGAGGTACGGCATGAGCGGGAGGAAGTTCCATTCGTGCCCCGGGGTGGTGAGGGCCGGATCGTGGCCGACGAGCACCTGTCGGGCGATGGCGTGGAAATGAACCGCCACGTCGTGCGGGGTGATGGGCTCCGCCAGGACGGCGACGAGGATCCGGACGGCGGCGGCCAGCAGCAGGGCTGTCCCCAGTCCGGGCGACCACCGGAGGCGGGGGGTCACCAGTGCGCCGGCGGCACAGGCCGCGATGACGAGTACCAGAGCAATCTCTCGTTCTCCGCCCATCGGGTGGAGAGGTTAGCGAGGCGGGGGTCGGCCGACGGGACTGGTCCTGCCGGGCGACCCCCGGTGCCCGGTCAGCGGGTGGCGTGCGCCGTCACGTTCAGAGCGTCCCCGAGCGCCGCCAACTGTTCGGGTACGGCACGCCACCACATCCACCGGCCACGCCGCTCGCCGACGATGAGCCCGGCCGCCGCCAGCTTGCGGGTGTGGTGGGAGATGGTCGGCTGACTGCGGCCGAGCGGTTGTTCGAGGTTGCAGCTGCAGGTCTCGTCCTGGCTGGCGATGATCGAGAAGATCCGGAGGCGG
>Ga0302202_10002770_pt1 | contig 19831 bp, 22 predicted proteins | sample II_Bog_N3_3_FD_194579 | JGI IMG/M metagenome (GOLD analysis project Ga0302202, IMG submission 194579) | Peat permafrost microbial communities from Stordalen Mire near Abisko, Sweden - II_Bog_N3_3 | ecosystem: Environmental > Terrestrial > Soil > Wetlands > Peat | place: Sweden: Abisko...
GGCGACAGCGCGAATGGTGAAGTTGTTGTTTCGCGCGTAGGTCCGGAGCACGGTAAACGCGTCGGGCATTCCGACGGAGAGCGAATGCGCGATCATCCCTTTTGCCTGTTCGATGATGATTCGACTATCGAGCGCGGTGTGCAGTTGTTCGGCGACGATGTGCCCTTCCCGGATAAGACGTTCCTGAAGGATGCCGATCGTTGCCACATCCGCGAGGGCCTGGGCCACCGCAGCGTCACGAGCGCTCATCTGCGTGCTCGTCCTGCCAAACAGGTTCATGGTCCCGATAACCTGGTCCCGCAATTTCATCGGCGTCGCATGGATCGAACGGAAACCCTGCTCAAGCGCAGCCTTCTGAAAGGCAGGCCATCGGTCGTCGCTGTGCTCGATGTCGGGAACGCTGACCGCGGTGCCCGTCGCGAAACAGTCGATACACGGACCAGCGTCTGCAGCGAGCTGCATGACCTCGACCAGGTCTGCCGATTCACTCGACGACGTCATGAGTTGCAAACGACCATCCGAGTCAGCGAGCATCAGTCCCCCGGCGTCGGTTCCCAGGATCTCGACGCACTGCTCCACGAGGGTGTGGAGCAAGTCGACGACGTCGAAGTCTGTCGTAAGGGTGTCGGCCACTTTAACGAAAGCGGTGTTGATCTTTGTTTCGCGTGCTGTCCCATCCATCTGGGTGTCTCCTTCGTGCGCAGGATTGCTGTGGTTTAGTCGGGTTGGGTGCTGAAATCGAGTCGCCGGGCAACCACTTCTCGGGCGAGTTCATCGATCGGTCGACCGGATGAGAATGCGTAGGCACGGAGCCTGGCAAGCGCGTTAGTTGTGGTGGTATCCAGTTGCGCCTGAATCATGCCGGTTGCTTGATGCACTTCACGGCGCATCGATGGCGCCCGGTCGTGTTCAGTCGAATGAGGATCAGACGCGCTTGCCATCGCTTCCCGGGCAGCGGCCGCAGCGAAACGTCCCGCCATTGAAGTTGCCAAAGCGACCTCGTGTGGATCCAGAGTCCGCGGCGCGACGCAATACAGGTCGACGACTCCGATCGTCGCCGCCCCCATTCTCATTGGAAACGCGAATACGGCGGCGATCCCCAGTTCCTGTGCTGCGCTCGAGAACAAGGGCCATTTCGGATGGTCTTGGTGAGCAAGGTTGGGAACCAGCACGGGCCGTCCGCTGGAGAGAGCTTCCCAGTGCGGGCCTTCTCCCAACTCGAATTGCAGAGTTTCCGCACGGGCGGCCAGCGAATTGGACGTGCCAATTGTCGCTTGCTGGCCGTCTCTACCAAAAACGGAGATCGAGGCACCGCTCAGGGAGAAGGTGTCGACGAACGCATCACACATGCGCTCCGAAGGGGTGGCGCCACCGGGACCGGCTGTGGCGGGTGGATGCAAATCCATTAGGAGCTTTCAACGAACAATTGTTGTTGAGGGAACCCGGGCGGAATCGGAGGAGTCCATGCGCACAGTGGCGTGTACGTGTCAGCGTAATCCCGCGAGCATGGGGATCGCTGACAGTGAGCGTTTGGTGCGTTGGCGGTGCGATTCTCAGCTCGCGGGGAGCGCGAAAATAGTGATGGCGAGCATCACGATTGCCAGCGCCCCAAACCCGGACTTACGCCAAAATCCTCGGGACGTGCGCATCGCGATCACCGCTTGGAGGGCGTAGTACGCGGCGAACGCGCGGGACGCGATCGCGACGATCGTGAGGGTTGGCACTGTTGCCGCTAGAACTATGGCGGCGGCTCCGCTGATGAGATAAGGCCGGGGACCGCGGAACCACTTGTTCATTTCGCGGAGGTTTCCATCGGCGGCGGCGGTATCGGCGATGGCTGCACTGAATTGGCTGAGGACCGCCGAAAGCACAAGAGGCAGGGCAAGCCAGGGCGCGATGCGGCTGGTGATATTCAGCAGCGTCGTATCTGCGCCGGCCGAGGTGCCGAGCCCCATCACCGGCGTCGCCACCGTGACGAAGCCGATATAGATTGATGATGAGACGATTTGGGCCACACGCGACGCTCTGATTCGGGTGACGGGGTCGAAGTCGTCGCCGAGGAATCGGACGGTTTCGAAGCCTTGGACGGTGATGACGATTCCGCCCATAACCAGGAGCACTTCAATCGGATTCGTCGCCGGCGCAGGCGGTAATTGAAGGGTGCCGGCGCCCAGTTGCGATCCGTCATGGATGAGTAAGACCACCCCCAGGACCGTGGTGAGCACCAGCACCGCAGCGAGCGATATCCGGTCCAATCTGTCGAGGCCCTTGAAACCTCGGAGCGCACCAATCCCCACGATCAGAGCCACCGCACCACACGCGATGATCGGTTCCAGGATGGGAGAGCCTTTCGACTCGAAGAACCCGACAATGTATTGCGCCATGATGCGGAGGTATAGCGCCACCGAGATCATGTATGCGAGAACAATCACCGCATCCGAGACGGTCCCCAGTCGTTTTGTGGCGGTGTCGAGAGTGTGGGCGGTCTCGAGCGGTTCAACCACCGCGACATTGTGCCGGATGACCGTCCCCACCAGCCACGCAACCACGCAGATTCCGATCGCGCCAAAGACGGAGAACACGCCAAGGGTGCGCTCCAGCACCGGGACGATAATCAGCAGGCCCGAGCCAAGGATCGACGCGAGCGGAGTGACCGTCGCCGCGATCACCTTACGCGCGCCCATCCACCGCCTCACTGTGCCCTTAGACGGCCTTTCGCTCTTCATCGGCCATGGCTACTTGGTTCGGTTTGCCCATCGCTGTCCGCGGAACCTTCTGGCGAACCGCCCATCATTTTCAGCATGCTCCCGCTCCCGCTCCGATAGAACACGAGCACGAGGAATGCGGCGACCATGATGAAGGCGATATTGAGCCAGGTCGTATAGTCCCAGCTGATCCCGGCAGTGAGGATCGTGAGGCGCCTGTTGTGCGGGATCAAACCAAGCGGCGTAAAAATGAGCTCGACCACGTACCCGGCAAGCACCATGGCGCCGTAGAAAATGACGGTGATGCGCAACGCCGCTTTGACACCGTAATACTTCCGGTAGATCAGGATGATCGGGATGATGATGAGGTCGGCGAAGATGAAGCTCACCACTCCCCCGAAACTGATACCGCCGTTCCACAGCACCGCCGCCAGAGGCACGTTCCCGACCGAGCACACGAAACTGACCACCGCAATTAGCGGTCCGATGATCGGGTCGAGGATGAACGACAGAGTCGGGTTCGCGGTGAAGAACGCGGCCCGCAGCCAGCCGGTGGGCACCCAGGCAGCGAATGCTCCCGCGATCAGCACACCGATGACGATGTCTTTAATTACCGCGGCCCAATCCATGACGAAGTATTGGGCCACTGAGGTGATACCTGCCCGCGAAAACAAGCGCTGAAAGAAGGTGCCTTCGCCCGCGATGGACATGTCCATCGCAGCATGACCTTCCATCGACCCGGTGAGGCCCTTCTCTGCCTGCGCGCGGGCTGCGGTGACTATCTTGCCGCGCATCCAGAGCCGGAACCCTAATGCCATGAACACAATGATGAGGGGGCCGCCGACGAACTCGGCGACAGTGAACTGCCAGCCCATCGTGAACGCGAGAATCAGACCAAGCTCGATCACCAGATTGGTGGAGGCGATTTCGAATGCCATTGCTGCTGTGAAGTTTGCGCCCTGACGGATGAGGGCCCGTGCGAGGGCGACGGCGGCATACGAGCATGATGACGAGGCCGCGCCAAGGCCGGTTGCGACAACGAGGGACCTGGGTGAGTCGTCGTTCATCAACCGTTTGATACGCGCTCGACGGACGACGGCCTGAACGACGCCGGACAGGGTGAATCCGAGGATCAGCGGCCAGAGAATCTCCCAGGCCATCGAGCCTGCCACGGCCAGTGCGTGAAGAATCTCGGCAAAGACATTCATCAACTACCTATCGGTTTGGCGTGGTTCTGTCACCGTGGCGACGATTCATGCTTTCGGGATCGAGTGGAAGGGGACACAACGCACGGCCGCTACAGGCAGTCAAACACGAAGCGCCGCCTGCTCACCACACATCGAGAACATGCGGAGCGACGCTGGCTATCTGTCGGCGGCGCTCGAAAACTGGACAGTTTCGGCGCTTGAAAAGTGAACGGTTTCGGGCAGTCTAGTTCTCGGTTTCGCCTGTGGTGGTGCGGATGCTGGGGAGGCTGTCGATGCCGCGTCCGCGGAGCCGGTAGGAGGCGCCTTTCAGGGTGAGGACGTCGGCGTGGTGGACGATGCGGTCGATCATCGCGGCCGCGACGGCTTGGTCTCCGAAGACCCCGCCCCAGCTGGAGAACGGCAGGTTCGAGGTGAGGATGAGAGACGCGTGCTCGTAGCGACTCGACACCAACTGGAAGAACAGGTTCGCGGCGTCTTGTTCGAACGGAAGGTAGCCGACCTCGTCGACGATGATCAACCCGTAACGACGCAGCCGGGCCAGCTCCGCGGGGAGGCGGCCCTGCCGGTGGGCGTCGGTGAGGCGGGTGACCCAGTCCGTCGCGGTCGCGAACAACACCCGATGCCCGTGCCGGGCCGCAACAATGCCGAGCGCTGTGGCGAGGTGGGTTTTCCCGGTCCCGGGTGGTCCGAGGAGGACCACGTTGCGGGCCTCGGTGAGGAACCCACCCGAGGCCAGGGCGCCGACTTGTTGCCGGATCGCAGGTTGGGCGTCCCAGTCGAAGTCCTCGATCGTTTTCCGTGCGGCGAACCCGGCCGCTTTGATGCGCAGGTCAGCCCCGGACGCGTTCCGCGCGGACACTTCCCGTTCGAGGACCGCAGCCAAATAGTCCTCGTGGGTCCAGCCGGCGTCGCGGGCCTGGTCCGCGAGGCGGGTCGCGGCCTCGATGATGCGGGGTGCTTTCAACGCGGCCGCGAGATAGGCGATCTGTTTCACCGACTCCGAGGTGATCGTTGTGGCCATCAGCTCACCTCGCCGGTGAGCCCGAATGCGCGGTCGTAGTCGGCCAGGTCCCGGGCCAGGTCCTCGCCCCCGGGATGGGCGGGTCGGGGTTGTTGGAAAGCCCGCCGCAACGACGCGGCCGCCTCGACATGGTCGGGGTTGGTGATCGTCATCCCCCGCGCCCAAACCCTCTCATGCTCGGCGACGATGCGTCCTTCGGCGCGAACCCGCACCCTCTCCAGGTCCGCGGTGACATCAACAAGCCGACCGATCGCGGCCGGATCAACGGAGTAGTCGTTCGTGTCGAGACGGACGTAGTAGTCCCGGCCGAGACGAACCCGATTCCGCCAACCCAGATGCAGCGGGATCGGCGGCAGCGGCAGCATGCCCGCACGATCTGCATCCAGCCGATCGATGGGGCGAGCCTTCGTCGTGCGCACCACGCGGGCATTCGCCAGCTCCAGCCAGTCGTGGAACTGAGCGTTGAAGTCCGCTGGTGAGGCGAACGAGCGACCCGGCATGAACGAAGTCTCGAACCAGCCATTGCGGCGCTCCACGATGCCCTTGGACTCCGGGTCCCGTGGGGGCAGCAACACCAGCCTGGTGGCCAAGGTTCCCATGAACGTGGCGACACCGTCCGCGTGGCGTTTGCCCCGGCCGATGCCGGGCTCGTTGTCCCAGATCAGCCGACGCGGGACCCGACCCAGTTGCTGGATCAGCTCCCACGACCCCAGCAGCAGATCCTCGGTCTTGCGGGTCGGGATCATCCGGCCCAAGATGAACCGGGAGTGCGCGGGCGTGATCACCAACACCGGCAACAGTCTCGCCGTCCCATCCTCGAGCGGGATCTTCTTCGGCGGGAACCACAGATCACACTGCGCGGCATCGCCGGGTTCCCAAACGAGCCGGTCCGCGGGATCGATCTTGCGGTGCTCCGGCCGCAACCGTTTCACGTTCTCCCGGAACCAGGAGATCGACCCAGACCAGCCGACCCGCTCCGCGAGCACCACCGCCGGCAGCTCCGGATCGTGCTCGAGCAACGCCCGCACCCGCACTTCGAACGGGGTGAACGACGTCGGCTGACCCGACCGCTCATACCTCGGCGGCGAGACCGACTGCACCGCCTTCACAACCGTGGTCCGCGAAATCCCCAACCGCTCCGCAATCCGAGCCTTCGGCACCCCCTCCGCCGCCAGCCTCCTGATCAACGCCCAATCTTCCAAAGTGATCACACTCCAATCGTCGAGTGTTCACTTTTCAAGCGTCGTTACCGTCCAGTTTTCAAGCGTCGTCGACAGGCTATCAGTTCGCGCTGGCCACAAAACCGGCATCAGGGTCGAAAGTCCCTAGTACAGGGCCGCGAGAGAGCCTTACCGTGGACGTGTTGCTCCGGCCCTTGGCAATCCCCACCGCCGATACCGAGAGAAGCAACAAATGAGCATCCCTGTGACTTGGCAACCCCAGCTGGAATCCGGACACCAAATCGATCCCGCCAACATCGAACTCGTCGATACCCAACCAATCGACATCAGTTACCTGATTGCGGGCTCGATAAGCGACCGCGAGAACCCGTCCGCATCGGGACAGTAGCTGCCCAGTCGCATGTGTGCGACGAGATTCGAGCGGTGACCTCCCTTGTCGATGATGCCGAGCGCACGTAGTGTCGGATTGTTGCTCCGGCCCTTGGCAGCTGTCCTGTCACGTCCGCCAAGGAGCATCTCATGGCCGAGCCCAATAAGAAGTCGGCCCCTCGCAAAGGGAAGCGGATAGCCAGACGGCCGGCTCTTCGTCGGTCATTGTCGAGCCGCAACATCCAGTTCATAGCCCTCGGGGGTGCAATCGGGTCCGGACTCTTCTACGGATCAGCCAACACCATTGGACTTGCCGGTCCAGCGGTCCTGTTCGGCTACATCATCGGCGGCGGCATCATTTTCGTCGTCATGCGGGCCCTCGGTGAGATGGCGGTCGCTGAACCCGATTCCGGTTCCTTCAGCGAGTATGCGCACCGCTATATCGGTTCGTTCGCCGGTTTTGCCGTTGGTTGGACGTACTGGTTCTCCTGGATTGTCATCAACATCGCCGAACTGACCGCGGTCGGCGTCTACGTCACCTTCTGGTTCCCGGGCGTGCCCCGGTGGCTGTCGGCCCTGCTGGCACTCCTACTCGTGCTGGCAATCAACATCACCAGCGTGAAAAGCTTCGGGGAAACCGAGTTCTGGTTCGCCATCGTCAAGGTCACCGCAATCCTCGGGCTCATCGCGTTCGGCATCGTCATCCTCGTCTTCCACCTGGGCCACGGCGCCTCGGTCGGCAACCTGTGGACCGGGGGCGGACTATTCCCTAAAGGTGTCGGCGGCTTACTCCTGGCCCTGCCGCTGATCATGTTCTCGTTCCTCGGAACCGAAATGGTCGGCATCACCGCCGGTGAAGCGAAGAACCCCAGGACCACCATCCCCAAGGCCATCAACCAGGTGATCGTTCGCATCCTGATCTTCTACGTCGGCGCTCTGCTCTTCATCCTGATGCTCGTACCCTGGTCGAAGATCGGTGCCGGCTCCAGCCCGTTCGTGATCGCGTTCCAGGATGTCGGGATCCCCGATGCAGCTGATGTTCTCAACTTCGTGGTCCTCACCGCCGCGCTCTCCTCATTCAACAGCGGCATGTACAGCACCAGCAGGATGCTTCTGACCCTCTCCAACAATCAGCAGGCGCCACGCTTCCTTAGCCATCTGAGCAGCAAAGGAAAAGTACCGATTTTTGGGGTTATCTCGACAGCCACGGTTCTCTCGGTTGGCGTCGTGCTGAACTACCTTCTACCTCCTATCGTCTTCGTTTACCTCTCGTCGATCGCCACTTTCACCACCATCGGCATCTACACGATGATCCTCGTTACCCAGTGGCGGTTCCGTCGCGCGCACATGCGGGCCGGGACGGATAGGGCGCTCGCTTTCCGCCTGTTCCTCTGGCCCTACAGCGCGATCACCGGTCTCGCTGGGCTCGCGCTGGTGGTGGTGATGATGGCATTTCAGACATCAACTCGAATCGCGCTCTTCGTCGGCCCGGTATGGTTCGGGATCCTCACGGTCGGATACCTGATCATGCGATCTCGAGAACGGCGACGCACGTCACCCCACGATTAGGCGGTGGGCACTTCTCCCGATGCCGCATCTCACCAACCAACGTCGCAATGTGTCTCGAAACCTCCGTGCCTCGACCACATTCGACCCACGACATCGCTGAGGTGTCGAGCCAGCTGCACGGAAATCCTGACAGACCCATCACTTGAGCGGGCATCCAAACCGAAACGGTGACCACAGGCCGGACGGCCAGGGGGCGACGTATTCGTCAAGCAGTCGAGCGGATTCCGGGGGTTCTCGTTCGTTCGTGAGGTTCAGTGTGCGGCTCATGTTGATCCTATGTAGCCTCAGGAGATGAGCCTCGAAGCGATCTCCCTGTCGCCGGTGCAGGCTCTTGGCATTCCAGTTGCCCTGGTGGGCTCTGTGTTCTTGGCGGTGGGTTCACAATTTCAGCAACATGGTGTGGCCTTGGTTGATGCACGCAGGCCAGCCGGAAAACGAGCTGGCTTGCAATTGGCTCAGATACTGGCGTTGGCGCGCCGACCATCCTGGTTGTTGGGGACCGCACTGCTTGGACTTGCGATCCTGTTCCAGCTTTTCAGTCTTTACTTGGCGCCCCTGACCGTTGTTCAGCCGCTGGGTGCCCTGGCGCTGGTCATCACCGTACTGGTTAATGCGCGGGTCACAAAGACACGACTGGGAGCCGGGTCGATCCGCGCCGTCATGCTCTGCGTTGGCGGTGTCGGCCTGTTCGTTACGATCGCTGCTCTCACGACAACCACGGTTGCGATCGGTGACGCTCAACTGGTCATCGTTGTCGCGATCCTGATCGGTGTGCTGATTCTGCTGGGTTTCGGGTTCGCGCTCCTCCGAAAAAGGATCGGAAGGATCTTCTACGTTGCGGGTGCAGGTGTCCTGTTCGGCTTCGTTGCCACGTTGGCGAAGGTACTGATCACACGCATTCAGACCATTTTTCAGGCCGGGTTCCATCTGATTTTCGCCGACTGGCTCACGGTCGCCTGCCTCGTGGGACTGATCGCGGCAGGGCTGCTTGGCAGCTACTTTGTTCAGACTGCGTACTCGACGGGCTCACCAAGTGTGGTGGTCGCAGGTTTGACTGTCATCGACCCGCTCGTAGGGGTCACGATTGGGATCGTCGTGCTCGGCGAAGCCACGTCGGCACCGCTGTGGGCAACATTCGTGTTCATCCTCGCCGGACTGGTGGCGGTCTACGGGGTGATCCAGCTCTCCCGGCAGACACCTCGGACAATGGACCGGTCGGTCGCCGGGGCCACCGGCCGCTCGATTAGCTCCTGACCTGTCACGCCCTTACACGCAGCACGCATTTCTGTGGCGCCGAGCTGGCGTGCGTCCGCTGAACTTCCGAGCTGGTTTCAGTTGCAAACTGGAAACCGTGAGCGTTAGCGCGAACAGCTGAGTTGCTGTCGCCGCTATCTGGCACCTATGCGACGCATCTTCGGTTCATCTGTTCGGCCGACCGATAAACCCTCATTCGGCGGCGGCCAACACGATCGCGGCGGCCCCGCAAGGGAACGCTAAGCGGGCGGCATTTTGTCTCGCCCCGAAATCTCGGTCGTAAAGGTAATGCATCGTATAGGGGCGCCTGCAGGGGAACGATCCGAGGGTCACTGATCGGATTCCGGGCGCATGACTCGTCGGAGTTCCCTCCGCCATCGGAGCTCGACTGCCCAATGGTGAGCAACAAAGGGAAGAACCGGCGTGAACAAGAAGAAGCCGGACGGGACGAACGGCGCAACGAAGACGAGGGATATGAAGGACGCCACCACCACTACCGGCAACGTCGGATGTGCGATCGTCCACGGTTGGCGAGCGGACTGCTGTGCGGTGTTCGGTTCCACGTTCATGCTCTCCGTCGGTTCGAGACCTGCGTCACCGGCCGCCATTTGGTTCGGCGGGTCGGCGATGTGATTCGACGATGCGCCCGCGTCGTTTCTAATCACACTGGTTGGTTTGTCCGCCCTGTGGCGTCTAAGCGGCTCGTGGAGCTGCGGGGCGGTTTGCGGGCGTTCGTCGACCTTTACGCCGGAATGAAATGGTGGTTGCCGAAAGGGCGGCGGGATCACGTTCTGTTGCAATGATCCCATCGAACGGCTCCTCGTTGGCGAAAGCGTGAAGGGCGATGCGTAGCGTTGTCACGTATGCCCAGCCGACAGGCTCCGACATCCAAAGGATCTCGTACCGGTGCCGGCCGAGTCGCTCAATGTACCCGAGGAGGCGGGTCGGTTCGCTGGGCTCGATGCGGGAGTCGGATACGCGCCAGTCGTTGAATCCCAGTCGCGTTGTCTCCAGCCAATCGGGTGTGGCGGCGTTTCGCTTGGGTGCCAGTTGGCTCACTTCAGCCATGACAGCTCCCCGGAGGAACGTAGGGGTGCGATGTCGCTGTTGGTGTCGGCGATGTGGGTGAGCGCAGCATGCATGGTGGGAAACGCCGACCAGAGGAAGTCGTCGGCGATCTGCATCACTTCGAAGACATCATCCTTGTGTTCGACGAACGCCAGGAATCGTCCTTCGCCACACGGGATGCGGCTATCGCATACCCGCCAACAGGACGAACCGGCGCTCTCAAGAAGTAAGGCCTCGTCAAGTGCACCTCGTTCACGCTGGAGCGGATCGTCTGTGCGGGTCAGCTGTGCGTGTGCGGTGAGTTGTGCTGTTGTCACGGGGGCCTCGGTTCAGTTTTTGATGGGATGCACCGAGGACTGGAGTGACTAGGGAAAGCATCTGCCGGCGACCGGCGGAAGTCAACGGGTCTACGCCCAATTTCTGTCGCTAAACACTGACGAGCTCTGCGGGTTCTGCGACGAGTTGAAGGCCCTGCGCGCTGTTGGCCGAAATGGTGAGGACTTCGAGCCAGTCGCGGTTGATGTCATAGCGTTGGTCGGAGACGCATTGGAAGATCATCGGAACGGACCGGTCGAGCCACAACGAGGTGCGACCGTGTCCCGATCCGGTTTCCCCGCTCCAGGTGAAGAAGAAGCTCTCGTCCCGGCGCAACTTCGGGCCTACAACCAGTTGCAGGTGAATCAGTGTCCGGTCGTCGAAGTCGACCGAGAACCCGGCGCTGCCGTAGATAAACGGGCCCATGAGAACTCTTTCCCGAAGCTGATCAGAAAGTGATCCCCAGGGTCAAGAGGGTGTCGATGTCCCCAGCTTACGCGTTGCACAGATTGGACGAGTGGTCGACCCCCAATATTGTCGATCACTCTCGATCGTTCTCGTCTAACGTGGTTGCAGGCGCTCCAGTCCCCGGCTGCCCCATGCTTCATCGTGTGCCGGGATGGCCTCTTCCCAGAGAGACGTCCGAAATCCCCCGTTTCGATCGCACTCCCGGCGCACGATGGGACGCTTTCGCTTTTGCCGCTCCGGACTTTTAGCGGCCGCGACGTTGGGACGTTCTTGACTGCCGAAGCCATCATCACCTTAAGGCCACTGCTACCCGCGGACACTCTCCTGTGCGCTGTGGCGACGGGGGATCGTGCCTCGTTCACCGCCTTGTACACCCTCACGTCCGCCCGCGTGCACACGGTCATCCGGAACGTCCTCATCGATGCCAGCCAGTCGGAAGAGGTCACCCAGGAAGTTTTCCTCGAAGTCTGGCAACTCGCCCACCGTTACGTACCAGCCATCGCAAGCGCAACCACCTGGATGCTCTCCATCGCCCACCGCCGCGCCATCGACCGGGTTCGGGCATCCCAATCCAACCGGGCACGAGACCTGAAAATCGGGATTCGTAACCACCCCGACCCCGTCGATGTCGTCGTCGAAGAAGCAGAAATCAGGGTCCAACATGAACAGGCGAAGCGAGCGCTCCACTGCCTGACCCCCATACAACTGGAGGCAGTACACCTTGCCTACTGGAAAGGTTTCACCAGCGCGGAAATCTCGGCGAAGCTCGGGATCAAGAGGAGCACCGCGAGCAGCGGACTCCGCGACGGACTCCTCCGACTCCGACAAGAAATGGAAACGGCGTGACCTAATGCTCAGCCTTCGTCCCGGCTGCACGGTGGTCGGTTTCCCCGATATGGTGGAGTCACTGTCCCCAGACCCCGGCAGTCCCACTGCGAGAGGTCATGATGGTTCCCCGTCCGCGCGTCAACCCGCATCTGAGCGTTAGTTCGCATAGCGAGCGGCTCGCATTGTGAGTGCCGAACAAGCCGCCTCCGATACAGCTGGCACACCCTATCTTTGTCGGCCGTTCCTCACGGCGCTGCCCATCTCCGGCGCGTCAGTTGTGGTCATCAGCTCCGCCGGTGCTCAATCGACGCTGTGCTCCAGTGACATTGTGGCGGCGCGAATCGATGAGCTGCAGTTCGATCTCGGCGAAGGACCCCAATGGTCGGTCGTCCGTTCTGGTGAACCGGTGCTTGTGTCCGATGTTGGCTCCGCCACTCACAATGATTGGCCGATCTTCGGGGCAGCGCTTGCCGCGCTCCCGGTTGGCGCGCTCTTTACCGTGCCAATGAAAATGGGTGCCGTCACTGTCGGGGCGGCAAGCCTGTACCGCACGAAGCCCGGCACATTGAGTGAGGATCAGCAAGTCTCCGCTTCGGCGATCTCGTCCGCGATTGCGACCACTGCCGTGCAGCGGGCTCTGCTCTCCGCCACCGACGACGCACCCCCGGAGTCGGCCTCGGTGCCAGCCCTGCGACGGGAAGTCCACCAGGCCACCGGAATGATCCTTGTCCAACTTGATACCACCGCGACTATCGCCTACTCCCGGCTGCAGGCATACGCTTTCGCCAACGGGCGAACCCTCCAATCCGTAGCCCACGATGTCGTGACCCGCACACTCACATTCGATGACCAGACCCCGTGAACCACGAACGACGCAGGAAGAAACGACGATGACAAACGAAACCAGAGAAGCAAAGCTCAGCGCCGCGTTCGTGAAACTTGCCGACACCCTCATCGCCGACTTCGACGTCGTCGACCTCCTCCACTGGCTGGTCGAGGAATGCACCCAGATCCTCGATACCCAAGCAGGCGGACTATTGCTCGTGGACCCTGCCGGTGAACTCCAATTGGTCGCATCCACCAGCGAAGAAGCCGAACTGGTCGAGATACTCCAACTCGCTGCCGGAGGCGGACCGTGCCTGGACTGCTTCCGGATGGGCAAACCGGTCACCGTCGGCGACATTGGCGCCGAATCAGCGAAATGGCCCCGGTTCAGCGCTGAAGCACTTAAACAAGGTTTCCGCTCCGTGCACGCCACACCATTGCGGCTTCGCGGTCAAACCATCGGAACCATGAACCTCTTCAGCACCCACGTCGGCCAACTCGCTCCCGCGGACATCACCGTCGCCCAAGCTCTTGCGGATGTTGCCACGATCGGAATCTTGCAAGAACGCAACATCCGCAGCGCCAACGTGGTGTCGGAACAACTGCAGCATGCTCTAGATTCCCGAATCCTGATCGAGCAAGCCAAAGGTGTTCTCGCGGCCACGACCGGGATGAACATGAACGAAGCGTTCACCGTTATGCGTGCCTACGCACGGGACCGAAACCTTACTTTGAGCAAGGTCGCCGACGACGTAATCGCGCGACGCATCAACGTCGGAGCCCAAACCTCGAAATAGGCCCCGGCTGGCACGGCACGAAATTGCTCGCCGCGTGAAGCCGTGCCGGTAGGACGAAAAGTGCAGGAGGGGAGAGATGCCGCGGCCCTGGGGACCCGCTGCAAAACCTTCGCGGCCATGACCCATCCAGTGGACCTCGATACTTGGCTCGTCAAGTGCAACGATCCGGTCCTGCCGGCGGTCGTCGTTGTATGCCCGCGCGGCCAGGCTGCGCATGAGTACTTCGTGACGCTACGGTGGGGTCTGAAACCGGAGAACCGTCGCATCGTGGTTCGGTACGCGAGCCTCCATGATGCCCACGCGGCGGGGCTGCACGACTACCCGCCACCGGTGGCCCCGGTACCCAATGAGGTATGAAGGCGCTCCGCAAAGCCCGGAGCGGCAGGCCGCTGAACTCGAACGTTGGCAGGCTGCTCGGGCGAAGCTCTGCGGCGCTCAGATAGGCTCCGCCGACGCGGAATCGAGTGCTGGCGGTAACGGTGCATGCCTTGAACGATCGGGCGATGTCTGTTTGCGAGCGAAATTGGAGATGCGACCTTCCGTAGCGATTCGCTCGTTCTTCTGGCGGTGTTCCGTGAGCCGGGCGCGGACGAGAAGGATCACGCTGATCGGTCCGAAGATGATGAACCTGAGTCCGTTCCCGATGCCAAGGATGACGAGAAGGTTCAGCCATCCGGGGCCGCCGTCGTTGAGCAAGTGTGCGAGCAGGGTCGCGGCAAGTAGGTAGGCAACTCCCAGCAGCATGAATGGTGGTCCCCACTTCAGACCGTCCCGGGATCGGAGCCGACGGAGGAGCGCGTTGGTGGGCGCGTACTGGAGGAGGGCGCGGAGGGCTATTGCCAGTCGCATGGAGATGGCAAGCATGGTGGTGTCCTATCTGATTGACGCGAATGATTACGGTCAGGCAGCTTCGTGAAATCAGCTATAAGACACCCGATGGGGGTTACGCCGCCCAGACTCACAAGTGTTACTGGGTCGGCCAGAATAGTCTGCCTACCCCGATTTTACCTCGAAGTCTGCGCGCCGAGAAGGTTGGGTTTCGCAGTGCTCGCGCTGGACTAGAGAGTTGGCTGGGATCGTTGCTTGGAGCGCTCAACCAGCCGTTCCGGTATTCGCGCTGTGGATCCTTCGCTGAGTCGGTGGGCGTTGCGGACGGCGCTGCGGGCGCGGGCCGCATCGAGTCGCTGGTTGGTGTCGCCGGCCTCGTGTCCGAGCGGTGCGGACTCGGTGATGCTGTAACGGTCCCGGTAGGCGGCAACGATCCTTACCTGTTGCAACCACACACGGTGTTGCCGAGGAATGGAAGGCGGCTCACCCAGCGACATCGTCCAGGGTTCGCGGGACTGGGTCGCCGTTTCGGCAATGGTGAGGGCGCGTTGTTCGATGAGGCGTTTGCGTTCCGCCAGTGCTGCCCGCATTTCCGTCGTCATCTCTCCGGTGGCTTCGGGGACAAGCCCGGCGATGAGCCGTGCGGACCGAGGGCCACCACTGGTGCCGCTGCGGCTGCTTGTGGCACGCTGGAGGCGGTGTCGGAGCACGGCGCCGATGTCGTCGGCGTCGCCAAGGCCACGGGCGCCGATCAGGCGCGGGAGAAGGGTGTCGAGGTTGTGGAAGTGGGCTTCGACCCAACGGAACTCCGCGGTGAGGGGTCCGAACGATTCTGCCTCAACCACCTGCAGCGCCTGCGTGGCGTTTAAGCCGCTGCGGCCGATGAGGTCAACCCAGCGGTCGTGTTGGGCAACCGTGGCGATGGTGTCGTACTCGGCGGCCAGTTGGCCGATGCCCGCCCAGGCGTTGTGTTCGGCGGTGATGGTCTCGTGAGCGCTCTTCTGCGCACCCTCATGAGCCAGCACCCCGGTGAGGATGCTTCTGACAGTGACCTCGTCATCGGGGAAGTGTTGGTGTTCTTCGAGCAGGGCTTGGTCGGTAGCGACATAGCAGGTGTTCGCTTTCCGTCCGCGGGTCATCGACACATAGAACGTTTCCCGGGTCATCGAACTGGAATGCACGACTGCGTGGGCGGTGTCGACAGTGGAGCCTTGCGCCCGGTACGTGGTCGCCGCGTATGCGAGTTCCAGATTCCCGGCCACATATCCGGCCGGGAGCCGGACCCTGCCGCTGGCGTGCGCGCCGGCGCGGCGGACAGTGACCGATCCGTCGGGGTGGGTCGCGGTGATGGTCCACCGGTCCCCGTTCTTCACCCACCCCCGACCGGTGGACAGTTTCCGATCGTTCTTCCGCGTGATGACCAGATCCCCGCGAGACGCCTGCGTCTCATCATGAAGGTCCACAGCCCCGCTCGCGGCGACCCGGCCGGCGATGATCCGATCCAGGCGTGCCCGCTCGTTCAACGCCCGCACCGTGTCGAGGGTTTCGGCAATCATCACCGACACCAGCCCCGCAGCAAGGTCCGTCTGCCAGGCCGAATACGCCGATTCCAAGATGTTCTCTAGTCCGCCATCAACGACCCGATCGTGCTCGAGATAGGTGTCGATCGTTGAGATGTCACCGACCCGTAAGCCCAGGGTCGCTGTTTTCTCCCACTCGTTGACAAACCGGCGCACGTCGGACAGTTCCGGGGCCGGGTTCACATCGCGGACGAGCATCCCGAACGCCCCACCGGAGTCCACCGCCGACAATTGTGCGGGGTCCCCCACCACCAACACCTTCGCCCCCACACCCGCAGCATGAGTGGCAATGGTGTCGAGCGTGACGGTACCGGCCAGGGATGCCTCATCCACAATCAACAACTGTCTTGCCTTCAGCGCCCATCCGTCATGGGTGTGTGCATGTATCCATTTCGCCGTGTTCTCCGTCGGAATCCGAAGCTCATCGCCAAGGACCTGCGCCGTGGCAGCCGATGGGGCGAGTCCGATCACCGAGCTGCGTCCATGTTCGGTCTCCCACACTTTTCGCAGTACGCCGAGGGTTGTCGTCTTCCCCGCCCCGGCCGGACCGACCAGAACATCGACGACCCGACCCGATGAGGCAATCTGTGAAACCGCTGCGATTTGGTCGGCCGAGAGCGTTCGCCCGCTCGGAGCAGGCTTACTCGTGATCTTCTCCACCGACTTGGCGGTGACCGTCGGTGCGTTGGCCGTGTGGGCGAGTTCGAGAAGGCGATCCTCCGCCGCAAGCAACGCGGCCGAGGTGAACCGGGTGCCGTGCTTCGGACGGAACACACTCGACCCATCCGGGCGCTGGAACACGATCGGAGAACTCGCCAACTCCGGCGGGGTGAGGCGGATCGAACCCCGCTCAGCCGCATCCACCACCAGCCCCACCACAGCCTCCCGATCCGCTGTAGACGCAAACCTCACAGTCATGAGTTGACGGGATGCTTCCGCGTGCAGGTTCCACCGCCGCCAAGTTGTCCGCTTCTCCCCCACCACCCCAACCACGATGCGGCCGATCTCCTCCATACTCTCCAGTGGCACGTCGCCGGCGTGCAGCAAGGGCGCGCTGGTGTGTTGGGTGATGATTCGTGCCGCCCAGGTGGTGCTGTCCTCGCCCAAGACCGCGCTCGCGCGTGCCCGCCACCCGGTAGTGAGGTCGGCGAGGGAATGCACCGTCTTCTCCCGCCTCGTCGTCAGTGTTGCTTCGGCCCGCAACTTCAGGATCGTCCTGTCCGACGGGCGCCGCCCATGGTTCGTGACGTAGTCCGCAATGAGAACGTCGGTTGCGGCGTCGATGTCGCGCGAACGAGACGAGAACTCCGCAATGAGCGCGTCCGGCACACCTGCGATTTCGAACGCCGGATTGCGCCGCTCCCCCCGCGCCCGCACCTCCCAACCCAGCCCGAGGGCACGGGCCAGGTGGTCCGCGACGACCGCGTTATAGTGCTCCGACAAAGCGACCACCGCGGCATGCATCGGGCGACCATCCAACGTGCGCCACTTCCCATCATGCGCACCCTGCACCTTGTTCGCCACCACCACATGCGTGTGCAACTGCGGGTCGGAGGAGCGAGAGTCGTAATGGTCATACGCGGTTGCAACCACACCGCGTACTTCGACTTGCGCAACAGACCCGCCCCCGGAATCGACGCCGACGCGGGTCATTGCAACATCCCGCTCCATCATGTCGATGACTTCCGCAATGGCGTCATGATGCGCGTGCACGATCACGGTCTGCGTGGCACCGTCGGCAACGGCCCACAACGTGCTCACACTCTTCGGCACCGAGAACGTGTAATCAAACCCCGCAACCGCGCGACGCTGATCCCGCGCGTTCTCCTCTGCCTCGATCACAGTGGTCGCCTCGGCCCGGTCTGCTATACCCAACCCCGCCGGGAGCTCTCGGACACGAACGTCGATGCGCTCCGCCGCCCCCTTGAACTTCAGCCACGGTTTGCCAAGCGGGTTCCCAGTCACCGGGTCGCGGCCCGACCCAAGCAGCAACCGCAGCTGTTCCTCCGTCACATCCGCACCGGGCTCGAGCTCGCCGTGGCCGAGCCCGTTGACACCGGAGCCGATCCAAAAACCTGGCGGGGTTCCCTTTTCTTGGTAGTAGCGGGTCAACGGGGTCGTCAGATCCCGGTTCCCATCCCCCGCGACCACGGTTTTCAGCAAATACCGGTACCCGTCGCCTGCGGACATCACCCGCATCGACACCGTCACAACGTGTACCCACCCTCTCCCTGTCGCTCCTGCTGAGAGTGAGGTACGCACCGCCCACCTCAACTGCAAGAGGTGTGTGGGCACCTTGAGGTAGTGGGGTCTGCGCACCTCAAGGTGGATGGATGTGAGGCCGATGGGCGTGGACGTCGGCGAGGATAGGGAAGGAGATAGCGAGCGTGGGCAAAGGGAATGCCCCATCTGGCGGATGGGGCATTCCCTTTGCGGCCGGGAGTTACCCGCCGGTTCGGGCCAGTTCCGCGATCTCCTCGGCGTTGGTCACCAGTGTGGCGTCGAAGTCGCGGATCAGGCGGTGGCATCCAGCGCTGGCGGCGCCGGTGACCGGGCCTGGCACGGCGGCGAGTTTTCGACCGATGGCGTGGGCGTGCCCGGCGGTATTGAGGGAGCCGGAACGCCATCCGGCCTCCACCACGACGGTGACGGAGCACAGACCTGCAATGATCCTGTTCCTCTCGATAAGCCGCCACTTCGTCGGCGGTCTACCGGGTGGCACCTCGCTGACCACGACGCCTTCCTCGACAATGCGCTGCAACAGGGTGTCGTGGCCGGCCGGGTAGAACCGATCGACGCCTCCGGCGAGCACGGCGATCGTGTCACCGTGGGCGGCGAGCGTGGCTCGGTGCGCCATGCCGTCGATTCCGTAGGCTGCTCCGGACACGATTGAGTACACGCGCTCGGTTAGACCCGCCGCCAGTTCCATCGCGACGTGTTCCCCGTAGCCGGTGGCTGCGCGTGCGCCGACGACCAATAGCGGCGGGCCATGGGTTGCGTCAGCAGGTCAGTGTTGCCGCGTGCCCACAAGACGTGCGGCTCCTGCACGCCGAGGTCGTTCATGCCTTCCGGCCACTCCGGGTCCCCGGGGATGATGACCTGCGCAGCGATCCGTTCGGTGGCGCGCACTACCTGCTCGAGCTGGGCACTTTTCGTGCGCGGCCCGACCTGCTGGCGGAACTCCGCAACCAGTGCAGCGTCCTCGGTATTGCCGTTGTCCCGCCCGAGGGCGATCTGTGCGGTGCGGGATGCACCGTAGGCGGCGATGAGCGTGCCGGTTGTGGTGTTGCCGGGTTCGCTGAACAGGGCGAGGGCCATTCTGGCGAGTCGTTCGTCGGTGCCGTTCTCGATGGCGGCGATAGCTGAGTTGTCCATGATGCTGTTCTCCTTTCAAGAGGGTTGAGGGGTGCCGCCCGCGTGGTGGGCGTGGGCGGCACCCGGTGGTGGCTAATCGCCGTCCGTGTCCTGCTCGACCGGCTGCGCCTGATCGGCGTCGTCCGGGTCGGAGTCCGCGTGGGACTCGCTCGGCTCAGACTCGACCGTTGCTCTCATGTCGGATTCCGGCCCAGTCGCCTCGTCGGAGGCTGCCGCATCCTCTGCGGACTGGGTGTCCTCGACGGTTGGCTCCGGTTCTGGGTGGATGCCGAGGACGATGTTTTCGACCTCGGACAGGGTGTATCCCCAGCCCTGAATGGCTGTGAAGTACGCCACATCGTCGGCGTCGGGGTTGCGCCACGTGTTCTTGCTTGTGTCGCCCTCCAACGCGCCCAAGGCGACCGCCAGCAGAACCGTGCTGGTCTTTGCCGGGTTGCGCT